>JGI12316J15310_10000042_pt91 | contig 107954 bp, 105 predicted proteins | sample MarCyaLeptolynsp_FD_15310 | JGI IMG/M metagenome (IMG submission 15310) | reverse complement strand
TTGCTGGCACCCCGGCCATGATGCTGTGGAAGTGTCGGATATCCTCGAGGTGATGCACGCCAATGCTGCCAACGCCGTGGACCTTGTGACCCATCTGGCGCGCGACTTTCCGCGCGCGCGTGACCTGTGTCCCTCCGGCGTGGATACCACGCTGGATACAGCGCTTATCACCGCACCAGAGGCGCGTGATCCGGCTCTTGTCGCCAAGCTCGACGCGGTCGCCGGTCGCGTGCTTTCCTCTTCCTGATCCATACTGTTTGCTAGGGACCATCCCATGAAAATCGAAGACCTGATCCGCACCATTCCGGATTATCCGAAGCCGGGCATCATGTTCCGCGACATCACGACCTTGCTCAATGATGCGCGCGGCTTTCGCACCACGGTAGATGAGCTGGTTCAGCTCAATGTGGTGTCGAGGGTGGATATTGTCGCCGGGATCGAGGCGCGTGGCTTCATTCTCGGTGGTGCGGTGGCGCATCAGCTGGGCAAGCCGTTTGTGCCTATTCGCAAGAAGGGCAAGCTGCCGGGGGAGACCATTGGTGTTGAGTATGCGCTTGAGTACGGCACGGATACGGTCGAGATGCATATTGATGCGGTCACCGAGGGGCAGTGCGTGCTCGTGGTGGATGATCTGATTGCGACCGGCGGCACTGCAGAAGCGGCGATCAAGCTGATCCGCCAGGCGGGCGGCGAAGTGATTGCCGCCAGCTTTGTGATCGACCTGCCGGATATCGGTGGCCGCAAGAAGCTGGAAGCCATGGGCGTCGAGGTGCAGACTCTGTGCGAGTTTGAAGGCGACTGACCGCCGATACGCGAGGCCGAGTTCATGAAGATAGACGGCACGCATTACCGCACCATCTGGCCGGGTGAAGATGGCAGGTCGGTCGAAATCATTGACCAGACAAAGCTGCCGCATCATTTCGAAACAACTTTGCTGCGGACGCTTGAGGATGCGGCGCGGGCGATTGTCACCATGCAGGTGCGTGGTGCGCCGCTCATTGGTGCGACGGCAGCCTACGGTCTGTGGCTGGCTCTCAGGGCAGATGCATCCGAGGTTTCACTTGAGAATGCTGCTGGCGTGCTGATGGCGACGCGGCCAACGGCGGTCAATCTGCGCTGGGCCATTGATGACATGCTGCGGCTCCTGCGGCCAGCAGCCACTGAGGACCGCGAAGCTCTCGCCTTCAAACGTGCCGGCGAGATTTGCGACGAGGATGTCGATATCTGCCGGTCCATCGGTGAGCATGGCCTGCCGCTGATCGAAGATATCTCCCGGCGCAAACCCGGTCCGGTCAACATTCTCACCCACTGCAATGCGGGCTGGGTGGCCACGGTGGACTGGGGGACGGCGCTGGCGCCCATCTACATGGCGTACAACAACGGCATCGAGGTGCATGTATGGGTGGATGAGACACGCCCGCGCAATCAGGGTGCAGCGCTCACCGCCTATGAGCTTGGTGCCCATGGGGTGCCGCACACCATTGTCGTGGACAATGCCGGTGGCCACCTGATGCAGCGCGGGCAGGTGGATCTGTGCATTACCGGCACAGACCGCACGACCGCATCCGGTGATGTGGCCAACAAGATCGGCACCTATCTCAAGGCGCTCGCGGCTCACGACAACGGCGTGCCGTTTTATGTGGCTCTGCCGGGGACGACGATTGACTGGACGATAACGGACGGCATGACCATCCCCATTGAAGAGCGTGGTGCTGAGGAGGTGACCCGTATGGCCGGGCGGACTGCTTCCGGTGAGGTGATTGATGTGGATATCGCCGCGCCGGGCTCCGATGCCGCTAACCCGGCCTTCGACGTCACACCCGCACGGCTCGTTAGCGGGCTCATTACCGAGCGGGGCGTGTGTGAGGCCAGCGCCGCCGGGCTGGCTGGCCTTTATCCGGAGCGTGCAGGCTGATGAGTGACAACGCATCACGGCAGGGTGTGATTGATGCTGCCTGCGCTATGCAGGAGAGTGGCCTGTCGCCGCAACGTTCCGGCAATGTTTCGGTTCGCTCCGGTGACGGATTTCTGATCACACCAACCGGCATGGCGTATGACGCGCTTGAACCGGGAGATGTGGCCTATGTGGCCATGGACGGCGCGCAGCCCGCCGGGCAGCGCAGACCTTCAAGCGAGTGGCACATGCACCAGGCGATCTATGCCGCGCGGCCGGAGGCGCAGGCTGTCGTTCATGCGCACAGCCCGTTCGCTGTGGCGCTTGCTTGCTTACGGGAGGACATGCCGCCGTTTCACTACATGATTGCTGTTGCCGGCGGCAAAGACATCCGTTGCGCGGACTATGCGACCTTTGGCACCGAAGAACTGGCGCTCAACGCTGTAACGGCAATTGAAGGCCGCAAGGCCTGTCTGCTGGCCAATCACGGACAGATTGCCTTTGGAGACAGTCTGACGTCGGCGCTTGAGCTGGCTCATGAAGTGGAAGACCTGTGCGCGCAGTACTGGCGGGCACGGCAGATCGGGCACCCGGTTCTGCTGGATGATGCGGAGATGGACAGGGTGATTGCCAAGTTTGCGGGATATGGCCAGCAGTCGGAGGGCGGGGCATGAGCGACTTTGTGCTTGACCCCAGGCTGGCGGAGGAAAGCGTGCTCGCTGTATCTCTTGCGTTGAGCGATGTGCTGCTGCGCGACGATGCACGAACACTATGGGTGGTGCTGGTGCCGCGTCGTGCGGGACTTGAGGAACTCCACGATCTCTCTGCTGATGATCAGGCTCAGCTGATGTGTGAGATCAGCCAGGTGTCCGAAGCCGTTGCAGAGATTGCCCGTCCCACCAAGGTCAATACCGGCGCGCTGGGCAACATCGTCCGTCAGCTGCATATCCACGTCATGGCGCGCTACGAGGGTGACTTTGCCTGGCCGGGCCCTGTGTGGGGTGTAGGAGAACGGGTTCCTATGGAGAAGGCATTGCTTGATGAGCGCCTGGCAGCGCTGCAGAAACGCCTTCCAGCCGGCTAGAGGTCAGCCATCTCAAAAAGCTCCAGTGTCCGCTCACGTGCCTGCTGGGTGGCGTCCTCGTCGTAGTTCGCGCGCCGGTCCGAGTTGAAGCCGTGGTCAGCGTCATAGACATAGACACGGATGTCAGGATGGGCTGCTTCGATGTCCCGGACCCATTCCATGGGGATGCTTTCATCACGCTCACCAAAATGCAGGATGGTTTCGCACTTGGGATCTTCGTCCACGAAGTTGATGGTGTGGCGGCCGTAATAGCCCGCTGCGGATGTCAGACCCGTACAGCGGCAGGCTGCGACCCATGCCACTGATCCGCCATAGCAATAGCCGGTGATGTGGACGCGCAGATTGTTGCGGGTATGCAGGAAGTTGATGGCAGCCTGAACATCGCCCTGGGTGTGGATGTAGTCGACGGCGTCGCGCAGCTTCAGCGATCTGGCGATGTCATCTTCGGAGTAGGTGGCCTGGAAGTCTTTTTCTTCACGGTCATACAGGCACGGGGCCACGACCTCGTAGCCGTCTGCGGCAAAGCCGTCACACAGATCCTTGATGTGGTCCGTGACGCCGAAGATTTCCTGGATGAGGACAAGGCCGCCTTTTTTATCGCCGGAGGGCGTAACGTGATAGGCGGAGAGTTCGGCACCATCGCTGGCGCTCTTCAGGGTCATCATCTCACCCCTATGCGGAGTCCCTTGCGCCATCGTGGTCTGCTCCCTAGCTGTTCAAGCGCTAGCCCGGCAGATCGCTGCCCGGCTCCCGGCGGGGCATCAGGCCCTGCCCAATGAAATGGAACACCATTTTACCGTCCTGATTAAAGCCCTCATTTTTGTGGCGCACGATGCCCCATTCGGGCCGGGACTTGAGCGGGACCAGTTCCACGCATTCAGCGGTGTAGGTGATGGTGTCGCCGGCGCGGACAGGATTGGGCCAGCGCATGTCGAAAAACCCGGGAGAGGGACCGCCCTGGGGGCTGTCGTCTTCTGCGGAGCGCGGTGTACTCTGACGCAGGCTGATCATGAGTTTCATCCATGTGGCGCTGGTGTGCCAGCCTGAGGCGATGAGACCGCCATAGGGGCCGTCTTTTGCCGCTACAGGGTCCACGTGGAAGGGCTGGGGGTCATACTTCTTGGCGAAGCGGATGATCTCGTCTTCCGAGAAGGTGTAGGAGCCTAGCTCCATGCGCGCGCCGATCTTGAAATCTTCAAACCACATGATCTATGCCCCCACCTTGTCGCCGGTGCGGCACTCGAACATGGCCCAGCCTTCCATCGTCATCTTCAGGTCGCCATGCTGGTTGAACATTTCCCAGCCAAAGCGTGTGAGACCCATGCCGGGGCGTGACTTTGAGCGACGGCTTTCCAGCGTCTTGCGTTTCATGGACAGCACGTCGCCTGCATAGACCGGCTTGCGCCAGCGGACTTCCTCGACGCCCGGCGCGCCCATGGAGGCGGACTTGTGCAGGTATCCGTCCCACATGATGCGCATGGCGATGGCGCAGTTCTGCCAGCCCGAGGTGGCAAGACCGCCGAGCAGGGATGTTTTGGCGATTTCTTCGTTGAGATGGAACGGCTGCGGATCAAATTCGGAGGCGAATTCGATCATCTCTTCGCGCTTCACTTCGTAGGCGCCGAATGTCGCCTCTTCGCCGACGGGAAAATCTTCCCAATAAAGCTCTGGTTTGCTTGCCATCTTTTTGATTGTCCCGGCGCTTTGTTTAATTTGCAAATCGGAAATGGAGCACGTCGCCGTCCTGGACAATGTAATCCTTGCCCTCAAGGCGCATCTTGCCTGCTTCACGGGCCGCTGTCTCGCCACCAAGGCTGACGTAATCGTCATAGCCAATGGTTTCGGCGCGAATGAAGCCCTTTTCAAAGTCGGTATGGATCACGGCAGCCGCCTGGGGCGCGCGTGTTCCGGTACGAATTGTCCACGCGCGAGCTTCCTTCGGCCCGGCGGTGAAATAGGTGCACAGGCCCAGCAGATTGTAGCCAGCCTGAATCAGACGGTTGAGGCCGGGTTCTTCAAGACCGAGGGTCTCGAGATACTCAGCGGCTTCTTCGTCATCGAGTTGCGCGACTTCGGCTTCGATCTTGGCGGAGATCACCACGAAGGCAGCGCCTTCTGCCTTGGCGCGCTCGGCGACCTGTTCTGAATAACTGTTGCCGGTCGCGGCGGACTCTTCTTCCACGTTGCAGACATAGAGGACGGGCTTGGATGTGAGCAGCTGGAGGTTCTTCCACTCCTGCTTTTCGTCGTCGGAAATATCCGCGAGGCGGGCGGGCTTACCGTCGCGCAGCAGCACCAGCGCTTTTTCCATCAGCGCCATCTGGGCCTTGGCTTCCTTCTCGCCGGACTTGGCCTTCTTTTCCAGGGGCGCGATGCGGCGCTCGAGGCTTTCAAGATCGGACAGCATCAACTCGGTCTCGACGACGTCTGCGTCACTGGTGGGGTCGATGCGGCCTTCAACGTGGGTCACGTCGTCATCTTCAAAGCAGCGCAGCACATAGGCAATGGCGTCCACTTCGCGGATGTTGGCGAGGAACTGGTTGCCCAGGCCTTCACCCTGGCTTGCGCCTTTCACGAGGCCCGCAATGTCCACGAAGGTGAGGCGGGCAGGGATCACCTCTTTAGAGGTCGCGATCTCGGCCAACTTCATGAGGCGGTCTTCGGGCACGGCCACTTCGCCGACATTGGGCTCAATGGTGCAGAAGGGGTAGTTCTCCGCCTGAGCTGCGGCGGTCTTTGTCAACGCGTTGAACAGCGTCGATTTCCCCACATTGGGAAGGCCAACAATGCCGCACTTGAAACCCATCAGGCGTCGTCTCCATTCTTGGCCGCTGCGTCGTCAGCAGCCTTTTTCTTTTTCGCAGGCTTTTCGCCAAAGCCCTGCTCGCGCAGATCAAGCGCAACCTTATTCATGAACTCGGAATCCCGCTCCTGCGCAAGGTCCGGAACTGCATTGCTGACCGCAGCTATCAGCGCCTCTACGAACGGCATCTCTGCTTTGGCGAAGTCTTTCAGCACATATCCCGGTACGCGGTTCTTGTCGCCGGGATGGCCGACACCCAGGCGGACACGCATGAAATCCTTGCCGTAGTGCGACACAATGGAGCGGATGCCGTTGTGACCGGCGGCGCCACCGCCCGCTTTCACGCGCACTTTCGCAGGTGCGAGATCAATCTCGTCATAGATGACATAGACCTCGTTGGGGCCGAGCTTGAAGAAATTGGCTGCTTCGGACACAGCAATGCCGCTGTCGTTCATGTAGGTCGTCGGCTTGAGCAGCAGCACTTTTTCAGTGCCCAGACGGCCTTCGGACACGTCACCATGAAAACGCTGGCGCCACGGGCTGAAGCCGTAGTCGCGGGCAATCGCGTCGACGACCTTGAAGCCGATATTGTGCCTGTTGTTTTCGTATTTCTGCCCGGGGTTGCCGAGCCCTGCAATGAGCAGCATGTGCGGCGTCCTAGATGTGCTGGCGGTTCTGGCGGGCCGCGCAGAACACGTTCTACGCGGCCCGGTCAAACCGTGTGGGCAGACTAGTCGTCGCTGCTTTCGGCGTCGCCGCCGTCAGCGTCGCCACCATTGTCAGCTTCCGGTGCATCAGGAGCTTCCGGTGCTTCGTCTTCAACCGGTGCAACCGTCGGTGCAGCGATTGTTGCGATGGTGAAGTCGCGGTCGGTGATGGTGGGCTTGGCGCCCTCCGGCAGGGTGACCTCGGAGATGTGAATTGAATCACCAATCTCCTTGCCGGTGAGATCAACAGTGATCTCGTCCGGCAGGTTATTGGCCGGGCAGAGAAGCTCGACTTCGTGGCGAACCACGTTGAGCACACCCTTCTGCTTGTCGATGCCCGGGCTCTGATCTTCATTGATGAAGTTCACCGGGATCATGACGTTGATCTTCGCGCCCTTGCCAAGGCGCAGGAAATCAACGTGGATGATGAAGTCACGCACCGGGTCCAGCTGAACGTCACGGGCAATCACTCGCGTGGTGTCGCCTTCAACGTCCAGGTCCAGCAGCGTGGACATGAAGTTGCCGGTGTTCCAAAGCTTGGTCACTTCGCGTGAGCCAACCTTGATGAGGGTGGGTTCTTTCTTGTCGCCGTAAATAACCGCAGGAACTTTGTCCTCACGCCTTGCAGCCCGTGCGGCCCCCTTGCCGGCACGGTCGCGGCGCTCTGCGGTCAACGCCAGGGTCTCTGCCATGGGTCGTCTCCGTAAAAATGAGCGTCAAAATAAAAGGACGGCCATAGGGTCCACACGGACCAGCCGTCCTCCGCCACACACCTTGTCCCCTCCAGGGGTGCGGAAAAGGCAGTGGTGGCGGGGTTTTAGGGGAAAATGGGGGGCAGGGCAAGCCGACGCTTGAGCACACTTACCTGCTAGGGAATTTCGGGGGCCATGGTGGCCGGGCGATGAATGGCCAACCAAGGTTTTTTGAGGGTTTCAGCCATGTCTTACGCCATTTCCATCGGATTCTTGATCCTGACGGCTCTCCATGCTCAGCCGGCGCTGTCAGCGCTGCGGCCGAGCGTGATGACATCGTTGTATGGGCCGGCCGTCGTTGAGAGTGGTCTGGGGATTCTGCTGCATCATCGCGCCATGGGATTTGCGCTCGTAGCGCTATCCTGCCTGACAGCAGCGTTTGTGCCCGCCATTCGTCAGCCGGTGCTGGTGTTGACCGGGTGGAGCATGATCGGCTTTCTGATCGCCTACTGGATCGGCGGCAGTCCGGCAGGGGCGCTCCAGCGGATCGCGCTCGCGGATCTGGTCTGTATCCCGGTGCTGATGTTTCTGGTGTGGGCGGTCTGGGTTCGCACCTAGTCGAACAGGCTGGAGACGGACCGTTCCTCGGCGATGCGGTGCATGGCTTCGCCGATGAGCGGGGCAATCGACACAACACGGATGTTGTGGCTGACGCGGATCGCTTCGGTGGCCTGGATCGTGTCTGTGATCACCAGGTTCTTCAGCTTGGATGAAGATACACGAGCGACGGCGCCGCCGGAGAGCACGCCGTGGGTCACATAGGCTGATACTTCCTTGGCGCCCTGATTGAGCAGCGCCTGGGCCGCGTTGCACAGGGTGCCGGCTGAATCCACGATGTCGTCCATCAGGATGCAGGAGCGACCGTCCACGTCACCGATGATATTCATGACTTCGCTTTCGCCAGCGCGCTCGCGGCGCTTGTCGACGATGGCGAGGTCAGCGCCGATGCGCTTGGCAAAGGATCGCGCGCGAACCACACCGCCTACATCCGGCGAGACAACCATCAGCGGGTCAGCGCCGAAACTTTCCTTGATGTCCTGGGTGAGGACGGGAGCGGCGAACAGATTGTCGGTCGGGATGTCGAAGAAGCCCTGAATCTGCCCGGCGTGAAGGTCAACTGTCAGCACCCGATCGGCACCGGCATTGGTGACAAGGTTGGCGACCAGCTTAGCGGAGATCGGTGTGCGCGGGCCTGGCTTGCGGTCCTGACGGGCGTAGCCAAAATAGGGAATCACGGCTGTGATGCGGCGCGCGCTGGCGCGTTTCAGCGCGTCAATGCAGATCAGCAGTTCCATCAGGTGATCGTTCGCCGGGAAGGACGTGGACTGGATGACGAAGGCATCCTCGCCGCGGACGTTTTCCTGAATTTCCACAAACACTTCCATATCCGCAAAGCGGCGGACGATGGCCTTGGTGAGTGGCACGTTGAGATAGGCGGCGATGGCTTCGCTCAGCGCCCGGTTGGAGTTACCGGCAAGAAGCTTCATTCGGTCCCGATCCCCGCCTGTTCCGCGGGGCCCCCTGTCAGCAGTCGATGCGCGAGCTCAATTGGCGTCTGATGACACTTCAGTGACGCCTAGTCAGCGGGCGCGTTGTATCAATACGCGTCCGGCGATGTAAAGCCGCGAAGCTCCCTCAGGGCCGCCGTTTTGGCCTTGGTGTCGCGGTCAGGAGACACTAGAGCGTAAACGGCGCGCACGGCGTCCTCAGCTGCGGCTGCTCCGGCCTCTGCCCATGCTGTATTCATCTGGCCCGGTTCGAACAGGCGTTCCTGTACAATGGACCCGACAGGCGCTCCGCCTGCACGAGTGACGTCCCATTGCAGCGTCACCATGTCGCCGCCAGCAGACGAGGGCCTCACCACCATGGAGCCTGTCACGAGCAGAATGCCCGGTTCCGGTGCGGCGAGCAGGTTGGCCCCTTTGCTCTGGAAGGCACGGCGCAATGCGGGGCCGAGAATCGGTTGCGTGGATTTGGGTTCCCCGGCGACTTCGCGCAGATGCAGCGTGATGGGTCCTGTAAGGTCTACCGGCGCGGCTTGCTGTGCGGGCAATGTGCCGTTTGGGGGCAGGGCGGCGGTCGTGATGGTTGACGCGCCGCCGGGCACGTTCAGGGCCGCGCGCTGTCCGTAAAAGCCGGCTAGCTCGTCGGCTACCTGCATCGCAACCTGGGAGAGTGATGCGTTGCCTGCCGCGCTCCAGGCCACATCCGGGGAGCGGGTGGGGACCACTTGGGTGTCGATGAAACGATGCTGCCGGATGCCGTCGGCATCGGTCAGGTCCCAGGCGAAAGCCAGCACGGTGCCGCCGGGAGTCTGGCGGGCCGAAGCCGTGCCTTCCAGCACATAGTCAAAGCCTGCGGCCTGATTGTCGCGCGCCAGCGGGACGCCGCGTGCCATGGCTGCATTGGAAATGATTTCTGTCAGGCGGGCACTTGCGTCAACTGGTGCGCCGATGACCGGGGCAACGGCAAGGCCGGGGCGGGCGAAGTCCAGTGTCGTCACATCCAGCGGGTTTTCCGCTTCGTCCCCCCACGTGCCGCAGCTGGCGGTGGCCAGCAGCGCCATGGCGGCAACACATACGGAACGAACGGGCGTCATCTTCTGGTCGGGTCGCCTGAAAAGCGCGCAACTGCGCGACGGGTGCCGTGAATCGAATCACGTTTTTGATCTGTGCGCAAAGTATAGGCGATTAGGCCGCTATCTGTTGGCTTCCGGCAGGGTGCCTCAGGACAAGGCGATGCAGGATATCTGCCGTCCATAGTCTGCTTCACCGCGATGGGTGGTGCGGCGGAAACTGAAGAACCTGTCTTCATCGGCATAGGTGCATTCGCCCAATCCGGCCATGGTGCCGACGCCGGCCAGTTTGAGACGCTTGAGGACGTAGGCTTCCAGGTCGAATTTCCAGTGATCCGGGCGGTCGGACGGAACAAAGAAGCGCTCATTGTCACTGCTTTCTGCCAGCACCCGGGTCCTCAGATCTTCTCCGACTTCATAGTTTTCCTGGCTGATCGTCGGGCCGACGACGGCAATGATGTCGGCGCGGCGGGCGCCCAATGTCTCCATCCGGTCCAGAGTCGCTTCTGCGACACCGGCAAGGGCGCCGCGCCATCCGGCATGGGCCGCGCCGATGACCTGTGCCTTTGGGTCGGCAAAGAGAATCGGGGCGCAGTCAGCTGTGAGGATGCCAAGGGCAATTCCGGGTGTGGCGGTCACCATGCCATCTGCCTGGGGACGTGCGTCATCTGCCCATGGCTGTGTCACCGTGATCGCATCCGCTGAATGGACCTGATAGAGCGACATCAGATTTTCCGGCGCCACATTCATGGAAATGGCCACACGGGTGCGGTTCAGCTCAACAGCGCTTGCGTCGTCATTGGAGCCGGGGCCGCAATTGAGCCCCCGGTAGATGCCCGTGGAGACACCTCCCACGCGGGTGTAAAATCCGTGGCGGATGCCGGGCAGGTCTTCCAGTTCCATGGCGTGCAACGGGCGAGTGGGCATGAGGCTTAAAATCCCGCGGGCTCAATATTGCCGGCGGTGACTGCCAGCACTTTGAACAGCGTCCCCATTGCATCGTCATCGGTCAAGCGGTGGACCGCGTCGTCAATCGCCTGTACCTGATCCGGTGTGGCGCCCCGCTTGAGCATGTCGGCGCGCTGGGCAAGACCAAGCTGCATCAGGAAAGTGCCCTGTGTCGTTACCTTGTGCGCCCTTGTGCCGATGGTGGCACACGCCGCCAGTGCCTCAAAATCCACATGGGTTGTTATGTCCGCCGTGCCGGGGGCATCAAGTACCGGCACAAATTCACCGCTGCGCATGGCCTGCAGCGTGTCGCCCACGGCGCTTTTTGTGTAGCCGTAGTCTATTGCCAGTATGGCCCCGCTGGAATTCGCGATGCGCTGGCATAGCTCGGTCATGATGGCTGTGGCGGATGGGCAAAACTCAGCGATTGCGCCTGCGGGCGCCTCCTTCAGGGACGGGCTCATGAGAAGGCCGCCGGGTTCCGGTGTCGCTGAAGGGGCAAAAACCAGTTCCCCGTCCACCTCCGCCACACAGTGCTCCCGCCAGCCATCGTCGGTCTTGATGAACTGGCGGATGGGCAGGGCGTCAAAGAACTCGTTGGCGATGATGATGAGGGGGCCGTCGCCGAGCTGGTCCACAGAGCTAAGCCATTCCGGTTCGGCATAGCCGTATTTGCTCACGATCGGTTCCAGCGTGGCTTGCTGAACGCGACTGAGAACGGGGCTGGTCTCAACCATCTGGATGCGGGCGGCCTTGGCGAAACCGGGCTGGCCGGACGCAGCCCTGAGGGCATCTGCCATGAGCGTGCCGCGGCCCGGACCCAGTTCGACCAGCGTGAAGGCAACAGGCAGACCAATCTGATGCCATATGTCTGCCGCCCAGGCACCGACAAGTTCACCGAACATCTGGCTGATCTCGGGTGAGGTCGTAAAGTCCGTACCCAGAGGGTCACTGGTTATGTAGTAGCCGTGCTGCGGATGGCCGAGCGCCAGCGCCATGAAGCGGGCAACAGGCATTGGTCCGGTTTCGCGGATTTCATCACGAATAATCTGTGAGAGGTCTGACATGTACTCGTCTGATTTTACTTTGTCGGTTTTGGTGCCGTGTTGTGGCCCAGGTGAGGCTCGGTGTTGGCTCGCCATATGAACCAGATGCCGGCAACGATCATCGGCAGCGACAGGGTCATGCCCATGGTCAGCCAGCTGCCGATCAGATAGCCCAGCTGTGCGTCGGGCTCACGGAAATTCTCCGTAAAGAAGCGGGCGCAGCCATATCCGGTGAGGAAGATACCCAGCGTCATGCCTGGACGCTTGAGCGTGCCGAAACGAAAGACCGCCACGAGCATGATTGCGAAGAGAAGCGCGCCGTCGATACCGGCCTGGTAGAGCTGGCTGGGGTGGCGGGCGATCTGCAGGGGGTCGCGAGGGAAGACCATGGCCCAGGGCACATCAGCGGCCCGGCCCCATAGCTCACCATTGATGAAGTTGGCCATGCGGCCGAAGAAGTACCCCAGCGGTGCGACAGTGGCGATGATGTCGCCAAGCGAGAACATGTTGATGCCGCGCGAGCGCGCAAACAGGATGATCGCCACAACAACGCCGGCAAGGCCGCCATGGAAGGCCATGCCGCCCTGCCAGACATAGAAAATCTCGATGGGGTTCGAGAGGTAGTAGGGCAGGTTGTAAAACAGCACAAAGCCGATCCGCCCGCCGAGAATGACACCGAAGGTCGCCCAGACCAGAAAGTCGTCGATATGGTCTCGGGTGATGGGTGCATCCGGTCTGGCGTGTTTTCTTTTCGAGGTTGTTGCCGGGTAGGGATAGCCGTCCCACAGACGTGACGTGGACACCATACGCAGGGCGAGCCGCCAGCCGCCAATGATCCCGGCAATGTAGGCAAGGGCATACCAGCGAATGGCCAGCGGCCCGATCTGGATCAGAACCGGGTCAAACTGGGGGTAGGTGATTTCATACATCTGGGGGCCTTTGGTGTTGACGGCGGTAGTGGCGGGGCAAGCAGAGCTTGGCGGAGGGTTCTTTGCACGGGGACGTATGTCAAGAAAACGCTGGGCGACTTGGCTGCCGGGGCGGCTAGCCGGTCCATTTGCCGCGCTTGCCCAGATGATGCCTGGCGCGCGATAGTGCGGCCTGCCGATGATCTGGGGACGCCTGACATCGGTTGCACAGGAGTTGAGGCCCATGACCCAGTACGAAAACCGCATTCTTGATGATATCGCCAAGCTGATGACGAGCGCCGCAGGTGCCGCGCAGGGCGTGCGCAGTGAAGTGGAAACCCTGATTCGTGCGCAGGCGGAGCGTATGGTGGCTGATCTTGACCTGGTGCCGCGCGAAGAATTTGACGTGATGAAGGACGTTGCCGTGGCTGCCCGCACGGAAGCTGATGAGCTGAAAGCAAGGCTGGAAGCCATGGAAGAGCGGTTGAGCGCTCTTGAAGGTGCATCGCACACCAGCTGACGCCGGAACGTCTTTCAAGATTCATGAAGTGGTGCTTGCGCCGACTCACTCCCCCATGCACGGTGATGGTGGTGTGTCGCTTCGCCTCCGACACAAGATATGCCTCCTCAAGGCATGCGCGGCTGGGGCGCGGACGACATTCCAAGAGTGTCACCGGGGGTGATGCCGGTTCGCTGGTGTTATGGCCGACCTGCCTGACTGAGCTACAGGCATCGGGCCCCCTGTAAACGGGAAGGCCTGCCATGTCGTTGACTACCGCTGATACCGTCACCCTTCTTGAAAACCCCATCGATGTCCTGGAATCGATTGCCACGAACCAGAACTGGCCGTTTGACCGGTCGGCTGAAGACGAACTGTCACTGACTGTCGCCGGTCGCTGGTGCGACTATGATCTGTCGTTTACGTGGCGGGATGATCTCAATGGTCTTCATCTCGCCAGCTCATTTGATCAGAAGATCAATGGCGGCAAGCTGGCGGATGTTCATGACCTGCTGGCCCGTATCAACGAGCAGCTCTGGCTTGGTCACTTTGATGTCTGGAAGGACGAAGGGGTGGTGCTGTTTCGGCATGGCCTGTTGCTGGGCGCAGGCGATGCGTCCCCTGAGCAGTGTGAAATGCTTTTATCTCTGGCGGTCGAGGCGTGTGAGCGCTACTACCCGGCATTCCAGTTTGTGCTGTGGGCCGGCCAGTCGGCGGAGGATGCAATGGCTGCCTGCATGTTTGAGACCCAAGGATCCGCCTGACAGATATGACCCAAGCGCCCGCGTCTTCTTCCAGGCTGGTTTTGCCCGGCACTCTTGTTCTGGTAGGCGCGGGCAAGATGGGCGGCGCCATGTTGCGGGGCTGGCTTGATGCCGGCGCGACCGGTGACCAGATCGTCATCGTTGACCCCGCCGCCGCTGCAGACATGCAATCGCTCGCTGCTGAGCATGGTTTTGAAATTCATCCGGATGCGTCACAGCTGGATGACGTGGCTGTATTGGTGCTGGCTGTAAAGCCGCAAATTCTTGATGAAGCGGCTGAGGCGCTTAGGCCCCTGGTGGCATCGCGTCCGCTCGTGATTTCCATTGCCGCGGGCAAGAGTGTTGATGACCTGGTTTTGGCGCTGGGCGACGTGCCGGTGGTCCGGTCCATGCCTAACACACCGGCAGCGGTGGGGCGCGGCATCACTGCCGGTTTCGCCGGGCTGGATGTCAGCGGTAGCCAGCGGGACCTTGCGACCGCCCTGCTTGGGGCTGTGGGCGAGGTGGTCTGGCTTGAAGATGAAGCGCTGATGGACGCGGTGACGGCTGTCTCCGGCAGTGGTCCGGCTTATGTATTCTGGCTCGCCGAATGCATGGCGGCTGCGGGCAGGGAGCTTGGGTTGCCGGATGACCTGGCGGATGCTCTGGCCCGGGCCACGGTCAGTGGCGCTGGGGAGCTGATGCATCAGGCTTCAGAACCAGCCTCCACTCTGCGGGAAAATGTGACGTCTCCGGGCGGTACTACGGCTGCGGCGCTGCAGGTGCTGATGGCGGATGACGGGCTCAGGCCGCTTATGGCCAAGGCACTCACGGCAGCGCGGGACCGGGCACGCGAACTCTGAGAGTTGGCAGGTGCGGCAGCGACGTTAGTGGATGCGTCACTCTTGATGGCCTATCCTCTGGCTCATGAATGCGACCAGTGACACAAAACCCCGCAAGAAGCTCAAGAAGGCCGGCAAAGCCAAGCTGAGGGCGCGTCTTGTGGATGCGGCGTTGACGCTCGCCCAGACCAAGGGCTGGCGTGATCTGTCCATGGCTGAAATTGCGGCGGCTGCGGGCGTTTCGCTCTATGACGCGCTGGACGTCACGCCTTCAAAGACTGCGATATTGCGCGCTTTTTCCCGTCAGATAGATGCCCAGGTCCTCAACGAGATTGATGATGAGGCGGGCGATGAACCGGCCCGTGACCGGCTCTTTGACGTTCTGATGAGCCGCTATGATGTCATGTGGCCCCACAGGCCGGCATTGCGCGCCATTCTGGCGGACCTGCCGACGGATCCAGGCGCATTGCTTGGGGCCGTGTCACCGGCGCTGGAAAGCATTCAATGGATGCTGGAGGCGGCTGACCTGGACACCAGCGGCGTGCGCGGTGCGCTGAGGGTGCGTGCGGTGGGGCTGATCTATGCGGCCAATCTGCGGGTGTGGCTCAACGAAGAAAGCCAGGACATGGCCAAGACCATGGCGGACCTGGACCGGCGTCTGCGGCGGGCGGAGAGCCTGATGGAGCAGGCGACCGGCATGGTCGAGAATGTGTCCGGTCTGATGCGCAGTTCCTTCGAGGCACTGAGCAATATGGGGTCACGCCAGTAGCGCCTAAACCGGTAGTTGAATGAGCGCCCGCAGGCCGCCGAGTGGGCTTTGCAGCAGCAGGATATCGCCGCCATGTCCGCGCGCCACGTCGCGGGCGATAGCAAGGCCCAGGCCTGACCCGGACCTGTTCTGATTGCGTGACTCGTCCAGCCGATGGAACGGGCGGAAGGCGTCTTCCATCTGTTCGGGCGGAATACCGGGGCCGTCATCGTCCACATAGATTTCCACCGAGTGCCCATTGCGGATGGCGCTCATGCGAACATGGTCCGCATGTCCGATGGCATTCTCGACGAGGTTGGTAATGCACCGCTGCAGGGCCGCGGGGCGGGCCCGGAACTCAATTGGGCCGTCCATATCAAGGGTGACGTTGGCGCCTTTTCGGGCTGCATTGACCCGGATGTCTTCCAGGAACGCTTCAAGCTCGAGTGACCTGGCGCTTTCGCCGCCCTGACCGCGGGCAAAATCCAGATACTCATCGAGCAGCCTCTGCATCTCCGTCACGTCCCGTTGCAGTTCCTTGATCTCGGGGTCATCCCCCATCATGGCCAACTGAAGTTTGAAACGGGTGAGGGGTGTCTTGAGGTCGTGGCTGACGCCGGCCAGCATAGAGGTGCGCTGATCAATCTGCCGGGCGAGGCGGTCGCGCATCACGATAAGAGAATGCGCCGCACGGCGCACTTCAGTCGCGCCAGACGGTTTGAAGTCCGGCATGTCCCGGCCAAGGCCGAAGGCTTCCGCGGCGTGGGCGAGGCGCTGTATCGGGCGCACCTGGCCACGCAGAAACAGTACGGCAACCAGCAGCAGGATGATTGACGTGGCTGCCATCCATGAGAGGAAGATGTGGCTGTTGGTGGCGGAGACACGGCTGCGCAGGAACAGCGCGCGCACCACGCCTTCAGGTTTCTGGATGCGGACGTCGACATATTTTTCGTAGGTGACTGTGTCGATCCAGACCGGTTCATCGAAGCGCTGGGTCATTTCGGCTTCGAGACTGTCCTGAAGCATGGGAAAGAGGCCGGGGCTTACTTCCGGCGGCAGCCGTTCGCCGGGCCAGATGAAGACCTGCACTTCAACCGTGCGGCCGATGAGGTCGACGAAGGCATCGTACTCGTCCGCGCTGCGCAGGTCGTCATAAAGACTCATGATGAGCGCCATGTCGTTGGCCGCCATATAGGCCAGTCCGCGGGTCACTTTCTCCCAGTGCCGGTCAAGGAAAACGAAGGTTGCCACGAGTTGGAGCAGCAGCATCGGTGCGATGACGATAATCAGCGATCGTCCAAACAGGCCACGCGGCGTCAGATCCTTGATGAGGACAGACGGGTCGATCGCGGCCAGGAATCGCCTGGCGGGCGGGCGCGTTACTGTGGTGTCAGCCATGGGTCTACTCCTGCACAGGCCCTTAGCCTGGAACATAAGTGTAACGGATTGGCGATCAATCGGGGATAAACATGTATCCCGCCCCCCGTATGGTCCGCAGATAGCGGGGTTCCTTGGGGTCAGGCTCGATCTTGCGGCGCAGCCGGTTGATCTGCACATCGACTGCCCGGTCGGAAATGCCGGCATCGCCACCGGTCAACTCTTCACGGGGCAGGGCACGGCCTGCAGCGCGGGTGAAGAGTTTCATCAGCTCTATTTCGCGGGTTGTGAGCCGCACAGGGCTGTCGCCCTTTGTGAGGAGCCCGCGCTCGATATCAAATGTGAAGCCGCCGAAAGTCACATCCTTTTGCGGCTGTGGGCGTGTGTTGGCTCGGCGCAGGATGGTCTTGACCCGCAGCAGCAATTCGCGCGGTTCGAATGGTTTGGGCAGATAGTCGTCGGCACCTGCCTCAAGACCCTCAATCCGGTCTTCCGATTCCGTACGCGCGGTGAGCATCAGCACGGGGACATCAGACGTGGTGCGCAGAGACTTGGCGAATGTAATGCCGCTCTCGCCCGGCATCATGACGTCGAGGATGATGAGGTCGAAGGCAAGGCCTGCCAGCCGGTCGCGGGCGTCAGCGGCGTGTTCCGCGGCGGTGACACGAAAGCCGTTGTCGCTCAGGTACTTTTGCAGAAGCTCACGGATGCGCCGGTCATCATCAACAATCAGCAGATGTGGCGCGTCGTCTGCAGGCGCAAGGCCGCGGCGGGCTGGGGCGTCAGTCATTCAAGGCGTCTTTTGTCAAATGATCCGCTCCCGGATGGAGTTCATTGCGGCTGGCGCGGTCCAGCATGGCTTCCATGATTTTTCGCCATGCCGCTTCGCCTTCCGGACCGGCGGTGGCCAGCGCTCTTTCAAGGCGGGCACGCTGGGGGGCCTGAAGCTGGTGCCACAGGGCAGAGCCCTTGTCGGTCAGGTGGAGGTGGCGCTCGCGTCTGTCCTGCGCGCCCGTACGCTGTTCGACCTGTCCCGCTTCCACAAGCTGGCGCAGGACACGGGCGAGACTCTGTTTGGTGATCTGCAGGATAGCCAGCAGGCTTTGAACGGTAATGCCCGGGTTGCGACCGACGAAATGGAGGACACGGTGGTGTGCCCTGCCAAAGCCGTGGCCTTCCAGAATTGTGTCCGGGTCTGCGACGAAGTCTCTGTAAGCGAAGAACAGCAACTCCATCGCCTCAATGAGACGCGCGTCGGTCAGCGTGTCCGGATTGGCCGGGCGTTCGTCCTCAAAAGAATTTATGTCAGCCATGTTGACTTATATCGGTTAGATTGTTACTTATGATGCCACATAAACGACAGGATAAGTCGTGTTTGGTGCCAAAAGCCGGGATTTCTCTGTCGAATCGGGTGAAAATCGGTTGTTCAGCAGTCACGATACGCCTGTCTAGGACAGATTGCGCCCGAAGGGTGCTCACAAATGCCCGCTGTTTGTAACGCGCGATCCCGCCCGATTTGCGGCAGCGTGATGCAGCAAGGCAGGGCAGACATTTGAGGGAGTGGCCATCATGGCCTCGATACCGTTTGACGACCGGGATGGGTCGATCTGGATGAATGGCAGCCTGCGCCCCTGGCGAGAGGCAAACATACATATCCTCAGCCATGCGCTTCATTATGCGAGCTGCGTGTTTGAAGGGGAGCGGGTGTATTCCGGCGAGATTTTCAAGCTGCGTGAACATACTGAGCGCCTTATCGAGTCCGGCCGCATTCTGGGATTTGAAATTCCGTATACGGCGGATGAGATTGACGCAGCCTGCGTCGAAACAGTAGCTGCCCAGGGCTTCACGGACGGTTATGTGCGTCCGGTCGCGTGGCGCGGCAGTGAGATGATGGGTGTGTCCGCGCAGGAGACCAAGATCAACCTTGCCATCGCCGTGTGGGAATGGCCGTCCTATTTTGACCCTGCCGAGCGCCTCAAGGGTATCCGTCTGGATATGGCCGAGTATCGCCGTCCCGCGCCTGAAACAGCGCCGTGCAAGAGCAAGGCGGCCGGCCTCTATATGATCTGCACCATTTCCAAGCACGCCGCCGAGGGCAAAGGCTATGCGGATGCGATGATGCTGGACTACCGCGGCTATGTGGCTGAGGCGACGGGCGCCAATGTCTTCTTCGAGAAAGACGGCAAGCTCCATACGCCAACGCCTGACTGCTTCCTGGATGGCATCACCCGGCGCACGGTCATTGATCTGGCCAAGGCCCGGGGCATCGAGATTGTCGAGCGGCACATCAAGCCCGAAGAGATGGCTGACTTCAATCAGTGTTTCATCACCGGCACAGCAGCTGAAGTCACCCCGGTTTCCGAGATTGGTCCGTATCGGTTTACGCCTGGCGAGATCACTGAGAACCTGATGAACGACTATGTCGAGCTGGTGAACCGCACTGGCGCTGTCGCCGCCGCTGAATAGCCTGGCTATTTCTTCCAGCGCTGGGTGGCTGCATCATCGCTTGATTTTGCGTCCACCCAGTGACTGCCATCCGCTGCATGCTCCTTCTTCCAGAAGGGGGCGTTGGTCTTCAGGAAATCCATGATGAAGTTGGCCGCATCAAAGGCCGGCTGGCGGGATGCTGATGTTGCGATGACCAGCACGATCGGATCGCCGGGCGCAAGATCGCCGAAACGGTGGATGATCTCGATATCCTGAACGTCGAAGCGCTGGCGTGCTTCCTTTTCAATGCGCTCCAGTTCTGCCTGCGCCATGGCCGGATAATGTTCCAGGGTCATGGTGTGCAGCGCGTTGCCGCCTGACATCTCCCGGACCTGGCCGACAAATGTCACGCTGGCACCGATGTCCGGGCGGCCATCCGTCAGTGTCCTGAGTTCGGCACCGGCGTCGAATGCATCAGGCTGGATACGCACCGGCATGGGGTCAGCCGCCTGTCACGGGTGGGAAGAGCGCGATCTCGTCTCCGGCTGCAATGGCGGTATCGAGTGCGGCCTGCTCCTGATTGACGGCAATCTTGATGTCCAGACCTTCGAAGGCAAACTTCTTCTGTTCGTCTGTGTTTGCCAGGTGGGCCAGAAGATCCCCTGCTGTGACCACGTCGTCAGGCAGTGAGACGCGCTCTTCAGACGTTCCGACAGCTTCACGCAAGCGGGCAAAATACAGCACTGTGATGTCACCACTCATGAGCCCGCGTCCTGGTTGTCGTCGGCGGCGATGACATGGTGCATCCCTGCGCGGAAGTAGTCGTAGCCGGTGTAAAGGGTGAGCATGGCGGCAATCCACAGCAGGCCAATACCCAACTCGCTGGAGAACTCAAACAGTTCACGCCCCTCGGGACCACACAGCAGGACTGTGATTGCGGTCATCTGGATCGCAGTCTTCCACTTGGCCAGACGGGTGACTGGCACACTCACCTGAACCGTCGCCAGAAATTCGCGCAGGCCGGACACGAGTATTTCGCGCGAGAGAATAATCACGGCTGCGAAGAGACTGATGCCGGCGATGGTTTCGTTGGCAGCAAGCAGCAAGAGCGCAGCGGCCACCAGCAGCTTGTCCGCAATGGGATCAAGCATGGTGCCCAGGCTGGACTGCTGCTTCAACGCACGGGCGATGTAGCCGTCCACAAAGTCGGTCACACTGGCGATGATAAAGATGCCGACCGCAATCCAGCGGCCCATGTCACCGGCAATAAAGAAGGTGCCGACAAGCACCGGTACCAGCGCAATACGTGCGTAGGTGAGGATGTTCGGAAGAGTCCACGCTACGGACTCAGTGCGCTGTGATGCGGCGGGTTCTGTCGTCATGGGCGCGATCATATACGAGGCGCGGGGCAGCGGGGAGAGGCAGAGCGGCAATACTGCCCTTCTATTTTGCACCCTCATGGAAGTGGTCATAGATGGCACGGGCCACCGCCGTGGAAATACCTTCCACGGACTCAAGGTCTGCCAACCCCGCTGAGGCCACGGCCCTGGCGGAGCCGAAATGGTTGAGCAGAGCCCGCTTGCGCTTGGGACCGATTGAGGCAATGCCATCCAGCATGGATTTGCCGATGGCTTTCTTGCGCCTTGCGCGGTGGCTGCCGATGGCGAAGCGGTGGGCTTCGTCCCGCAGGCGCTGCAGGTAGTACAGGACAGGACTCTTGGGTTCCATCATGAAGGGCTGGCGGCCGGTCATGAAAAACCGTTCGCGGCCTGCGTCGCGTTCCGGGCCCTTGGCGATGCCGACGAGCGTCACGCGATCAATGCCCAGTTCATCAAAAACGGACTGCACAATGGAGAGCTGACCCGCGCCCCCGTCGATCAGGACCAGGTCCGGCCAGTCGGGTGGTGGATCGGTGACTTCGCCTTCTTCCGCATTGTCCACGGCAGCCTGATTCTTCACCAGACGGGAGAAGCGCCGGGTCAACACTTCACGCATCATGGCGTAGTCATCACCCGGCTCGGTCTCCGGGTTCTTGATGTTGAACTTTCGGTACTGGTTCTTGCGGAACCCTTCCGGTCCGGCGACGACCATTCCTCCCACTGCATTTGTGCCGGAGATGTGACTGTTGTCGTAGACCTCGATGCGCTCGGGCGGGGCATCCATCCCAAATGCTTCCGCCAGACCGGCGTGCAGCTTCGTCTGGGTGGATGACTCGGCCAGACGGCGGCCAAGCGCCTCACGGGCATTGTCGAAGGCGTACTGCACCAGTTCACGCTTCTCGCCGCGCACCGGCTTGCCGACGGCGACCTTGCGGCCGCGGCGGATAGTGAGCGCTTCGGCCAGCAGGTCGGCGTTCTCGATTGTTTCGTTCAGCAGAACAAGACGCGGCGCCGGGCGTTCTTCATAGAACTGCGCGAGAAACCCATCGAGAATATCCGCCGTCTCCATGTCCTTGTCATGTTTGGGGAAGTAGGCGCGATTGCCCCAGTTCTGGCCTGCACGAAAGAAGAAGACCTGCACACAGGCCTGACCACCTTCAGCGTGAATCGCAAACACATCCGCTTCTTCCACGGTTTGCGGATTGACGCCCTGATGCGACTGGATATGGCTGAGGGCCCGCAGGCGATCCCGGTAGATCGCCGCTTTCTCGAAGTCCAGGTCGCCGGCCGCGTGCTCCATCTGCTGCGCCATGCGTTCACGGATCTTCTTGCTCTTGCCCGTCAGGAACGCGTCTGCTTCTGCCACCAGGGCATCGTAGTCCGATGTGCTGATTTCGCCGGTGCAGGGGGCGGAACATCTTTTGATCTGATAGAGCAGGCAAGGGCGGGTGCGCGCGTCATAGACCGAGTCCGAACAGGACCGCAGCAGGAACGCTTTCTGGAGGGCATTGAGCGTCCGGTTGACGGCGCCGGCTGAGGCGAAGGGGCCAAAATAGTCCCCCTTGCGACTGCGTGCCCCGCGATGCTTGAGGATCTGCGGTACATTGTGGTCGCGGGCGATCAGGATGTAGGGGAAAGACTTGTCGTCACGCAGTTGCACATTATAGCGCGGCCGCAGCTGCTTGATGAGGTTGGCTTCCAGCAGCAGCGCTTCGGTTTCACTTTCGGTCACCACGAACTCCATCGCGGTGGTGGATGCGATCATCCGGGCGATGCGGTTGGTATGGCCGATCAAGCGGCTGTAGCTGGTGACACGTTTTTTTAGGTTGCGGGCTTTGCCGACATACAGAACATCACCGTCCGCCCCGAACATGCGGTAGACGCCTGGCGTATGCGGCAACCGGGTGACGTAGTCCGCGATTAGGTCCGCGCCCGTCAGGGCAGGCGCGTCGGATTCCTCTTTTGCATCAGAAGCTTCGGGTGGCGGCGCATCACTCATGCTCATGAATATGCACCCGTGGTCGTGAAATAGAAGATTGAAGGATGACGAATCTGTTTTCCAGCCCTGTGGATAAGTCTGTAGACAACCCTGTGGCTTGCTTGCTGGGCAGGCATTTGCCTTGTTTCGTAGCTCTTGCGTACCGCCGGACTCGTTTGTGTCCAAATGATTGAAAACGCTACATATATCTCTGGCAGGAACGCTGCACCGTTTTCGGAACGGACTCGGTATGAGGGGCGGATTTCTGCCAAATCAGCACTCAGTGCGCATGTGCAAAACGACACTTTGTCGCCCAGATGACAGTTTGCGTGCCGCCCCGGGGCATTGGCGCTCAGGAATTGCCCAATCGTGCAGATGCCCGGTTCTGAGGCATTACATCTGCGGCAAGGGCCGCAGGCGCTCGATTTCAATTCCGACGCTGTGTGCTTCTTCAATGGCGTTGAGCTTTTCGATGCGGACACGAGCGGCCAGTACCCGCTCATCTGTGAAGCAGTCTTCGGCGATGCTTTCCGCCAGTGTTTCCACGAGCCGCACGTGACCCTGGGCAACCAGGTCCTTGATGTTGTTCACCACGCGCTCGTAGCAGACGACATTGGCCAGGCTGTCATTCAGGGTTTCATCACCTTCGGTGACCGTGAGGTCCACATTGACGATGATTGGCTGAGCACGGCCTTCTTCGTGGCGATGGACGCCGATATGGGCATCAAGACGCAGATCCCGGACAAACACATGACGGGTCAGCCGGGCGGCATCCGCTATGCGAAGCGGTGTTACGTTTCCTGAAGCTGCTGAATTGGTCATGGGTCCGCTATTCCTTAACCGTCGCGTCCGGGGTCTCCCAGGCGAGATGTTGGCCACCGTCGAGGGCAAGCATTTGCCCCGTCATGGAAGGGGTTTCAAGGATAAAGCGCACGGCGCGGTGAAACTCAGCTATGTCCGGACCACGTCCGAGAGGGACGGCTTTTTCCTGGGTGGTAAAATCTTCAGGCGTTTGGCGTTCATTCGCCAGAGTTGGCCCCGGTCCGATACCGTTTACCCGAATGCGCGGCGCCAGGGCTTGCGCCAAGGTCTGAGTGGCGGTCCACAGACCGGATTTTGACAGGGTGTAGGACAGAAAGCGCGGATTGAGCCGCCAGACGCGCTGGTCGATCACGTTGATGATGTTGCCGTCGGTGCCGTCGGGGAGCTGTCGGGCAAAGGCCCGGGCCAGCAGGACCGGCGTGCGCAGGTTGATGGCCATATGGGCGTCGAAGCTTTCGGCCGTCACCGAGGTCGCGTCATCGTCTTCAAACAGGGCGGCGCAGTTGATCAGCAGATTGACAGGCCCAAGGTCAGTGCCGACCGCCGCCATGATCGTGTCGGCGGCGTCTGCCTGTGTGAGGTCACAGGCGACCGTTGTGGCCGTGCCGCCGGATGAGGTGATGTGGGCCGCCAGCGCCTGTGCCGCTTCAGCCGATGTGCCGTGGTGAATGGCGACCGCCCAGCCGTCCGACGCCAGCCCTTCTACAAGAGCCTTGCCGATGCGCCGGGCGCCGCCGCTGACGATGGCCGTTTTGAGGGTCATGACATATGGAAAACGGTGACGATAAAGCCGACATAGAGCGCGGTGAAGATTCCCCCCGCCAGCCGGGTGATTGTCGCACGCATGAAGGCGAAGGGGACAACCAGAAGGGCTGAGGCCAGCATCACCCATAGATCAAACCGCAGGAACTCGTCGGGTACCGGCAGGGGCACGACCATGGCGGTGATGCCGCCGATCGCCAGAATGTTGAAGAGGTTCGAGCCGATGACGTTGCCGACCGCTACATCCGCCTGCTTGCGGAAAGCGGCAACCAGCGTCGTCGCCAGTTCCGGCAGGGATGTGCCGATGGAGATGACGGTCAGACCGATGGTTGCCTCGGACACGCCAAAGCGGCGGGCAATTTCCGTGGCGCCTTCGACCACCAGTTCGGCGCCCAGCGGCAGGCCGAGCAGCCCGATCAGCAGGAAGGCGAAGATCGCCCAGCCGCGTTCGGGCAGGCCGGAAATGTCATCAAGCTCATCATCCAGGCCGTCATCCGGGGACACCCGGGCGCGATAGCCGGAATAGGTCAGGAAGGCCACCACCAGCAGGAACAGGATGAACCCGTCCAGGAAGGTCAGTGTGCCGGTCATGCACATGGCCACGAAGACGAGCGTCGAGCCCACCATTATGGAGGTGTTGCGGCGGATTGAGGCCTGGTTGCAGACCGTGGGGTAGATGATCGCCGGAATGCCGAGTACCAGAAGCACATTGGCAATGTTGGAGCCGACGATGTTGCCCATCGAGATGCCCGGAGCGCCTTCAAGCGCAGCCTTGAGCGAGACCATCAGTTCCGGCGCCGATGTGCCGAAGGCAACCACCGTCAGGCCGATGATGAGCGGATGCAGCCCGAACCGGCTGGCGAGGGCGACGGCCCCACGCACCAGAAGGTCGCCGCAGAACAGCAGGATGATAAGACCACCGGCGAGGGCGAGATACATCATGGGCTGGTCTGTCGTCCCGCCGCTACACAGCGGCCACACGCACTGCGGTGGGCAGCGCGATGGCGTCTGAAGAATGAAGTATACCGGTCACGGAGATTTCTGTTTCCTGCCCCATAAACGATCTCATTGCGGACCAATGCGGACATTTGTTGCCTGCATTCTGTGCACCTTGCCGGCGCTGTTGTCCTGGACCGTCGAATTATTGTCATTTTCTGCCCCGCACACGGTCCCCCACCATATCCGCGCAGTATTCCTTTGATATATATGGGCAGGCGGTGCGTTGCAAAGACACTGATTTGTTAAAAGGCGGTCATAGGCTTGGAACCGGATACAATCGCGGAAGTTGCGCGGCAGGCGGCTGAAATGGCGTCTGTCGCATCCGGGGGTGGTCACGACGACCATGGGGGCGGCCATGTGGAAATCCCCTATATCCGTGAGATCATTGTGTTTCTGGTCGCCAGTGTCTTGCTGGTGCCGCTGTTCAAGTGGTTCAAGGCCAGTCCCGTCCTCGGCTATCTCTTTGTTGGGGCGGTTGTCGGCCCGTTCGGCTTTGCCATCATTGATGATGTCGAGGGCGTCTCCGCCATGGCGGAGCTGGGGGTGGTGTTCCTCCTGTTCATGATCGGGCTGGAGCTCTCCGTCGAGCGGCTCAAGGCCATGCGGACCATGGTGTTCGGCCTCGGCTTTGCGCAGGTGATGGTCTCTGGCGCCGTGATTGCGGCGGCCGCCATGTGGTGGGGCAATTCCGTCCAGGCGTCGATCATCATCGGGCTGTGCCTCGCACTCTCCTCTACAGCGGTCATTATGCAGCTCCTCATGGAGCGCGGGGAATTCGCGACCCGCATGGGCCGGACCAGTTTCGCCGTCCTGCTCGCCCAGGACCTCGCGGTGGTGCCGCTGTTGATGCTGATCACCATCTTTGCCGCAGGGGAAAGCGGCCATGTGGCGGAGCTGGTGGGCACGGCCCTGTTGCGGGCGGTCATCGCGGTTCTCCTCATCATCTTTGTCGGCCGCTGGCTCGTGCGGCATCTCTACCGGATGGTCACATGGACCCAGAGCCCGGAACTGTTCATGGCGCTGACCCTGCTGGCCGTGCTCGGCACCGCCTGGTTCACGGGCTTTGCCGGTCTCTCCATGGCGCTGGGTGCGTTCCTCGCCGGGCTGCTGCTCTCGGAAACCGAATTCCGCCACCAGGTCGAGACAGACATTGAGCCCTTCAAGGGCCTGCTGCTGGGTCTGTTCTTCATCTCCATCGGCATGGGCATCGACTTCGGTGTGCTGGCGCAGGAATGGCTCAATGTCATTCTCGGTGTTGTCGGCCTCATCGTGCTCAAGGCCGGTATCCTGATCGGCCTTGTCCGCGCCTTCGGCCTGCCGCTCACCACGTCCCTGCGCACCGGCCTCATCCTTTCCGCCGGCGGTGAATTCGCCTTTGTCGGCGTCACTGCCGCCATGGGGTCCGACATCATCTCCGAGCCTGTCGCCCAGTACATGCTCATCGTCGCCGCCGTCTCCATGGCGATGACGCCGTTCCTGGCGGATCTTGGCGCCTGGCTCAAGACACTCATCGACGACCGCATGGGCGCTGAACCCATCCAGGCGTCAGAAGATGAAGCCCGCGGCCTCGAGGGCCATGTGATCATCGCCGGCTATGGCCGCGTCGGGCAGACCGTCGCCAAGATGCTGGGCGACCTCAAGCACCCCTATATGGCGCTCGACCTCAACGTGCCGCGCACGCGGGACTGCCGCGCCAAGGGCGAGCCGGTCTATTACGGTGACGCCGCCAAGACCGAAGTGCTGGAACGCATCGGCGCCGACCATGCAGGCGCCGTCGTCATCACGCTCGACAATTTCGCCGCCGCCTCGCGCGCTGTCGAAGCCATCCGCGACCGCTGGCCCGGCATCCCCATTTTCGTACGCGCCTGGGACATGTCGCATTCGGATGAATTGTTCAAGCTCGGTGCCACCGGCGTTGTGCCCGAAACACTCGAAAGCTCCCTGCAGCTCGCCGGTCAGGTGCTTGAAAGCCTCGGTACCCCGCGCGAAGCCGTCGGCGACATCATCTCCCGTATCCGCGAGAAGGATTATGTGGGCCTTGAAGCGCCGGGCTCGGACGATGCCAAGCCGCTGCCGATTGATCCGGATACGGATGGTGCATCAGGCAAGGCGCGCGACAAGGCCGCAGCCGAGTAGGGCGGGCGATCTCTCCTCCTCCTCCCCGTATCCCCGGACGTGATCCGGGGTCCACTCTCATTGCCGCTTGCCGCAGGGCCTGAAGCGTGTCCGCGGCGCTCGCTGCGCATCATGCTCTGCCGCTGTGCCCGCAACATCCGCGAGTAGGCCCCGGATCACGTCCGGGGACACGGAGCGCGCACCCGGCCAGCACCACGTGCCCCGCGCCAAAAGGGACGCGAAGGGGAGCGGTGGTCAGGCGCTCCGCCAAACAAAAGGTGAGGGAGCGGGACGTGCTGCCTTGCTCCGTCAGGCGTGGCGCCCTTGAGCGCCGTGCCTTTTGGGAGCGTGCCCTTGCGGGAGGCAGCGATCCAAAATGTCGACGTGAGGTGCCGCCTTGCAGCACGTCCCGCACGGAATGCGCTTCGGCTCCGGCAGAAACCCATGAGGGCAGGGCGTTACCCTGCAACTGATCCCATGGCGGCCATGCTTCCGATGCCACGTGCTGTGGAACGCACACGCTGGGGGCCCTGATCCCGCCTCCTAGGCTAAGGGGATGCCCTTTCGACACCGGGTCTCGACTTATCTTATGCGCCTGGCCGCGCCGTTACCGCCCCTGTGGCGCTGGCACCCGTTACTCGCCAGCTGCCGCGAGACGGCTGTCCGCGCCCCGTTCCAAAGGCACTTTCAGACCCGCCCCTTCCGGGACATCCGCCCTCCCCACCAAGCCCGGTCGGCCCGGGATGCCCTCAGCGAGAAGGTCCGGACAGGATACGGGCGGTCAGAGGGGGCGGGGATAGACTTTTTGAGGGCTTCGAAAGGTGAAAATGTCAGTTTTGGACTATTGGGCACTCGACCGGGCACCTAACCACTGTCCATCACTGTTGATCCGCGAGGTTCAATGCCGCGTGAAGCATTGGATGAATGTGGATTCGTGTGTCCTTATCAATCATCTCTGCACCGATTACAGGGTCGTGAACGTGGGAATAAATAAACCTACCGGACACGTCCGTGCGCACTCCAATTGCGCCGATACGATAGAGCTCGCACGTTACAATTCTACCTAGGTCCCAAACGACGTTTCCGTTGGGCTTGTCGACGTACTCTAAGCTCTTGCGCACGATTGGATCATGATCCGCGTCTTGTAGTGCTGCGACATTCAACATCAGATCGTCGACAAATTCTCTGGTCGTAACATTTCCAATTGTAAACCGACGGCCGAACTTACCGTATGCTGATAGTGCGACTTCCAAGGAAGGCAGGGCGCCCCGCCATTCTTCTCTGAGCGCCTGCAACCTGAGTCTGGAATACTCTTGCTCTGCAGTCCTAATATCACGCGCAAGAACTTCTGTATTTCCTTGAGCTTGATTGAAGCAGATATTCACGAATGAAATAATGTCACGCGGTCTGAAAAGTGTCCTGTCTAACATGTAAGATAGCGGATCTTTGCCGCCAACCTTGTGGGAAAATATGTCTGAGAAAAGGACGTTTTCTTTGGTGTATTTTCGACTATACAAGAACGATATTCGTTTTTGTACCAGCTCTCGGAGCATTTTTTCGCGCCAGATTATCCGAACGATATAGTCGTCATATTTTTCTCTCTGAAATCCAGTTTCTCTAGAATTCTGAAACACGCGCTCCAGCACGTCCGATCGAATAGAAACAATTACTTTGAGCTTTCTGAGCTTTCTCACTGACCGAAGTGTTTCAACCAAGGCTCTAATCAACTCGAACCTGATTTGTTCGTCGACCCAATTCTCATCCAGTTTATCGATGAGAATATAGAAGTCGTGCCCGTATTTTTCGTCTTTATCATAGTCGCGAAGTGCGCCCATCACCTGAGCAAGCTCATTTAATTGATCGGAGCTGATGATTTGTTTCGCTCGGGCTTGTACCTGCGCGCGCTTCTCTTTGCTAAGGGTCCTGGAGTAACCGGCGTTTGACCTAAACTTGGAAACCTCGGTGCCTAGGTTTGCTTCGACATCTTCTTCAAGCTTTTCTGTAACTTCTCGGATGTTCTCATCCATGGTGATCCAGAACTTTCCTTCCCATTTGCGAAGGTATTCTAATGATTCTCTCTTTCTTTGGTCATTTTTGAAGTATTCAACAAGTTTAATAAATACATTTTTTGATTCTTCTTCATTAGTAATTGAGAATCTTAATCTTATGTATTCTATGAGTATTATGTGTTTCCATAGATATTGAAAGAACATGTCTAGATCTATATCTAGACTGTTCAGAAATCTCATTATATCCGAATTCGCGATGTAATTCATTGACAGTTCTGGCAGGTCAACTGTCGCTACATTTCTTTGATCTTTTTCGATCATCCTTAGAATTGCAGTCTTACCGGCTCCTGTCCGTCCGGAGACAAACATCTGACTATTGTCTAAGTCGGATGCGGTGGATTTTGCGGGATGATCTACGAAACACCTGAATAGGAATTCGTCATCCGTTTCAGCTGACACATTGCCAATCTTTGTGTCTGGACGGATGACAACCGGATTTGAACCGTGCCGAGAACCCTTGTGTTTCTTTCTAGTCATTAGTGTTTTTGTTTTGCCTTAGATACGTGCAGTGACTTTCTATACTCTGCCACGTTAACGCGTATTTTGGTTGTATCAACCCGCTTTCCAAGGTCAGGGCTGCTCGGTATTCGCTACCGCCCCCGACGCCCACGCTTCTGCCGCGGCTTCGGCCTCTCGGGTTTCCCCTGCTGCCGGTTCAGCTCGTCCGGGCGGATCATCGGATCATTGGCAATCGCCAGTTCCGTTTCCTGCAACTTCTTCAACTCATCGCGCAGCCGTGCGGCTTCCTCGAATTCGAGGTCGGCGGCGGCGTCTTTCATGCGGCGTTCGAGGTCTTCCATGTGGGCCTTGAGGTTGTGGCCGGCCAGCAGGACGGTTTCGCCGTCCTTGCCGGTGGCGCCTTCGACGCGCACATGGTCGCGTTCGTACATGCTGTCGAGCACGTCCGAAATGTTCGCCTTCACGCTTTGCGGGGTGATGCCGTGTTCTTCGTTGTAGGCGATCTGTTTCTTGCGGCGGCGGTCAGTTTCGGCCAAAGCGCGTTCGAGCGAGCCGGTAATTGTGTCCGCATACAGAATAACCCGGCCGTCGACGTTACGCGCGGCGCGGCCGATGGTCTGGACCAGGGATGTCTCTGACCGCAAAAAGCCTTCCTTGTCGGCGTCGAGAATGGCGACCAGGGCGCATTCGGGAATGTCGAGGCCTTCGCGCAGCAAATTGATGCCCACCAGCACATCAAACGTGCCAAGGCGCAAATCGCGGATGATCTCGATGCGTTCCAGGGTGTCGATGTCCGAGTGCATGTAGCGCACGCGCACGCCCTGCTCGTGCATGTATTCGGTCAGGTCTTCGGCCATGCGCTTGGTGAGCACGGTCACCAGCGAGCGGTAGCCTTTGGCGGCCACGTCCTTCACCTCGGCGATCAGGTCTTCCACCTGTGTTTCCACGGGGCGGATTTCCGTCATCGGGTCGGTGAGGCCCGTGGGGCGGATCACCTGCTCGGTAAAGACGCCGCCGGTCTGGTCCAGCTCCCATTGCGCCGGGGTGGCGGAGACGAACACGGTCTGCGGCCGCATGGCGTCCCATTCCTCAAAGCGCATGGGGCGGTTGTCGACGCAGGAGGGCAGACGGAAGCCATATTCCGCCAGGGTGGATTTGCGGCGGTAGTCGCCTCTGAACATGCCGCCGATCTGCGGCACGGTCTGGTGGCTTTCGTCGACGAAGACGAGGGCGTTGTCGGGGACGTATTCAAACAGCGTGGGCGGCGGCTCGCCGGGTTTGCGGCCGGTCAGCCAGCGCGAATAGTTTTCAATGCCGGCGCAGGAGCCGGTGGCCTGCATCATCTCCAGGTCAAACTGGGTGCGCTGCTCGATGCGCTGCGCTTCCAGCAGCTTGCCTTGCGCCGTGAGTTCCGCCAGCCGGGCCTTGAGCTCGCCCTTGATGCCTTCAATGGCGCGGGTGAGGGTGGGGCGCGGGGTCACGTAGTGGGAGTTGGCGTAGACCTTCACATGGTCGAGCTTGGCGGACTTCTGGCCGGTGAGCGGGTCGAACTCGGTGATCTCTTCAATCTCGTCGCCGAACATCGAGACGCGCCAGGCGCGGTCCTCATAGTGGGCCGGGAAGATTTCCACCGTGTCGCCGCGCACCCGGAAGGTGCCGCGCTGAAACGCCGTGTCGTTGCGCTTGTACTGGATGGCCACAAGGTCGGCGAGGATCTGGTTACGGTCGATGCGCTGACCTTTCTTGAGGTCGAACGTCATGGACGTATAGGTCTCGACCGAGCCGATGCCGTAGATGCAGGAGACCGATGCGACGATGATGACGTCGTCGCGCTCCAGCAGGGCGCGGGTGGCGGAGTGGCGCATCCGGTCGATCTGTTCGTTCACGGAGCTTTCCTTCTCGATGAAGGTGTCCGTGCGCGGGATATAGGCCTCGGGCATGTAGTAGTCGTAGTAGGAGACGAAATACTCGACCGCGTTGTCCGGGAAGAAGTTCTTGAACTCGCTGTAGAGCTGGGCCGCCAGCGTCTTGTTGTGGGCCAGCACCACGGCGGGGCGCTGGGTCGCCTCGATGACCTTGGCCATGGTGTAGGTCTTGCCGGAGCCGGTGACGCCGAGCAGCACCTGATCGCGCTCATTGTCCTCGACGCCCTGCACCAGGTCCTTGATCGCCTGGGGCTGGTCGCCTGCCGGCTCGTAGTCGGACGCGACCTTGAAGCGGACATTAGGCAGCAGCTTGTCCGGCCGGTCCGGGCGGTGCGCCTCAAAGGGCACGTCCGGCAGATATTTGAGGCCCTGGCCCGAGCCGTCGAGCTTGAAGGCCTCCTTCGGGTCCACCTCTGCGGCGGGGACGAACGACGCGCCGGGCGCTTCTTGCAGCCCCGCAGGCTCGGCTGGCATCTGGTCCGCGGGCAGCGGATAGGCGTCATCCTTCAGCGGAACCTTGTTGTCCCGCGTGACGGATTTCGGCGCGGTTTTGGCACGCGTCTTCCGCTTGGGTTTGGCGGTGGTTTTGGCCGGGGTCTTGGAGGGAGTCGACATGAGAACGAATATGGTACGCGGTTCCCCATTTTGGAAGGGTCAAAGGGTCCCGTTTTGATCTCTCCTGACATGCGTGAAGGCCGCGCCGCCACTGGTTCGATGTTTGTCTTTAAGGTCTTCGCAATGTCTCGCGCCTAGATGCAGCGGCCAGAGTTAGTTGCATATTTTGAGAGATAGTCATGACCGCGCATTTGAATGTGGTTGATACCCGCACTGCCCAGCTTGAATTCATCGGACTGACCCCGGCGCATGGCCGCGCGCTTGCGGCGCTCTGGCCGTCTGTGGAGGCGGAGCTGGGGCCGATCCTTGACCGTTTTTATGACCACCTTGGTCTGCACACCGAATTGCAGCCGCTGCTTGAGGGGCCGGGCAAGGTCCAGCACCTCAAGGACGCCCAGCGCGCCCACTGGAAGCGGCTGTTTACCGGCGATTTCGGCGCTGACTATTTCGAGCGGTCCGCGGCGATCGGCATGGCACACCAGCGCATCGGCCTCGCGCCGCGCTGGTATGTGAGTTCCTACGCGCTGGTCATCGGCGACATGCTGGCACTGGCGCGGCGGGCGACCAAGCCCAAGCAGGTCGACTTTGTGTGTGAAGCCATGAGCAAGGCGGTGATGCTTGATATGGAGCTGGCGATTTCCGTCTATATCGACGCCGGTGACAAAGCCCTGCAGACCCGGCTCAACGGTCTTGCGGACAGTCTTGACAAGGACGTGGCAGGGGCGATGGATGCCGTGGTTCATCACGGAGAAGACATCGACAAGGCGTCGGGTGATCTCGACAAGGCAACGGCCACCATGGAAGACGCATCGTCCTTCGTCGCCAGCGCCTCTGATCAGGCGTCGTCCGGTGTTGAAACCATTGCGGCGGCCAGCGAGGAACTTGCGGCGACCACCAGGGAGGTCGGCCGCCGGATGTCGGAGACCCATTCCGCGGTGGAGCGTGTTTCGTCGGAAGCCAGCGACATTGCCGGCATCATGCAGACGCTTGATGGGGAAGTGCAGAAGATCGGCAAGATCGTGGACCTGATCCGCGATGTGGCCGACCAGACCAATCTGCTGGCGCTTAACGCCACCATTGAGGCGGCGCGGGCGGGTGAAGCCGGCAAGGGGTTTGCCGTGGTTGCGTCCGAGGTCAAGCAGCTTGCCTCGCAGACGGCCAAGGCGACCAAAGACATCGCCGACCAGGTCGAGCGCATTCAGAACCAGACCGGCGGGGCCGTCAGCGGGATGGAGCGGATCAATGAGGTGATCGGGCAGTTGAACACCATCGCCACGCAGGTTGATGCGTCGGCGACAGAACAGGAAGCCGCCACAGGCGAGATTGCCGGCAGTGCGCAGCAGACGGCGACAGGGACCCGCGAGGTCTCCGACCACATCTCCCATATGGCGACGGAAATTTCGTCGATGCGGAAAATGGCGGTGAACCTTCAGGACGTCTCAAAAGGCCTGCATGGTGCGACCACGCAGTTGCGGGAGCGGATCAGCGGCACCATCGATGGCCTGCGGCGGGAAGACGGGCAGATCCAACGGGTGGGATAACCGTATGACGCACCTGGAAATGCACAAAAGTGTCCACCCAGGTGGTCTCGATGCCCGGTTCGACACCGCCGAATGCAATTATTTGATGTGAGGGATTGAATTTTTTTGAGGACGATTTGGCATCAAAATCAGCCGTTTTCACTACCTATGAGAGAGTCATGTTGCAGATGTGCAATCAAGAGTAGGTAAATCAAGTTGCATCATTCCAGATACATATATCAAAGGTTGTTTTGATACTAGGACAGTATACTTGCCCATAATTTGAGATAAAACTGTTGTTTACTCATTCCGTGTTGCTGTTTCCCCTACCGCATTTTGCGGAGACTAGGGGGCAACATTATGAGTGTACAAGAAATCACGAACATGGAGCGCGAAGCGCGCCTTGAGTTTATTGGGATGTCGGGCGAACACCGTGCGGCACTCCAGTCCGTCTGGCCGGCGCTTGAGCCCAAGCTGGATGGCATCCTCGACCGGTTTTACGGTCATCTTTCAGGGTTTTCCGATCTTGGCGGGTTGCTTGAAGGCGACAGCAAGATTGCGCGCCTTAAACAGGCGCAGGCGACCCATTGGAGCCGGCTTTTCTCCGGCGAGTTCGGAGAAGACTATTTTGGCCGCGCCGTGGCCATCGGCACCGCGCATCACCGCATCGGCCTGGAGCCGCGCTGGTATGTAGCCGGATACGCCATTGTTCTTGGCGAGCTCATGTCCATCGTCCGTGGCGCCGTGAAGCGCAAGGAAGGTGACGTTGTCTGTGAAGCAGTCATCCGCGCCGTCCTGCTGGACATGGAACTGGCCATTTCGGTTTACATTGAGGCGGGCGGCAGGCAGCTGCGCAGCGAATTGCAGGGTCTGGCTGGGACGCTTGATGCTGAAGTGTCGAGTGTGGTCGGGTCCATTGTGAGCAACGCCAAAGAACTCAACGTCTCTGCCGACAACATGTATGGGGCGACCGGGCGTGTGGAAACAGCGTCGTCATCGGTGGCCGGGGCATCTGAGGAGGCCACAACCAGCGTGGAGACAATTGCGGCTGCGGCAGAAGAACTGTCTGCGAGTGTTGGTGAGGTGTCGCGACAGATGGACGGCACCAACGCCGCCATCACTGAGGTCTCCAACGAAGCAGAGCAGATTTCCGGTGTCGTCAATGGGCTCAATCAGGAAGTGCAGCACATCGGCAGCTTTGTCGATCTGATCCGCGATGTGGCCGACCAGACCAACCTGCTGGCGCTCAACGCCACCATCGAAGCTGCCCGTGCCGGTGAAGCCGGCAAGGGATTTGCGGTGGTCGCGGGCGAAGTGAAGGCCCTGGCCGCACAGACTGCGAAGGCAACCCAGGAGATCGCCAATCAGGTGGATCGGGTGCAGGCGGAAACGGGCAATGCCGTCTCCGGTATTGAGCGGATCGGTGAAACGGTCACGAAGCTGCAGGAGATTGCAGCCGAAGTGGACTCAGTCCTGCGCGACCAGAGCAAGGCGACCACGGAGATTGCTGAAAACGTGCAGCAGACGGCTACCGGCACCCGTGAAGTCTCCGGCCGAATTTCGGAAGTTGCGACGGAGATGACGGAACTTCAGCAGATGTCTACGTCCCTGCAGGATGTGGCAAAGGGATTGTCCGGCGCATCGTCGCTGCTGCAGGCGAAAGTCTCCGAGACAATTCATGCATTGCGCACTCACGATGGCATGTCGCGGCGTGAAGACCCACGGGTTCAGCCGGACAAGCCCATCCTTGTTTCCGTGGATACATCGCAGGGCCGTCAGGCTTCAGAGATGCACGACCTCACCGTCAACGGGTGCCGTGTGTCCAGGATGGAGGGGCTTGGTCAGGGTGATTCCATGACCGTGTACATCCCCGGCGTGGACATGCCTCAACCGGCTCATGTGGACCGCATAGACCAGCAGGCCCTGTATCTGCGCTTTGCCGGTGGTGACGCCGAACTGGCCCAGCTCAGCGCCTTTGTTTCCACCCGTGCCGGCAGCGGCCAGGCGCAGAAGGTCGCCTGACTCTGACGATCAACTCTGGATCAACAGAACGCCCGCAGCCAGATCAAAGGCTGCGGGCGTTTCTGTTTCGCCTGGGACGGACCAGGGGTCGATCAATGTCGCGATTGAAGTTGTTTTGGGTCGCTAGGTGGTGCGTAGCGCTGCGCGCGCTCTTGAAGCCGTGTGGCTTACGTAACCACCAGCAGCGCAACGCCTACTGCGAGCATGGCGATGCCGCCGACGATGTGCATCTTGCAGGCGCGGCTTTCAGACTTTTTAGCACTGTCAGAAGCTGCGGCGTCAATGCCTGACGAAGCCATCGGGGAATGGTCCTGGCCGGTCTCTGCTACGCTCACATCTCGCTCCTGATCCTGGGCGCCCGTGCGATGGGGCTTTTTCGCTTCCTCGGTTTGCGCACCGGCCCTCCCGCACTCTTTGGTGCTGTATGACAGGTACGCAAAATTTCTCGCATACTGCACATGGTGCGTCAACTGATCCCAGTCAAGCGGATTTGCGTGTAAAATCCGCATGTTAGCTGGGGTTTTCGGCCGCCAAAGTGAACCTAAGGTTAACCGGTCCGGCGTGGGACGCGGGGCGTGGGACATGGAGGATGACATTGGCGACTCACCTGCCAGCGGGTGTCCTGATGCCGGCGGAATGGGTCCGCAGGCGCACGGTGCTTCATCGCAGCATCTACCTGCCCGCGCTGGGCATTGGTCTGCTGTGGAGCGTGGCTTTTGTCTGGGCGGCCGCCTTTGGACTATGGCTTGTGTCCCTGCTTGCGGCGGTGATTGTGTGTGTCGGTGTGCCGGTCCTGCTCGCCTGGGCCTATCTGCGCCGGCGGACAAGCGTCCTCTTGCTCACAGACCAGCGGCTTGTAGCCATAGAAGGCCCGTTTCCGCGCCGGGTTCATGCGGCCTCTCTGGCTGACATTGATCAGGTCCATGTGCGCCGGGGGCGGGCGCTTTTCGGCTTTAGGCTGGGGTCGGCGGCAACGCTCTATGCGACGGTGCTTTCCGGCACCGGTGCCGTGCCGCTCGAGATGCATGATCTTGCCGATGCAGACGCGTTCGCTGGAGACGTGCTGGCCGCAGCCCGCACACACCGCTAGAGTCGGCTCCATTCAAGAATGGGCGGGCACCAAGACCTGCCACAATCACAGGGACACACTCATGCTGATCGTTGCAGGGACGGCCAATTTCCATTCCGTTGATGACATGGAGGCGGTGCTCGCGGAGGGCCAGTCGATGATTGCAGCCTCGCTCAGGGAGGCAGGCTGCCAGGACTACAATTACGCGCGCGATGTTACTGATGACAAAACCATGCGCATCTTCGAGCTATGGGATGATCAGGCGGCGCTGGATGCGCATTTTCAGGAGCCGCACATGGCCGCTTTCATGGCGGCACTGGCAAAGGTCACTCCGGCCTCCATCTCTGTCAAAATCTATGACGTCTCCGGCACCCGTGATCTTGGCTGATCGTTCGCCGGCATGATTGCTCCGTAGGCAGATAGAACCCAGACGTAGAAACATACAGGGAGAGGCTCATGCCATTGGCCCCTATTGAAACCAGCGCCATGGAAAAGATCGGCGTCGGCATTGCGCGGTGCGAGGACGTTGTGGTGGGAAAGGATGGACGCGTGTGGGCGTCCGACCAGGTCTCTGCGTGTGCTGAAATTCTGCCGGACGGTTCATTGCGCCGTGTCGGCAGGGCGGGTGGGGCACCCAACGGCATCAACATGGATGCGCAGGGCAGGATCATCATTGCCAATTTCGGTGTCTATGAAGGCGAGGCCGGTCCGCTCCAACGTCTCGATGTGGAAACAGGTGAGATAGAGGTCCTGGCGAGCGAGATTGACGGCCAGACGCTGACCGCCTGCAACTATCCGATCATCGCCAAAGACGGCACCATCTACTGCACCCACTCAACCTTCGCCAATCCATGGCCCAAGGCGCTTGATGGCCGGACCGACGGATTTGTGTTCCGGGTGACACCGGATGGCGCGGTGGAGAAGCTCGCAGACGGTCTCAAATTCGCAAATGGCTGCTGTCTCGATGAGGATGAGAGCCATCTCTATGTTTGCCAGACCTCAGGCGGCAATGTGGTGCGGTACCCGTTGCTGGCGGATGGACGTCTTGGGGACCGTGAAGACTACGGCCCGGTGCTCGGCACGTTCCCGACAGCCCAGGCGGATCCTGACAACCTGCCCACGCCTGCGGACATGGCGGACTGGCCCTATACCGACGGCAACGGTTTTGATGTGGAAGGCAATCTGTGGGTGACGCTGCCTGCCGCCAACAAGGTGGTGGCCATCACGCCGGATCTTGAGATGGTCACCATTGCTCACGATCCGACGGGCGAGGTTCTCAATGATCCCACCAATGTGACCTGGGGCGGGGCTGACATGAAGGACGTTTATTTCGGCTCTATCGGAACCGACTACGTCATCAAGGCCCGCAGCCCGGTCGCCGGCATGAAACTCATTCACCAGCGCTGATACATCCATAAGGACGATCCGATGCCCAGACTGAAACAGGCAGGCCGCGAAGCCGAAAATCCCTATGCCAATGCAATCTTCGATCTGCTGTTCGGCGACCGCGATCCCATCAAGGAACCGGGCACGGCTACGGGCACACCGGGCAACTGGTGGACTGTCTTCAACATCGTGCCGGATGCCTTTGCGCACACCACGGATGGCTTCAAATTCTATCGTGATGACGCGCGGGTGATTGATCCAAAACTGCGCGAGCTGGGACAGACACGGGCGGGCTATGTGGTCGGGTCGCAGTTTGTGTTTTCGCAGCACTGCAAGGCCAGCCGCGATGTAGGGCTGACGGAAGACCAGATCAGTGCCATTCCGCACTGGAGCGTGGCGGACTGCTTCAGTGAGGTTGAGCGGGCGGTGCTGGCATACACGGACGCGCTTGTCCTGCAACGCGGGCGGGTGCCGGACGCCGTGTTCACAACGCTCAAGACGCATCTGTCCGACGAAGAAATTCTCGAATTCACCTACATCACCTGCACCTACATGATGCACGCCATCATGAGCCGGGCCCTGCGTCTTGAATATGATGACGTGGATGACCGCGTCGTTGAGATTGCGGCGCCTGACGGTGGCAACAATGATGTAATGTCCATGGTGGATGCGAAAGAAGACAAACCATAGTTTGTCGGATCTCCAACGCCTGCCAAAGGAAAGTCGATGTCTATTACCGCAGAAACACTTCTGATAGTGGTGCTTCTTGTTCCGGGCTTTTGGGCAGCTTACTTAGCTCGGGTACTGGGCGACCCCAATCAACCTTGGGCATACAATCATCTTGTTTTGGCAGTTGTTGTCTCACTGATCTCCTACCTTGTCTCAGACTTTGTCCTACAAACCAGCGTTTTGGCTGACATATCCAATCTAGGTGGAGATGAACACGCGCTAGAGGTTGAGACACTCTTTTACAGGAATGTTCCCTCTGCTTGGGCGATTGCCACATTCTTGGGCGTAGCTGTTGGATACGCATCATCAAAAGACTGGATTTACGAATTTCTTCACTGGTTGGGCCTAACCAACAACGTTTCCGGCAAGTCTCTGTGGCCGCTGGTTTTTCAACGTCACAGTCGAAAATGGCTTCAAGTTATCTTCGCAGATGGGAGGCTGCTTGTTGGATGGTCAATGTACTATTCAAATTTTCGCGGTGAGTACTTTTTGTTTCTTTCAAACGCGGTTTGGCACCATCCTATACTGAGAATCAGTAAGGATGGGGAGACGCGTACGGCTGGTTACAGAGAAAAAAAAGTCATCGGTGACGGTGTGATCGTGCGTGTTTTCGATGGAATTCTTGCGATTGAAGTTCTTGAACCCGAGGGGCGCGAGAACGCCACAGAGACTGGCGATAGCCCAAACAATGCAAGTTGAGGATTTGAAATGGCGAAAAAACCGACAAATGGAGGCCGCTCCTCCGGCAAAGGTGGGACATCTGGCGGCTCTTCTGGTGGTAACGGTAAAACGCAAACCGGTGGTGCCAGACGAACTGGTACCGGAAGCGGTGCTACACGGAGTACGGGGGTTGGAGCACGCCCGTCGGGCAATCCACCCAAACCAAAAAAGTAGCAAGAATCATGTCCGACATGATCGACTTCGATGAGCGTGCGGCGAAAGCCGTGGAGGCGATGTATCTGACACCGGATGTTGTCGGACAGCGGACCCATGTGATGGCGGCCATGGCGTTGCGGCCCGGCATGGCGGCGCTCGACATTGGCGTCGGCCCCGGTCTGCTGGCGCACGACATGGGCAAGGCCGTAACCAAGACCGGCAAGGTGACAGGCATCGACATGTCACGGCCGATGGTCGAGATGGCGGCGAAACGCTGCGCGGACATGGAGTGGGTGACCATTGAGCATGGCGAGGCAGAGCAGATCCCTGCGGCCAATGACAGCATGGACGTTGTCGTCTCAACCCAGGTCTATGAATATGTCGCCGACATGGGTGCGGCCCTGCATGAAGCCAAGCGGGTGCTCAAGCCCGGCGGCAGGCTTGTCGTTCTTGATACGGACTGGGACTCCATCGTCTGGCATTCCTCCAACCGGGAGCGCATGGAGCGGGTGCTCAAATCGTGGGATGCCCATCTGGCGGACCCGCATCTGCCGCGCAAGCTTCCTCATCTCCTGCATCAGTCCGGCATGACGGTGACGCGCCGGGAGCTTATCCCGCTGTTCAATCCGGACTGGAATCCCCACAGCTATTCCGCCGGCATCATGCGCGGTATCCAGGCATTTGTGTCCGGCCGCGATGACATCAGCGAGGACGAAGCGAAGGCGTGGGCGGATGACCTCAAGGCACTGGGGGATGAAGGCCAGTATTTCTTCTCTCTCAACCGCTATCTGTTTGTTGCGGTGAAGTAGAAACCGGGGCAGGCCCTGACATTGCGTGTCAGGAGGCGCCCATGCCGTGACTTCCGGCTCTTGACGTCCGGGTCGGGTACATATATTTAACAATCACGTTAAATAACGGATTGGCTAAATATGAGCGCGCCTGCCCCACAACCAGATCATTTGTCTGCCGCTTTCCAGGCGCTTGCAGATCCGACCCGCCGCGCCATTCTTGAGCGTCTGGCGGACGGGCCTGCGCCTGCGGGGGAGCTGGGCGAAGGGTTTGATATCTCCGGCCCGGCCATCTCGCGGCATCTCAAGGTGCTTGAGGATGCCGGCATGATCCGGCGTGAGAAGAAGGCGCAGCAGCGCATCTGCCATCTGGACCCAGCGGCCCTCAAACGGGCGTCGGACTGGGTCGACCGCTACCGGCGCTTCTGGGACGAGAAGCTGGATGCTCTGGAAGCCTTTCTCAAGACATCTCCATCCAAGGAGACGCCGTCACGGCCCAAGTCCAGGCGTCCCAGGACCTCAAAGAAATAGCAGCGCATATTCAGGAGTAGCTCCATGGCACAAGTTGATATGGCCTCTGCCGACCGCGAAGACCTCGATGAAATTCTCAAGATCGATATGCACCGCGACCTGGATGCGCCGCGCGAGCGCGTGTTCGAGGCGCTGACGATCCCCGAGCAGGTGGCCCAATGGTGGGGACCAGCCGTCAACATGGTGGACGGGGCAGAGGTGGAGCCGAAAGTCGGTGGCCGCTACATTGTCAATATGTCGGGGGAGAATGGCGAGGACTTTTCCATGCGCGGCAGGATCACCGAGCTGTCGCCGCCGGAAAAACTCGTCATCGAGTTCACCCGCACCTTTGAAGACGGGTCCAGCCGTTCGACACTGCTGACGCTCACGCTGACAGAGCAGGGCGGAGGCACGCGGCTTCGCCTTCTTCACACCGGTTTTGCAAACATGGAACTGCGCGACGGCTTCAACGGCGGCTGGGCGCACAGCCTGCAGCATCTGGCAGACCTTCTGGCTGCCTGATCTGCGCGAGGACGACAACGATATTCAAGGGCTGATCGCCGGCTGACCTGCTCCTTGGGGTCAGTTGGGCGGCGGAGCGGTCGGGGTGCCCGGCCGCTAACGGGAGAGGTGTGTCCCGGCCAATGCACAAGGCCGGACACCAAACGGTAGAAGCAGGAGTTATAATATGACGATCATCATATATGGTGCCGCGGCATCGTCCTTCGTGCGGACAGTGCGCATGGCGGCGCATGAAAAAGGTCTGGACTACACGCTGGGTCAGGTGGGTGACGGCACTGTCGGTGCCCTGGGCTCGCCGGAGCATCGCAAGCTGCATCCCTTCGGCAAGATTCCCGTATTCACCGACGGCAAGGTGACGATCTGGGAAAGCGTAGCCATCTGCCGTTACATCGACGAAGCCTATGAGGGGAGGGCGCTGCAGCCGGATGATGTGCTGGAACGCGCCCGCATGGAGCAGTGGATCTCAGCTGCCCTCGACTATGTGATCCCGCAGGCGATCCGCAACTATGCGCAGCAATACATATTCCCCGCCGGACCCAACGGCCAGCCGGACATGGAAAAGATCAATGCCGCCAAGCCGAAGATCCGCGAGGCGATGCTGATCATGGACAAGCAGCTGGAGGGGCGGACCTGGCTTGCCGGAGACGATGTCTCGATCGCGGACCTGCTCTATGCCCCGGCCCTGTCCTATGTAGGGCAGATGCCCGACGGCATGGACGCCTTCGAGGGCTGCACCAACCTGTATCGCTGGTGGGAGGCCATGACGACGCGTGACAGCTTCACAGCGACTGCGCCGGATGGTGTGCCCGGCGGCGTGACGCAGGCGGCGGAATAGGCGGCGGATGCCGACCCCCTCACCCTATCCCTCTCCCGCAAGGGGAGAGGGGACCGGATGCGACCGACTGCGCGTTCTATGCCCTCTCCCCTTGCGGGAGAGGGAGGGCCCCGCGACCGTCAGGTCGTGGGAGGGTGAGGGGGTCGTTAGAAAGGGCACCGGCGGCGACCTGTTGGGGGTCGCCGCCGGACTTTCGCTTTTGATGGAATAAGCGGTGCGTGGTTCTGAGGGCGGGTCCCGGGGATGGTTTGCCGTCACCTTGCGAAGGGGATCCGGGAAAGGATCGGGCGGACCGGCCGGTTATGTCCTCAGCGCACCATTTCCACCTCCGGCGAAAGCCTGTTGAGCGCCGCGAGTGTCGCAGGCGGCTCGATCTGTTCTTCAATTTTCTCAGTCATCACCACGTAGCGCAGCGGACCCTGCGTCCGCGCGTCGAACGGGTAGCAGGTCACCAGTGCCAGCTTCTTGCCGGGGGCCATCGGATCAATGCCGGACTCATCCCATCGCACGATCTTCGTGCCGGTAACGCGGAAACTGTGTTCCGAACCGTCCGCATTGGTGACACGTATGTCGTCGCCTGGTGTCACATGTTCCAGAAAGGCAAAATGCGTGTCGCGGTGGGCGGCGATGATCGACACGCCGTTGTCGCCGGGTGTCGGCGTGCCCGCCATGTGGCCAGGCCCCCACGCCATGGCTTCACCACTGGCACCGGCCAGGACGATGGCGCTTTCGTTGTGCGCCGGGGCGGCAACACGGGCGACGGGCCAGGTATCGGCCCAGTCCCAGGGCTTCGTCGGCTCGCCGGTTTCAAGCGTCTGCGCAAAGGCACGCTCCAGCAGCACCTGACCGACCAGCGCCTTGGCGTCGATGTAGAGACCGGCGGCCAGCGCTGCACCGCTGCTCAGCAGCAGGGCGCCCGCCGCCAATCCGATCATGTGTTTGCGTCCAAGCCCCATGCCCATGTCCCCGTTAACCTGCCGCTCGGTCTTCGCGCCGGTAGAGCGCGAGGAGGGCAAGGCCGAGACCCATGCCGATGAGGCCCATAAGCATCAGCAGCGGTGCCGGGGTTGAGCCCTGCGGCAGGGGCACGCTCCTGGAGGCCTGCGCGGGTGCGGGTGGCGCGGCAGCAACTTTCAACACCTGCCATGCGGGGTCCGGTGCAACCGACGCGCTGGTCGGCAGGGGTGACGGATCACCGCCGAAGACTTTTTCAAAGTCCCAGCCGTCAGGCAGGTTCACCGGCATCTGCGCCGTGCCGAGGGTTTCATCGTCCGGCCGCGATGGGGTGACGTCCACGGCCACGAGGCTGGTGAGGCGGCTGACCAGATGATGGTCAAGTGCAACAGCGAGAATATCCCTGTCGATCTTCTCCCAGTCGCCACCGGAATAGCGGAAGCCTTCCAGCGCGGCGATCTTGCGGCGCGCCCACAGCTTGGCAATGCCGTCGCCGTCGTCGGCCTTGGCGAGCGGCAGGCGCACGAGCCATGGGTCACCGGCAAAGGTGCCGCCGATTTCCAGCAGCTCGCCGGGCTTGGGCGCGCGGGCCAACCGGGCCGTCAGCACAATGGGTTCACCCTTGTAGAGGTCTGGCAGCGGGTTCGGCCAGGCTTCGTTCAGCACCCGGGCCGGCCAGTCCATCTCCAGGCCGGTGATGACCGGCGTTTCCAGCTTTTCAAACAGCTGCGCCATGCGCGGCACGATCTGGTCCGCTGACCCGATATGGGTGAAGGCGCCACGGCCAACTTCCGCCGCCCGGGTCATGAAGAAGGAGTTGGGTGCAGAGCCGATGCCCACAGTGAACAGTCGTGAGCGGCCGAGGCCCTGCGAGATCGTTTCAAACAGCTCGACTTCGTTGCCGATGGCGCCGTCGGTGAGAAAGATCACCTGACGCAGGCGGCTGGTGTCGCCCGGCGTGGCGTCCTGAAGGGAGGCCTGCAGCGGCGCCAGCATTTCCGTGCCGCCGTCAGCCGTCAGGTTGCTCACAAAGGCGCGGGCAATGTCGAGGTTCTCCCTGTCAGCGCGTACGGCAGTGGGGAAGACCTGATCAAACTCATGGTCGAAGCGAATGACATTGAAGGTGTCGTCCGTATCAAGACGGTCCAGCGCCAGCAGCAGGCTTGCCTTTGCCTGATCCATGGACGGGCCGGACATGGAGCCTGAATTGTCGATGACGAACACCACTTCGCGCGGGCCCGCGTCCGGCAGGGAGGCACCGGTCGGCGGCGTCAGCATCATCAGAAGGTAGGGAGTTTCCTTGCCGTCTTCGTCTGTCGCAGTCTCAATGAAGAGCGCAGCGTTGGGGCCGGTGCCGTCCTTCGCTGTCCAGGTCAGCTCAAAGTCCTTGTCCGCTGGCACCTGCCCCTTGGGAGCGTCCAGCGACAGCGTTGCGGTCATGTCATCCCGGTCGAGCTTCACTGCATGGTGATGGCTCTTCACATCGCCAAGCTCAAAGCCTGCATCCAGCTTGACTGCAAGCGTCACCGGATTGGTCTTACCTTCGGTTTCCGGGTTCAGCACCGGCGGGGCAATGCGGTCACGGTCCGGTACGGGATCAGAGATCGCGGCGAAGCCGGTTGTTTCGCCGTTCGGGCCGGTCTGGAAATCGACCATATGGATTGTCGGCGCCGGCATGTAGCGCGGTGCGACGACCATGGGGAAGCGCACGGCGTACTCACCCGCGTCCACCGTCACGGTCTGCTGATAGGCAATCTGTACGACGATCATTTCGCCGGGGCCGATATTGGCGACCGAGTTGGTGAAGATGTTCGGGCGTTCCTGTTCAACCAAAGATGCCTTGAAGCCCTGCTCCTTCGCTTCTTCGTAGATCTCGCGGGCTTCCTGCTTTTCCTTGATCTGCCCTTCGATGAACCGGTCGCCGATCTGCATGCGCAGGCTGTCGACGGCGGCGTCATCCGGCAGCGGGAACACATAGATGCCCTCGACCCAGCCGTCGCTCGGGTTGAGGAAGCGCTGGGTAACTGTGCCGCGGGCGATGATGCCGGTGATGTCGAGGTTGACGTCGGTGGCCACGAGCGGCGCCTGGACATATTCGCCGGGGGTCTGGGTTTCAAACAACAGCGCGCCGGAGTTCATGTCGCCGGGGCGGACAGTTGCGAGCTTGGGAGACGCGGTGGTTGCCGGCGTGGCTTCCTGCGCATGGGCGCGCATGGAAAAGCCGCCTGACAGAACCACGGCGGCGAATATGAACCCAGCGAGGATGAGGAGGGCTCGCAGAGCGTAGCTCACTCCTTCATGGTACAGCGATACCCGTTGTGCTCCGGCAAAAGTCGTCATCTGCGTATTCCCCTCCATCGGATGCGGAAGGAGCGTGTCGCCACGTCACATCCGCGTGATGAGGAGTTAGCGCCCGCAATGGGGCAACATCGCGCGGCCAATGTGGCGAGCACCTGAGAATTTTGGGGCAAGTTTGTGGCGGGGCGAGTCGTGTGTGGCTTACCCCTCACCCTATCCCTCTCCCGCAAGGGGAGAGGGGACCGGATGCGGCCGACTACGCAAAACATTCCCTCTCCCCTTGCGGGAGAGGGAGGGGCCTGCGCGCTTCAGCGCGTGGGAGGGTGAGGGGGTGGACGGTAATGCTTGTCTAAGGCCGCCAGTCCATGTCCACAAAGCGGGGTGTCGCGGTAACACGTGCCAGCCATTCCCGTACTTGCGGATAGGCCTCAAGCGAGAAGCCGCCTTCGTGGGCCACGTGGGTATAGGCATAGAGCGCAATGTCGGCGATGGAGTAGGCATTGCCCGCAAAGAACGGCACCTCACTCAGCCTCTGTTCCATGACACCAAGGGCCGCATAGCCGCGCTCCTCAATCTGGCCGGGCACGGCCTCGGGCGGTTCCTTGCCCTCCAGGTGCCGCCAGTAGCGCGCAACGGCGATGTAGGGCTCGTGGCTGTACTGCTCGAAGAACATCCATTGGAACATCACGCCCCGGTCGTAGCGATCGGACGGCATCAGGTCGGTGCCTTCCGCCAGATAGGCCAGCATGGCGTTCGACTCCGCCAGATAGCGTCCGTCGGGCAACTGCAGCAGCGGCACGCGTCCGTTGGGGTTGATCGCCAGATAGTCATCCGTGCGGGACTGGCCCGTCATGATGTCGATGTCGATCAGTTCCACGTCATGGCCAAGCTGGTGCAGCGCCACGCGTGGCTTCCAGCAATTGCCGGATGATTGCATGTGATACAGCCGATAGGTCATGCGTCGCCTCCTTCGTTCAGTCGCGGGGAGGAACGCTACGAACGGGTCAGGTGGCTCACAAGCTGATGCATTGCAGGGCTGATATGCCGCTCTTCCACGGCGGCAAACCCCAGCAGCAGGCCGTGGCGCAGGTTTTTGCTGTCGAGCGTGTAGCGGCTCAGGGCTCCCGCGGCGATTCCGTCTTTTGCGAGGCCGGCGGCCACGGCTATGTCGTTGCGTTTCGTGCGCAGCAGGGCGGGCATCTGCATACCTGCTTCGCGCACCTGCAGAATGAGTGTCTTGGACGCGATGTCTTCAAGCGCCGAGACAAGCGCCAGCCTGCGGGAATCATAGAGCTTGCGCATACGTCGCGCGTGCGCCTCGTAGTGCCCGCCTTCCAGAAACGCCGTCAGTGCCAGTTGCGGCAGGCCGGGGGCGCTGTGCCCGGTGTTGCGGATCGCATCGCGAAACGATTGGGCATGGGCACGCGGCACGATGAGGTAGCCGATGCGTAGGCTGGGGAAGAGGGTCTTTGAAAATGTGCCCACATAGAGCACCCGCCGGCCGCCATCGAGGCCCTGCAGGGACGAGAGCGGCCGACCCTGATAGCGGTACTCGCTGTCATAGTCGTCTTCGATGACCCAGGCGTCTGCTTCGTCGGCCAGTTCAAGCAGGTCCAGCCGCCGGGACAAGGACATGGTCACGCCGAGGGGGAACTGGTGGGACGGCGTCACATAGATGAGCCGCGGCCGTTTGCGCATCTTGCGGGCGGCGGCGATGTCCATGCCTTCCTCATCCACCGGCACCGGCACGAGGGTGGCGCCGGCGCCAATCAGGCCACCGCGGGCACCGCCATAGCCGGGGTCTTCGATCCAGGCGTTGTCTCCGGGGTCAAGCAGCAAGCGTGCTGCAAGGTCGAGCCCGGCCTGGGCGCCTGCGGTGACGATGATCTGGTCCGGTTCGCAGACGACCCCGCGTGCGAGCTTCACATGCGCGGCGATGGCAGCACGCAAGCCGGGCTGTCCTTCGGGATGGGAGTAGTCCCCAACCGCCTGCATGTTCTTCGCCGCGCGGGCCGCAAGGCGGGACCAGCTTGCATAGGGAAAAGCATCAAAGGCGGGAATGCCGGGCTGGAAGGCGTAGCCGAATCTACCAGGAGGTGGCGGCACGGGCCGGATGGCGGTCGCCAGTGCCGTGCCGCGCTTGGACAGCGGCGGGGGCGGTGCCGGGTCAACATTGTCGGTAGATGCGCCTGTTGCCAGAAACGCATCCGGTGCAATGGACGCCACCCGTGTGCCCGAACCGACGCGCGCTTCCAGATAGCCTTCGGCAATCAGCTGGTCATAGGCGTCCGCCACCGTGTTGCGGCCGATGCCGAGTTCCGCCGCCAGGTTGCGGGTCGCCGGCAGTCGCGTACCTGCGGGCGTCTGTCCGGTAAGGATGGCGGTGCGCAGGGCCTGCGCCAGTTGTGCGTGCAGCGGCACATCGCTTTTGCGATCGAGGGTCAGGCCGGGCAGGGCGGCGGAAAGGGTGTCGGCCATAAGACGTCTCCTGATTGGCACCCCTATTTGTCCATAATTGGCGCTATATGGCAAACCAATTTGGCCCTACGACCTGCGTCAAATTGACGGAGGATGCCATGCCAAAAGACCATTCCCGCCCGGCTACGGCTGAGACCTACAAAAGGACGAAGCGGACCAAGGTGCGGATCCATCAGCGTGCCGACTATGCCCGTGACACGGTCCACGGCATCCTGGATGACGGCTATGTGGCCCATGTGGCGTTCGTGCATGAAGAGGCGCCGGTGGTGATCCCCATCTTCTATGTACGGGACGGCGAGAGCCTGCTCATCCATGGCAGCCGCAAGACGCGGATGTTCAAGACACTCGCCGCGGGCGTTCCCCTGTGCGCCACCGTTACCCATCTGGACGGGCTGGTGCTGGCGCGCTCTTGGTTTCATCATTCCATGAACTACCGGTCCGTCATGATCCACGGCGTTGCAGAAGAAGTGACCGGCGAAGACGCGCGGATGGACGCGCTGTGGAAGGTCATGGAAGGCATCGCTGAGGGCCGAGCTGCGGGGTCCCGCGCACCGAACAAACAGGAAATGAAAGCGACGATGATCCTGCGCATTCCGTTGGACGAAGCCGTGGCGAAGGTCCGGCGCGGCGGGCCGAACGATGATGAGGAAGACATGGAGCTTCCCTACTGGGCCGGGTGCGTGCCCATCGAGACCGTGCATCGTTCGCCACTGACTTCACGCAGCATGCAGGTCGATGTGGATGTGCCGGAGGCCATCAGAGCGCTGGAAACCGGCCGCAAATAGGTCACGGGTCCTGTCGTTTCAGGACAGCTTGTCGCTTGTGACAAAGCGGCACTGCGGCCTTGTGACGGGGTGAAAAGAGGCCGTCCGCATACGATCTTTCGGGCAATCGATGAGTGCATGATGTCTTGGAGGATCATGGCATGACGGACCACAGCACACACGTGTCTGCGGACACGACCCACTACACCCCGGCAGACATGAGCGACAGGATCGCGCTTTTGTTCGTGAAGTTCCTGCGGTTCATCGCCGACACCTTCTTTGCCAAGCGCTATGGCCATCGCGCCATCGTTCTTGAAACGGTGGCGGCAGTACCCGGCATGGTCGGCGGGCTGCTGCAGCATCTGCGCTCCCTGCGGCAGATGGAGGACGATCAGGGCTGGATCCGTGAACTGCTTGATGAAGCTGACAATGAGCGCATGCATCTCATGACCTTCATCAAGATCGCCCAGCCCAGCATGTTCGAGCGTGTCGTCGTCATGCTGACGCAGGCCGTGTTCTACAATTTCTACTTCTTCCTCTATCTCTTCTCGTCAAAGACGGCGCACCGCGTGGTGGGCTATTTCGAGGAAGAGGCTGTGGTGAGTTACACGCGCTATCTCGAAGAGATTGATGCGGGCCACCAGGAGAATGTGCCGGCACCTGAGATTGCCATCGACTACTGGAACCTGGCGCCCGATGCCCGGTTACGGGACGTGGTGATTGCCGTGCGGGCGGACGAGGAAGGGCACCGGGACCGCAACCACGGGTTTGCGGATTCGCTCAAGCGCGGCATCCAGCCGGCAGGCGCCGTGTGACGGCATCCGGATGCATATTTGACCTGCTTCAATGGAGCTGGTTTGACGGTTGCGAGAGGGCGGGGGCGGCTATACGGTCGGCCCCGTTCTTCGTTGTCAGCTCTCACTTTGCGGAAAGACGCCCGTCATGGCCCTGCCAGAAAACTTCCTGTCCAAATCCCTCGCCCGCGTTCAGCCCTCTGCCACCATCGCTGTGACCCAGAAGGCCCGCGATCTCAAGGCACAGGGGCGCGACGTCATCGGTCTTGGCGCCGGTGAACCGGATTTCGATACCCCAGACAACGTCAAAGCTGCTGCCGTTGACGCCATCAATCGCGGCGAGACCAAATACACCGCCGTCGATGGTATTCCCGAACTGAAGGAAGCGATCGCCGCCAAGTTCAAGCGTGAGAACGGTCTCGACTATTCAGCGGACGAGTGCTTCGTTGCACCGGGCGGCAAGCCGATCATCTACAACGCCATGATGGCAACCCTGAACCCGGGGGACGAGGTCGTGATCCCGACGCCGTACTGGGTGAGCTATCCGGACATCGTCCTACTCGCAGGCGGTGAGCCGAAGTTTGCGCAGACGACCATCGAGACCAGCTTCAAGCTGACACCGGAAGCGCTTGAAGCCGCCATTAGCCCCAAGACCAAGTGGCTGATCTTCAACTCTCCGTCCAACCCGTCCGGCGCGGCCTATTCGCGCGACGAGCTGAAGAAGCTGACGGATGTGCTGATGAAGCACCCGCATGTGTGGGTGCTGACGGACGATATGTATGAGCATCTCGTCTATGACGAATTTGAATTCGTGACGCCGGTTCAGGTGGAGCCGGGCCTCAAGGACCGCACGCTCACCATGAACGGTGTGTCCAAGGCCTATGCGATGACCGGCTGGCGCATCGGTTATTGCGCTGGGCCAAAGGAACTCATCGGCGCCATGCGCAAGCTGCAGTCGCAGTCCACCTCCAATCCCACAAGCATCAGCCAGTGGGCCGCCGTTGAAGCGCTCAACGGCACGCAGGACTTCATTCCGAAGAACGCCGCCGTCTTCAAGGAGCGTCGTGATCTCGTGGTCTCGATGCTGAACCAGGCCAGCGGCATCGAATGCCCGACACCGGAAGGGGCGTTCTATGTCTATCCGTCCTGCCGCGGCCTCATCGGCAAGAAGACCGAAGACGGCACCGTCATTGACAGCGACGAAGCCTTTGCGACCGCGCTTCTGGAGCAGGAAGGTGTCGCCGTGGTGCATGGCGAAGCCTTCGGCCTGTCACCATTCTTCCGGATTTCCTACGCGACCTCAACGGAAGCACTTGAAGATGCCTGTGCCCGCATCCAGCGGTTCTGCGCCAGCCTGAAGTAAGGTCGGGCGGATTGCTGACACGCCTGAAGGGCGGCCCATGGTGGTCGCCTTTCTTTTGGCTTGATATTGTTATGTTATAACATTATGAGTTCGGCCCTGAATTTACTTGAGGATCCAAACAAGGGGGCGGAACCATGAAACCGCATGTATTGAAACGTATGGCAGCAACGGTGATTGCTGCGGGAAGCTGCGCAGTGCTGGCAGCACCGGCGCAGGCCAGCGGCGGCATCTTTGAAGTCATCCACCCGGAAGTGGTGGAAGGCGGTATCGAATTTGAATCGCTGAACACACTTTTCGCAGACGACCTGCCGACAGGCGAAGAGCGCTCGGTTCATGAGATTGCCCTGGGCGTCGGTGTGACGGACTGGTGGAAGACGGTTGCCGCGTTCGAGATCGCCAACCCGGAAGATGAAACTGCCGAACTTGAAGCCTTTGAATGGGAAAACATCTTCATCCTCTGGCAGGGCGGCGAGAGTGGCGGCCATGATCATGACCACGATCACGACCATGGCCACGGGCATGGCGGTCCGGTCGTCGGTTTCTACGCGGCGCTTGAAGTGCCGAACAAGGACGGCATCGAAAAGGGTGCACTGGCGCTGGGACCCATCGCGGAATTTGGCGTGGGTTCATTTTCCATCATCGGTAACCTGTTCGTCGAAGTACCGTTTGAAGATGGCAAGGACGCTGGGCTTGGATACGCCTTGAGCGCCAACACACCAATTGCCGACAGCTGGAAGCTGGGTGTTGAAGCCCACGGTGATGTCGAAGAAGCCTTCGGCGATGCGCCTGACCTCAAGGACCAGACGCACTACTTCGGTCCGGCGATCTACCACGATGCGGACCTGGGCCGTGGCCGTGTGCTTGAGACCCGTTTCGCCGTGTTGCCGGGTCTGACCAGCAATGGCAGCCGGGATCTCGCCCTGTCGCTTAATGCAGAACTGAAGTTCTAATCCCCCAGACCTGGAAGGTGGCCGTCATGACTCTTGAGTCCTCACATATTGGGTCTGACGGTCGCCTTCCGGTCATTTCTCCCGGCAATTGTTCCGGCTCGCTCGATAGGGTTCAGGAAACCGCACCGTGGATAAGCCTGTCACGGTGTGAGCAGGTGCCGTTTCAGGCAGCCGCGTGGCTGGACGGGCTTGATCCCGCACATCTTCCGGACGGCCGTTTCGAGGCTGTGCCTGGCGATGCAGGTCTTGGTATCCAAGCATTATTGGCGGCGGCGAAAACGCCGCCTTCCGGCTGGCAGAGCTGGCTTGCCGATGATTGCGCGGCTCTGGCGGAAAGTTTTGCCCGCCGGATGGGTGCCGAGCGTGTTTGCGTGCGGCTTGAGCGGATCGATGACAATGCCTGTTGCCGTATTCATGCAGATGTCGCGACTGCGCGTATGGTGTGCGCCTATCGCGGGCCATCCACATGTGTGGTGCCGTCTGGCCATGTCAGTGCCGCCGCTGAAAGTCCGGACACCTATGACGGGCCCTTCCTGAGGCCCGACCGGTTTGAGGCGGTGATTTTGCCGGGAAGCCTTTCAGCATCACCCGTGCTGCATCGCTCCCCGCAAATAGAGGGGACAGGGCTTGTCAGGCTGCTTCTGGTCGTCTCTCCCGTGGGTACGGGTGCTCCCATCTAGCTGGGGCTAGTATCCCATTCGTGCAATCTGCTGCCTGAGGGCCGCGATACGTGTCGTCGGGTCCGGGTGGGTGGACATGAACTCCGGCGGGCGCTTGCCGCGGCTTTCATTGGCCATCTTCTGCCACAGGGCGACGGACTGGTGCGGGTTGTAGCCGGCCTTCGTCATGTAGGTGAGGCCGATGGAATCCGCTTCCAGTTCGTGGCTACGGGAGTAGGGCAGCAGGACACCGAACTGAAGGCCCAGGCCAAGTGCCTGTACCAGAGGGGCACCGTAGCTCACGTCCGAGGCAGCAACGGCAACCTGTGCGGCCGTCATGCCGACCTGACTGGCCAGTCCCTGGCTGTAGCGCTCAGCGCCATGGCGGGCACGCACATGGCCCACTTCATGGCCCATGATGGCTGCGAGTTGCGCGTCGTTGTCCACGAAATCCATCATGCCCGTATAAAAACCGACCTTGCCGCCGGGCAGCACGAAGGCGTTCTTCTGTTTGGATTCAAACGCCACATATTCCCAGTTCATGTTCTGCATGTTGGCGGCTTTGGTGATCTTGTTACCGATTCCGCGCAGCCGGTTGTTGTATTTGGGATCGCGCGAAATCTTCTGCTTCTTCTTCATGTCGCTCCACGCGCGGTTGGAGAGCGATGCCATCTGTCCATCACTCACCAGCATCAGCTGGTTACGGCCCAGCTGCTCATTGTAGGCGCAACCGGTGAACGCCACGACTGAGCCTGCCGCCAGCCCGAGCAGGATTTCCCGGCGGTTCATGCGGATTGGCTTGATGGATGTATCAAGCGTAACAACAGACTTCTCGTCGACATGGGTGTGATGCGATGACATGGCGGTGTCCCCTTCAACCAAACTAAAGACGGGCGGGCGGCGCGCGGTACTATCCTTAACTTGTCTTTACTATAGCGGTTTTGCGGCCGTTGCGTGAATGCCCTTGTCGAACCCCTTGTGCGACGGTCCATCACGGCAGATAGCGAAGCTCTCGCGCAGCTGTGACTTGCCCTTTGCTTCGGGCGCGCCATCATTGTGCACAGCAATAACCACCGGCCGAACAAGGGTTCCGCACCAATGCTCATCAAACGTCCCCGCAACTGGGAACTGTCCGAAAATCTGGTGACACCTGAGAATGTGTTCCTCAACCGCCGTGCCTTCTTGCGCGGGACGACGGCAAGCATCGCCGGTGCTGCCACGCTCGCCGTCGCAGGTTGCGGGGAAGCATCGGAGAGCATGGCCGCCGCGTCGGACCTCGAAGCAGAGCTGACCGCAAAAGCTGCCGAGCTGTTTCCCTACGAGGCCAACACGTCCATTCCGGTCGACCGTCCGGTCACCGATGAGGAAGTCTCATCCACCTACAACAACTTCTATGAGTTCGGGTCGCACAAGCGGATTTCGCGGGCGGCGGAAGCACTCGTCTCACGCCCGTGGAAAATCGAAATCACCGGCGAGGTTGAAGAGCCGATCACGCTTGATGTGGACCAGTTGATTGCGCAGATGCCGCTTGAAGAGCGTATCTACCGCCATCGCTGTGTGGAAGCATGGTCCATGACCGTGCCGTGGTCAGGCTTCCCGCTCGCCGCCCTGGTGGATTTTGCAAAGCCCAAGTCCACTGCGCGCTATCTGAAGATGCAGACCTTCATGGAGCCGAGCGTCGCCAGCGGCCAGAAGCAGGTCTGGTACCCGTGGCCCTACACCGAAGGCCTCACCATGGCCGAAGCCCGCAACGAGCTGGCTTTCATGGCGACCGGCATTTACGGCAAGCCATTGGGTGAGCAGTTCGGCGCGCCCATTCGTCTGGCCGTGCCGTGGAAGTACGGTTTCAAGTCCATCAAGTCGATCGTGAAATTCGAGTTCACCGGCACCAAGCCCGTCAGCTTCTGGGAAGAGATCGCGCCGAAGGAATACGGCTTCTGGGCGAATGTGAACCCCGAGGTGCCGCATCCGCGCTGGAGCCAGGCAACGGAGGAAGTGCTGGGCACCGGGCGCCGCGTGCCGACGCTGCTCTACAATGGATATGAAGAGCAGGTGGCCTCTCTCTACAACGGGCTCGAGGGGCAGAACCTCTTCCGCTAGGATCTTGTTTCCCCGCTTTGCCTCACTTTTCCGCCCCTTCAGGCGTGTGGATTCCGGCCTTGAAATAGATTAGAATAATTCCAATCTATGGTGAGCGGTTGGACAAGCCGCCTGAGCTACACATCCAATGAGGGCCGAAGGACGGTCGAAAGAGGGGTTGTCATGAGTGTTGCGATCAATATCGGGATCAGTGAAGCAGACCGGGAAGCGACGGCCGCCGGCCTGTCACGCGTCCTGGCGGACACCTACACGCTTTATCTCAAGACCCACAATTTCCACTGGAACGTGACCGGCCCGCAGTTCAATGCGCTCCACGCCATGTTCATGGAGCAGTACACCGAGATGTGGACGGCGGTGGATGAGATCGCCGAGAGGATCAGAGCACTAGGTGTCTTTGCGCCGGGCTCCTATGAAGCCTTTGCCCGGCTGGCGTCGGTGGAACCGGCAACGGACGACGTGCCATCGGCAGACGAGATGGTGGCGCAGCTTGTCACCGGTCATGAGACCGTGGCGCGCACGGCCCGTGAAGTCATCAAGATTGCTGACGCGGCGGGCGATGAACCAACCGCGGACCTGCTGACCCAGCGGTTGCAGATCCACGAAAAGACGGCCTGGATGCTGCGCGCCACCCTCGACCGGCGCTAGGCGCAGTAGATTGGCAGCCCCTGTCACGCATTTGCGTGTAGCAGGGGCTGCGTCTTTACCTTTCTGACCGCTGGTCACGGCAGCCATGCGGTAGCGGGGTTGCGGCATCTGCCTAATCCCTTAAGTGTGGCGTCGGCCTATTCCGGCCATGTCACAGGACTGCCGTTCCATGTCTTCCCCATCTCCTCCAGAACCGGGCTCCAGCCCGGCGCTTGCGCTTCCCCGGTGGGAGCTGGTGGCGATGGTGGCTGCGTTGATGGCGCTGAACGCACTGGCCATCGACGTCTTCATTCCCGCCCTGCAGGACATTGGTGAGGCGCTGAGTGTTGAAGATGAAAACCGCCGCCAGTTTGTCATCTCGGCCTACATCATGGGCTTTGGGATCGCGCAGCTGTTCTACGGCACGATCTCGGACAGGTTCGGGCGGCGTCCGGTGCTGATGTTCGGCCTGGCGGTCTATGTGGGCGCGTCGGCCCTTGCGTCTTACGTCCCCAACTTTGAATCCCTGCTGGCGGTACGTTTCATTCAGGGCATCGGTACCGCCGCCACACGGGTGATTGCTGTCTCTATCGTCCGCGACACATTTGGTGGTGCGCGCATGGCGTCCGTCATGTCGCTGGTCATGATGGTGTTCATGGCGGTGCCGCTGATCGCGCCCAATATCGGCCAGCTCATCATTCTCTTCGGTGACTGGAAATCGGTCTTCTGGGTCACCGGCATTCTCGGTGCGGTCATGGCCGTGTGGAGTTTCATCCGTCTGCCGGAGACACTGCATCCGGAGTACCGGATGCCACTGACGTTCACGCGCGTGTCCGCTGCCTTCAAGGTCGTGGTGACGACGCGCGCCTCATTCGGCTATGCGCTCTCCACCGCGCTCACCTTTGCGGTGCTCTTTGCCTTTATCAATCAGGCAGAGCAGCTCTTCACGCTCACCTTCGGCCTTGGTGATTACTTTACGCTGGCCTTCAGTGGCACTGTCGTTTTCATGGCTGCTGCCAGCTTCACGAATTCACGGCTGGTGGAGCGCATGGGGATGCGGCGGCTGTCGCATACGGCGCTCATGTGTTTTGCCGGGTTGATCGCCCTGGCACTGGCTCTGGCGCTGGGGCTGGGCGACGCCTTTCCCTTCTGGCTGTTCAGTCTGATGATTGCGTCGATCTTTGCGTGCTTCGGCTTCATCGGTACCAACTTCAATGCGCTGGCGATGGACCCGCTGGGCCATGTGGCCGGTACGGCATCGTCCGTCCTCGGATTTCTGCAGACCTTCGTTGGCGGCGTGCTCGGCGCGACCATCGGCTACATGTATGACGGCACCGTCGTGCCGCTGTTCGCCGGGTATCTGATGCTGGCACTTGGAGCGATCGCCTGTGTAGCGATGGCGGAAGGGGGACGGCTGTTTGGCGCCGATGATGATCTGGCGATGCCTCCTGCAGCGCCGCAGGATGCGGACTAGTACGCGTCCTTGTCGGTGCCTCTAGCCGGGCATTTTCTCAAAGGCCGGGATGTCCGGATCCAGCGTTACCCAATGGGCCTTCTCGCTCACATACACATTTGAGATCGGCGTGAAGGCTTCCGGCCTGTCGAGCGTTGCGGCAAACAGGTTGAGCAGAACCGTGTTGCCCTCCGACTGGGCATGGATGCGTGTGCCACAGATTGCACACAGAGACGTTGTGACTGCATGGCCGCTGGCGGATGTCCGTGTGAAAGCAACCCGCTCCCCTGTCACCGTGACTGACTGTGCGGGCACCGAGATGGCGGAAACGTAAGGTGCGCCGCTCCCCGCCTGGCAGGCATGGCAGTGGCAGTTCGCGCTCCACACGGGAACTGCGGTGCTCACATAGCGGACGGCACCGCAGGCGCAGCCTCCTTCAAAAGGGACGTCAAAGTCTGGTGTCGGCATCTGGGTTCTCCCGTCGCAGTGCTTGCCGCATGAGCGAGGGCAAATGCGGCGACAAGATGTGCTCAGGGGAAAAACTAGGGCGCAGAAAAGAAAAAGGCCGAACCTGCGTTACTCATGCAGGTCCGGCCTTGGTCCTTTGGTAGCCGGCGGATGGGGGGTGCCTGGCTACCGGCGCATACAGCCTCAAGGGGAGGAGTGGCTATATGCAGCCTCGAAGCAACGTCTTGGGGAGAGGACGCTTCGAAGGAGTGCGGTTATGTGAACCGCTGATGGCGAAGAAATAGGCTTTTGCTGCACCGCATTCAAGCAAACTGCCTTCAAAGCAACCATGCGCTGAACGCATAGCTCAACGTTCAGTGATCACCTAAATGCAAATCACTGAATTTGCTGGTAAATTTCGGGTGCGGTGATCTCGAATGACCTAGTAGGTCCATTCCCGGGCTTTTTCGAGCAGGAAATCACGCATCACGGTGATCCGTTTCGTGTCCCGCAGCTCTGCCGGATAGACGAAAAACGTGTCGAAATGCGGGACTTCTTCGTCCGGCAGCACCCGCACCACGTCGGGATGGTGGCGGATGATGTAGTCGGGCAGGGCACCGATGCCAAAGCCCGATTCAACCGCCTTGAGTACCCCATAGATGTTGTTCACCCGGAAGAACGGCTCACGGGCGCGGCCATCTTCAAGGCCCGCCGTCTGCAGCCAGTTCACTTCCTGCAGCGCCGCCGGGGCGGCGTCGCCATAGACCACGATGTCATGGTTATCGATGTCGGCCAGCGTCTTGGGCTCGCCGCCCTTACGCGCCAGATAGTCCTTGGTGGCATAGAGGTGATAGTGGACACGGAACAGCTTGCGCTGCACCAGGTCCTGCTGCACCGGCGGGTGAAAGCGCACGGCCACGTCTGCCTCGCGCATGGCAAGGTCAAGCTCCCGGTCATCCACGATGAGATGCAGGTTGATCTTGGGGTAGCGGTCGGTGAATTCCTTCAGCCGGGGCACCAGCCAGTTGGCGCCGAAGCCCACTGTGGTGGTCAGCTTGAGATCACCGGAGGGCTCGCCCTTGGTCTCCCGCAGGCGGCTTTCGGTGTCGGCCAGCCGGGTGAAGACCTCGCGGGTGGTGCCGTAGAGCACCTCGCCGGTCTCGGTCAGCAGCAGACCGCGCGCGTGACGGTGAAAGAGGGTGAGGCCGAGCGACTCCTCCAGAGCGGATATCTGACGGCTCACGGCGGACTGGCTGAGGTTCAGCTGTTCACTTGCATGGGTAAAGCTGCCAGCCTCGGCGGCCGCATGAAATATGCGCAGCTTATCCCAGTCCATGACGCCCCTAGCTCCCGCCTGCTTGCCGCAGCGTTATTCGCTTTTGGTTCTGGCTCTATATCCAACGGGAAGCGATTCGGCGCAAGGGCCATGCCTGCCAAATGTGACACCTAAATGTATCGCATTTTTGCATATCCACTCTGCGGGCATTTTGAAACGCATCGAAAAGGGATGTGACTGGCTCTTTGAGCACAACGCGCCTACATCGCATGCCATGACAAATGCCACCCGATCCAACCGTCCCGACCTCGTGATCTTCGATTGTGACGGGGTGCTGGTCGACAGCGAGACAATCGCCAATGAGCTGCTTGCAGTGGCGGTGACCGAGCTTGGCTGGCCCACAACAACGGCAGACAGCCATCGCCGGTTTCGTGGCCGGTCGTGGCAGTCAACGATCGCCATCATCGAAAGTGAAACCGGGGAACCTGTTCCAGATGATTGGGTACGACGGACCCGTGAGACGGCGCACAAGGCCATTTATGAGACAGTGACGGCCATTCCCGGTGTTGCCGACGTGGTCGCACAGGTCGAGGCCGCCCGTATCCCGCGCTGCGTCGGGTCGTCCAGCCAGCCGGACTATCTGGCGCATGTGCTGGGGCGTGCCGGGCTTGATCACCACTTTGGGGACGCTGTCTTCAGCGCCTCGATGGTGGCCAACGGCAAGCCGGCGCCGGACCTGTTTCTCTTCGCCGCCGCGCAGATGGGTCATCCCCCGCACCGGGCAGTGGTGATCGAGGACACAGTACCGGGTGTCGAGGCCGGTATGGCGGCAGGCATGCGCGTCGTGGGCTATGCCGGTGATCCGAATACGGACGGAGAGGCGCTTGCGAAGGCAGGCGCCATCGTTGTGACAGACATGGCCGAGGTGCCGGTGCTGCTCGGTCTAGGGTAGGTCGCGGGAGACGGACAGGGGGCCGGGCAAGTCCACGAGAAGGGTCGTCGTCTCGTTGACCGTGTATGCCCTCGGCCAGACGCCGCTGGCCTGTATTTTCCCGCTTTCAATATCCCGCAGGGTGGATACGAGATCCCGCAGCGATTGCAGTCCGGTTACCGGCACGCCGGACTGGCTGTCTCCATGGGCGGCATAGATCACGATCGTGTCCGGCAGAACATCGGCCAGCCGTTGTGTGGACTTAAGATAGGTCCGAAGGCTTGAGTTCGGCATGAACAGATAAACCGGACCATCGCCTGAGTGGTCGCCGACAAACAATTGGTCCGCTGATTTGTCCCAGATGGCGATTGAATCCGGTGTGTGGCCGGGAATAGAGAGCAGCGTCACAGACCGGCCGCCCAGATCTATCTCGCTGTCCGGCGCCCACCATTCAGCCACCGGCCAGCTGGGGCGCTCGTACTCCTCCACAAAGCCCAGATGCTCGTACCTGTTGGGGGTAAACACCCCATTCTTTATGCGTGCACGCAGATAGGGCAGGTCCGGCATCAGGATCGTCTCGAAGGCGTCGTGGTTGCCTATATGGTCATAGTGCAGATGGCTGGCGATCACGCTCACGGGCTTGTCCGTCAGGGATGCCACCACGGGAGCGATTTTTCCGGCAGGAGACCCTGTGTCGATTAGCAGGGCACGCTCGGAGCCGACCAGCATGTAGGAATGCACATCCTGATGATAGAGCGGTTCGGCGATCACATAGGTACCGGCATCGATCATCTCGACTGAGTAATAGGCGTCGGCCCATCGTTCCTTGTCGCCCAGCTGGATGGCGTCGCTGCTGGTGAGAGGCGGCTGGCCGCCCAGACTGACGAGCTGCAGGATGAGTGGCGTCCGGAACAGATAGGCGCCGCCCAGCAGCACCGCGATGATGCCAAGACCTATGAGTGTTCTGCGCCCCGTCTTGCTCATGTCATCCCCCTTCAACGTCTCCCATGCCGACCGTGCATGAAAAAACCCATTGTTGCACCGATGCAAAGCAGACGGGCAACAATGGGTTTTTGTGACGTATCAGCCGGGAAGCTGGGGCAGACCTACTCGGCAGCTGCCGCCTTGGTTTCATTGGCCTCGTTTTCGGCAATGAACTTTTCAGCTTCCAATGCTGCCATGCAGCCCATGCCGGCAGCCGTTACAGCCTGGCGGTAGGTTTCGTCGGTCACGTCACCCGCCGCATAGACGCCGGGGATGTTGGTGGCTGTCGAATCCGGGGCTGTGATGATGTAGCCCGAATCCTTCATGTCCACCTGACCGCGGAAGATCTCCGTTGACGGCTTGTGACCGATGGCAATGAAGATGCCGTCGGCTTCGATTTCCTTCATCTCGCCGGACTTTGTGTCCTTGAGGCGGATATGGGTCACGCCCTGAACCTCACCCTTGCCGAGAATCTCGTCCACTTCGTGGTTCCACTCGATGGAGATCTTCTCATGCTTGAACAGGCGCTCCTGCAGGATGCGTTCAGCGCGCAGTTCGTCGCGGCGATGGATCAGGGTTACGTGCTCGGCGAAGTTCGTGAGGAAGAGGGCTTCTTCCACAGCGGTGTTGCCGCCGCCGACAACGGCCACTTTCTTGCCGCGATAGAAGAACCCGTCGCAGGTTGCGCAGGCGGAGACGCCGAAGCCCTGGAACTTGTCTTCAGAGGGCAGGCCCAGCCACTGGGCCTGTGCACCGGTTGCGATCACGATGGTGTCAGCCGTGTAGACCTGACCGCCATCCCCGACCGCGCGGAAGGGGCGAGTCTGGAAATCGACGGACATGATCGTGTCGTCGATCATCTCGGTGCCCACATGCTTTGCCTGGGCTTCCATCTGTTCCATGAGCCAGGGGCCCTGGATGACGTCCGCGAAGCCCGGATAGTTTTCCACTTCCGTGGTGATGGTCAGCTGGCCGCCGGGCTGAAGGCCCCGCACCATGACCGGCTCAAGCATGGCGCGCGCGGCATAGATCGCGGCTGTGTAGCCTGCGGGACCGGCGCCGATGATGAGCACCTTTGCGTGTTTTGTCTGTTCGCTGGCCATTTTCTGGGCCTCCGCGTGTCTGTTCGTGTTCCGGCCTGCCGGGCGAATCCCCAGCAGTCCCGCGAGTGCCTTCAACATGGGCTTTGTCACTCTCAAGTCAATTACCGCATTCAGTTGTGACGCGGTAGCTCACGCAGATATGACGTGCCCCTGACACAGGGGGCCCATATTGAAGGCGGTTCTGGCGCCCTAGAGCGCGTCGGCGTGCTTGCCGAGATAGTCAGCGACGCCTGAGGCGTCCGCCTTCATGCCGTCGTCGCCCTTCTGCCAGCCAGCAGGGCAGACTTCGCCCACTTCCTCGTGGAACTGAAGCGCTTCAACCATACGCACGGTTTCGTCCGCATTGCGGCCCAGCGGCAGGTCGTTCACCAGCTGATGGCGGACGATGCCGTCCCGGTCGATCACGAAGGTACCGCGCAGGGCCACTTCATCCTGATGCAGGATGCCGTACTCACGGGTGATCTGCTTGGAGACGTCCGCCACCATCGGGAACTTCACCGGGCCCAGCCCGCCGTCCTTGGGCTCCGTGTTGCGCCAGGCGTAGTGGGTGAACTGGCTGTCGATGGAAATGCCGACGACTTTGGTGTTGATGCCGGCCAGCTTCTCGACCCGGCTGGAATAGGCGAGGATCTCGCTCGGGCAGACGAAGGTGAAATCAAGCGGCCAGAAGAAAACCACCCCATAGGATCCCTTGAGGTATTCCATCAGGTGGAAATCTTCCTGGATGAAGCCGTCTTCCATGACGGCGGCAGCGGTGAAATCCGGGGCAGTCTTGCCTACGAGGACAGTCATTATGCGAGGCTCCTTGAACACATAAACAAATGGGCGGGAGGCGCCGCAGCCGGGGAGGACGGTTGGCGCAAATGGGAGGGTTCTCCATCTCCCGCGGGCTGCAAATTAGAATTCTTCCAAACAAATACAAGGTCTGAGTGCCGGTCATCTGGTCGCACCAGCCATGCATTTGTGAGGCATCCAGGCGGGCTGTGGAAAACCCGGAATCGGGAGTCTTTTGAATCGCTTAAGGGACGCGGTTGCCGCATTGAATCGGAGGTCGCGGTCTCATATGTGAGCCGCCGCCTTCATCTGTGTACTGACCTGTGGATAAGTCGAATATCTGAGTCCGGAGAGTCAGTTAGCGGACGATTGTAACCTGCCGACTGAATCGCCCGCCTGTGACGCTCATTGCGCAGAAGCTGCCTCACCGGGGAGGGGCGGCAGAGTAAACCCCAGGGCTTCCATTCGTACGCGAATGTTCTGCGCGGCGCGGATCGTCTCGCTCAACGGGGTATAGGACCAGGTCTCAAAGGACGATGCGGACAGGTCGCGCGCAATGCCCCGTGCGCGCAGAACATCGTGGAAGTGGTCGAACTTGTCCGATCCGCCGTTGAGTTTCGCCACGTAGAGTGGCTTGCCGCTGGCGGCGACTTCGGCGGCCATGTTGACGCTGTCTTCCGTCACGACCACGGCATCTGCCAGGGCGTAGAGGCCGAGGATCGGGCTGTCGCCGTCGCCATCCCACAGCCAGGCATTCAGATGCCGGGCATGCTCCTTGATGAGCCTTTCATTGTCCGCCCCGGTCCGACGGGACGTCGTGATCGCCAGGCTTCCACCGGACGTCTCGGTCAGTTTCTCAAGGCAGTGAAACATCTCCTCGATCACCGGTCCGGTCATCCGGTAGGCCTTGCTTGACCCGCCGATGGCGACAGCGATGAGCGGGCGCTTCAGGCCGGCATATGTCGTCTTCCATTTCGATGCGGCGGCCTCAAGGCGCCAGGGGAGGGCGAGGTTGGGCGAGCCGATGATCGGCAGCACATTGTCTGTCTCGCGCATCCCGTCATGCTCGGGCGGTACCACCATGTCGAACAGGCCAGGGGAGACGCGCGGGTCCTGACACTGCACGACGAAGGTGCGCCCCTGCGACTGCTTCTTGATGTGGATGGCCAGCGGGACCGACTGCCTGCCGCACGCGACGACCAGGTCCGGCCATGGACCCAGAAGGGTCTGTCTGTTTTCGTCAGACAGTCGTGCCGGCACCTTGCCCCATAGCGGCCACGCCTGTTCCGGGAGCCAGCGCCATGGTGCGCGGGCGGTTACGTGTAGCGGCACCGGTGTGTAGCCAGCGGCCTCCGCCAGCGCCAGGCACTGGTTTTCCATGCCGCGTGCGCCGCCGCTGATTGCCCAGGCAATGGGCCGTGCGTTGCCAGACGCTGTCTGCGTGTCGGCCATACCACCTGTTTGCGTAGGGTCTTGGGACATAATCGTTCGTCTGTGCGCAATTTTATTGCGTGAATGCCGAGGGCTGCGCTATGAGTTCGCTGGCTCTTACGAGTCACTACCACCACTCTTCTAGCAGGGGCGCACGCTTTCATGCAGCGGGTAAAACTCGACGCGATAGACCGAAAGATACTGGCGGAGCTTCAGGCCGACGGCCGCATGACCAATGTGGAGCTGTCCAACCGTGTCGGCATTTCCGCGCCGCCCTGCCTGCGCCGTGTCCGTGCCCTTGAAGAAGCGGGTCTGATTGAGGGGTACCACGCCCAGCTGTCGGAGCGGGATCTGGGCTTTGACGTCACCGTCTTCGCCATGGTCGGGCTGCACAGTCAGGCAGAAGCGGATTTGCGGGCCTTTGAAGAGCGTGTGGATGCCTGGCCGCTGGTCCGCGAGTGCCACATGCTCAACGGCGAGATCGACTTCATCCTCAAATGCGTCGCACCGGACCTCGCCAGCTTTCAGAGTTTTCTCACCGAAAGCCTGACACCGGCGCCCAACGTGGCCCATGTGCGTACGTCACTCACGATCCGCCGGTCGAAATATGACCCGGGTGTGCCCGTTGATCTGATGGAGCCGATTGAGGCCTGACTTCCGGGCCGCTGCCCCACCTCCGTATCCCTCCGGCTTGACCGGAGGGTCCACTCGCATTGGATTCTGGAAGGGGTCTGCGGCTTGGGCCTACAAGGTTCCACCCACTCCGCAGCAAGTGGCCTCGAGAGTAGGCCCTCCGGTCAAGCCGGAGGGATACGGTTTCTTGTGTTCAGGCGTGACCGCTACTTGAACCGCACCTTCAAAATCTCGTAGCTCTTGCCGCCGCCGGGGGTAGCCACCTCGACGCTGTCGCCGGCTGTTTTGCCGATGAGCGCGCGGGCGATGGGGGAGGAGATCGAAATCTTGCCTTCCTTCACATCGGCTTCGCTGTCGCCGACGATCCGGTAGGTCACTTCTTCGTCGGTATCTTCGTCGACGATGTCGACCGTCGCTCCAAATGTCACATTCTTGCCGGAGAGCTTGGTGACGTCGATGACGTCTGCGCGGGCCAGGGCGTCTTCCAGCTCGGCAACGCGGGCTTCGTTGAGGCCCTGCTGTTCCTTGGCTGCGTGATACTCAGCATTTTCGGAGAGGTCGCCATGCTTACGGGCTTCGGAAATCGCTGCAATGATACGCGGGCGCTCAACTGACTTGAGCTCCTTGAGTTCCGCCTCCATGGCCGCGTGTCCTTCGCTGGTCATGGGAATCTTTTCCATCTCGTCATCCACTCACAAATGAATATGACCCCGCCGCCGATGCGCACCGGCGAATTCCGGGGCATTTGCGTCAAGGTCAGCGCCAGCCTCCGTATCCCTTGGAGACATGCAACGCTTCGCATCAACTGGCGAATATGACCTTTGGGGCCCTGTCTCTCGCTGCGCTTATAGGTCTGCGCGCGCCTGACCGGGAGGCCCCTGAGGCCGAAAAATAAAGACGCCGGAGCTTGGCCCCGGCGAGGGAACGTACTTCAGAATAATTTTTGCGCCGCGTCAATATATTCCGGCGCGGCTGTTAACACCTTGATTTCCTGACACTTTGTCAGGCGAAATGTGGGTCAGGGGCTACGCAGCAGGCGTGTAGCTCTGCAGCGAGGCAACATGCAGTTCGTCACCGCGCATTGCCTTGATAGCCTTGGTGGCGGCAATCGCCCCAGAGAGTGTCGTGTAGTAGGGGACCTTGTTCTGCAGCGCGGCCCGGCGCAGGGAGGCCGAGTCCGCCAATGCCTGCGCGCCCTCGGTGGTGTTGAACACCAACTGCACATCGCCATTGGTGATGGCATCCACGATATGCGGCTGGCCTTCCAGCACCTTGTTGATGCGGGTTGCCTCAATGCCGTTTTCCTCAAGGAAGCGGGCGGTGCCGCTGGTGGCCACCAGCTTGAAGCCCATCTCCACCAGTTCACGGGCGGGCGCGATGATGCGGTCCTTGTCCGTGTCCTTGACGGAGATGAAGGCCGTGCCTTCTTCCGGCACTGTCGTGCCGCCGCCGAGCTGGCTTTTGGCGAAGGCGACACCGAAGCTCTTGTCGAGGCCCATGACCTCACCGGTGGAGCGCATTTCGGGGCCAAGAATGGTGTCGACGCCGGGGAAGCGGGCAAACGGAAAGACGGCTTCCTTGACCGCGATGTGGTCGTAGTCACGCTTCTTGAGGCCGAAGCTTGCAAGCTTCTCGCTGGCCATCACGCGCGATGCGATACCGGCAACCGGTGCTCCCAGCACCTTGGCGACAAACGGTACCGTGCGGCTGGCGCGCGGGTTCACTTCAATAACGTAGATATCGCCGTCCTTGATGGCGAACTGCACATTCATGAGCCCCACCACGCCCAGCGCCAGTGCCATTGCGGATGTCTGCTTCTCAAGCTCGGCGATGATCTCGTCAGAGAGCGAGAAGGGCGGCATGGAGCAGGCGCTGTCGCCCGAGTGCACACCGGCTTCCTCGATGTGTTCCAGAATGCCGGCGACAAACACCTCATCGCCGTCGCACAGGGCGTCCACATCCACTTCTGTCGCGTCACGCAGATAGCTGTCGATGAGGACCGGGCTATCGCCGGAGACGACGACCGCTTCCTTCATGTAGCGCTCAAGGTCGTTGACGCCGTGGACGATTTCCATGGCGCGGCCACCCAGCACATAGGACGGGCGAATGACGACCGGAAAGCCGATGTCTTCGGCGATCTTGCGGGCTTCATCCGCAGAGCGCGCAATGCCGTTGGCGGGTTGACGGAGCTTCAGGTCATCCAGCAGCGCCTTGAAGCGATCGCGGTCTTCCGCGAGGTCAATGGCATCTGGAGGCGTGCCGAGAATGGGGACGTTGGCCTCTTCCAGCGCCTTGGCCAGCTTCAGCGGTGTCTGGCCGCCGAACTGCACGATGACACCGGCCAGCGTTCCGGCCTGCTGCTCGGTGGTGATCAACTCGATCACATCTTCCGCTGTCAGTGGCTCGAAGTACAGGCGGTCCGACGTGTCGTAGTCGGTCGAGACCGTCTCCGGATTGCAGTTGACCATGATCGATTCATAGCCTGCATCCGCCAGCGAGAAGGCGGCGTGGCAGCAGCAATAGTCGAACTCGATGCCCTGGCCGATCCGGTTCGGTCCGCCGCCCAGAATGATCGCCTTCTTGGCATCGGTGACACCGGCTTCGCATTCCGGTTCGCCGTCGGGGCCCGCCACTTCGTAGCTTGAATACATGTAGGGCGTCTTGGCGGCGAACTCGGCAGCGCAGGTATCAATGCGCTTATAGACCGGGCGCACATTCATGCCGCGGCGTTTGGCGGCCACGTCCTTTTCCTCAAGACCGGCCAGCTGCGCGAGGCGGGCGTCGGAAAAGCCCTTGCTCTTCAGCATACGGAAGGTTTTGGGGGTGTCCGGCAGGCCGTGTTCGATGACGCGGGCTTCGGTTTCCACCAGATCGCGGATCTGGGCCAGGAACCATGGGTCGATCTTGCACAGATTGTGGATTTCCTCGTCGCTCAACCCATGTCGCATGGCCTGCGCCACCGTCAGCACCCGGTTGGGGGTCGGTTGGCCAAGGGCGGCGCGAATGGCATTCTTGTCGTCGCCTTCGCCGATGCCGGGCACGGGAATTTCCGTGAGGCCGTCAAAGTCTGTTTCCAGCGAACGAAGTGCCTTCTGAAAGCTCTCCTGGAACGTCCGGCCAATGGCCATGGCTTCACCAACTGACTTCATGGCTGTTGTCAGGTGCGGGCGGGCGCCGGGGAATTTTTCAAACGCGAAGCGTGGAATTTTCGTGACGACATAGTCAATCGTCGGCTCGAACGAGGCGGGCGTGACGCCGGTAATGTCGTTGTCCAGCTCATCCAGCGTGTAGCCGACGGCCAGACGCGCCGCCACCTTGGCGATGGGGAAGCCCGTGGCTTTCGACGCCAGCGCAGAGGAGCGGGACACGCGCGGGTTCATCTCGATGACGACCAGACGGCCGTCCTTGGGGTTGACGGCGAACTGCACATTGGAGCCGCCGGTTTCCACCCCGATCTCACGCAGACATGCAATCGATGCATTGCGCATGATCTGGAATTCTTTGTCGGTCAGCGTCAGCGCCGGTGCGACGGTGATCGAGTCGCCCGTATGAATGCCCATGGGGTCGATGTTCTCGATTGAGCAGACGATGATGGCGTTGTCGTCCTTGTCGCGGACAACCTCCATCTCGAACTCTTTCCAGCCGAGCACGGATTCCTCAATCAGCACTTCCGTGACCGGAGAGGCGTCCAGCCCACGGGTCACGATCTCGATGAACTCGTCGCGGTTATACGCAATGCCGCCGCCTGTGCCGCCCATGGTGAAGGAGGGGCGGATGATTGTCGGCAGGCCCACATGCTCCAGCCCGTCCAGTGCCTCGTCCATGGAATGCGCGATGTGCGAGCGCGGGCTCTCAAGGCCGATCTTGTCCATGGCGTCGCGGAACAGCAGCCGGTCTTCCGCCTTCTCAATGGCGTCCTTGTTGGCGCCGATCAGCTCGATGCCCAGTTCGTCGAGCACGCCTTTTTCCGCCAGCGCCAGCGCACAGTTGAGTGCCGTCTGGCCGCCCATGGTGGGAAGCACGGCGTCGGGTTTCTCCGCACGCAGGATCTTTTCCACCACTTCTGGCGTAATCGGCTCAATGTACGTGGCGTCCGCCAGTTCCGGGTCTGTCATGATCGTTGCCGGGTTGGAGTTCACCAAAATGATCCGGTAGCCGTCCTCTTTCAGTGCCTTGCATGCCTGTGTGCCCGAGTAATCAAACTCGCAGGCCTGCCCGATGATGATCGGACCAGCGCCGATGATCAGAATGCTCTTGATGTCTGTACGTTTGGGCATGATTAAATACCAATAGCCTTTAGCAGAGTGCCGAGCACGTTAAGTGCATCGTCTATAAGGGTGCGCAGTCCTGGATAGGCCAGCAGTGAGCGTTCAAGAGCGGGCTTTAGGCCCTGTGTCAGTTGTTTAGTTCGGACGATGCCGTTGGAAATCTGAGCCAAAGTCGCATCAATCTCAGAGAGGAGAATTTTTCCCTCTTCTCCGCCAAGCTCGTTTGATTTGTGGTCGTCTGCAAACTCCGCGCGGACACGATTCAGTTTTGCGACCAACATCGCGAAAGGTTCAGAGTTGTCTGCTGTCGACACGTGTCGATCAGATGCCGGAATTGTATCTTTGCTGGCCACGAAGCCTAACAGCCGTTCTTCGAGAGCTTTGCGTGCGAGATCCACTTCAAGCTCGGATTCTAGTGAATAGTGCACGAACTCAGACTTTCGAACTGCATCTATCGGCGATGCCATAAACTGTTTGCTCAAAAACCATACGAATGGTTTTTCGAGCGCAAGTGTTGCCCCAACTTCATACTCGACGTCAGGGGAGGATGCAGATACCTCGCCAGTAACGAGAAGCGCTTCTCGAATTCTACCGATAGCGATTTCAGCGATCTCACCACTCAACGGCAAATGCGATCCGTGAATTGCACGAATGCCATGTTTACTGCAAACCGGAGCAATAACTCGATCAAACAACTGAGGTTCTTCAAGTGGAAGGCTTGGAGCATTTGACTGCTGTCTTGGCGTTATATGAAAGCAGGTGCTCTCGGTCACCGTTTCGCCTCCGCCATCCGCTCAACAAAGCGCGCGAAGAGGTAGTGGCTGTCCTGTGGGCCGGGTGAGGCTTCGGGGTGGTGCTGGACAGAGAAGATGCGGCCGCCGTCGGCTTCAAGGCCGGCGTTGGAACTGTCGAAGAGCGAGCGGTGGGTTTCCGTCACGCCGTCGGGCAGGGAGCCTGCTTCCACTGCGAAGCCGTGGTTCATGGACGTGATCTCGACCTTGGAGGTCGTGAAATCCTTCACCGGGTGGTTGGCGCCGTGGTGGCCTTGATGCATCTTTTTCGTGTTGGCGCCCAGCGCGCGGCCCAGGAGCTGGTGGCCGAGGCAGATGCCGAAGATGGGCTTGCCGCTCTCAACCAGCTTCTTGATTTCCGGCAGGGCGTATTCGCCTGTAGCGGCGGGGTCGCCGGGGCCGTTGGCGAGGAAAATGCCATCCGGGTTCTGCGCCAGTATGTCTTCCGCTGAGGTCGTCGACGGCATGACGGTGACCGCGCAGCCCTGATCCGCCAGCAGACGCAGGATGTTGCGCTTGGCGCCGAAGTCCAGTGCCACGACCTTGTACTTGGCCTTGGCGAGGCGGCCGTAGCCGTCTTCCCAGGTCCAGCTGGTTTCGTCCCACTGGTAGGGTTCAGCGGTGGTGACATCCTTCGCCAGTTCCATGCCTTCAAGGCCGGGGAAGGCTTTTGCCTGTGCTGTCAGCGCGTCGAGGTCGAACACGCCGTCTTCCGCGTACGCGATGACGCCGTTGGGCATGCCGTTTTCACGGATGAGGTTTGTCAGTGCGCGGGTGTCGAGCCCGGAAATGCCGATGATGCCTTTGGTCTTGAGCCAGGCGTCGAGATGCTGCGAGGAGCGGTAATTGGACGGGTCCGTGATGTCCGCCTTGAGGACGCAGCCGATGACGCCTGCTTTCGCCTGCAGGTTAGAGGTTTCGATGTCTTCGTCATTGGTGCCCACATTGCCTATGTGCGGGAAGGTGAAGGTGATGATCTGGCCCGCATAGGAGGGGTCCGTCAGCACTTCCTGGTAGCCGGTGATGGCGGTGTTGAAGCAGACCTCGCCCGCAGCCACGCCGGTTGCGCCGACGCCGTAGCCTTCAAAGACGGTGCCGTCTGCGAGGACGAGGCGCGCGGTGGTGGGTTTGTTGTCTGCGTCCCAAGAGGGAATGGAGCCTGATCCGACTCCCCCCATCCCGGATACGGGCGGGCGGGCGTCAGGATTGGGCTCGGCCATTGGAAGGCTCCCTTGGGGACTTTTGGGCGCACACAAAGGGGTATGCGCGAAGGTGATAACAGAGTTTTGCGCGTGGGGGCTTGTAAAACGGGCAAGCATGCGCAAATTGGCGCGGAAATTAGCGGGACCACTGTCCCGCGTCAACCTGTGATTTGCCCTGATTTTTTCTTAAAAATCAAAGGGTTACAGGGGGTTGCGGCGTGGTGCCGCGAAAGAAGTGTTATTTGCCTTCTTGCCCCACCATGCACACATGATGTGAGTCTCATGAGTGTGAGTCTCAGGTTCAACCGGAAGACACAGATATGCGTGACATGTTCAACGCGGCCCTCAAGGACGCGCTCAAGGCTGGTGATAAACGACGCCTGGCAACCCTTCGCCTGATTACGGCGGCGATCAAGGACCGCGACATCGCGGCCCGCAGCGAGGGCAAGGACGCGGTCAGTGACGGCGAAATCCTTCAGATCCTGTCGAAGATGATCAAGCAGCGCCGGGAATCAGCCAGCACCTATGAAGAAGCAGGGCGGCTGGAGCTTGCGACTCAGGAACGTGAAGAACTCGAAATCATCGAAGGTTTTCTGCCCAAGCAGCTGGGCGAAGACGAAGTGGCAGCGGCCTGCAAGGAAGTGATTGCCGACCTTGGTGCTGACGGCCTCAAGGACATGGGCAAGTGCATGGGCGCGCTCAAAGAGAAGTACGCCGGCCAGATGGACTTTGCCCAGGCGAGCAAGGCCGTGAAGGACCTGCTGAGCTAGAACGCCGTCCAGGCCCATATGGACTCGCGCCCGCCGCAGCCGCATCATTCCCCCATGAAGTTTTCTGACCAGTTGCTGGACGATATCCGCGCGCGCATTCGCGTGTCGGAGGTGGTTGGGCGCAAGGTCGGGCTCAAGCGCAAGGGGCGGGAGTTCGCCGGGCTGTCTCCGTTCAATCAGGAGAAGACACCGAGCTTTTTTGTGAATGATGAAAAGCAGTTCTATCACTGCTTTTCGTCCGGCAAGCATGGCGACATCTTCAAATGGATGATGGAGATGGAGGGGCTGTCCTTCCCGGAAGCTGTTGAGCGGCTGGCGGGGGAGGCGGGTGTTGAACTGCCGAAGGCCACGCCCCAGGACATGGAGCGCGAAAAGAAGCGCGCCGGGCTGATCGATGTCATGGAGATGGCGGACGCCTTCTTCCGCGATCAGCTGAAGGGCGGTCGCGCCAAGGAGGCACGCGCTTACATCGAGCGGCGCGGTCTGTCGCCCAAGACTGTTGCCGAGTTCGGGCTTGGCTATGCGCCTGCGGACCGGCAGGCGCTGCGTGGACATCTGTCTGCGCGCAACATCACTGATGCGCAGATGGCCGAGGCGGGGCTCATCATTCATGGGGAAGATATCCGCGAGCCCTATGATCGCTTCCGCGACCGCATCATGTTCCCCATCGGGGATGCGCGGGGCCGTACCATTGCCTTTGGGGGCCGTGCACTGTCAGCAGATGTGCCGGCGAAATATCTCAATAGTCCGGACACGCCTCTTTTTCACAAGGGCTCGATTGTCTACAACTTCGCCCGCGCCCGTAAGCCTGCCTTCGACGCGCAGGCGGTGCTGGTGGCGGAAGGCTATATGGATGTGATCGCACTGGCACAGGCGGGTCTGTCTCATGCGGTTGCCCCGCTGGGCACCGCATTGACGGAAGACCAGATCGGCCTGCTGTGGCGGCTGGCGCCCGAACCCGTCCTGTGTTTCGACGGCGACCGGGCGGGGCAGGCAGCGGCATATCGCGCCGCCGAGCGCGCTCTGCCGGTGCTTAAGCCCGGCCATTCGGTCCGCTTTGCGTTTCTGCCCGACGGCAAGGACCCGGATGATCTCATCAAGACGGCTGGGCCGGACGCCATGCGGGACGTCATTGCCCAGGCACAGCCGCTCTACAAGGTGTTGTGGGAGAAGGAAGTCACCGACCGGCGCATCGACACTCCAGAGCAGCGGGCGGAGTTTCAGAAATCGATCCGCGCCATGCCGCGCCAGATTCGCGATGAAGCCGTCCGTGAACACTATGCCCAGACGTTTGAGGAGCAGCTGCGGACGTTTTTTGGCGGCCAGCAGGGCAATCTGCCCGCCGGGCGAGGTCGCAATGGGCGGTCAGGGGGTAACCGCCGCGGCGGGGGTGGTTTTGGCAACGGCGGTGGCTTCAACCGTGCGTCCCTTGGGGCGACACCGTCACTCAAGCGCAGTTCTCTGGGGCGGGGCGGGGCACCTGCCACGAGCCGCGCGCATGAGTTGCTGGTGCTGACGGTCCTCAACCATCCCTGGCTGGTGGCGGACCATGCGGAGGCCCTGGCGGGGGTCAGCATTTCCGACCCGTCGCTTGACAGTTTGCTTAATGAAATCATAGATGTATCGGCGCAAGGGGACCATCTTGACAGGACGGCGTTGCACACCCACTTGGAAACCCATGGGTTGAGCCACGTGGCGCATCGGCTTTTGTCTGATGAAACCTTGAAAACAGTCGCTTTTTCAGGCGGTGAGGCGGACCCGGTGATTGCCGAGGAGGGCTTCAACGCTACGTTGAAAGAGTGCGCGGCGGGCGGTTTTGAGGCCGATCTGCAACGCGCACAGGCTGATTTCGAGATGGACCCGAGCGAGGAGAACTGGTCCCGGCTCGAGCAGATCAAACGGATGATGCTGGAGCAGGGGCTTCAGGACAAAGCTGGCTAGGCCAGTGGAGGCAGTATAGCCGGTCACACCGGCACGGAATTGAAGGCGCGGGCAGCGCGGGGATCGGTTGCAGGAAGCGGAACGCTCCAACCGGCACGCGGATTGCTCGCGATTTGTTTGTCAGACGGCGGTTTTTCGCCCCCTGGCAGGACGAAAAAGGCATTCAGCTGCTCTTTTGGGGCGGCTTCGCGATGCCGGGACAACAGTGATTTTTCCAAGGCGCGGGCCAGATGTGCCCCGTTTTAGGACGCATATACGGAGTGGCACGACCACATGGCGAGCAAAGCGGCAGCAGCAGAAGCAGAAACCGAGACACCGGCAGAAGGCGCGGACGGCCCGCTCCTCGATATGTCGGACGCAGCCGTCAAGAAGATGATCAAGGCCGCCAAGGCGCGCGGCTTTGTCACCTATGACGAGCTTAACAAGGTGATGCCGTCCGAAGAAGTCTCCTCCGAACAGATCGAAGATACCCTGTCGATGCTCTCTGAAATGGGCATCACGGTGGTGGAGAACGAAGAAACGGAAGACGGTGACGAAGAGGGCGATGCGCCCGCCACCGGCACCGCCGTGGAAGCCGCGCCGAAAAAGACATCAGCCGTAACGACCGGTGGCCGCACCGGCTCGACCCTGGAGCGCACCGACGATCCGGTCCGCATGTATCTGCGCGAAATGGGCTCGGTCGAGCTTCTGTCGCGCGAAGGCGAAATCGCCATCGCCAAGCGCATCGAGGCCGGCCGCGAGACGATGATCGCTGGCCTGTGCGAAAGCCCGCTCACCTTCCAGGCCATCATCATGTGGCGCGAGGAGCTGAACGAAGGCAAGGTTCTGCTGCGCGACATCATCGACCTGGATGCGACTTTCGCCGGTCCGGATGCCAAGAAGACAGTCCCGCCCGGATCTCCCGGCATTCCCGGTGACCCGTCGGCCCCCGGCGCGCCTGCCGTCAACGACAACAAGGATGACGCCCGCAAGCCGGACGAAAACGGCAATGCGACGGTCGCTCCTGAAGAAGATGACGAAGACGACGAAGATGAAGGCGCCAACCTGTCGCTCGCCGCGATGGAAGCCGAGCTGCGTCCGCAGGTCATGGAAATCTTTGACGCCATTGCCAGCGACTACAAGAAGCTGCGCCGCCTCCAGGACCAGCTGGTTGAGGCCCGCCTCAACAACGATGATCTGTCGACCAGCCAGCAGAAGCGTCTGAAGAAGCTCACATCCGACATCGTGGAGCAGGTGAAGAACCTGCAGCTCAACAATGCGCGTATCGAAGCGCTGGTTGAGCAGCTCTACGCCATCAACAAGCGTCTGGTGAGCCTGGAAGGCGGCCTGATGCGTCTGGCGGAAAGCCACGGCGTGCCGCGCGCTGACTTCCTCAAGCAGTATTTTGAAAACGAGCTTGATCCCAACTGGGCACGCCGCGTGGGCCGCCTCAAGGGCAAGGGCTGGAAGGATTTTGTCGGCGAAGAGCGCGACAGCATCAAGGAAATCCGCACCGAGATTCAGGGCCTCGCGCAGGAGACCGGTGTGGAAATCACCGAGTTCCGCCGCATCGTCAACACGGTGCAGAAGGGTGAGCGCGAAGCGTCCATCGCCAAGAAGGAAATGGTCGAGGCCAATCTGCGTCTCGTGATTTCCATCGCCAAGAAATACACCAACCGCGGCCTGCAGTTCCTCGACCTCATTCAGGAAGGCAATATCGGCCTGATGAAGGCGGTGGATAAGTTTGAGTATCGCCGTGGCTACAAGTTCTCGACCTACGCCACATGGTGGATCCGTCAGGCGATTACGCGCTCGATCGCGGACCAGGCGCGCACCATCCGTATTCCGGTGCACATGATCGAGACGATCAACAAGCTGGTGCGCACGTCACGCCAGATGCTGCACGAAATCGGCCGCGAGCCGACGCCGGAAGAACTGGCCGAGAAGCTCTCCATGCCGCTTGAGAAAGTGCGCAAGGTTCTGAAGATCGCCAAAGAGCCGATCTCTCTGGAAACACCCATCGGTGACGAAGAAGACAGCCATCTGGGTGACTTCATCGAGGACAAGAATGCCGTCCTGCCGATTGATGCGGCCATCCAGTCCAACCTGCGCGAAACCACGACGCGCGTTCTGGCGTCACTCACCCCACGCGAAGAACGCGTCCTGCGCATGCGCTTCGGCATCGGCATGAACACGGACCACACGTTGGAGGAAGTGGGCCAGCAGTTCTCCGTGACCCGCGAACGCATCCGCCAGATTGAAGCGAAGGCGCTGCGGAAGTTGAAGCACCCATCGAGGTCGCGGAAACTTCGCTCCTTCCTCGACAACTAAGAAATTTGCAGCCCTCTGAGTTTTACTCAGGGGGCTTTTTCTTTGCATGCCAGTTACGATGCATATTGACGTGCCAAGATGATTGGCAAAAAATTGCCGTGACCTTTTCGGGGGAGAAAATGTCACATCACGCCTTTCAGGCAGCACTCGATGCCTTTCAGCAGGCTGAGACGCCGGGTGACCTATCTGCGGTGTTCCGAGAGTATTCCGTCAGTCGGGGTGCGTTTGGATATGTTGGCACGAGTCACCTCGCGGGAGACCGTTCGGATATTCTTCTTTATACATCCCTGCCGGAGATATTTGGTGGTCTCGATGAGACTGGTGCGTGGTGGGATGATGATCCGCTGATCGACCGGATTGATACGGGCCAGCTCAGCTCGTTTGGTTTTGATGAGGAGTTGCCCAAGGCAAGTCCCTATGCCGCCATGCGCTTCGATGTCATGCGGGAAAGCGGGCTGGGCCGCGGGCGCGTAATACCGACCTCCGGTGGTGGATTCTTCGGAGGCGTTCTCCTGTTTGCAGAAAATGTCAGTGATGCAGAAACGGAGCTCAAAGCGTCAGAGGATCAGCTGCGCCCGCTGTCGGTTCTGCTGCAGGGGTTCCTGACATCATTTGCCCATTCCAACGAACCGGACGGCGATGTTGTGATCCGTAGCGGCAGTGCCATTGCCAGGCGCATTGCTGGCAGACCGTCAGCACTGACACAGGGGGTATCGCTCACCCCGCGCGAGAGGGACTGCCTGACATGGGTGGCTCTGGGCAAGAGCGCCGAAGAGATTTCAGTCATTCTTGGACTCAGCGTTCATACGGTGCGCTTTCATCTGCGCGGCGCCATGGCGCGGCTTGAAACGCGTACGCAGGCACAGGCGGTGGCTGTCGCGATGCGTGAGAAACTGATCGACATCTAGCTCCAAGACACTCCATGGGGCTACAGGCAACCCACACAATTGTGCGGGGTGACCAGCAAATTGACCCTCATTACCGTGCGGAACACCAAGCCATTCCGCAGTTCTGGAGGTCATCATGCCCGTTGCCTGGGCCACGCCGGTTTTGTTCTTCAAGCGCACCGCGAAACTTGCTGCAGCCGCACTCCTTACCGCTTTCTTTGGCGCGCCGGCCCATGCCTTTGACACGTTGAGCATATGGCGCGCGCAGGGCGTTGAACTTGGTGACGACGGCTTTCCGCTTGCCTGGAGTCGGGACACCCCGGAGCAGGAGGTGGCATCTGAGACTCAGGCACCGCCGGAATCCGATGACCCAGGCGACGCGCCAGGTAGTGGCACGGGGCAGAGGCCACTGGTCTATTCGCCAGCTGACCAAAACTATCTCCTGTCCGGTGATGCGGGGGGTACGCCTCAGGCAGATCTGGGGTTCCTGGGTGAATACACGTTTGCCGGCATGGTTCAGCAGTCCTTCGAAAGTAATCAGACGGCGTTCTGGCAGGGCGTGATGCAGAACTTCTGGGGACTGACGCCGGACCCTGGTGGCAACAGTCAGAACCCTGACGTTGTCAACGGATCGAGTGGGATTTTGCTGGACAATGGCCTCATCGTTGGTGCGGGCAACGCAAGCAATGGGAGCGGTCGTACGCTGGTGTGCTTCACCGAGATCATGGGTGTGTGCACGCAGTTCGGGTTTTCGGACTGATGGGCGGGGTCATGACAAAGCAGATATCGATTGCGTTGATTGCGGCATCTGTCCTCCTCGGGTCGGCCACCGGAGCGCTGGCGGACAGGCTGGACGATCTCTACGGACAGTTTGATTCAGGCGATGTGCGTGGCGCCAAGCAGGGGCTCCTGTCCTTCACACCTGACAGCGACGAGGACAAGGCCCGTACCTGGTTGTTGACTGCACTGGTGGCGCTGGAGCAAGACCGTCTGGTTGTTGCCGGCATCAGCCTGGACCACATTGATAAAGCGGCGCTGCCGTCGCAATTGCTGCCGCGTGCACAGGCGGCATCACAGAACTTGGCCGCCCGGCTTGATGCCGATCCCCGGCTGCGTGATGCCGTTATAGCTGCCGCACAAGAGGCCTATGCGTTGGATGTGACCCGCGCCATGCTTCTCGGGCAGGTCGGGCGTTCCACCAGGGTGTTTGCAGAAGAGTTTCTGGAAGGTCATTTCGGGGCGGCGCAAGTCGGTCGGTTTGATGACCCGACGCTATTTGTGCCCAGGCGTACCGATACACTGCGTGCGTCCGGCACTGCCGCGTTGCGGCATCGGCTGGCGTTTGATGAAACCTCCACATGGGAGGTCGGCGCTTCCGTCAGCAACCAGTTTTATCTGGATGAAGACGATCTTGACTATCTCGGACTCGGGGCGTTTGCGCGGTACAGCCGCCTGCTGGCACCAAATCGCGTCCTGCATCTGCAACCCTTCGCAGCGCGTGACCTTTCGGGCGATGGCCTTACCGGCCTTTCCTGGCGAGGAGGCGCGTCCGCCTCTGTCGTGAGCAAGCTTGATCCCGGCCGCTTTCTGACAGTTACCGCGCGCGGACAGGCAATCCAGTACGACAGATCAGACGCGCTGGACGGCTGGCGTGGCGATCTGGAGACGGAATACAGCAGCGTGCATGTCCTCCCAGGTGCCCGGGTCGGTCTGCGCGGTGGTGTCTCCTTCCAGGATGCCAGCAGGGATGCGTTTGATCGTGTGGTCGTTTCCCTGGGGCCTGTTGCGACCTGGTTTGACGTGCTGGATCTTGCGGACGTGACCATTGATGCCTCGGTTGGTGGTGGCTGGCACTCCTCCAAGGACACGTTGCAGACCACAGAAGTGCGTCAGGACCTTATTCTCTCTACGGGTCTCGAGGCCGAGTTTCCGATCATGGATGACGTCTCGATCGTGGCGCGAGGCCGGTATTTCCGCCAGTCATCCAATATCGGGCGACAGGATTACAATAGCGGTACTGCCGGTGTTGGCCTGCGGTTGCGGTACTAGTTCCCCGTAGCGATTTCCCCGGGGACTTAAAGACCCCGGGGAGGCGGCTACAGGTTCGCGCCGCCCCAGAAGACGGAGAACTGTTCGCAGTGGATCAGCACGGATGTGTAGGCGTCTTTGCTGAAGTCTGCCGGCAGCTTGTATTCCTGGGCGCCGGACGTGCTCACAAGCTTGGAGACAAGGACGGCGTCGCGGGTGGCGGTGTTATCGCGCACGTCGTTGACGTCCTGCTGGGAGAGGAAGATCTTGAGGTCCGGTGCGTTGCTGGTCTGGAAGTCATCGCTCAGCACGATGTAGGCGCCATCGTCCCGAGTCTCGATGGACCAGGAGCCGTTGAGCGGCTTTTCAGCAACGTCAAAGGCGCGGACGCCAGTATCGGCTGAAGCGGGAAGGGCAACAGCGAAGAGGCTGGAGACCGCGATGGCAGCGGCGGCGAAGAAGGTCTTGAAGGTCATGGCATGTCCTGACGTCTTGTTTGGGGGGCGTGTGAGGCCGAAATGGTCTTTTCTGTGGTCAGGACATAGGCGGGCCGCCGATCACACGCGATGAAACAGGCCGTGAGCGCGCCGTGAGGCCCGCGTTACTGCCTGCAATCCTGCGAAGAATGGCCGTTTTGCTACCCGGAATCGCAGATCAGTGATGAGTGGACTTTGACGCCAACTACTTGTAAAACGCGCCCTCATTTCGCATATGCGAGATAACTTATCGGGAGCGCCTGAGATGCTGCTGACCATGCTGAAAGCCAAGCTGCACCGCGCCACGGTTACAGGCGCGGACCTTCATTATGAAGGCTCCATCGCCATTGACCGCGATCTGATGGATCTTGCCGGTCTTCTGCCCAACGAGCAGGTCGATATCTACAATATCGACAATGGCGAACGCTTCACGACCTACATCATTGAAGGTGCGCGCGGCAGCAAGGTGATTGCGCTCAACGGCGCCGCTGCCCGCAAGGTCTGTGTTGGCGACAAGGTCATCATTGCGGCCTATGCCCAAGTGGATGCGGAAGAAGCCCGCAACTACAATCCGGCGGTGGTGTTGCTCGGTGACGGCAACGAGGTTCAGACTGCGGCGTAGATTCGTTTCCTTTTCAGGAGAACGCCGATGCGCCCGCTGCTTGCCCTATTCGCTCTTACGATTTCAATCGGTCTGACGGCCCTGGCTCTGCAGGCTCATGCGGAGGACGCAGCCGCACAGGTTCAGCCCGCCTACGCCGCTGCCTATGCGCCTGAGGCAGCCTTTGAGTCCTGCCGGGCAGGTACGGCGTCCAAGGCTGTCGAGTGCGCCCTCAAGGCCTGCGCAGATGCCAGCGGATATCCTGAGGACTGCTACATCCTCGCGGCCTGCGAAGGCGGTGGATGGGCTGGTGTGATGGGCATCATGCTGGAGGAAATCCACTTCACCACGGTCACATGCGGGTCCCCGTCACGCGACGCGCTGCTGGCGGAACTCAAGGCCCGGTGTGCCGGGCATCTTCCGCATATGCAGGAGTGCTGGGTCGCAGAACTGATCCCTCTGCACGAGGCTGAGGCGGAAGCGGTCGAGATCAGCTGGGCGGCCGAAAGCGTGTTGCAGCCCTAGCACTGTCAGGCGGCCTCAAACGTGGCGCTGAACTCTTCCAGTGGCAGGTCAAAGGCGCGGCAGCAGAACGAGATCGTGTGGTAGTAGCCGGCGAGCACCACCAGCTCGATGATCTGTTCCTCGCTGAAGGCGGCCGTGAGGTCGGCCCACAGAGCATCGTCGACGGTGCTGGCATCATGCAGGCTGTCCGCCAGCCGCAGGATCAGTCGTTCGGTTTCGTCTTCCCAGCAGGGATCATCCGGCGTGCCGCGCACGATGGAGGCGGACTGCTCCTTGCTGATCCCCACACGCTCTCCGAAGAACGCCATGTGCACGCCCCACTCATACTCCGCGCTGCAGCGGGCGGTGGTGCGGTCAATCATCAGTTCGCGCTGGCGCAGGGTGAGGGTGCCCTTGTCCAGCAGGCCGCCGGACATCATGCGCTCAAATACGCGCGGGTTGCGGGCCAGCGTGGTGAACAGGGTGAGGGGCGGCACGCCGTCCGGCATGATCGCATCCAGACGTTTCCTGATTGCTTCGTCATAAGGCGGGCGTGCAGGGGCGAGCCGTGGGCCGCGTGCGTGTTGAGCCATCGGAAGTCTCCATGCTAGGGTGCTACGTATTTTGTAGCATGCTATGAAAATAATAGCGCCTGAGGGTTTTGCAAGGAAAATTCGTGCCGCCGTCAAAAAAACAGCCGCCAAAGCCCGGGGCCCCGGTCCGGGGATCAGAAACAGGCAGGCCGATCATGGCCCTGCTCGACCTGCTGGGCCGGCGTGGCGCGTTGCGGTTGATCTGGGAGTTGCGGCAGGACGCCCTGACATTCCGGGCATTGCAGGAGGCGGCGGACCTGAACCCGTCCACCCTCAATGCGCGCCTCAAGGAACTGCGCAGCGCGCGCATCGTGACCCTCGGAGATCAGGGCTACCGCCTGACCCCCGAGGGCAATGATCTTCTCTCCGACCTTCTGCCTCTGCACGCCTGGGCAGAGCGGTGGGCAGAAGAGAGCGCAGCCTTTCAGCAGTCCGACACTGTGCACAAGCTCCGGCGGAAATCAGGCTAATCCGCGAACAGATTGGTAATCGGCGGCCCTTGCAAGTCTTCGCGTGATTGGTTGAGTGCCACTAGCTGAGACAAGAAATTCAGCACCGTGAGTGATCGTGAGCCGCTGTTTGCTGGCATGACAGAATAACTTTTGCCATTCAGTTCAACAGACACTGCTGTATTTCCATGGGCGTTTTCGGAGACCTCGATCAGTCTTGCAGGGCCTCCGCTTCGCCCAACCCCATCGCCGTTTGCTGTCAGCAAGAAAGACGTATCTTCAGGGTCATGTCTCTGCCTTCGAACAAGTTCTCCTAGATAGTAAATGATTGACTCGATTGAACGTCGGTGGAAGCGGACATCGTCAGTATATCGAGAGCAGATTTCTTTCCCGTCTTTCTTCTGCCTCTTTTGTTTTTGCGGAGTGCAGCTTCTAGATTTGACAATTCTAAGAGATGGTTTGAAAAATTCTGATTTTGTCAGTGCAATCGAAGAAGTTACATCAGTCCCCGTAACCGTATAACCTTGCCTCAGCGCACTCTCTATAATTGCCAGGTTCTCAAGAATTTTCGCGCGACTGAGCTTTATCTCAAGTGCATTCCTTGCAAAACGACCTTGCTCGATTTCAAATACATCAGCCTTTTTCACTTCCCGCAACCAACAGGAAAACGCCTGTATATGGGCATCTTTTGGTAGTATTGCTATAATATTCCCATTTTTGTCTTTAAGATGCTTTGTTTCAATGTCTTCTGCGTTGTTTATAGTAAGTGGAAAATTTTGATTTGGAAATTTTGATTTATTGTATAAGTATATTTCTTTAATTCCGGGACATTTTTTTTGCGCTGAAACCGGGAGTACGGAACTGTAGTCATTAAAAGTTACCCTATCTACTGTCAATAGTAAAATAACGTCAATAGGCCAGCGGTTTTCGTAAAACATAGAAAGTTGTTTAACTTGAACTTGAGACAATGTAGCGTTGGAAAACTCTTCAGCACTTAAGATGGCGACATTGAAACTAGGTTTTGCCGCAACTGTGGTCTCCGCCCCTGGCGAACCTGAGAACTCATCGTTGCTACCTCCGCCGAAGGGGAGTGTTAGACTAAGCGAGGCTTTTGCGCTATGTTCGTAGTTGCTGGAAAAGCCACTTGCCCCAGTGAAATAGCGAGGAAGTCTGTGACTCGCGCGTACAATGTTAAGAAGTATCTGTGCATTGTTTGCGCGAGCATAAGCTTCATTTACCTGAATAAGATCATCTTCGATCCGGTCTGAAGCACTTTCGCTAAATGCTGCCGTCAAAGCGCATCCGGTCAAAAGAGTTTGGGCTGCAAATATCGCCCCAAGCCTAAATAGAGTCATCTTGAGCATCCCCCGTTCAGGAGTGAATTGAAGCTCAAAGAATGACTACCTGCAACTCAAAACACTTAAAGGTGGTTTGAGTGCCGAGGCCTCGAGAGCCAGCTACTCAAGCTCGATGACGATGTTGACGCTTGACGTGATGTCCTGCGTGCCGGCGGCAACAGGAACCGCCTTGGCTGACTCGTCCATGGCCATGGCACGCATCATCATGGGCTGTGGGCGGTAGCCGCCATTTTCGTTGATGGTCATGACCGGGCCGAGATTGGCTCCGGCGGTACCGGCCAGAATGGTGGCGCGGCGCAGGGCATCTTCAACGGCGATGCGGCGGGCTTCATCCATCAGGGACTGCGGGTTCTCGATGAAGAAGTTCACGCCATTCACGTTGTTGGCGCCTGCCGTCACCAGTTCATCCAGCACGCTGCCGACATTGTCGAGATCGCGGATGATGACGGTCACATTGTTGGAGGCGCGGTAGCCGGTGATCTTCGGGTCTTCGTGTGTGCCGTCCGGCTTGCGCGGGGAGTGGGAGTAGATGGCGTTGATCGAGAAGCCCGAAGTGCGGATGTCTTCTTCCTTGATACCGGCAGCTTTGATTGCGTCAAACACCTTGGTCATCTTTTCCGTGTTGGCGGAGAGCGCTTCGCGGGCCGTCTTGGCCTCGGCGAGCACACCGGCATTGACGCTGGCTGTGTCCGGCTTGGCGGAGACGGTGCCTTCGCCCTGCACGGTAATGGTGCGCTTGGGCTCAATTGTCTGTGCCACGGCGGCAGGGGCCGCCAGCATGAGAGCAGCTGCAACAGTCGCGGGAAGAGCAATGAATTTCGGGGAAATGCGGGCGCGCATGGGCGGCCTCCTATCAAGTCGTGAACGCTTCTTGTCATGTGCCGGGCACCGGCGAACTATGCGCCGATACTGGGTGCGGATCATGTCAATAATGCGGATGAAAATATGCCCGCATCATGACGGTTTCACGCCCCCCGTGTGATCTGCTATAGGCCCCTTCGTGCGGTGCAGCCATGCGGCGAATCTTCCCTGGCCCCGCCGCACGACGGTGGGGCCGGTAGCTCAGCTGGTTAGAGCGGTCCGCTCATAACGGATTGGTCGCAGGTTCAAGTCCTGCCCGGCCCACCAATATTTCTCCCCCCTGTGGCAGTGTTGCTTTTCACTTCATTGGGACTCGTGGAAAAGCGCGAGTTCTGACCTCTCTGTTTTCGTTAAAGTGCGAAGTTTGACTTGGTTGTGCAGGTCAGTGGAGAGTTGTTCTGCCAGATCGTTGTCACGGAAGAAATCCGGTCGCTGGGTCACCTCAGTTAAACCGGTCACCCGATGACCACGGTCCCATGTTTGGTAAGTCGCAGGGGAGTGCCAATGGTCAAAAAGAGCGAAATCGCCAGTACCGCATCAGAAAGTCCGAGCGCGCTTAGCCCGCTTGTGGGGATAAACCAGCAGGATCTGATGGCCGCCGCCGGGTCAATTCTGAGTGGTGCCATCCGGCACCCGTTTACAGTGATGAAGCATGGGGGCGCGCTGGGGCGGGGCATGGCTGATGTGTTGCTGGGTCTGGACGACAAGACACCCAATCCCAAGGATAGACGGTTTGCTGATCCTGCATGGACCGGCAGTCCTCTTCATCGACGCCTCTTTCAGGCATGGGAAACTCTGGCGGACCAGGCCGATGCACTGGTGGATGATTTCGGGTTCGAAGGTTCTGAGAAGACGCGCACCCAGATCGTCACCCGCATCTTCACGGATGCGCTGGCGCCGTCGAACACGCTTCTCAATCCAGCAGCTCTAAAGCAGGCGATCGATACCGGTGGCGCGTCACTCCTCAATGGCGCGAGCAATCTGGTGTCGGATGTTCGGACCAACGGCATGCTGCCGCGCATGGTCGATACTGAGCCGTTCAAGGTTGGCGAGAATGTCGCCAGCACGCCGGGGTCTGTCGTCTATCGCACAGACATGCTGGAGCTTATTCAGTACACCCCGCAAACACCGAAGGTGTATGCACGGCCATTGCTTTTCATTCCGCCGCAGATCAACAAGTTCTACGTGCTGGATCTCTCGCCTGAAAAGAGCCTGGTCAAATATCTGGTGTCGCAGGGACATCAGATATTTGTTGCAAGCTGGCGCAACCCGCAGCCTGAACATCGCGATTGGGGGCTGGGCGATTACGTCACCGAACTGGATCAGGCGGTTGATGCCATTCTCAAGATCACAAAGTCAGACAGCCTCAATGTGTCGGGCGGGTGTTCCGGCGGTATTACACAGGCCGCATTCCTCAGCCATCTGGCGACCAAGAAGGACAAGCGCGTTAACTCCGCGACGTTCTGGGTGTGCGTGCTGGATCCCCAACCCGATGACAGTGATCTTGGCTCCCTGATTTCGCCATCAAGTATCGAGATCGCGCGCAATCGGTCCAAGTCGAAGGGCGTCCTGACGGGGCGTGATCTGTCGACGATATTTGCGTGGCTTCGGCCCAACGATCTGATCTGGAACTATGTGGTCAACAACTACCTGATGGGGCGCAAGCCGCCGGCATTTGATGTGCTGTTCTGGAATCAGGATTCCACCAATCTCAGTGCGCAGCTGCACTCGGACTATCTCGATCTCTACATCAAGCGTCCGTTCGTCAATCCAGGCTCCATGGACCTGCTCGATGAGCCATTGGATATCAGTCAGGTCGACATGGATGCCTTCATTGTGGCGGGGACGACAGACCACATCACGCCGTGGAAGGCGTGCTATCGAACAACAACAATGTTGCCGGGTAATATCGAGTTCGTGTTGTCCAACAGCGGACACATTCAATCGATCCTCAACCCACCGGAAAACCCCAAGGCGAAGTATTTCACCAACCCGGACCTTTCCGGTGATGCGGATGAGTGGCTTGAAGGGGCAGAAGCGGTTAATGAGTCCTGGTGGGTGCGTTGGCTTGGCTGGCTGAATGAGCGGTCAGGCGAACAGGTGCCCGCACCCAAGAAGGCCGGTGACCGCAAATACCGTGTGATTGAAGCTGCGCCGGGCAGTTATGTGTTTGACTAGCTGCCCGCCAACGCTGGATGCACACGACACACCCAGAAGGGCAGGGTTCTATTGACCGACATTGTGCCAGAGATACGCCACATCAAGTCCGGCCGCATCAGCTTCAAGACGGCCACATGGTATGGCGCTCACGAGGGCCAGGGCGGCGGTGTACCTCTGCTCGTCTTCAATGGTATCGGCGCCAATCTGGAACTGCTGGCACCCCTGGCGGACCATCTCACCGGACGAACGATCATCGCCTTCGATGCGCCGGGTGTCGGTGGATCGGAAGAATCGCCCGTACCCTATCGCCCGTGGATGTTTGCCCGGCATGCCCGCAACATTCTGGACGAACTGGATGTTGAGGTGGTGGATACCATGGGCATCTCGTGGGGCGGGGCCATGGCGCAGCAGTTTGCGTTCCAGTATCCAAAACGGGCCCGTCGGCTGGTGCTGGTTGCGACCAGCGCCGGCATGTTGATGGTTCCAGGACGTCTGGGGTCCATTGCCAAGATGGTCAATCCGCGGCGCTATGTAGATCCCAGCTTCATGCTCAAGAATTTCACCAAGCTCTACGGTGATGACATGCGCATTGCGGATGATCACACCAGCCGCCTTACCGCGCCGACGCTGCGCAGTTACTTGCTACAGCTCACTGCGGGTGCTGGCTGGACCAGCGTCCCGTTCCTGCCGTTCCTGAAACAACCGACACTCGTCCTGTCCGGCGATCGCGACAGCATTGTTCCTGCTGTCAACGGCCGGTTCCTTGCGAGGCTCATTCCCAACAGCCAGATGGAAATCATAGAGGGCGGACACCTGTTCTTGCTGTCCAACCCGGAAGCTGCCATTCCAAAGGTTCAGGATTTTCTGGAACGGGCAGTCTGAAATGGCACTGCAGCTTGTCGAAGTCACGGCCGATCATGGACATGTGGATACGCTGGTTGCTCTGGGAGAGCAGCAGGGTGCCATGGATATCTATGCGGATGAGCGCGTTCAGATGGATCGCTGCCTCGTCCGCTTCGTGATCTCGACCAAGCGGGTTCAGGATTTGCTGGATGCGATCCAGGCGGCGATTGGCGCTCAGGCCCATTGGCGGGCGGTGGTGCTGCCGGTGCAGGCAAGCGTACCGGTGCCAGCGGACGCGCCGAAGACGCCGAAGCCTGACGACGAGTCGCGGCGCTTTTCCCTCTCATCAATCACGGTCAGCCGGGAAGTCATTCTGAATGAGGTCAACAAGGGTGCGCGGCTTGATCTCAACTTTCTCATTCTCACCGTGCTGTCCACCATCACGGCGGCCATTGGTCTGTTGACGGACAATGTGGCGGTGGTCATCGGTGCCATGGTGATTGCGCCGCTGCTTGGCCCCAATCTGGCCTTTGCTTTTGCGGCTGCGATTGGCGACCGGCAGTTGATGGGGCGAGCGCTGGGCACAAATGCGCTGGGTGTTCTTATTGCTTTCGCGCTGTCCATTGCCATCGGTGCGCTGTGGACCGGGCAATTGGATTCGCCTGAACTGATGAGCCGGACGGTTGTCGGGTTTGACAGTGTTGCGCTGGCGCTAGCGGCCGGGGCAGCAGCTGTTCTGTCCCTCACGACCGGCCTCTCCGCCACATTGGTGGGCGTCATGGTGGCCGTCGCACTGCTGCCGCCCGCTGCGACCTTCGGCATCATGCTGGGCGGTGGCAACATGCCGGCCGCTGCAAGCGCTGCGATGCTGCTGGCAGTCAACATCGCATGCGTCAACCTCGTGGCGCAGATCGTGTTTGTGGCCAAGGGTATCGGTCCGCGCACCTGGGCTGAGAAAAAAGCCTCGCGGCCAGCGCGTTACATCAACGTCACTGTCTGGCTGCTTACGGTGCTGATCCTGTCGGGTGCCATCTGGTATGCGCGCGAGAGCGGGGGCGTGGCTCCTGATCAGGGCTTCACGTCCCCGGTCTCTGCGTCACCGTCTGTTCCGTCAGGGTCAGCCGAGTAGCTGCGCACGGGTGAAGAACGACCTGTTGACCGGGCTCAGCGGCTTTTGGGTCAGGCGTTCATTGGCAAGTGCTTCGGCGGCACCCTTCATGTTGCCGCGCAGGGCGGCTTCGGTCAGCGTCCAGTCAATGACATCGCGTTGCGCATGACTGCCGCCATAGGCATTGACGATATATCGGGCCGGATGGAGCGTTTCCACAGCGGATTCAAAGTCACCCTTCTTGAAAGCGGCAAAGCCTTCAATCAGCTGCTCGCCAAAGGCCATCCACCATTGACCAACCTCGCTGACGTCGGTGGCATTGGCGCGGTAGTCCGCCAGCAAATCGTCCACATCGTGCATCCGGTCTGCACCCAGATAGGCCATGGCGGCATGCAGGTCGTTGAATGGGTAGAGCTTGCCGTCGGCATGCTCCTTCCAGGCATCGGCGATTGCATTCCACCGGTCACCCGTGTCGATCCCCTGCAGGCTGAAGCGCCAGAGCAGGGCGGAGGCATCGACCAGGTCCACGGCGATGTTGCTTGGTTCGCCCCAGACGTGATCGTCGTAGAGCTTGAGGGCTTCGGTATTCTGCTCCAGGTCGAGGTGGAACAGGGCGCGATGCCACCAGTTGTGCACCTGAAAGAAATTGCCAACGTCGGCCCAGTGTGGCTCGCGGGCGATCATCCAGCCGATGCCGTCTTCGGCACGACCCTGCATCTCCATTACGTGGGCGACCGCATGGTGCGCCCAGCAGTCCGCAGGCTCCTGGGCAATGGCTTCGCGGCCTGATGCTTCCGCGGCCTCGTAGTCACCGGCTTCTTCCAGTCCAAAGGCATGCATGCCCAGCAGGAAGGAGCGGGCGTGCATGTCTTCGGGCCATTGCGGCAGGGCACGGGAGATGCGGTCCCGCAGGTCGCGGGCGTTGGCGCGGAAAAAATCGATCAGATGGCCGGTCTGAAGTGCCAGAATATCGTGCGGCCATTCCATGGAGTGGCGGTCGAGCTGTACCGCCGCCTTGGTCCAGTTGCCCTCCACCACATGGCTTGCGGCCTTGGCGTGGCTGGCCTCCCGGTCATCCAGCTCAAGTTTGGCAACGGTTGCAAGAATATCTGCGGCCGCCTTGGTGGCGGCAGGCTCTGTCGATGTCGCAAACATGTGCGCCTTAAAGAGATGCGCCATGGCGAAATCCGGCGATGCTTCAATGGCAGCATCCACCTTTGCAACAGGGTCGCCCGCATAGCGGTTGAAGTCGTCAAGCGCGTCTACGAAAAGCGTGGCGGTTTCAGGCGATGCGCCGTTAAGGGACAGTCCTTGTTTGTCTGTCTGCATGATCAATGTCCTGCGAAAATCGGAACGGGTCAGTTTGTGCGGGCTACCTCGTGCGTAACAAGATGCCGACCAATTACCTTGCGCGTAAGGGCTAGCGCCGATTTCCAAGAATGGCGGAGTTGCTGTGGTGCCGTCAGCCCTTGGGGCCGAATAGCAGCCATGCGATGAGCCCGATGACCGGCAGGAAGAGCAGAACAATGATCCAAATTGCCTTGCTCAGTGCACCCGCGCTGGACTGCACGACCTTTATGATGGCCCACAGGATGATAACGAGCCAGATGAGGCTGAAGAGGCCGGTGACTTCAAGTCCAAGCATGGTGTGTTCTCTTTCGTTTTCAGTCCGCGCCGGTATGCTTTTCACATGCGGCGGAATTAGCCCTTGAATATCACATGTGGGGAGTGGGGACATGGAAGACCAGCACGGATATCAGCGCAAAGACATCTCGTTTTTGAGCAATGGCGATACCTGCAGAGGCTGGCTTTACCTGCCGGACGGCGTTGCATCCGCCCCGCTGGTCATCATGGCGCATGGTTTTTCGGCTGAGCGCACCTTCCGCCTGCCAGCCTATGCAGAGCGGTTTGCGCAGGCTGGTCTTGCGGTGCTGCTGTTTGACTATCGCAACTTCGGGGACAGCGACGGGACGCCCCGTTTTCTGGTGGACCCGAGCCGTCATGTGGCCGACTGGCGGCAGGCGCTGGTTTTTGCCCGCACATTGCCCGGGATTGATACCACTCGCATTGCGCTGTGGGGCTCTTCCTTCTCCGGCGGCCATGTCATCACACTCGCGGCCGAAGACGCCGGCATCAAAGCCATCGTAGCGCAGGTTCCTTATGTGGGCGGTCTTGAGGTGAAACTGTCGCCCGGCAACACGCTCAAGGCTGCGGGCAGCATTATCGCTGACAAGATTGCGGCGTTGTTCGGCGGATCGGTGACGGTTCCAATTGTGGGTCCGGAAGGTTCCTTTGCCTGTATGGCGTCATCCGAAGCGATGCAGTTTCTGGACATCGTTGACGACGATTCTGACTGGAATAACCGCGTCCCGGCCCGTGCGCTGGTGACCCTTGGTGCCTATCAGCCGCGGGACGTGGCGGACAAGGTTGCCTGTCCGGCGCTCGTGGTAGTCGGGGAAGCAGACGAAACAACACCGCCGGATCTGGCGCGAGCTGCCGCAGCGAAGATGCCAAAAGCCGAAGTGACATCCTTTGATGCCGGGCATTTCGAGGTCTATCTGCCGCCGCTGTTTGACGAGGTTGTCGGTCAGCAGACCGCGTTTCTGGTCAAGCATCTGGGCGCCTGACGTCCGCCTTTCTTTCTTGACCAGGACTGGCCTCATTCACCTTTCTGGTGCGCATTGAAGCCATGCCCGCATTCCGCTAGAAACCAGCCAACTTCGCTCCTGACACGGCCCGCCATCCGGCGAGAGGCCGGTCCGACAATTACAAGGTTTCCGCTCAATGGCCTCTTATCAGTACGTCTATGTGATGGATGGTCTCTCCAAGACCTACCCCGGCGGCAAGCAGGTGCTGGACAATATCCGCCTGTCATTCCTGCCGGGCGTGAAGATCGGCGTTGTCGGTCTCAACGGGGCCGGTAAATCAACCCTGCTGCGCATCATGGCGGGCACGGACAAGGAATATCAGGGTGATGCCTGGGCTGCTGAGGGCGCCAAGGTAGGTTATCTGCAGCAGGAACCGGAGCTCGACGCATCCAAGAACGTCCGCGAGAACGTCATGGAAGGGGTGGCGGAACTGACCGCCAAGCTTGATCGCTACAACGAACTCGCCATGAACTACTCGGACGAAACGGCTGAGGAGATGTCTCAGCTGCAGGACGAGATCGACGCCAAGAATCTGTGGGACCTGGATAGTCAGGTCGAGATGGCCATGGACGCGCTGCGCTGCCCTGAGCCTGACGCAGACGTCACCAAGCTTTCAGGCGGCGAGCGCCGCCGGGTTGCCCTGTGCAAGCTCTTGCTTGAAAAGCCGGACCTGCTCCTGCTCGATGAACCGACCAACCATCTGGATGCCGAGTCGGTGGCGTGGCTGGAAAACTACCTCAAGGAATATGCCGGCACCGTGGTTCTCGTGACCCATGACCGCTACTTCCTCGACAACATCACCGGATGGATACTGGAAATCGACCGGGGCAGCGGCATTCCCTATGAGGGGAACTACTCATCCTGGCTTGAGCAGAAGCAGAAGCGTCTGGAGCAGGAAGCCCGTGAAGACGTTGCCCGCCAGCGGACACTTGCCCGTGAGGTTGAGTGGGTGCGGTCCAGTCCGAAAGCACGTCAGGCCAAGTCCAAGGCGCGTATCCAAGCCTACAACGAACTGCTCAATGCGGATACGACGGATGCTGAGAAGAAGGGCCAGATCGTCATCCCGGCAGGTCCGCGCCTCGGCGGCAATGTGATCGAGGCCAAGAACCTTACCAAGGGGTTCGGTGACCGGCTGCTCATTGATGATCTCTCCTTCACCCTGCCGCCCGGCGGCATTGTCGGTGTCATCGGTCCCAACGGTGCGGGCAAAACCACGCTTTTCCGTATGCTGACGGATCAGGAAAAGCCGGATTCCGGTGAGCTCAGCATCGGGGAGACTGTCGTGCTTGGCTATGTGGATCAGAGCCGCGATGCGCTCGATCCTGAAAAGACCGTCTGGGAAGAAGTGTCGGACGGGCTGGATATCGTCAAGCTCGGCGAGCGCGAGATGAACAGCCGCGCCTATGTGAGTGCGTTCAACTTCAAGGGCACGGACCAGCAGCGCAAGGTAGGGCTACTGTCAGGGGGTGAGCGAAACCGCGTGCATCTGTCCAAGATGCTCAAATCCGGCGCCAACCTGCTGCTGCTTGACGAACCGACCAACGACCTTGATGTGGATACGCTACGCGCGCTTGAAGACGCGCTGGCCAACTTTGCCGGATGCGCCGTCATCATCAGCCATGACCGCTGGTTCCTCGACAGGATCTGCACGCACATCCTGGCCTTTGAAGGCGACAGCCATGTGGAATGGTTCGAAGGCAACTACGAAGACTATGAGGAAGACCGTAAGCGCCGCCTCGGCGAAAAGGCGGCCGTGCCGACGCGTATCAAGTACAAGCGGTTTGCCCGCGCCTAGGCTTCCAGCCTAGCCGGCGGTTTCTTCGTCTGCGGGTGACGCATCGGATTCTTCTGCAGCCACATCATCGGGTGATGCGTCTGAGGCAAGGTCTGACCGGTTGGCTTCCACCTGCTGCCGCAAATGCGCCAGCAGCGCGTCGAACTCGCCGCCATTGTTGCGGATGTGGGAGGAAAACGCGCCGCGCTGTTCCTGTGCCATCCAGATGCCGGCGACGTTGACGTCGAATACCTTGAAGCTGCCGTCCTTGTTGCGAAGCAGCCACCAGTCCACCGCCAGCGGTTCACGGCCGTCTGCGAACTCAATGCGGCTGTCGACGATGACTTCGCGGCCCTTCCGGCCCTTTTCCTTTGAAGATGTGACGAGGAATTCCTGATCGGAATAGCCTGTCAGCCGGCCCAGATAGACTTTGACGATGAACTCGCCAAGCAGGTCGAAGTAGGCGGCTTTCTGTTCCTTGGATGGCAGCCGCGCGTACTGGCCCAGCGCGAAGAGCCCGACGCGGCGAATGTCCATGGCCTCAAGAAGGAGCGTGCGGAACTGCTCTTCTGTCTGCTGTGGGGTCAGGTCATCATTGCCCAGAATCTCAATCGCGCTCTCACCGAGCTCGGTAACAAAGGCTTCCGCCGCCTCGTCAGCCTTGGCGGGATGTGCGAAGGCCAGCAGGGCTGCGGCAATGGCTGCCGCAACAGCCATTTTGATGTAGCTGGTTGGAAGAGAGAGTTTCTGTGTCACGTACATGATGCCAAATCTCCGGCGGATAGAAACACTGTCATTTGTACCTGGTTCATACCGCGCTTAGATCAGGCGTCGAATGAACAACTCGTGAAGATAATCACGCGAGACGGCATCTCAGCCGGATCGGATGTACAACGATCATGCCGAACTGGCACGGTGCGTTGAGGCCACTAGATGCCCGTGTTCTGGCTGGCAGCCGGTGCGGGTTCTGTTTCAATTTCATCGCTGCCATCTTCGTAGTCGAACTCATAGTCGATGTCCGAAATGTCCGGCAGGTTGTCCGGATCGATCTCGCCATTGGCAATTTCGTTGTTCCGGCTCTGACGATAAAGGCTGCGCAATGCGGCGTAGTAATCGACCGATGTCCGCTCGATCTCGTCCAGCGTATCCAGGTTGCGGGCACGCAGATCAAGACCGTTCACGATGAAACGTGTCGGTGGAATGACGCTGTCGCGATTCCAGAACACATAGGTCAGCGGATCAAAGGCCTGATCAACGACAAAGCCGGTCAGATCACGGGGAGGGGCCGGACCCAGCAGCGGCAGGAAGATGTACGGGCCTTCGCCAGTACCCCAGACGGCAAGTGTCTGGCCAAAGTCTTCGCCATGGCGGTCATAGCCCCAGTCCGTTGCCGGATCCAGAAGGCCGCCAACACCGACTGTCGTGTTGATGCCAAAGCGCGTGATGGTGGTGCCCGCGCGGTCCCATTCGCCCTGCAACACGTCATTCACGAGAATGACCGGAGTGCGCAGATTGTCGAGGAAGTGGCGGATTGAATTCTTTGCGAAGCCCGGCAGCACGGCGTCATAGCCCTGTGCGGCAGGCTTGAGGATGAGGCCGTCGAGAAGCTGGTCATTGACCGCGAAGAAATAGCGGTTCAGCGGTTCAACCGGGTCATTGGCCTCCTGATAGGCCGCGACGGCTGCCTGGTCTGAAGGATCAGGACGTGTTGCGCAGGCGCCAAGGGTCAATGCCAGGGCGGCAATCATCCCAATGGCCAGGTTGCGCCCTGACTTGCTTGTTGAGGGGCTGAGCATAGCTCCGCCGAAAATCTTGTCTGCCGCCATCTTACTCACGCCGATCTGCCTCCGGTTTGCGCGATATATGTACTCATCCGCGCATTGGGCACAATTGTTGTCCACACCTGATTACGCAATCGTGTACACAGCGGTTTTCTGACCGGTTTTGCCGGTTTTCCGCCCTTCTCATACACAACCTGCGTCCAGCGCCATGAAGTCCTGATTGTCACGAGATGCATGGACTATGGGGATCATGCATCCGGACAATCCGGCTTCTGCGACCGGTCTGAATCCCCTTGAGGCAATGCAGCTCGGTCATGGCACGCGGTCGTGGCAGCGCTTCAGTGTTCACCACTTCTACGCCGATTCTTAGCTATCATAAGGGCCGGATGCTCGCCATAAACGATATGGTGTGCTCGCAGAGACCCTACAAAATGTGGCTGAAATGTCGCGATTGGGTGTGTCTTCCGGGGGCTTTGGCCGCCGATATGGTTTTAAATCCAACCATTTGGCCGGACTTGATGCAGATTTGCCGCGAGGAATGTTCTCACTAGCATTGGACATGCACATATCTTTATATTGTCCGCGAGCAGCCGAACAGGTCGGCTGAACGGGAGCATGGCATGGAGACTCTGTTGCAGGTCCTCAGGGCGGCGGGTGAAACGACCCGTCTGCGTCTGCTTGCGATCCTGAGTGAGAGCGAGCTCTCGGTCTCTGAAATCACCCATGTGTTGCGGCAGAGCCAGCCGCGCGTCAGCCGTCATCTCAAGCTTTTGTCCGATGCGGGCCTCATCACCCGGTTTCGCGAAGGCAGCTGGGTCTTCTACCGGCTGGAGACCCGTGGGCCTTTTGGCCAGCTTGCCCACACCCTGATGGATTTCCTGCCGCCGGATGACCCGGTTGTGGTGCGGGACCGTGAGCGGCTGGCGGATGTGCGTGCTGAACGCTCAGACCTCGCTGCGGAGTATTTCCGGCGCAATGCTGCCGAGTGGGGGCAAGTCCGGGCGCTCTATGTGTCCGAAAAAGATGTGGAAGCTGCCATCACCGCCATGATCGGTGATGAAAAAGTGCCGGTCCTGATCGACCTGGGGACCGGGACGGCACAGATGCTGGAGCTGCTGTCCGGTGTCGCCGAAACGGCCATTGGCTACGACACCAATCACGACATGCTCAATGTGGCGCGGGCCAATCTTGAGCGTAAGGGCCTGACCCATTGCCATGTCCGCTATGGCGACATTCTCTCGATGCCGGAGCCGGCAGGCTCGGCGGACATCGTTGTCATTCATCAGGTGCTTCACTACCTCGATGATCCACGTGCGGCGGTTCACGAAGCGGCCCGTCTGCTCAAGCCGGGCGGCCGCCTTCTGATTGTCGATTTTGCCCCTCATGAAATTGAAGCCCTGCGGGAGCGCCATGCGCACCGGCGGCTGGGCTTTCCCCGCTCCGAGATGGCTGATTTCGTGAGCGCTGCCGGTCTGGAGATGGCGGCCGTCCGCGATCTGCCGCCCGGCGCTGACGATACAGCCCAACTTACCGTATCAATCTGGTTGGCCGCGAAGGGCGCGGCGGGGGATGCCCTTGCATCCCCAAGCCGGCCAGGCATGAGTAAATCCGTGAAGGAGAGCGCCTGATGGCGACGCGTACAGACGACCAGTCTTCCGAAAACGCCATTGAGGTGTCGTTCGAATTTTTTCCCCCAAAGACGGAAAAGATGGAACAGACCTTGTGGGCGTCCATTGAGAAGCTAGCCCCACTGCACCCCCGCTTTGTGTCGGTAACCTATGGCGCAGGCGGGTCGACGCGTGAGCGGACTCACGCCACGGTGAAACGCATCATCGATGAAACATCCCTGAAGCCAGCCGCCCATCTCACATGTGTGGAGGCCACACGTGATGAAATCGATGGCGTGATCCGTGACTATTGGGATGCGGGTGTCCGCCACATCGTGGCCCTGCGCGGTGACCCGCCTTCTGGCATCGGCGAGGCATATGTGCCGTTTGAAGGCGGCTATGCCAATGCGGCGGAGCTGGCGGCGGGCATCAGCAAGATTGCGCCGTTTGAGATTTCCGTGGGCTGCTATCCCGAGAAGCATCCCGAGAGCGCCTCTTACGATGCGGATCTTGATCTGCTGAAAGCCAAGATTGATGGTGGCGCCACCCGCGCCATCAGTCAGTTCTTTGTCGAGACCGATCACTTCCTGCGCTATGTCGACCGGGCCCGCAGCGCCGGTATCGATATCCCCATCGTGCCGGGCATCATGCCGGTGGGCAATGTGGCGGGGTTCCTGCGCATGTCAGCTGCGACAGGGACGAGTGTGCCTGACTGGTTCAAGGAGCGGTTCGACGGGCTGGATGATGATCCGCAGACCCGGCAGCTGGTTGCCTTGTCTGTGGCCGCTGAACAGGTGCAGAAGCTTGCTGATCAGGGGATCCGGCAGTTCCACCTTTACACACTCAACCGGGCTGAAACGGCCTATGCGTTGTGCCACATTCTCGGCGTGCGCCCGGACAAGTCACTCGCCGCATAGGCAGTGATCTGTCCGGGGCCGTTGATGAGAAGGTTTGCTAGATCAAACCGAAAATGACGGCGCCGACAAACGCAAAACTTGCGCTTGTGAAAAACCAGAGTGCCGCATGTCTCGAAGCGCGTGCAGTCATGTGAGGGCCTCCCGCATTAGCCTCGCCAGACTCAAACCGTGACAGTCCGGCGACGGTTTGAAAAGCAGGATTCGTCGCTGCGGCGCACCCTAACAGTGCAGGTGCGAAGAGGCGGTTAGCCTACCGGCCGCCCGCCGCCCGGTCCGCCACTTCCAGGTCCGCCCTGACCACCGCCGGGCCCGCCAGAGGGTCTGCCACCTTGTCCGCCGCGCGGGTCCGTATTCAGTTGCGTGAACAGTTCTGCGCGAGAGACACGGCCATTGCCGTCCTTGTCATAGCTGGCAAACAGGGTCTGCAATCCGGTTGCGAATTCATCTGCTTCAACGCCCAGTGAGTTGTCCGTGTCGAAACGGGCCATGCCGAAAACCGGGTAGCGCGTCCCCAGGGCCGTCTGCGCCCAGTTGGCGAATTCAAGAGCACTCAGAACACCACCCTTGTCCTCGTCTATCTGTGCAAACAGGTCCGGCGTGCTGTTTGCCAGTTCCTGGCTGTCCGTACTCAGGTCGCGGTTGGCATCCATGTCCATGAGCAACAGGCCTGCGGGTTTCACCACGACGGCGCCGTGTTGAAGCGCCGGATCACCAGAGGCTCCTGACCCCCGACCGCTGCTTGGTCCACCAGGACCTCCGCAGGCAACAAGCATGCTCGTGGCAAGCAACGCCGCCGACACGGCGAAGAACGCTGAATTTCTCATGGATGGTCCCCCTGGGTCATTCGTTGCAACAGGCATTGAACGCACCCGACCTGGAAAATCCGTCGCGGACTACCAGGGATGCGGTTCACCATTCCATTGAATGAAACTGCCGGTGTCTTCCATGGTGAGGCCTGCAACGACTGTACGAATGCCGTTTGCACTCTCCTGTGGGGATATGGCGGCATTGGGGCCACCCATATCTGTCTGCACCCAGCCCGGATGCATGGCGACGCAGGTGATGCCGCGTGGTTTGAGGTCATGCGCCATCAATTGCATGACCTTGTTCACAGCCGCCTTGGTGCTCCGGTACGGGTATGACCCGGACGTATGGCGCAGCAAAGAACCCATCTGGCTGGAGATGGTGACGACCTTCCCGCCATCGGCCAGCTGATCCGCCAGTGCCTCGGTCACCCGCATGGGTCCCATGGTGTTGACCGCAAAGGCCTGCGCCCATGCATCGTAGTTCATCGAGCCGAAGGAGTATTGCTCGCCCAGAACGCCTGCATTGTTGATGAGAACGTCGATGGATGTGTCGTGAAGCCCGGCAGCGAAAGCTGCAACCGATGTAGCGTCCGTCACGTCCAGCAACGGCGTTTCGATGCTGTCTGATTTCAACACGTCTTTGAGTGCGTCGGCATCACCCGCTGTCCGGCAGGTGGCAATCACATGTGCACCGTCCTTGATGTATTGATGCACCAGTTCCCTGCCGATGCCCCGGCTTGCACCCGTCACCACAATCGTTGCCATGGCTACTCGCTCACCTTTGTTCCAAAGCCGCCGCCACCCGGCGTTTCAATGATGACGGTATCGCCCGGGTTCATATCCGTAGCGTCACATGCGGACAGTGTTTCGTGCGACCCGTCATGTCGTTCGACGGCGTTATGCCCGGGCAATCCGTCTTTGCCGCCGGCCAGACCAAACGGCGCGGTGGTTCGTCTGCCCGACAGGATTGAAACGGACATGGGACCGCGAAAGGTGATTTCGCGGATCACGCCATCGCCTCCCTTGTGGGCACCATTGCCGCCGGACCCTTTGCGAATGTCAAAGCGGCGCAACAGCACCGGAAAGCGCGTTTCCAGCACTTCGGGGTCGGTCAGACGCGAATTGGTCATGTGCGTCTGCACGGCACTGGCCCCGTCGAAGGTCGCGCCGGCACCTGATCCACCGGCAACGGTTTCGTAGTACTGGTACTGATCATTGCCGAAGGTGAGGTTGTTCATGGTGCCTTGCGCTGCGGCCATCACGCCCAGGGCGCCAAACAGGGCGTCGGTTATTGCCTGGCTGGTTTCCACATTGCCGGCGACAACGGCTGCGGGATGTTCGGGCTTCAGGAAGCAGCCGTCAGGTATGCGCAACGTGATGGGTTTGAGGCAGCCGGCATTGAGCGGAATGGCATCATCGACCAGGCAGCGGAATACATACAGCACCGCAGCCCGGGCGACCGCATCAGGCGCATTGAAGTTGCTTGGCAGTTGCGCACTGGTGCCGGTGAAATCAATTGTTGCCGCGCGCGCGCTGGTATCGATGTCGACAGACAGCTTGATGGTGGCGCCATTGTCCATCAACAGCTCAAAAGCACCGGGCTTGAGCGTTGTAATGACGCGGCGGACGGCTTCTTCCGCGTTGTCCTGCACATGGCCCATATAGGCCTGCACGGCGTCGAGCCCGAACTGCGCGATCATCTTGCGCAACTCCTGTGCGCCTTTTTCGCAGGCAGCGATCTGGGCGCGAAGGTCGGCAATGTTCTGGTCCGGATTGCGAGCAGGGTGGGGGCCGGAGGTGAGAAGACCGCGCATCGTCTCTTCCTGAAAGACACCGGCATCCACGAGTTTGATCCCGTTGATGAGAACACCTTCGTCATCAACGGTGCGGGAGTTGGACGGCATGGACCCTGGCGCAATACCGCCAATGTCTGCGTGGTGTCCGCGCGCTGCCGTGAAGAACAGGCGCGTGCCTGCGTCATCAAAAACCGGCGTCACCACGGTGATGTCCGGCAGGTGGGTGCCGCCATTGTAGGGTGCGTTGAGCACAAACACGTCGCCGGGCGCCATGTCAGGGTGCTGATCAATCACACTTTCAACGGTCGCCCCCATGGACCCCAGATGCACAGGGATGTGCGGGGCATTGGCCACGAGCTGGCCGCTGCGGTCAAAGATGGCGCAGGAGAAATCAAGCCGTTCCTTGATGTTCACGGAATGAGCGGTTTTTTCTAGGGTGAAGCCCATCTGCTCGGCGACGGACATGTAGAGATTGTTGAAGACCTCCAGCATGACCGGGTCTGCGTCGGTACCAAGCGCGCGGCGCCGGTGCTTCTTTTCACTCCGGGTCAGGATCACGTGGTTGAGCGGCGTCACATCAGCGCGCCAGCCAGGTTCCACCACAATGGTCTGGTGGGGTTCTATGAGGATGGCGGGGCCTGACACATAAGTGCCCGGTCCTGCGTCCTCCCGGTGAATGACCGGCACGTCATGCCAGGCGCCGTCCATGTAGACCCGGGCTGTTTCGTTCATGGCGGCCGGGCGGGCTTCTGCCGCAACCGCTGCGGTCTGCTCACAGGGCCGCGGTTCGGTCCCGATGGCTTCCTGCGCGGCTGCTTCCATGGTGATGGCGTGGTCCGGGGAAAAGAACCCAAAGCGGGCCTTGTGGGCCGTCTCGAAGGCCTGGCGGATGTCGCCAATGTCGCCGAAAGGCACCTCGAGCGCCGTATCCGTTCCGTCATAGCGGGCGTGGACAGTCGGCTGTAAGGCAATGTGTTCCCGCGCAACGCCCTGTGCCTTGACTTCGTCGGTCGCGTCGCGTCCCAGCCTGTCGAGCAGGGAGCAGAGTTTGCGGTGTCCTGCTTCATCAAGCGTCGCATTGAGCGCTTCCGCCCGCGTTGCGCGGATGTCCGCCAGGCCCATGCCGTATGCCGACAGAAGGCCCGACATGGGATGGACAATGCATGTGGTCATGCCCAGCGCATCCGCCACAAGACAGGCATGCTGACCACCGGCACCGCCAAAGCTCGTCAGGGCATATTGCGTGACGTCATAGCCGCGCTGAACGGATATCTTCTTGATGGCCTGCGCCATGTTCTCCACGGCGATCATCAAGAAGCCCTGAGCGATCTCTTCCGGCGGCGTTGGATGGCCTGTGGTCCGGGAAATCTTGTCTGCCAGAGCCGCGAATTTCTGTTTCACCGCGGCATCATCGAGATGCTGGTCTGCATCAGGACCAAAAATCTTCGGGAAGTGATGCGGCATCAGTTTGCCGGTCATCACATTCGCATCGGTGACCGTGAGGGGTCCGCCACGGCGATAGGCGGTGGGGCCGGGGTCCGCGCCGGCGCTGTCCGGTCCCACCCGCATGCGGCTGCCGTCAAACTGAAGCAGGGAACCGCCGCCTGCGGCCACCGTGTGGATGCGCATCATCGGTGCGCGCATGCGCACGCCGGCGACTTCTGTCTCGAAGGCCCGTTCAAACGTGCCGTCATAGTGGCAGACATCCGTTGACGTGCCGCCCATATCAAAGCCGATGATCCTGTCATGTCCGGCAAGCCGGCTGGTTTCGACAGCACCTACGACACCCCCTGCGGGACCGGACAGGATGGCATCCTTGCCCTGAAACAGATCAGCGTCCGTCAGCCCGCCGGACGACTGCATGAACATCAGGCGTGTGCCGGTGGTATTGCGATCCAGCGCGGTTGCCACGCGGTCCACATAGCGTCGGAGTATCGGCGAGAGGTAGGCGTCCACGACTGTTGTGTCGCCGCGGCTGACGAATTTCATCAGCGGGCTTGTGGTGTGACTTGCAGATATCTGCGTGAAGCCAATATCCCGTGCCATCTCGACAAGCCGCCGCTCGTGGTCTTGATAGCGGTAGCCATGCATCAGGCAGATGGCGACCGCGTGGATGCCTGCGTCATGGGCGGCCTGCATGTCCGTGCGCGCCTGTGCTTCATCGAGCGGCACCAGCACCTCGCCCTCGGCCGAATAGCGTTCGGTGACTTCCACAACGTCTGAATACAGAAGCTCCGGCAGCTCGATGGCCAGCTTGAAGATGTTAGGCCGCGCCTGATAGCCGATGCGCAGGGCATCCCTGAAGCCCTTGGTGGTGACAAACAGGGTGGGTTCGCCCTTGCGCTCCAGCAGGGCGTTTGTGGCCACTGTCGTGCCCATCTTCACCGCGTTTATGCGGCCTGCGGGCAGGGGGGCATCCGTCTTCACGTCGAGGAACCGCCGGATCGCCTCGAGCGCTGCGTCCTCGTAGTTGTCGGGATTTTCAGACAGGAGCTTGGCGGTGTGCAGCGCGCCGTCAGGGTCGCGCGCTACGACATCCGTGAAAGTGCCGCCACGGTCGATCCAGAAATCCCATTTCGAAGAGCTGTGTGTTGTCATCGGTGTCGGTGATACTTCGTTTTCGCGGTGAGTGCGAGTTCGGGTGTGGCAGTAAACATGGGGAGTGCGGCGGCGTGTGCCATGTCGCATCTGCACTTATCTCTCTATAAGGTGCGGCCATGAGTTTGTGGGATCGCCTTACCGGAACGGCCCAGTCCGTTCTTGAAACACTTAAAAGCCTTGTCGGAAGCGGCGAGGGGGCGTCCGGTGTTGCCTTCACCATTGCTGTCATCGCGCTCTCCGCCAAAATGGCGAAAGCGGACGGGATCGTGACGCCGGACGAAGTGGAAGCCTTCTCACAGGTTTTTACCGTTGAACCCGGTGATGAAGCGCATGTGGCGCGGGTGTTCAATCTGGCGCGGCAGGATGTGGCCGGCTTCGAGACCTATGCCCGCCAGGTGGCCACCATGTTCAAGGACCGCCCCGGGGTCCTGGAGGATGTGGTGGACGGCCTGTTTCATATCGCGCTTGCTGACGGCGTTGTGCATGACGATGAGCTTGTATTTCTGCAAAAGGTGTCGGCGATCTTCGGGTTTTCTGATTTTGAGTTCGCCCGCATTCAGGCCTCTAATACCGGCGAGGCTGTGGCTGACCCGTTCCTGGTGCTGGGTGTTACGCCGGACGCAACCAATGCTGATCTCAAGAAGGCCTATCGCCGTGCCGTGTCAGAGAACCATCCTGACAGGATGATGGCGCGTGGCGTGCCGGAAGAATTTGTTGCACTTGCGAACGACAAGTTGGCAGCCATCAACACCGCCTGGGCAGAGCTCAAGAAGCAGCGCGATATCACCTGATGGTTTTCAAGGCCGGGTTAAGCACGGCTGTGTTGCGAAACTGTTGCTCGTGTCCTGCTGCCTGCGCGTGCTAGAGCGCAGGGTATTATGACCCCGCCGCATCTTATCCTCATTCTGCTGATCTGCCTTGCCTGGGGCTTCAACTTCGTTGTTGCGAAGGTTGGGGTTGTCGAGGTGTCGCCGATGATGTTGACAGGTGCCCGCTTTGCCCTTCTGTCGCTGGCACTCATACCCTTCCTCAAGATCGTGCCCGGCCAGATGTGGCGCATTTTCATTGTCGCCATGACGATGGGCGGTATCCACTTTGCGCTGATGTTTGCCGCGCTGGACATTTCAGACACCGTGTCCGTTGTGGCGATTGGTGTGCAGCTCAATGTGCCCTTTGCGACATTGCTGTCTGTCTTCATCCTGCATGAGGCGGTCGGCTGGCGGCGGTGGCTGGGTATGGGCATTGCCTTTTCCGGTGTCATTCTCATCAGCTTTGACCCGGCGGTGTTCAATGAGCTTGGTGGCATGGCGCTGGTCATCACGGCTGCATTCATGGCTGCCATCGGCATGATCACTATGCGTCAGCTGGCGGGTGTCGGCGTCTTCACGCTTCAGGCGTGGATTGCCATCTTCTCGTGGCCGCCAATGTTCCTGCTCACCGCTCTGATCGAGCCGCACGAATTCGCCGCCACGCTGGATGCGAGCTGGTTGGCGTGGAGTGCCATCCTCTACACCGCGATCGGGGCCAGTCTGTTTGGCCATGCGGCCATGTATTATCTGCTGCAGCGCTATGAGGTTTCCCTGATCTCGCCGATCACACTCCTGGCGCCCGTCATCGGGGTGTTCTTCGGGGTTACCCTGTGGGGCGACGAGCTTTCCTGGCGCATGGTTGTGGGCGGGATCATGACGCTAGCTGGCGTGCTGGCGATTGCGTTGCGCAAACCACCTGCGCCGGCGGCGGAGGCCTGACCGCATGACACCGCCGCATCTGGCCTTCATGATACTGATCAATCTGATCTGGGGCTTCGCACTGGTCGCGGGCAAGGGATCGCTTGAGCATTTTCCGCCCTTCCTGTTCATGGCGCTGCGCTTCGGCCTGGTGGCGCTGGTGCTGTTGCCATTCCTCTCCATTCACTGGGGGCGGATGCGGGACGTCATCCTGATCGCCCTGTGCGCCGGGCCCATCGGTTTCGGGTTCTTCTTTGCCGGGCTGGCGATCGCGGAAGCCTCCGTGGTGGCTATCGCCTCGCAAATGGCGGTGCCGATTTCCACCATCTTCTCAGTGATGTTTCTTGGCGAGAGGGTCCGGTGGCGGCGCTGGCTGGGAATCACGTTGGCGTTTCTCGGGGTCATGGTCATCAGCTTTGACCCGCGCGTCTTCGGCTACATCGAAGGCCTGATCTTTGTTCTGTGTTCGGCTATTGTCGGATCATTCGGCACCATTCTTCAGCGCCGCATCAAGGGTGTGGGGACGTTTGAGTTGCAGGCCTGGGTGGCGACCGTGGCGTTGCCGTTCTCGCTCGCGGCGACATTCCTGTTTGAAACGGGTGATCCCGTGGCTCTGATGGAGAGTGCCGACTGGATCGAGTGGGGGGGGATCATCTATGTCGCCTTCGCGTCCAGTCTGGTGGGCCATGCCGGTATCTACTGGCTGCTGCAGCGGTACGAAGTTTCCCAGACGGCGCCGTACACCCTTCTGGCTCCGCTCTTCACGGTTACCTTCGGTGTCTGGCTGCTGGGAGACATGTTGACCGAGCGCATGATCATTGGTGGTTTGATCACGCTGGCAGGTGTGCTCATTATCTCCCTGCGTGAAAAAGAGTTTACCGAGCGGGTGACCCGGGGCGCATAAGGTAGAACGAATGGACATTGCCGGACGCTGGTCGCCCAACTTTGATACGCGCGCGGACAACCGGGCGCCGGATATGGTGGTTATTCACTACACCGGCATGGAGACGGCGGACGCCGCCCTTGAGCGCCTGCAGGACTCGGACGCCAAGGTCTCAGCGCACTACCTCATTGATGAAACAGGCAAAACCTTTGCACTGGTGCCGGAGTTTGAACGGGCCTGGCATGCCGGCGTGTCGTCATGGCATGGCGAGACGGATGTCAATTCCCTGTCCATCGGCATCGAGCTTGCGAACAAGGGGCATGAATTCGGCTATCCGGACTTTCCCGACGCCCAGATTGCGTCACTGATTGACCTCATGTCGGAGATATTCGGACGCTGGCCCATTGAGCCAAGCCGGGTTGTCGGTCATTCGGACGTGGCACCGGGCCGCAAGGCTGATCCGGGAGAAAAGTTCCCCTGGAAGACGCTGGCAGACGCGGGCTTTGCGCTCTGGGTTGATCCGGCGCCGCTTTTAGCAGGGCCGACGCTGGGGCCGGGGACAAGTGGGCCGGGTGTGCGGGATCTTCAGGCTGCTTTGTCACAGGCAGGCTATGCCATTGAAACAGACGGTACGTTTGGGGATGTGACCCGCGACGTCGTGACGGCGTTCCAGCGCCGTCAGCGGCCCGAGAGTGTGGACGGCATCGCCGACCTTTCCACCCTCAAGACGCTGGCGGCCTTTCTGGAAGTGCTTAAATCTCCGTCTACGGAATAAGTAGCACGCGACCGAATGCCTTGCGGCTTTCGATGTGCTCATGCGCCGCCGCGGCATCTTTCAGGGCGTACTCGCTGTCGATCACGACTTTTAGCTCACCCTTTGCAACCGCTTCGAGATGCGTTGCCACAAGGATGTGCATCCGGTCAGTGAAGATTTCCGCACCCTGGAACACGCCGGTGATCGACCGGTTGCCTTCGCGCAGGGTCGACAGATCAAACTTGATGAATTCGCGGCCTGCGTCGCCCACGGTGGAGACCCGTCCGCGATAGCCCAGAGCATAGATGCTCTGCTGTAGGGTGGGGCCGCCGACGGGGTCGACAACGACATCCACACCTCTGCCATCGGTCAGCTTCTTGGACTCTTCCACCAGGTCCTGCTCGACATAATTGATGCCGTGGTCGAGACCCAGGTCCTTTAGCTTTTCGAGCTTGGCTTGCGACGACGCCGTGGCGATCACGGTGGCACCGGCCCGTTTGGCGAGCTGGATGGCGGCGATGCCGACGGCGCTGGCGCCAGCCTGAATGAGCGCCGTCTCGCCTGATTTGAGGCGGCCGAACTCGAACAGGCAGTCATCTGCGGTGCCGAAGGGGATGGGCACAGCAGAAGCCTGCTTCATGTCCATGCCCTTGGGAATTTTCCAGGCGGTCTGCGGCAGGGTCAGGCGCTTTTCTGCGTGGCTACCATGGAAGTTGATGCAGACAACTTCGTCGCCGGGGGTAAAGCCTGAGACGTTCTTGCCGACTTCGAGCACCACGCCGGCGGACTGATAACCGACAATGTGCGGACTGGCAGCAAGGTCACCGCGCAGGCGGTTCAGCGTGTCGCCGCCTTCAATGGAGATGACCTTGTTTTCGACAAGAATGCCGTCGTCGAACATCTCGGGGTCGGGCACGTCTTCATATTTGAGGACGGAGGGTGGGCCGTTTTCGTAATAGACCGCAGCTTTCATGACGGGCGTTTCCTGGCAATTAGTTGTCTTGTTGGCATTGGACATTTTTTTGGCTTAGGGATATCGGATAGTGTTCATGTACTGCCATGTCCTGATTGGCCTAACTGTGAGTTATCAGAGCATCTAGTGCATGCGTGACTACATCTTCATCGATAGCGGAAAACTTTCATCACTTTATGATCAGATTGATTCACGCGTACACGAGCCTCAAGAGTCTCAGAGCAGCTTCGAATTGTCGCTGACAGGGCCAAAGTACAGTTACAAAAAGAATTATGGACCGTCGTCTGTCACCGACCACCAAAAGATCGACCAGCTAACTAACTACTTGTCACATTCGGGAAGACTCTCAGGAGAGCGCCCGTTTCGAGTTTCACACCGGGATTTCAACGGTGCTCTGCCAGAGTTTGTTCTGGAGCAATGCACAGCCACGAAAGTGGTGATTCCAGCGCGTTACCGGATGGACATAGAAGGTCTTAGGCATCTATCGATCTGGATTTCTGACCCGCTGCATGGTTTTGAAGAGAGTGTTGGTGATGAATGGGATTTTTGCGGCACATTTCTGTATTTGACAGAAGTGCATTTGGACGCGGATTTAGTCTTGCCCATTATGTCGGGGTGTTCTGCACTTCAATTCATCTACAATCAGGCAACCGGACGTGACCTCTTGACCACAGATCCATATGAGCGTCTCGGGCGTGGTAGTAGTCTCCATCCTATACAAAAGTTGGAAAGTCTCGGGGGGATAGTCGGAGATGCCCGCACGATTGAGTGCCTCTATCGCCCTCGCTACATGATTGATGAGCAAAGGTTTTCGAAGTTGGGTAGCCAGCACCGGGTCAATGATATGGTGGCCTATCCGATTTACATCGCTGAGATCATTTAGCTGCTTACTTTGATCGCATAGCAGTCTATCTTCTGCTGCGTCAGATGGCCGGATGGCCGCTGGTCTGCTTGCAGACTGGAGGAAAGTCCGGGCTCCACGGAAGCACGGTGCCGGATAACGTCCGGCGGGGGTGACCCCAGGGAAAGTGCCACAGAAAGCAAACCGCCTTCTCATGAAGGTAAGGGTGAAAGGGTGCGGTAAGAGCGCACCGCGCGGCTGGTAACAGGCGCGGCACGGTAAACCCCACCGGGAGCAAGACCGAATAGGGATGGCGGATGGCCTGTTTCCGGGTTGCCGTCCGGGTTGGTTGCACCAGGCGTCTGGCAACAGGCGTCGCAGATGAATGGCCATCTATCGCGGCCGGTTCGCCGGTCGCGGGGACAGAACCCGGCTTACAGGCCATCTGGCGCGCATATCCGTCACGATTATCCGCTGTTTTGAGGGCCGGACCGGCCAAAATCACCGTTTGTGTGAATTTGGTTCGCGTCCCGTACGCGCCTGTCTGTCAGGGGCTCGGTGTCTGAGGCGCTGGTTTGTTCCTATTACGTTCGTGTTTCGGTTTACGAAGTCTTAAAGACTAAGAATAACAATCACTTAAAGCGTTAACACTTTGGACCTCTAAGTCCCTGAAATGTCTCGCTGAGACCCTTTGAAACCCTACCGTTTCGTTGACGCCCAGTTAATCCCATGATATCCCATGATGTCCCAAATCACTCTTGGGGCAGCCCGTCTTCGGCCCTGTATCTGGCCGGTTTCGGGCATGTGTGAGGGGAGTGCTGCCGGTCCTGTGTGTCCCGGCAGCTGTTTCAGGGGGCTTTGGCAGTGGCGTTGTTCGTCTCGACCTATGAGAACAAGGTCGACAAGAAGGGCCGGGTTTCGGTGCCTGCGGCATTCCGCAAGGCGCT
>JGI12316J15310_10000040_pt54 | contig 108512 bp, 119 predicted proteins | sample MarCyaLeptolynsp_FD_15310 | JGI IMG/M metagenome (IMG submission 15310) | reverse complement strand
GAAGTGCAGAATCATAACAATCCATTGCCGCTCCAATTGCACCCCATGCGATGCCATATCTTGCCGAATCCAAACAACCCAATGGTGCTCCCAATCCCGATTTGTTGGGCAATAAATTTTCCTTTGGCACTTTGACATTATCGAACACCAACTCCCCAGTTCTGGAAGCCCTTAAAGACCATTTGCCATGTGTTTCTGGGGTAGTAAATCCTTCCATGCCCCGCTCTACAATTAATCCATGAATTCTACCTTCTTCATTTTTAGCCCAGACCACTGCAACATTGCAGATGGGAGAATTGGTAATCCACATTTTGGCTCCATTCAACAAATAATGGTCTCCTTCATCTTTAAAGTTGGTTATCATACCACCAGGATTCGAACCAAAATCTGGTTCCGTAAGTCCGAAAGAACCTACCCACTCTCCAGATGCTAATTTGGGCAAGTACTTTTTTCTTTGTTCTTCATTGCCATACTGAAAGATGGGGTACATTACCAAAGAACTTTGTACTGAAGCAGCTGAGCGAATCCCTGAATCTCCCCTTTCCAATTCCTGCATAATTAATCCATAGGAAATCTGATCCAAACCTGCTCCACCATATTCCACCGGTATGTAAGGGCCAAATCCTCCAAGCTCCGCTATACCTTTATTCAATTCTATCGGATACTCTGATTTTTGGGCATAATCTTCTATGATAGGCGATACTTCTTGTTTAACCCATGTTCTTACTGTTTCCCGAATTAACTTGTGTTCTTCACTCAATAAATCATCGATATTGTAGTAATCCGGAGCTTGAAATCTATCTGTTGCCATGCATGAAATTTTGGCCAAAATTATACATTATTGAGACTTTAATTCGCCCTGAATTTTCGCTATTGAATTCTATAAATTTGAATCGAGATTATGATGGCAACCAACAGTATCGATTCTACAAATTTTTCCCTTCGCCCTTATGTTGAGGCAAAGCCATACTATGAAGCTAGCGATTGGATCAATGATATAGCAATTCATGCGGAACAATACTATGCCAGCATTCCATACTACCAGGGTTCATTGCCAAAAGAAAGCTTACCCGATTGGATATTTTTATTGTTGATTTTGGGAACCTCGATGATTGCTTATGTGATATCGGTTCATCGCAAGAGAAGCAATATGCTAGCCAAAACTTTTATCAATTGGAAACTTTCTAAGCAGATCATTCGATATGAGAAAGTATATAGTCATCCGGTGAATATTGCACTCAATATAAATTTCATCATTAGTGTTTCCCTATTTGCAGTATTGGCATTGAAGTTATTGAACCCAGACAAATTCAATATTCAAAATCACTTTCCACAGGTTTTGGGCTTGTTGTTATTGTATGGATTATTTAAGATCACTTCGCACAAATTCATGGCTTGGATTTTCCAATTACAGGAATTAATCGAAGAGTATATTTTTCAATTGAACCTCATCAACAAATACACTGGTGTTTTCTTTTTAATATTGACCGCTTTGCTCATTTACTCCCCACTCAACGAAAGTATTATACTAACTATAGGTGCATCTATATTTGTTATTCTGTCTGTATTACAGCTTAGTCGAGGCGTCATGATTGGCATCCAAAAAGTAAAGAATTTGTTCTTTATTATTTTGTATCTTTGCACCCTTGAAATTTTACCCTGGCTAGTCGTGGGAAAATGGATTCACAATCAACTATAAAAGACTAGTTTTTTAATAGGATTAATAAAAATTTTTTGATTTGAAAGTAAAAACTATTTTAGTCTCACAGCCGGAACCTGAAACAGAAAAATCGCCTTATTTTGACCTTTCTGACAACTGCAAAGTAAAAGTTGACTTTAGGCCATTTATTCATGTAGAGGGGATTGGTTCCAAAGAATTCAGACAACAAAAAGTCAATATCCAGGAATATGGTGCTGTAATTTTTACAAGCCGAAATGCGGTTGACCATTTCTTTAGAATTGCAGAAGAAGTAAGATACCATGTGCCTGATGCATTGAAATATTTTTGCATCTCTGAATCTACTGCCTATTATTTACAGAAATACGTGGTTTACAGAAAACGTAAAATTTTTCATGGTCGTCAAAGAATCGACGATTTGATTCCATTAATCAAAAAGCACAAAAATGAAAAATTCTTATTGCCATGTTCTGATATTTTGAAGCCAGACATTCCTGAAACTTTAGAGAAAAATGGAATAAGCTTTAATAAGGCGATGTTATACCGAACTGTTTGCAGTGATCTTTCCGATTTGGAAAATGTAAACTATGATGTTTTGGTATTCTTTAGCCCTGCTGGGATTGCATCTTTGTATGAGAATTTCCCAAATTTCAAACAAAACGATACTAGAATTGCTGTATTTGGCGCAACTACTGCAAAAGCAGCAGAGAAAGCCGGATTGAAAATCAATATTGCTGCACCTAAGCCGGAAGCCCCTTCCATGACCATGGCGTTGGAGCAATACATTAAAAAGCAGAATAAAAAATAGTCTTTTGAGGCATTCATTAAAAAGCATTAATCAATTGATTAATGCTTTTTTTATTTTTAGCAATGGCTATGGAAGATTTCACATTTAAGAAGGAAGAAAGATTATCTCAAAAAAAGGAAATTGACTTACTTTTTGAGAAAGGCAAACGATTTAATGTTTTTCCTTTTTCTGTGATTCACTATAGCGATGATGTTTTGGATGGGAATTCCAAACTTAAATTATTGGTTGGTGTACCCAAAAAGCATTTTAAAAAAGCGGTAGATAGAAACAAAATAAAAAGAAGAATTAGAGAGGCTTATCGCTTAAATCGAAATGATCTTAAAGCCAGTCTGGAAACCAATAATACCAAAATACTACTGGCCATCATTTACAACGACTCTGAGACGATTAAATACCTTAAATTAGAGGACAAAATAATCTCAATTTTAAACCGTTTGCAACACATCTATGCGGAGACTAATCAATAATCTACTTATTACCTTTATCCGAATATATCAAGTTGCAATCTCCCCTTTATTAGGCGCAAATTGTCGATACCAACCTACTTGCTCTCAATACAGCATTGAAGCCATTCAAGAACATGGAGGGTTCAGAGGCTTTTTATTGGCAATAAAACGCATAAGCAGTTGTCATCCATGGGGAGGGAGTGGATATGATCCCGTACCTAAAAAGAAAGAAGCATGAAAAAATTTAAACTCGCCTTTATAGGAATTCTACTATCAACTAGTGTTTGGTTATCCTTTGGTTTTGCAGATAACTATTTCGAACTTTCCAAGAATCTGGACATTTTTAGTACACTCATCAAAGAACTGAATACTTATTATGTAGACGATACAAAACCAGGAGAGTTAATGAAAACTGCCATAGATGGCATGTTGGAATCCTTGGACCCTTACACCAATTATATTCCGGAGTCTAAAATTGAAGATTACAAATTCATGACTACTGGACAATATGGTGGCATAGGTGCTTTAATTCACAAAGACAGCAGTCATATTATCATATCAGAACCCTATGAAGACTTTCCTGCCTATAAAGCTGGTCTTGTTGCGGGTGATATTATTCTTGAAATTGATGGTAAAAGTGTGAGTGGTAAGAACACTTCTGAAATAAGTGATTTTCTCAAAGGACAGCCAGGTACTGAGGTTAAACTTTTGGTTCAAGATCCTATAGACAATGAGAAAGAAGTAAAAACGCTTGTTAGAGAAAAAATCAAAATTGATGATGTTCCATATTATGGCATGTTGGATGAAAATATTGGGTACATCAAATTGATCAGTTTTACCCAAACGTCCTCCCAAGAATTTATTAAAGCGTTTAAAGATTTAAAGGAAAAACAGAACATGTCCAAATTGATATTCGACCTCAGAGGCAATGGAGGTGGATTATTGATGGAGGCTGTACACATTGTAAATACAATGATTCCCAAAGGCAATGTTGTAGTTGAAACCAAGGGTAAATTAAAAGAATGGGATGCTACCTACACAACACAACGAGAACCAATTGATACGGAGATTCCGGTAGTTATTCTTGTAGATGGGAATTCTGCTTCGGCTTCCGAAATTGTTGCAGGCACATTACAAGATTATGATAGGGCTGTAATTATGGGAAGAGAAACTTTTGGCAAAGGCTTGGTTCAACAAACCGTTCCTTTAAGTTATAATTCGAAATTGAAAGTAACTGTTGCCAAATATTATATTCCTAGTGGCAGATGCATTCAAAAAGTTGATTATTCGAATAAGGACAATAAAGGCAATGCCAAAGAAGTGCCAGATTCATTGATCGCAGCATTTAAGACCATAAATAACAAAAGAATTGTTTACGATGGGAAGGGAATTAAGCCAGATGTACCATTGGAGTCTTACAAAATGAGTAAGCTTTCCCTTACCTTGATTAGAAATCATTTGGTTTTTGATTATGCGACCCATTTTGCAAAATTGAACAAGGAGTTACAAGATGCTTCCAGCTATGAAATGAGCGACGAAGATTATTCAAAATTTGTAACATTTCTTCAAGACAAAGACTATGATTACCTCACTAAAAGTGAATCACTTCTTGAAAAATTGAAAAAAACTGCAGAGAAAGAGAAGTATTTTGAGGGCATAGAATCTGAATACAAACTGCTGGAAAGTAAGATAAGTGCGAATAAAAAAGATGACCTTACTAAATTTAAAGAGGAAGTTAAAAGCTTAGTTGGCAATGAAATTGTTTCCAGATATCATTTCCAAGATGGACGTCTGGAGTATTCATTAAGACATGATCCAGAAGTGCAAGAAGCAATTCAATTGCTGCAGTTGGATTCTAAATATCAAAATATACTAGCGGGAACAGAGCGGTCTATCCAAGGCAAATAATATTGGGATTATTAGATTATATCTTCGCTTCTTCGCCCTTAAAAAAATGGGCGAACCATAGAAATTTATACCTTTTAGGTTTAGCTACGATTATTTGTGGATTGGGATGGTCCAATGCCTTAATGACCATTGGACAAGGCATCATCTTTGGGAATTGGATGATAGAATTAGACTTTCAAAGAAAGCTAAATGCATTCCGATCGAATAAACTGTTGTGGTTTGTCATCTCATTTTATATACTGCACCTCATTGGATTGTTCTGGTCTTTTGATTTGGATTATGGAATCAAGGACTGTAGAATAAAATTACCCTTGATTGCCTTAGCTGTGATAATTGGCACATCCAAGCAAATAAAGCTTCAAGAGTGGTCTATTCTATTGAAGATTTATTTATTCACCTTGTTTGTACTTACCATTGCAAGCCTCTGTAAATACCTGGGATTGTTTGGCATTCAAATCAATGACAAAAGAGAATTGTCTATTTACATTTCGCACATTCGATATGGTTTAAACCTATGTTTTGCTGTCTTTTTACTGTTCTATTTCAAGGATATTCTTTTTAAAAAGTCAAGCTTCTTAGCTTTTGTATTCATGGCCTGGTTTATTGCCTGTATTCTGCTGTTTGAACTATATACTGCCTTTATCATTTTTCTTTTGATCGGATCCTTTCTTTTGTTTCGATCCATGGTCATAAGAAAGAAACTCCTATACAGAATAATTGGATTGTCCGTTTTCGGTATTCTTATTTTGGGTTTTGGGTTAACCATTAATGATGTTTATCTGGATTTTAACAAAACAGTAAAGCTTGATTATGACCAAGAATCCTCTAGCCCAAAAAGAACGATTGGCGGTGAATTATATAGCGACTATGGAAATCAAATGGAACAAGAAAATGGAGTATACATTAATCGCTTTGTGGCTTGGAAGGAGTTAGAATCGCAATGGAATAAGAGGAGTCGATTTGAGTTTAATGGCAAGGATAAAAAAGGTCAATATTTACATAAAACGGTAAGGCGTTATATGTCTTCCAAAGGATTTAAAAAAGATTCTGTTGGCGTATCTAAACTCAGCGAAAAGGACATCGCCGCTATAGAAAATGGAATTACAAATATTTATTACACCAATCACGGCAACATCCACAATAGAATTCATCAGACATTCTATGAAATTGATCGCTACCAAAGTACAGGTCAAGTCAATAATTTTTCCTTAATTCTAAGACTAGAATACTGGAAAACAGCAATTCAAATTATTCGCAAAAACTTCGTTTTTGGAGTTGGCACAGGCGATGTAGAAAGATCATTTATCTCACAATACATTCTTTCTGAAAGCTCTTTGGATGAAGAGTATAGAAGAAGAACGCACAATCAATATTTGAGTGTATTTGTTGCCTTAGGTTTGATTGGATTACTGCTTTTCTTGGCTTATTTAATTTATCCCACCATTCAATTGCAAAAAAACTTGGCGCCATTTTATTGTTTTATGGCAATCGCTTGTATTTCTTTCTTGACAGAGGACACATTAGAAACCCAAGCTGGTGTGACCTTTTTTGCTCTTTTTTATAGCTTATTTCTATTCGGATTCGAATTCGATTCTAAGGCTTCTAAATAATATTTGAAAGTATTATCTGCCATATTCTTTTTCGAAAATTCAATGGCTTTTTTAGTTGCACCCTCGATTAGGGTATGCCGAAGTGTTTCATTATCCATTAGTTGAGCTATTCCATCACTAAGGGATTCCGAATCTCCCACTTTAGATAAATAACCTGTGACTTCATGCTCTACCAATTCAGGAATTCCACCTGCCTTAGTTGCAATTACAGGAATTTTAGCGGCAAAAGCGTCTAATATCGAAGTACCTAATCCTTCCGTTTTGGAACTAATAAAAAATAAATCAAGGTCGGCCAATATCTCAGTTATATCAGTCCTAAATCCTAGGAAAGTAAGGCGATCGGATAATTTCTTATTTGCTGCATAGTTTTTTATTTCTTCCCGCATGGGCCCATCTCCAATTATCACAAAATATGCATTGGAATGTTTTTGAATTACTTTCTCAGCAGTATCAATAAAAGTGAAATAATCCTTGTGATCGGCCAATGCAGAAGTATTTCCAATTAAGAAGCTCTCCTTGCCTATCCCCAATTCTAAACGCAATTTCCCAGTTCTAGCTTTTATTTTGTTTAAATCTACACCGGAGTATACCACCTCTAACTTATTCTGTTCCTTAATCCCTTTGGCAGTAATCTCTTTAATCATTTTACTCACGCACAGAATCTTGTATATTTTCGAATGATTGTATTTGTAAATAGAAGTGAAAGCTTTTTTAATTGGAAAGTCCACTCTTCTGCTCAAAATCAGAGGTACAGCATTATTATAAATAATTGCGGATAAAACCGCATGGGTATGTGCATGGGCATCATGCAAATGGCAACAATCAATTTGGTGCTCAATACACAGCTTTTTAATTTTTGAAGCAATACGGAAATTAATTCCCCCAGCCTTTTTTACAGCATAATGTTCAATCTTATTGGAGAGGCAGTGTTCTTCTATTTTTGAACCTTTGGAACAAAGCACAATGGAATGAACCCTATCTTTCAATTCATCGATTAAGTAGGCAATCTGTTGTTCGCCACCACGCCAACTTAAAGCGGTAGATATGTGTAATACTTTAATCAATTAGCTGGATTTAGCATGCTGCAATTTGAGCAATTTTGTGTACTTCAAATAGTTGGAATAGGCAGATCTTCTTGCAATAATAAATCCTTCTTTACCATCTAAAAACCCTTTTTGCAATAGGTATGATTTAATAAACCTTGCCAAGGGTTTGATCAAAATCTTCAACCAATTCGATTTTACATTTTTCCCAAAAAGTGCATTGGCCCCAATCGTGGAAAACTTATGTATTTGATCCATATGTTGTGCAAGTGTATAAAAGGAATAATGCAAAATATCACCTTTCAATTGCGGTGCTTCTATATTCTTATCAACGATTAATCTGTCGTGTGGATTGTTCCCACCCCAGTGACATTTTCTACGATCGAATAATCTCATCTTACGATCGGGATACCAACCAGAATGCCTAATCCATTTGCCACAAAAATTGGTTAGTCGATTCATCTTATAAGCATCTGCATTCCAATTTTGCTTTACCTTAACAATTTCTTGATATAGCGTTTCATCCAGAGCTTCATCAGCATCTAAAGAAAGTATATGATCGTATTTGGCCTGATCTTTTGCCCAATTCTTTTGCTCTATGTGGCCTTCAAACTCATGTTCAATAAAATTCAGCGCATAAGCTTCACAAATGCTTTTGGTATCGTCGGTAGAGTAAGAATCTACAACCAATATCTCATCTGCTAATCCCTTCACAGAGTCTAGGCATCTCTTTATGTTTCTTTCCTCATTGAAGGTAATAATTACAACAGATAAAGAAACTTCCATGCTGCAAATTAACACCAAATAATTACACCATAGCAAGCTAAAAGTATAGCCGTATTTTTGAGAAAATTTTCTTTGTGTCTAAACTCTATCTTGTTCCAACACCAATAGGTAACCTTTCCGACATGACTTATCGATCGGTTGAAACACTAAAATCGGTTGATCAAATATTATGCGAAGACACCAGAACTAGCGGTAAGCTGCTGAAGCACTATGGCATAGACAAACCACTTCGATCTTACCACCAACACAACGAACATAAAATTTTAGATTCCATCATAGATCAATTGAATTCGGGTAGCAATTTGGCATTAATAACAGACGCTGGAACCCCAGGCATATCCGACCCTGCTTTTCTGTTAATTAGAAGGTGCATTCAAGAAGACATTGCAGTTGAAACCCTTCCTGGAGCTACTGCATTTGTTCCAGCCTTGATCAATTCAGGATTGCCCTCTGAGAAATTTGTATTCGAAGGTTTTCTTCCTCATAAAAAAGGAAGACAAAGCAGATTAAAATCGATGGCTGAAGAAAAGAACACCATGATCCTTTATGAATCTACGCATCGCATATTGAAGTGTTTAAAACAACTAATTGAGTATTTGGGAGCAGAACGAAAAGCTTCCGTAAGTCGAGAGATTACAAAAATGCATGAAGAAACGGTTCGGGGAAGCTTGGAAGAAATTCTCCATCATTTCGAAAATAATACCACAAAAGGAGAATTTGTAATTGTAATTGAAGGTAATTCAAAATAATGATCGACATACAAAACGTACCTTTATCTGCTTAAGATTTTCCCCATGAAATATGCAACTATTTTTTCTCTTATAATCTTATTTAACTCTTGCCTCAACGACATGAAAGAAGAGAATGAACAAACCAATGATAATAGTGAAGAAACGCATGAATATACCAATGCCTTAATTGATGAATCGAGTCCTTATCTTTTACAACATGCACACAATCCAGTAGATTGGATGCCTTGGGGAGAAGAAGCATTACAAAAGGCACAAGAAGAGGATAAACCCATTATAATTAGCATTGGATATTCAGCATGCCATTGGTGCCATGTGATGGAGCATGAATCTTTTGAAGACACCTCTATCGCTCGTTTGATGAACCAAAATTTCATCTGTATTAAAATTGATCGAGAAGAACGACCTGACATCGATCAAGTTTATATGAATGCCGTTCAACTGATGACTGGCAGCGGGGGCTGGCCATTAAATTGCTTTGCCACACCTGATGGGAGACCATTTTATGGTGGCACCTATTTTAGAAAAGAAGATTGGCGAAATACCCTATTCAGAATTGATAAATTATATAAAAACAATATCGATGAAGTGGAGCGATACGCCAATCAATTGACAGAAGGAGTCAAAACTTCAGAGTTGATCATCAAAAGAGAATCTGTTTCCGCCTTCGACATGCAATCTTTAGAGAAGGGTCTTAGCCAATGGGCAAGTAGTTTTGATCAAACTTATGGCGGAAATAATAGAGCTCCGAAATTCCCAATCCCAAACAATTATGAATTTCTGTTGAATTACTATTACCATACGGAGAACCTAAATATCAGAAAACACCTTTTGCTCACTTTAGAAAAGATGGCATATGGTGGAATTTATGATCAAATTGGTGGAGGTTTTGCAAGATACTCTACAGATATGGAATGGAAAGTACCGCATTTCGAAAAGATGTTATATGATAATGCTCAGCTTATATCCCTCTATTCTAAGGCGTATAGATTAGACAACAATAAACTTTACCAAGATGTAGTAGATGAAAGTATTGCCTTTATCCAAGAGGAATTAATGGCAAAAAATGGTGCGTTTTACTCTGCATTAGATGCAGATTCTGAAGGAGAAGAAGGCAAATTCTACGTTTGGAAAAAAGAAGAAATGCAGGACCTTTTAGGAGGTGATTTTGGAATTGCTGAAGATTACTTCAATATCAACGACTATGGATTCTGGGAGCATGAGAACTATGTTTTAATCCGAAATGAGCACAATACTGCTCTGGCCAAAAAGGCTGGATTGAATTTAAAAACATACGAATCCAAGATCAAAGACATTAAATCCAAGATGAAAGAGGAAAGGGCAAAGCGAATTAAACCTGCTTTGGACGATAAAACCTTGACTTCATGGAATGCGCTTACCATCAAAGGACTGTTAGATGCATACTTGAGTTTTAATCAAAATAAATATTTGGAACTGGCTTTGCAGAATGCTGAATTCTTAGTGGCCAATCAGTTTAAAAAAGATGGTAGCCTATGGCACAGTTACAAGGATGGGAAATCCTCAATCAATGGTTACCTTGAAGATTATTGCTTTACCATAGAAGCATTTATTGCCTTATATGAAGTTACGCTTGACCAGAAATGGTTAGATCAAGCCCATAATTTGGCAGAATATACCATTGCCCATTTTTATGATGAATCTTCTTCAATGTTTTTCTTTACTAGCGATGAAGATCCAGCATTAATTGCTCGAAAAACAGAAGTTACCGACAATGTAATTCCTGCATCGAATAGCTCAATGGCCAAAGGATTGCATTTGCTTTCCTTGTATTTCGAAAATGAAGAATACGATTCGTTAAGCAAACAAATGCTCAGCAATATGTTGACCGAATTTGACAACTACCTTCCCTCCTATACCAATTGGGGAATACTATTGATGCAGCGATCAAAACCTTTCTTTGAAGTGGCCATTTGTGGCAAAGATGCCAGAGAAATGGTTCGGGATATGCATACAGAGTTTCATCCGAACAAAATGTTTGTTGGTTCAACACAAGAAGAATCCGATTTACCGTTGCTTGAGTATAAATGGATTGAAGGTCAAACCACAATATATGTTTGCGAAAATAAAGTTTGCCAACTGCCTGTTATGAATGCTGAAGATGCCTTACAGCAACTTATTCGATAGATGAGATACTTTTTTGTTTTGCTTTTTTCCATGTGTTGTCTTCATGGTGAAGCCCAGTTTTTTACTTTCCAGAATGACTGGTTTACTTATTCCTCCTTTTTCTATGAAGAAGATTTGATGTCTAATCAAATTCGCAGTATTGACATTTGGAAAAGCAAGAAAAAAGATGGAAAGAAATTTGGCAGAGAAAAAAGAATCCTGAATTATCAGTTTGATCCAAAGGGTCGATTGACTTTAGCCAGAAAGTACAATTACTCCTCTAACAATGTAAGCAGTAGTGATCATCTTTATCAATATGATGAAGCAGGTAAACTATTTCAGAAAGATGAAATATCTAAACTCTTTCACTTCACTTTTTTAAATCTGAATGTTAGCCAAAAGTTGCATAAACGCATTAAAATCAATCAAAAGACCAACCCTTCTGATACCGCATATATCCGAATTGTAGAGACAAATAATACGCCGAATTCATATGAACAAATCATTAAAAATGAAAATGGGGTAGCCTTTAAAAAAATATTGGAAGAATACGACTCCAAGGGTCGACTGACAAATCGAAGAGTAAGTTATGTAAGAAATAGAAATTATACAGAATTGACGTTAATGTATAACAATGATCTACTTACCGATAGAATTAGCAGTAATTATTTTTCCAAAAAGAATACGGTACACTGGCAAATAGAATATCAAGATGAATTGCCTTATCTGATAAAAGTTTATGAAAATGATGAATTCATAAAGAAATATGCTTTTGTTTATTCCGAGAAAAATCTTCCCGAATCAATAATAGAAAGGAATTTTGAAGACAAAAATGTGAGTGTATACCGTTTAGAATATAATGCTACTCTTCCTCAAAATTGATCAAGCTAACTTCCAATTCTGTGAATGTAAATTCTTCTAGATTTCGCAATTGCTGATATACGTATTTATTCCAATTGATTTGTTGTTTAATCACCTTGGAATAATTGGTCTCCAAATCGTATTTGTCTTGCATTTCTCGATAGTCATTGAACCAAATTTGTTCAACTATTTCCTTGAGCAATGTTTTGTAATTATTCTTTGTAAAATTAGCTTCCAATAGTTTCTTTACGATCATTCGTCTGTGTAATTCAGCAATATCAAAATGCAATTGTTCATGCTGTAACAGCAAATTATTTCTCTGATCTTCTTTAGACCAAGAATCATTTTTCAAAAAACAAACCTGAATATTCACAGTCATAGCCCCCTCACCGTCAGAGTTATAGGTATAAGGCAGGGCAATATTAGAAAGGGCTGCAACATTTTGGTCATCTTTCACTTTGCCTTGAAAATCAGACCATTCTAATCTATACCAATCGCTCCAATATACTCTGTTCAGATCATCATTCTCTTCTTGGGCAAATAACATCCCAAAGCAAAAAACAAATAAAATGGTACAAATAATTCTCATGGCATCAAATATAACTAAAGATAGCTTCTCAGTTAATAATCTGAAATTAAAGCAATTTCTTTGGCTTATTAGCCATGAACTCCTTTAAATAAAAGGGTTCGAAATAAGCCAAGTCTTCAAAGTCGCTAGCTTTAAATTTTTCAATACCCTTTCTACCCAAAAACTTTGCCGAAGTTTCAATTCCCGCTAAGAAAATAGCATTTTCGTGAATTATGGTCTCCTTACACTTCTCAGACCCATTGCCAAAGAAGTAGATTTTTTGATGCTTCAATTGTTCTTGAAAAGTATTCTCTTCAATTACTTTGGCCGAAATATCTTGCACCATATTGAAAGAATTATCGTAAAGGCAAGTATATACTTCCATCCGTCTAGCATCTATCATGGGACACAAAAGCGCATTTGAACCTTTTATTTGTGATTCGGCATGTACTGCCAAACCAAATAAAGAATCAATTGCTATCAAGGGGATTTCAAGAGCATAACAAAGTCCCTTGGCAAAAGAAACCCCAATTCTTAAACCTGTATAAGAACCTGGTCCTTTCCCAATAATTATTGCTTTTAAATTAGATTTATCGCTTCCTGTTTCTTGCAACAATTCATCGACAAATACAGCTAAATTTTCTGCATGGCTATATTCGCCTCCTTGTTCTTTATATGCAATTAACTTGTCTTCTGAAAATAAAGCAACAGAGCAATTGGTCGTTGCTGTTTCAATGGCTAAGAACAAAGACATTCTTAATCGCTCTCAGAAGTAAATAGCTTTTTCTTGTCGACAACTTCAATTTTGTCTCCATCATCTAGTTTTCTGGAAACAATGGTATAAGGCGCAGTAACAACTTCTGCACTATCTCCTAATCCACCTTTAACTTCAATGTACATGGTATTCTGAATTCCAGTTTCTACCTCAATCATTTTAACTACATCGCCATCTTTCACAAATACAACCTCATTTTCCTTTTCTTCCTCTTCAGTATCTACTTTATCTTCCTTGGATGCTAAGCTATCTTTTCTTGTGGTAACCGCTTGAATAGGTACCGTTAATACATCTCTTACTGTCATTGTTCTTATGTCTACTGTAGCTGACATTCCAGGTCTAAATGGAGAAATGTTTGCCGCTTTGTCTTCAATCAAATCTTCATAAGAGGATTGAAGCATTCTAATTTTTACATCGAAGTTGGTAACCTGATCTGCATTAAATCCAGTAACATTTGCAGAGTTTGCAATTTCTGTAACCACACCTTTAAATTCTTCACCTAAATAGGCATCTACTTCTATTTCCGTGGTATCTCCCAAATGCACCCTGACGATATCATTTTCATTTACCTCTACTGCTACTTCCATAACAGATAAATCTGAGACAGTCATGATTTCGGTACCAGCCATTTGTGCAGTTCCTACTACTCTTTCTCCTTTTTCTTTATTCAAGGCCGTAATGGTTCCATCCATTGGAGAATATATAGACGTTCTCCCAAGATTCTCTCTTGCTTCTTTCAATGAAGCTTCATTGCTTTTAACGTTAAATCGAGAAGCTTGTACGCTTTCTTCGGCAGCATCTACATCAGATTTAGCAACTTCAAAATTGGCCTTGGCTTGATCAAATTCAGCCTGAGAAATAACTTTATCCTTATATAAAGTCTCGTTTCTTCCAAATGATGCTTGGGCATTCTCGAATTGAGATTTGGACTGTTCTAGTCTTGCCTCTGCACCTTTCAAATTTGCTTTAGAAGTACTTAAAGCGGCTTCTACCCTGCTTAATGCAGACTCTACCAAATCTGGATTTATTTTTAGTAATAGGTCTCCTGTTTTCACTTGATCCCCTTCTCGAACTGCCATTTCTATTATCTCTCCCGAAACATCAGAACTAATTACAACCTCCGTTTCTGGTTGAATTTTACCACTTGCAGCAACTGTTTCTACTATGGTTCTTCGATCTGCTTTCTCCACTGTAACCTTATGTGCTTTGGAGGAAGATCCTCCTTTTAAAGCGATGACTATGATAAGTAGCAATAACAGTCCGCCTAAGATGATGAATAACTTCTTTGATTTCATATTTTCAATAATTAACGCAATGAAATTGCTTTACCTTGATAAAAATCAAGCACTTTGGTGCTAAAAATATAATTGTATTTTGCCTGCAATAACTCGGATTCCGCATTATTTAATCGATTCTTTTCATTGTTGAAGTCAAAAGAATTGATCAAACCAACATTAAACCTTTCCTGGGTATACTTAAAGGAAGTATTTAATGCGGTTACAGATTTTTCCGCTGCTCTATATCTTTTTAAAGCCGCAACTGCATCATTATGTGCAGATTCTATATTTTGTCTCAATTGTAATTTCGTATTCTCTAAATTTAACTCTGCACTTTGCAATTGCAGTTTGGCCCTTTGAACGTTTGTACGTGTTGCCAATCCATTAAAAATTGGGATGGACAATCTGAAACCGACTGACTTATTTTCGTTTTCATCAATTTGATCAGCAAAGGAAACTTGCTCCAATACTCCTTCGGAATTACGTCTTCTATTCGCTCCAGAAAATCCAGTTCCTATGGACCCATTCATGCTTAAGGTTGGAATATATCCACCTCTAGCTATCTTTTTGGATGTCTCAGCACTATATAAAGAGTATTCCGCACTCTTTACTTCTGGCATCACTTCAACAGCTGTAGCATATAAAGAGGATGGACTTAACAACTCAGAAACTCCTTGAAAAGAACCTAGATCTGGATACACGATATCAAAATCGTCGGCATTTTCCAGATTTAACAATTGAGCTAAATTCAAACGCGATAAATTCAATTGATTTTGAGCATTAATCTTTTGCAATTCCTCTGAAGCATACTGGGCCTCAATATCTTTCAATGCACCCTCAGGTAAACTACCAGCTTTCACTTGTTTTCCAATTCGATCAATTTGAATAGAGGTTACATTCAGCTGATTTTCAGAATTTTTAAGCAATTCCTGATTGAATAAAATTTGCAAATAGGCATTGGCGATATTCAATGAAATATCGTTTTTCATTTTCTCCAAATCAAATTTGGAAGATTCTAGCAATGCTTGGTCTCTCTTAATGGAATTTACATTTCTAAAGCCATCAAATATGGTTAAGCTTGAAGATAAAGAAAATGAATTTGACCTTACCTGTGTAGAAGCAAAGGAGTTGGTAAATGGGTCAATAGTTTGACCAAAATTATAAGTATGACTCGCAAAACCATTTACAGTTGGAAGTAAGCTATACTTAGAGCCTTTTAAGTTCTCATTAGAGATTCTTTGAGAAATTATATTCTGTTGAACCTGAATATTATTCTCCAGAGCATAAGAAATGCATTCTTCTAAATTCCAAACTTTTTTCTGAGCGATTCCATTTTGACTAAAAAGGACCAATCCAACTAAAGTAAAAAGGAGTATCAACGGTATTTTATGCATCAATTTCATTGCTATGATTTAGAAAGGGCTAAAAGTAGGACAATTTCTATTTTCAGTCATTCTGATATTATCATCGGTAAGGCAAGGGGTTAAATGGTATAATCAACCTCCAAATGGATCAGGTATATCTTCGCTCCAACAAGGCAAATAGGGAGTTTACCAACTCATTATCCTTATCCCATTGATGCCTAGTCATCAATTCATTATCAAAATAAGATTTAGCACTATCTATACCGTCAAACGAATCCAACTTTTGAATGGATTCTTTAAAATTGGCAATGTCTCCTTCAAAGAGTTCGTTCGCATACAAGTAGCGCTCATTCAATCCTATGGCGGTCAGAAGATCGCTAATAGGTTGTTTCTCTAAATGAGCACTAATGCTGGAGTCTTCTTCTTCCGTATAAGCTTCATTCAAATCGGGTTTAGAAGAAAATTCTTCTTTGGATTCAATTTCTTCCATTCTAAAAAGTGGCATTTCATCTTCGGGTGATGATTCTTCTTCTGATGGCAATTCTTTTTCCGCTGGTAATTCTTCTGAACTTTCATCAGTGGTTTCATAATCTGAAGTAGATTCCAAATCATAAGTCACTTCTTCTTCCTCTTCCTGCTCCAATTCCAAAACTTCATTTACCTCTTCAACGCTTGATTCAATTTCCTCCTCATCATCCGCTTCGACATCCTGAGTCTGAATTTCTGACTCCATATGGTATTGAATTTCCTTTAATTTTCTGAATTCATCAATGCCATATTCTTCCAATTCTACTCCTTGCTCAAAGGCAGACATAAATTTCAAAATCAATGTCTTTTCATGCAATTGATTAATCTTAGATAAGATTACACTCAACTCCAATAATGGCAAATTCTCTGACTTCTGAATCCTGTCTGAATGCTCTTTGATATTGTCAATAAGAGCAGCCATCTCATCTCTTTTCTTTTGTATGTTCATCGTTCTTGAATCAATTGATAAATAATAACTTTGTGGCTTTTGTGACCTTTCTATATGTTTCTCGAAAATACTATAAATTCTAAAAAACGCAAAGGTTGGATTGAGGTGATCTGCGGCTCTATGTTCTCTGGTAAAACCGAAGAATTGATCCGCAGATTGAAGCGTGCCAAAATTGCCAAACAAAAGGTTGAAATTTTCAAACCCGAAGTAGATAAAAGATATGATGATGAGGCCGTAGTATCTCACGACGAAAACCAGATTCACTCTACTCCTGTACCAGCATCTGCCAATATTCCACTTTTAGTTAATGATGAAGAGGTAATTGGTATAGATGAAGCCCAATTCTTTGATATGGAACTTGTTGGAGTCTGCAATCAATTGGCCAATCAAGGAATTCGAGTGATTGTGGCTGGTTTAGATATGGATTTTCAAGGTAAACCTTTTGGTCCCATTCCGGCATTGTTGGCAACGGCAGAATACGTAACTAAGGTTCATGCCATTTGCGTGAATTGTGGAAATCTTGCCAATCATTCACATAGAATTACTTCCGATGAAGATTTAGTTTTGTTGGGTGAAACGGACAGTTACGAACCATTGTGTAGAAGTTGTTTCTCTGATCGCAAAGAATAATAGATGAGTAATTCCAATACAAACTTATCCAGCATAAATACAGTTAATCGATTAGAAATTGATTGGTTGGCCGTTAGGCATAATGTTTTGTATTTCCGGGCGCAATTAAGACCAGAAACTAAGCTGCTGCTTATGTTGAAATCGGATGCATATGGCAATGGAGATCTGGCATTGGCGAAAAAGTTAGAATCTGAAAATCTTGTTGATTATCTAGCGGTTTTTCACATCAGTGAAGGAATACAGCTTCGTGAAGCTGGCATCCAACTCCCAATAATGGTAATGCACAATGAAGGAGTTGATTATGGCGTATTTAAAAGGAATCAACTGGAATTGGTGGTTTATAAAAGCTCGCAATTGAAAAGTCTTTTGTTGGAAAAAGATGAAAACATTCCAGCGATTCACCTTAAGTTCAATACCGGCATGAACAGATTGGGGATCGATGAAGATGAATTACCCCAATTGATAGCGTTTTTAAAAGAACAAGAAGGTATTGAAGTTAAATCAGTGCTCACCCATTTAAGTTCAACAAAAATGGAGGAAGAAGATGCATTTACTTTAAATCAATTGGATCAATTTGAAGCAATTGCAAACCGCTTAAAGCCTTATTTGCCTTCATCTGTGAAGCGTCACGCTTTGAATAGTCATGGAATTATTCGCTTTCCAAAGCATCAATATGAAATGGTACGATTGGGGGTAGGTGCTTATGGTGGTTCAGATATGAATGGATTAAAGGATAAATTGAAACCCATTGCCACTTTTAAAACTAAAATATCATCACTAAGAAGACTAAGCGCTGGATCCTCTATCAGCTATGATCGATCTGGTCGCCTGGAAGAGGATGCTAATATCGCTACCATCCCTCTGGGTTATGATGATGGAATAGATCGTCGCTTGGGAAATGGGAATTGGGAATTTGAAATTGGAGGCAAATTATATCCAAGCATTGGTAATGTTTGCATGAATCTTTGCATGATTAATCTTGGAGATGATACCTATGATGAAGGGAAAGAAGTTCTGGTATTTGGTGGCAAACGAAGCATCTTTGATTGCGCTAACTTATTGAAAACCATCAGTTACGAAATAATGACTGCTGTAGGTCCAAAAGTAGAACGCATATTGGTAAATGACTAAATGGTAGATAGCCAGTTTTTTAATGCTTCTTTATAGCCATTGAAAGTAAAACTTTCTGTTTCTGCGTATTTAGATTGGACTAATCTTAATTGCGCTTTTAAGTTCAATTCTGATTCTTCTACACTATAAAATATTCCTTCTTTGCTCAACTGCTTGCCGAGATATTCTTGTTCCGCTTGACCTTTTGTAGGCACTAAAATGGCTAACTTTTGAAGGCAGATTAGGTCCATAATAGAACTATAGCCCGCTCTACAAACTATGATTTCAGAAGTCAATATTTCTTCAACTAATTCTTCCGCTGATAAATTTGGTATAACTTCTACCTTTCCAATTTGTCTTTTTTCCAAGGTTTCATCCATTAATCCTTGGACAAGCATGGATTCATCTTCTAGTTCATTTAATTGAATTAGTAGCTTTTGTTCAAAGCTACTTCGATGTGGTTCTGGCCCAGAAACAATGGCTAGTACTTTTCTGTTTTTCGCCTGCTTAAGACTCAAATCCAAATCCTCAAACCTGCTCAAAGGGCCAATAAATTGGATGTTCTTTATCCCATTTATACCATGAGAAAGCTGACCACTTAGATTGGGTAAATCTTCCACATCAGGTACCCAGACAGAATCGAAATTCTGCAACTGCTTGCACATAAAGCTATTCACAGTCTTCTTAAATACCGGTATATTCAATTGGAGTTGGTGACTGATGATGATACTGGGGATATCTGGATGATATAAACCATAACGATTGTCCGATATCACCGCATCAATTTTTTCTTCCCTTACAATCTTTTGTAATTCCAAATGTTCTGCATTTTTTACTCGAATCATCTCCGGTAACTTCCATGCAAAATGAAGTGCAAAAGGCAAAATTTTTGGATATCGAACTTTAAACCCATTCAATTGATGCGAAATCAATGCAGGAAATTCAGACTGTAATAATTTCAAAGCACCACCATCTGCCAGAATAATTACTTCATGGCCCAAATGGATTAATTCCTTGATTATTGGAATACATCTGCTTGCATGCCCTAAGCCCCAATTCAAAGGAGCAACTGCAATCTTCTTTTTTCGAAACATACTTACAACCAAAAGTAGCTAAATTTGATGCCCATGAAAGCAATAATTACGGGTGCTAGCAGAGGAATCGGGAAAGCGATTGCACATGCACTGGCCAATACTTCTTACGATTTAATCCTGATTGCCAGAGGCGAAAAAGGTTTACTAGAACTAAAAGGAGAGCTAAACCAATACAAAGTAGAAATTGAATGTTGGCCATTGGATCTTGGAGATCCAGTACAAAGTAAAAAAGCACAGACACAAATTGCCAATTTAGATTCCTTGAATTTGTTGGTCAATAACCTTGGCGTTTATTGGGAAGATTCCGCATCCTCCTTCACTACCAAATCCTTAGAAGAAATTCTTGAAATCAATTTATTGCAAGCCATCTCATTGAGTCAAAAATCAATTCCATTATTAAAGCTGGAAAAAACTGCCAATATCATCAATATTGGTTCTGTCATGTCAATCGAGGCACGTTCAAAGGCGACAGCCTATTCCATCAGCAAGCATGCGTTTAAAGGATGGAATGATGCCTTAAGGGAGGAACTGAGATTGGAAGGAATAAAAGTAACAGCCATTTACCCTGGCTCTGTCAATACCTCTTCTTGGGATGGTATTGATGTAGATAAAAGCGAATTAATACAAACTGAAGACATTGCCAAAATGGTTAGCAGTATTTTGGACATGAATGCCAACAGTCTAATTGAGGAGATAAGAATAAATCCTTTGCGATTTGATCTGAGTAAAGATTAGTTGGAAGGGATAAATATGATCGGAGTAAATACTGTATTGCTGATATTTCCAGCACGATCTACCACAAAGGCTTCATACATCACGGAATCCAATATTGGATCAGGGCTTAATTGAAAAAGGTCTAAAGGCAATTCTAAACTAATTTCTCCTTCTACCCCTCTACCCGTATTTACGCCATTTATTCTCGGTATTCTATAATTCTGAGCGTTAGAACTTCCCCCTTCTAAATCATTTAAGTTTTTACGAACACCTCTTTCAAAATAATAGATGGTGGTAAAGAAATTTTCGCCTGTATCGTTAACACGAATTCCAAAATCTCCATCACCATCCGTAAAGCCAATTTTCCAAACGGCATTATCATTATCCAGGCGGATAAATTCCCTAACTTCCAAAACTGGTTCATCAGGAAAATTTTTATTCTTTTTGCAAGCAGTCAAAATGCTTATCAAAGTCAAACAGATAGCTAACTTTAGCAAAAATTTCATTCTATAAAGTTAAACAGAAATTTAAGATCAAATTGTCTTTAGACTTGAATCAAAATTTCCTTCAAATTGAAGATCAAATCTTTAATGTCAGAGCGGAGCAATTTCAAGAAATTGCTTTGAATCTCTTTCATCTGCAATACCAAACGAATTGGGTCTATAAAAAGTATTGTGATCTAATTCAATGCAATGTTAAGGCTGTAAAAGACATATATTCTATTCCTTTTTTACCAATTTCTTGTTTCAAAAACCATGTCGTCAAAAGCACTGAATTTGATGCAGAAATTATTTTTGAAAGCAGTGGAACAACGACATCGACTTCAAGCAAGCATTATATCAAATCCAATGCACTTTATCTGAAAAATGCAGTACAACAATTTGAATCCTTTTATGGGTCCATAAGCGATTATTGCATTTTAGCCTTATTGCCATCCTATTTGGAAAGAAGCAACTCTTCTTTAATTGCGATGGTTGATCATTTCATGCAAAAGTCCAATCATCCTTCCAATGGATTCTATTTAAACAACCTACAGGAATTAAGTCTACAATTAAAGCGTCTTCAATTGACCAGTGAGAAAGTATTACTCATCGGTGTTTCATTTGCGCTTTTGGATTTTGCCGAAAGATTCACTCTAGAAAAGAATGACAACTTAATCGTGATGGAAACAGGAGGAATGAAAGGCAGAAGAAAGGAAATTGTGAGGGAAGATCTGCACAATCAACTAAAGGCTTCCTTACAAACAGAATCCATTCATTCTGAATATGGCATGACTGAATTGCTTTCTCAAGCATATTCAAAGGGTCATGGGAAATTTGAATTTCCAGAACAAATGAGAATATTAATTGGCAAGCAAGAAGATCCATTTGCTTATTGTAAAACTGGGGAAGTTGGAAAAGTGAAAATCATCGATTTGGCCAATATTTATTCTTGTGCCTTTATTGAAACTGATGATCTTGGTAAAACTCAAGCAGATGGAAGTTTCGAAATATTGGGTCGAAGCGATATTTCTGAACTCAGGGGCTGCAACTTGATGCTTACCTGAGCGAAGTCTTGCGATATACAGGTCTATTTTTATAGCGATTCAAGCCATCCAATACGTTTTCCGTGAAATAGTGGTAATTGGGCACTACTAAATCCAATTGCAGACCCTTGGTTAATATGGTACTGCCCGAAGGGTTTTTTGGTTTAATTGGAAAGCCATCATCTAGGGCTACAAGTTTACCATCCTTATTGTATATCTCATATGCAATTTTATGGGTGGACCAATTAATAAATTTAGCACCATCCTGGGTGCGACCTCCCATAATTAATCTTGTAACTATACTGTATTTAGTAATGAACAACACATAATCTGCTGCATAACTATTCATCATTTCTTGAAGCTCTCCACCCATTATCAAAGGGTCTATGAGTATGCCTTGGTGGTCAATGGGTTCGCGCTTGTAAATTTTAGGTACTTTGTTTTGGATGCTATAATATTCATTGTCCGGCAACTCTATCCAAATCAATTGTTCTTCATCTTTTTTGATTTGTTCAATGAAATGATGGCGATAATTTTGAAAGACTTCCATGCTATCCCAATCATTTATAGCAGCAATTTCTTTGACATTGAAATCTGAATGAAATTGTAATTGGGTGTGTGGGATAAGCAATATGCGCTTAGCTTCTTCTTGCGCAATAAGCTTGAAGAAGGCCGCAAGTAAAATGAATATAAAAATTGAAATTGCCTTAAATCGCATGAATCAGATAATAGTTCTTTTTCCCTTTTTGTAAGAGAACGTACTTTCCATGCAATAAGTCTGCCGAGCTAATTTTCTTTTCCAGATTGACCTTACTTTTATTCACACTTAATCCATTGTTTTGGATCATTCTCCTCGCTTCTCCTTTGGACTGAAAAACTTTCATTTCAACAGAAAAATCAATGATATCTATCCCCTTTTCTAATTCACTTAATGAGACTTCTGCCTGAGGAACTCCCTCAAATACCGACAAAAGATCTTTTTCATTCAGATTACTCAAATCTTCTTGGGTAGATTTTCCAAACAAAATATTGGAAGCCGCAATGGCATTTTGCAATGCCTCCTCTGAATGTACCCGAATCGTTACATCTTCTGCCAAAGCTTTTTGCAATTTTCGCAAATGAGGTTCTGCTTGATGTTCTATTTCTAGACTTTCTATTTCATCCTTGCTTTTCAGGGTAAAAATTCTGATGTATTTGCTTACATCCTCATCGGATACATTCAACCAAAACTGATAAAATTTATATGGAGAGGTCTTTTCTGGATCTAACCAAACATTACCACCTTCAGATTTTCCAAATTTGCTGCCATCCGACTTTGTAATTAATGGACATGTCAGTGCAAAGGCTTCATTTTCTGACTTCCTTCTTATTAATTCTGTTCCAGTAACTATATTGCCCCATTGGTCTGAACCTCCCATTTGCAGTTTGCAATTCTTATTCTGGTTGAGCCAATAAAAGTCATACCCTTGAATCAATTGGTAAGAAAATTCTGTAAAGGAGATCCCCGTTTCCAAACGCTTCTTTACCGATTCTTTTGCCATCATGTAATTGACGGTAATGTGCTTCCCAGCTTCTCTTAAGAATTTTAGGAATGAGAAATCCTTGAACCAATCGTAGTTATTCACCATCTCGGCCTCATTGCTTTTGCCTGAAGTAAAGTCTAAAAACTGAGCCAATTGTTTTTTCTGGCATTCCAAATTGTGTTGCAAAACTTCTTCAGTCAAAAAGTTTCGTTCTTCTGATTTTCCAGAAGGGTCTCCTACCATACCGGTAGCTCCACCTAATAATGCAATAGGTTTATGCCCTGCTTGCTGAAAATGGGTTAAAAGCATTATGGGTACCAAGTTGCCAATGTGCAAAGAATCTGCAGTGGGGTCAAAACCCACATAAGCCGTAGTTTGTTCCTTCAACAATTGCTCTCTTGTTCCCGGCATGATGTCTTGCACCATACCTCTCCATTCCAATTCTGCAACGAAATCCATATTCCAAAAAAATTTGGTCAAAGATAAAGATTAGCCGGCAGTAGATTTCAAATGTCTGCGGTAGATTAATCCCTACTTTTGAAACAAAGAATCGAATGATTTTAGTCACTGGAGGTACGGGTCTTATTGGGAGTTATTTGCTATTATCCTTAGTCAGTAAGGGAGAGCAGATAAGGGCTATTTATCGCAGTGAAAATAGTCTAGAAAAAGTAAAAAAGCTTTTTGGCAAATACAGCGACAAAGACAAGGAATTATTTGATCAAATTGAATGGGTTCAAGCCGACCTGCTCGATTTACCAGCCCTTACCAAAGCATTTGATGGCGTTAAAAAAGTGTATCATTCCGGTGCTAAAGTTTCCTTCAACAAAAAAGATGCAAAAACGCTAATGCAAGTAAATGTTGAAGGTACCGCCAATATGGTCAACCTCGCCTTAGAAAATAACATTGATAAAATTTGCTATGTCAGTTCAGTAGCAGCATTGGGTTCTTATGCAGATAATCGATGCAGGGACGAAGAGGCGATTTGGCAGTACACCAAAAACACATCCAATTATTCCATCAGCAAGTATTATGCAGAGAATGAAGTTTGGCGTGCTGCAGAAGAAGGATTGAATGTGGTAATTGTTAACCCAGTTACAGTTATTGGTTACAGCAATTGGGAAGAAAGCAGTTCTATGATCATCAAAAGGGTAAATGAGGGATTACCTTACTACCCAACCGGCAGCAATGGATATGTTGGAGTAAAAGATGTTGTAAAAGCCATGGAATTATTGATGAATAGTGACATCATTGGGCAACGATATCTACTGGTTTCGGAGAACATGAGTTTCAAAGATATTTTAAGTCAGATTGCAATCGCATTAAATAAAAAAGCTCCGCGATTTGCCATTTCAAGAAAATTAGCTCAAATTGCAAAAGCAGTGGATCAAACTAAAGCATTTCTCACTAGAGGAAACCCTACCCTCACTAGAGAAAGTATAGAAGCAGCCTTTGCCAAACGTTGTTTTTCTGCGGATAAGATCAAAAAGGAATTGGGCTTTGAATTTGAACCCATGGATAAGGTGATAGAAGAAGAAGTTCCCTTGTACATAAAGTAATTGGTTAATTACGAATTACAAATCCAGTAATTACGAATCCATTTTATCGTCACTGCGAGTAAAGCGTCCTAGTCTTATATTGACTGTAAAATAAAAAGGATGCGACTTGCCTTGGTCGGTGTAAGATTGCTTCGCTGCGCTCGCAATGACCAAGGCTGCACTTGCAATGTCCAAGACGCAACTTAATTAGTGATAAATAAATTGCTTTTGGCAATTATTCTTTTTTCTCTTCCGATTGAATTTCGGCTTGTGGTGATTCTGCCTGCCCATTATCTTCCTTTTCTGCTTGCTGTTCAGAATGCAATTCAGCCGATCGGCTACTGAGATTATTGATTACCCTTTCAAAAACCTTTTCCAATTGATCTGGGTGGGCTTCGTAATAATTGTAATTGGAATCAAAATCTACTCTAGTAGCATTTACTTTTCGAAGGGCAGCATTAAATACGCTATCGTTTAAGTGCATGCTATCGCGATATCGATGATAACCCATGCGCACAATGGTTTCTGCCAATTGTATTTCTGTCATCACCTCAACCATGCGATCTTCTTCCCACAAATAATCCGGTTTCTTTTTTTCTTCTGCGCAGGAAAATAGAACCGCTAAAATCAATATGCCAATACACTTTCTCATCGTTCAAAAGTCAAACGTTCCCCTTTTTGGCTTTCATTAAAGTCTCCCTCATCATATGCCAAATGGCCACTTACAATGGTTTTTAATATGCTAGCACCAAACTTTTGCCCTTCAAATGGTGACCAAGCACATTTGTATAATATATTTTCTTTGCTGACTTGCCAAGATTTATTTAAATCCACCAAAACCAAATCGGCAAAATAACCCTCTCGGACATATCCCCTATCTTTAATATGGAAACATTCGGCTACCGCATGGCTACTTTTATTTACTACTTCTGCTAAACTAAAAATGCCCTGATCTACCATCTCCAATAATGCAGGAAGTGCATGCTGCACCAATGGTCCTCCACTAGGTGCATTAAAATAGCTTCCCGCCTTTTCATCTATAGTATGTGGTGCATGATCAGTGGCTATTACATCGATACGATGGTCTCTCACAGCAGTCCTAATGGCATCTCGATCACTTTTACCTTTTACTGCTGGATTCCATTTGATGTGTGTGCCTTTTTTGGCATAGTCTGCATCGGTAAACCACAAATGGTGTATGCATGCTTCCGCAGTAATTCTCTTTTCCTGCAAAGGAATATCATTTCTAAAGAGGTCCAATTCTTTGGCAGTAGAAATGTGCAAGATATGCAGGCGACTATTGTGCTTTTTGGCCAATTCCACTGCCTTGGAAGAAGACAAATAACAGGCTTCTTCGCTGCGAATAATTGGATGCTGTTCAATTGGAACTTCCTCTCCAAATTGCTTTTTTGCAGCCTCTATGTTGGCTCTAATGGTGGCTTCATCTTCGCAATGTGTAGCGATTAACATTGGGCAATTGGCAAATAGATTGTCTAGAACTTCTTCTTTATCTACCAGCATATTCCCAGTAGATGAACCCATAAAAACTTTTACCCCACAAACATTTTGATCGTTTGTCTTCAACACCTCTTCCAAATTATCGTTGGAAGCTCCCATAAAAAAAGAATAATTGGCCAGAGACTTTTGTGCTCCAATCTGGTATTTGTCTTCCAACAATTCTTGTGTCAAGGTATTTGGCACAGTATTGGGCATTTCCATAAAGGAGGTTATACCTCCGGCTACAGCGGCCTTGGCTTCTGTATATATTTCTGCTTTATGGATAAGACCCGGTTCTCTAAAATGCACTTGATCGTCTATCAATCCTGGCAATAGGTGTAAGCCTTTGGCATCTATCACCTTTTCGTTGGATTTAGCACTTAAGCCATTTTTACTTATCTCTGCTATTCTCTGCCCCTCAATGCGCAAGTCTGCTTCGAATATTTTTCCCTCATTGACTATGCTTGCGCCCTGAATCAATATGCTTGACATCTTAACTTTTTCTTTTGAAATTCTTGAAAAGGGAGGATATTTTCAGTTGAATGACACCGATTAGCCCTTCTTTAAATATCCCTGCATTCATTTTGCTGGTTCCTTTCTGTCGATCGGTAAAAATAATGGGCACTTCAACGACTTTGAAGCCCATTTTCCAGGCGGTAAATTTCATTTCGATCTGAAAGGCATAACCTTTGAATCGAATTTTATCCAAATTGATCTCTTCCAATACGGTGTTACGATAGCACTTAAATCCAGCAGTGGAATCATGGAAGGGCATTCCTGTAACAAAACGAACATATACAGAAGCATAATAAGACATTAAGACCCTGCCCATTGGCCAATTAACCACATTAACACCAGTAACATATCTAGAACCTATGGCCAGATCTGCACCTTCTTTATCACAAGCAGCATGCAATCGAACCAAATCTTCTGGATTGTGGCTAAAGTCTGCATCCATCTCAAAGATAAATTCATAATTATGCTTCAACCCCCATTTGAATCCATGTATGTAGGCAGTACCTAATCCAGATTTTTCACTTCTTTCTTCAATAAATAATTGGTCTTGAAATTTTGCCTGAAGACTTTTTACGATATCTGCAGTTCCATCTGGTGATCCATCGTCTACAACCAAAATGTGAAATCCACCTGCTAAAGAGAATACTTTTTCAATGATGCTTTGAATATTCTCAAGCTCATTGTAGGTAGGTATGATGACTAATTTACTGGACATGGAATTCAAACCCTAAAAATAATTATTCGGCTCGCATACGCAAGTTTGCTTCTCTTAATCTTTCATAAAATTGGAAACCAATTCATAAAACAAAATTGGCTGTTCTGCATGCACCCAATGTCCTGCTTCTGAAACTACCTCCAATTCATAATTTGGAAATTTATCTTGAATTTCCGACGCATATTGCGGCAAAATGTATGCCGAATTTTCCCCTTTGATAAACATTGTTGGTCCTTCATATTCTCCAACAGAAATATCCCAGTCCGAAATTGGAATTATTTCCTTTTCCAAAACTTCTAAATTAAATCTCCAAGCCAGTCTCCCCTTTTCCTTCCAATATAAATTCTTCAACAAGAATTGACGCACTCCCATTTCTTTTATATTCTGACTCAATACTTCATCCGCTTCTTTTCTGGAGCTTATGCGATCCAAATCCACAGCATTTAAAGCATCGATTATTCCGTAATGACTTACTTCATATGCCACAGGTGCTATATCTACTACAATAAGTTTCTTCAAATTGTTTTGATTATGCATAGCAAATTCCATGGCAGTTTTTCCTCCCATGGAATGCCCTAAAATTATTGGTTGTTCGATCTGATGTTCTGCAACAAATAATTCCAAGTCTTTCGCCATGAGTTTATAATCGAAATCTTCGGTATGGGGAGATTGTCCGTGGTTGCGCTGATCAATTAAAAATACCTGATAGGTATCGGACCACTTTTTAGCCAAGGTCATCCAATTGTCTAACGAGCCAAAGAGCCCATGTAATATAATTAATGCCTGACCACTCCCAAGGGTCTTATAATTCAACTGCATTTTAAATTTATTTTAAACAATTTAAATATACTTCAACTGTTTTTTCTAATCCCAAATACAAGGCATCAGAAATTAGAGCATGACCAATAGAGACTTCAAGTAAATTGGGAATATGCGCATTGAAATACTTGAGGTTATCCAGGTTTAAATCGTGCCCAGCATTAATTCCCAGCTCAAGGCTATTCGCTTTTTCAGCTGCTGTTATGAATGGCTGTATTGCCATTTCTTTGTGCTTTGCAAATTGTTCTGCATAAGGTCCAGTATACAATTCGATCCGATCTACTCCAACTTCTTTTGCTGCTTCAATTTGAGTCAAATCAGTTTCCATAAACAAGGAGCTCCTTACTCCTTCTTTATTTAACTGTTCAATAATGGTTTTCAAAAAAGAATATTCCTTTTGGACATCCCAACCAGCATTAGATGTCAAGACTCCAGGAGGATCAGGCACCAAAGTAACCTGCTCAGGTTTTACAGCCAATACCAATTGCATGAATTGTTCCGAAGGATAACCTTCGATATTGAATTCCGTTTTGACCTTATTTTTCAGATCATGAACATCGGCATAACGTATGTGTCGTTCATCAGGCCTAGGATGAACTGTAATGCCTTCCGCTCCAAATCTTTCAATGTCCAAAGCAACATTTAATAAATTTGGAACGTTACCTCCACGAGCGTTTCGCAAAGTGGCGACTTTATTGATGTTTACACTTAATCGACAACTCATAAATTAATAATATTGTATTTGGCAAAATTAATCATGCAGTTAAGAATCCTAGAACAAAAAAATGTTAGCCTACGAATTATTAAGTGAAGAAATTCCTCCCTTGAAGTTGAGCGATAGTGGAGAACAGGCATTACTGTGGATGGATGAGTTTAAGATTAGAGAATTACCTATCCTCAGTGAAAATGTTTTTGTTGGATTAATTTCTGAAGATGATATATTGGATGCCAATAAACCGGAAGCCAGTTTCAAGGATATGCAACCGGACCTCAAACGCATATGCATTGATAAGGATGAGCACATCTATGAAGTAATGGGAATGATGTCGATCAACAAATTGACGGTTTTACCTGTTGTTGATGATGACAAAAATTATTTGGGTTTGATTTCTGCAGATATCTTGATCGAAAAAATTGCCCAATTGGCTGCGATAAAAGATCCAGGAGGCATATTACAATTGGATTTAAATGTCAATGATTATTCCCTTTCTAAGATTGCAGCCATTGTAGAAAGCAATGATGCCAAAATCTTGAGTTCCTACGTTTTTACACATGAAGACTCCACAAAGATGTCTTTGACTTTTAAGATCAATAAGACCGATTTATCAGGAATTATACAAAGTTTTGTGCGTTATGATTATACCGTTTCTGCCTCTTTTCATCAAAGCGAAATGGAAGAAGAAATCAAACGCCGTTACAATGAGTTTATCCATTTTCTAAATATGTAGGGATGAAAAAGTCCCTTCTACTTTATTTCAGCTTCTTAATTATACCTGGTCTTTTCGGGCAGGCATATCAGTTAGATCCTGTTGAGATGGACAGTCAATTGGTAGCTCAAGCCAATAATGTGGTGAGCGAAATAAAAATCATTGGCAATAAACTGACCAAGGATTATATCATCCTGCGAGAGATGACCTTTAATGTTGGTGATACCTTGGAAAATGAAGTATTCGTTCAAGAGCTAGAACAATCCAAAAAGAATATATTGAATACCTCATTATTTAATTTCACTAAAATGGAATTGGCTTACTCCGATTCTATTCATGTGGTGGTTTATATTCAAGTAGTAGAAAGGTGGTACATTTTCCCGATTCCAATTTTTGAGATCGACGATAACAATTTCAATACTTGGTGGCAAGACAGAGATCTCTCCAGGATAAATTATGGAATGAATGTAATTCACAGAAATGTTCGTGGAAGAAAAGAACGATTAGGTGTAATGGCAAAATTTGGATTCTCCGAGCGATTGCGATTAACCTACTCTATCCCCTACATCAATAAACAGAGAAGAAGTGGGATGTCCTTTGGTCTCTCCTACAATCGAAAGGACGAAATTGTATATACTACTTTTAGGAACAAGCGTTTGCTTTATAAAAATGAAGATAGAGATGCCATTCGGAACCTGTCTGCTGGAGTAACCTACTCTTACCGGAAAAAGATATTTGAATGGCATTCTGTAGGAATAGAGTTTGATTACAATTCAATTGTAGACAGTGTTCGAATATTGAATCCAGAATACTTGGGTGATAACAAACAAAAAAGCCAATTCTTTAGCCTTACTTATGCCTATACCAACGACAGAAGGGATTCCAGAAATTACCCTTTGAAAGGATCTCTTTTTAATGTAAATATCAAAAAGTTTGGCTTGGGAATTAATAGTAGTCCAGTAGATCTGTTAAATCTACAATTGCAGTATAGAAAGTACATACCATTAAAAGAGAGGATCTATGCAGCTGCAAGTTTTCGAGGTGTTTTGGCGGCCAATGACAATCAACCTTACCTTTTGAGAAACGGTTTAGGTTATAATTCATTTATGATCCGATCCTATGAATTATTTGTAATTGATGGTCAGAATATTGCTCTTGGTAAAGCTCAAGTACGTTATCAATTGGTGAAACCCAGAGATTGGGATATTCAATTTATGCCTCAGCAATTTGGCAAATTTCATTTTGCCATGTATGTAGGAATTTTTGCAGATGCTGCTTATGTTGAAGACCAATTCGGATATCCAGACAATAACTTAGCCAATGAATTACAATATGGAAGCGGTATAGGAATAGATTTTGTAACATATTACGATTTTGTGTTGCGTACTGAGTTTTCAATGAATAAATTTGGCCAAAGCGGCTTGTTTTTTCACTTTGTAGCACCAATATAAGGCATATGAAAATTGCAATTTATGGTAATCGGGTCGAGGATGTTTTCATGAAAGACATTCAGCTTTTGATTGATGAATTGAAAAAGAACGAAGCTGATATATCTATTCACAATAAGCTTTTCAACCTACTTCAAACTAAAATCTCAGGAATAGAGAGTTGCAAAAGTTTTGACAATCAAAAATCTATTGACCCCAATACGGATTATTTGATCAGTTTAGGGGGAGATGGCACCTTCTTGGATACCGTTTTGTTGGTAGGGAGTAATGAAATACCTGTTCTTGGAATTAACACTGGTCGATTGGGTTTTCTATCGAATACAGATACCAGTGAAATAAGCTATGCTATTGCCTGTTTAAAACAAAAAGATTTTAAAATAGAGTACAGATCCATCCTGCATATTGAAAGCGATCACATCGATTTTGGTAATGATGATTTTGCCCTGAATGAAGTGAGTATCATGAAAAGGGATACTTCTTCCATGATTACCATACATGTTAATTTAGATGGGTCTCATCTCAATTCTTATTGGGCAGATGGATTAATTATCTCGACTGCTACAGGATCTACAGCATATTCACTTAGTTGCGGTGGACCAATTTTAACCCCTAGTAGTGAAAGTTTTGTAATTACACCTATCGCTCCGCATAACCTAAACGTTCGCCCAATAGTGATTAGCGATAGTTCTAAGCTAGAGTTGGTTATAGAAGGAAGAACAGACTCCTCACTTGTAGCATTGGATTCTAGGTCTTATGAATTGAATCATGAATCCTGCCTAAGAATAAGAAAAGCAGATCATAAGATTGCCCTTATTCAATTGCCTAAACACACTTTCTTGAGCAGTTTAAGAAACAAGCTAAATTGGGGATTGGACAAAAGAAACCTTTAAAAAGGTCATTCATCGATTAAATGAATCTCTTTATATTTGCATATTGCCCATTGGGAGATGAAAAAGCTAGTTTTAATTACACTCACAGTCTTCGTTCTATTGCCAAACTTTGCAGATGCGCAAAGATGGAAGCGATATAGACGTCAAGTAATTGGCGGCGTAGGAGTTACAAACTTCTTAGGCGAATTAGGTGGAGCGAATAAGATTGGTAGAGATGGCTTTGTTGACTTAGACTTTGCTGCTACTCGACCAACACTATTGGTTGGTTATCGATACCAAATCAATGGTTTTTTCTTTTTAAGGGGTAATTTATCTTGGGGAATTCTTCGTGGAGATGACCGATTTACCAAGGAACAATACAGACAAGGCAGGAATCTGCACTTCCGGTCTGGATTCTTTGATGTGAATGCCATGGCTGAATTTTATCTCTTTCAAAATGCCAGAGGCAATTTATATCGACTTAGAGGAGTGCGTGGTAAAAAAGGCTTAAATCTTGACTTGTACATATTTGGTGGAATCGGTTTTATGTATTTTAATCCCAAAGCTGAAATTGATGGACAATGGGTTGCTCTGCAACCATTAAGAACTGAAGGTCAGGGATTGCCCGGACAACCAGAACAATACAATAGAACAACCTTTAACATTCCCTATGGTATTGGAATTGGCAAGTCTATTGATCGATATACACAAGTAAATATGGAGCTTACGCTTCGAATGACATTTACAGACTATATTGATGATGTTAGTACAGACTATTATGGCAGAGCAAACTTAGAAAGGGACTTGGTAAGTGAATTTGGCTTTTCTCCAGAGGATGCCAATCGTGCTGCAAGACTTTCTGATCGAAACATATACTCACAAGTTGCTCCTGAGACTGGCATTGTAAGTAATCAAGATCTTGGAAAATCTACAATTAGCCAACAAAGGGGAGATTCTTCTGATAATGATTCTTTCATGACCTTGGTGTTTTCTGTAGCGAGAAAAATTGTCAAAAGACGAAGAAGTCGTCCTAAATTCTAATACTAAACTATTTTCTTTCTCGTTCCTCATCCATGCTCAAAAAAGGGATATACACATTTATTTTCTTCCTAATTATTGTTCAAAACGCTTTTGGACAAAAAACTACAGAGTTTGGGTTATTTATTGGCAGGTCTTATTATTTGGGAGAGATAAATCCAACTACCCATTTGGGTGGAGGTGTTGGAAGTTTAGCATATGGAGGATTGTTTCGTTTAAACTTAAACAATAGATACAGCCTTAAATTGGCAGCATATAAAGCCAAATTAGCTACAGAAGATCGTTTCACAGAGCTTCGATTTAACCGTTTTAGGGATGCCTCTTTTGAGGGAGATTTGATTGAAGTAAGTCCACAAATTGAATTTAATTTTCTTCCCTATCAGATGGGCGATAAGAAATTCTTTTTTAGTCCATACCTATTTGTTGGACTAGCTTTCTATTCTATTGAATCAGATGCAACCGTTGAAAATTTTGAAACAGTACCGGTTAGCACTAAATCTGGCATGCAATTCGCTCTTCCCTTTGGACCTGGGCTGAAACTGAATGTTGGGAAAAAGATGAGTTTAAACTTTGAGTGGGGTTTTAGAAGAACATCGAATGATCAATTGGATGGTTTATCTAATCGATTTAATGAAATATTTGAACTTGGAAAAGAATATGATAACGACTGGTACGTTATTTCTGGGTTTGCTTTAACCTATAAGTTGACAAAGGTAGGTCCTTGTCCTGCTATAGAATTTTAAATTAATCTGATATTTGCGCAAAATTTGAAAATGCCAATTCCCGAATCCATAAATAGAGACCAAATCCCCAAGCATATCGCAGTTATTATGGATGGGAATGGTAGGTGGGCCAAACAAAATGGAAAACCAAGGGTTTTTGGACACAAAAATGGGGTTAAAGCAGTGCGCAGTGTAACTGAAGGTGCAGCTGAAATAGGCGTTGAATATTTAACGCTTTATGCTTTCTCGACAGAGAATTGGAACCGACCGAAGGCAGAAGTTACCGCACTCATGCAACTATTGGTAAGCACCATAAGCAAGGAATTAAAAACCCTGAACAAAAACAATATCCGATTACAAGCTATTGGTGATTTAAAAAGCTTACCAGGTAATTGCAATAAAGAACTTCAATCTGCGATTAATAATACTTCCCAAAACACAGGCATGACATTGATACTGGCACTCAGCTATAGCAGTAAATGGGAGATTTTAAATGCCATCAATGGGCTGTTAAATGATGTTAAAGGTCAGAAAGTTATATCCGATTCTATAGATGAAAGTGTGTTCAAAAATTATCTTTGCACCAAAGACTATCCGGATCCTGAATTGCTAATTCGAACCAGTGGTGAATTTAGAATTAGCAATTTTTTGTTGTGGCAGTTGGCTTATGCAGAATTGTATTTTTCGCCAATCCTGTGGCCGGATTTTAGAAAAGAAGATCTATGGGATGCAATATCAGACTATCAGAAAAGAGAAAGAAGGTTTGGAAAAACCAGTGAGCAATTAATGGAAAGCAAGTCCCTTTGAGAAAATATATACTGACCTTCTTTTCTAGCTTATTTTTATTGATAAGTGCAAAATCGCAAATTACTGTTGATCCAGCTCTCGAGGTAATGGATTATAATTCTCCAAGGACATATATTATCGGTGGAATTAATGTAAGTGGAACCGAAAACTTGGATCATTCTGCATTAATTGCAATAGCTGGTTTGGCAGAAGGTCAGGAAATTAAAATTCCTGGAGAAAAAGTATCGAATGCCATTACCAATCTATGGAATCAGGATTTGTTTACCGATATAGAAATAAGCGTGACCCAAGTACAAGGCGATTTGGTATATCTGGATCTTCGTGTAGAGGAAAGACCTCGTTTATCCAAATTCCGTTTTAAAGGCGTTAAGAAAGGCAAACAAGAAGGAATTCGAAAGGACATTCAATTGATTAGAGGAAGTGTGATCACCCCAAATTTGATCAATAATACCAAACGAAAAGTTCGTAACACATTTGTAGACAAAGGTTACTTTAATACAGAAGTTGAAATCCTTGAAGAAGATGATCCTACTTTGAGGAACAATACCATCATTACCATAGATGTAGACCGCAACGAAAGGGTCAAAGTAAAAGACATTCGAATTGAAGGCAATGAAAACTTAGACGATAAAAAGATTCGCAAAGCGATGAAGAATACCAAAAGGAAAAGGTTTATTCGCATATTCAAATCTTCTAAATTCATCAAACAAGATTTTGAATCTGATAAGCTATCTGTCATTGCGAAATATAATGCACTGGGTTATAGGGATGCAAAAATTGTTTGGGACACCGTTTATCAGGTCAACAGAAAGAGAGTAAGTGCTGAAATTAAAATCAAAGAGGGTAAGCAGTATTATTTTGGAGAAATCAAATGGATAGGTAATACCAAATACACCGATGAAGAATTGCATCGAATTCTTGGTATTGAAAAAGGTGACTTATTCAATCAAGAGCTTTTTGACCAAAGGGTTTACCAAGATCCTAGCGGAAGAGATATTAGTTCGCTTTATCTGGATGATGGTTATTTATTCTTTCAACCTAATGTTGTGGAAACCCAAGTAAGACAGGATACCATTGATTTTGAAATTCGATTGAGAGAAGGAAGACAAGCAAGAATCAATAAGGTTACCATTGTAGGTAACACCAAAACAAACGATCATGTTATTAGACGAGAGTTGAGGACAAATCCAGGGGATTTATTCAGCCGATCTGATATTATTCGATCTCAAAGGGAATTGATTCAATTGGGATATTTCAACCAAGAGAAACTGGCTGTTAACCCTGTCCCCGATCAAGCGAATGGAACAGTAGATATTGAATATGTTGTAGAAGAACAACCATCTGATCAGGTTGAACTTTCTGGAGGTTGGGGAGGAAATCGTGTGGTTGGAAGTTTGGGATTGACCTTTAATAATTTCGCGGCGAAAAAAATATTCAAGAAGAATGCGTGGAGGCCTCTTCCGGCTGGTGATGGACAAAGGTTAAGTTTAAGGGCACAAACGAATGGTCAATTCTTCCAATCTTATAATATTTCTTTTACAGAACCTTGGTTGGGTGGCAGAAAACCCAATAGTTTAAGTGTTGGAGGTTCTCTTTCGATACAGAATTTAAGTTCTAGTAGATTATCCATATGGAGAGGTTCGGTAGGATTAGGCCAGCGATTAAAAGTACCGGATGATTTCTTTACCTGGTATAATGAAGTCAGTTATCAGTATTACGAATTGAATAACTGGCCCAATTTCATATTTAGGGATGGTTTCGCTCATAATTTAAGTTTCACAACTAACCTGGCCAGAAATTCTATTGATGCACCTATCTTTCCTACGCAAGGATCTCAAACCTCTTTGTCTTTGCAATTCACTCCTCCATATTCCTTCTTTGATGGAAGAGAGGATTATGATGACATAAGCAACCAAGAGAGATACAAATTCATTGAGTACCATAAATGGAAATTTAATTCCTCCTGGTTCACAACCATAACTGGCAAATTGGTCTTAAATACTAAACTTGGATTTGGTTATTTGGGATCCTATAACCAAGGTGTTGGACAATCGCCATTCGAACGTTTTTTCTTAGGTGGAGACGGATTAAGTGGATTTAATTTAGATGGTAGTGAAATTATTGCATTAAGGGGTTATGGCGACCGTGTGCTTTCCCCTAGAGAAGGTGCATCAGTGGTAAGTAAATATACTATGGAAATGCGTTATCCGTTTAGCTTAAACCCTACTGCAACAATTTATGGCCTAGCTTTTGTAGAAGCAGGGAGATCGTGGTTCGATTTTAAGGAATTTGAACCATTTGGCGTAAATCGTTCGGCAGGAGTTGGAGTTAGAATATATATGCCATTCTTTGGCTTATTAGGGTTAGATTGGGGATATCGATTTGATGATATTCCGGGAAGAACAGATCCAAATCAAAGAACTGAATTCCACTTCTCCATTGGCGGTAACATTGGAGGATGGTAAAATAGATATAGTCATGAGAAAATATTTTGTTTATTTAGCACTTTTTTTATTCGCATTAGCTGCGAATGCTCAAAAGTTCGCTTATATCGACACAGAGTATATCCTTAAAAATATTCCGGATTATTCTGAAGCACAGAAACAATTGGATGCGTTGTCAAAACAATGGCAGTCGGACATAGAGAGAAGAGAAAAGGCAATAGAAAATATGTATAAAGATTTTCAAGCAGAAGAAATATTGCTGACTGAAAAGATGAAAGATAAAAGGAAAGAAGACATCATTAAAAAAGAAGATGAATTGAGGGAATTTCAGAAGGAGAAATTTGGAGTAGATGGTGAATTATTCAAGAAAAGAAAAGAATTGGTGAAACCCATACAAGAGAAAATGTACAAGGCTGTTCGAGAAACAGCTAATATCGGGAGATATTCGATTATTTTTGACAAAGCAAGTAGAGAGGCTTCTATTGTATATACCAATCCAAAATACGATAAGAGCGACGACATTTTGCGAAGAATGGGTTTTGAACCTGGTAAAGAAAATAGTAGAGCACGATAACAAACATTAATTAACTTAATCAATTAAATAACAGACCAATGAGAAATTTAAAAAACATCATATTAATTAGTTTGACCTTATTAGCGACAAGCACATTTGCACAAAAGTTGGGTCATATTAATTCTAATGAATTATTGCTTGCCATGCCGGAAAGAGCAAATGTGGAGAACCAAATTAAAACGACAGCTCAAGAATTGGAAAATCAGTTGACGGTTATGACCAAGGAATATGAAGCAAAGATTCAAGACTATCAAGCCAAAGAATCTACAATGACAGATGCTATCAAAACGGATAAATTGAAAGAAATCACCAATTTGGAGCAAAGAATTACAGAATTCAGACAAACGGCTAATAATGATTTACAAACTCAAGAAGAAACTTTATTAAAACCAATTATTGACAAGGCAAGAACAGCAATTGAAGAAGTTGCTAAAGAAGGTGGATACAGTTATATATTCGACTCAGGAGTAGGTGTTTTATTGTATCAGAAAGATTCTGACGATATCATGCCAATGGTAAAGAAAAAGTTAGGACTACTTTAATTCCGCTTTTCTGAAAAACATAAATTGCAAAGCAGTTCTAGTGAACTGCTTTTTTTATGCAAAATAAAATCAAACATAACCCCAAGGACCCAATAGGAATTTTTGATTCAGGAGTTGGGGGCACCTCTATTTGGAAAGAAATCCACCAAAAATTACCATTGGAAAACAGCATTTATTTGGCAGACAGTAAAAATGCACCCTACGGAACTAAAACTAAAAAAGAAATTATTGCACTCTGTGTTAAAAACACGGAAATTCTAATTGAGAAAAACTGCAAAATTATTGTCGTGGCTTGCAATACTGCTACCACAAATGCAATAGATTTTCTTAGAAGGAATTATAACCTACCATTTATTGGTATTGAACCCGCGATAAAACCTGCATCCCTTCATTCAAAAAACGGCAGAATTGGGTTATTAGCTACCAAAGGAACTTTGAGCAGTGACTTATTTCATAAAACTGCTGCTTCCTTCTTAAAGGAGGTACAATTGGTTCAACAAGATGGAAGTGGTATCGTAGAATTGATAGAATCTGGAAAATTATATTCCAATGAGATGAGTGAATTGTTGGAGGGTTATTGTCAGATCTTTATCGATGAAAAAGTGGATCATCTGGTACTTGGTTGTTCTCATTATCCTTATTTAATTCCACAGCTAAAAAAACTATTGCCAAATACTATCAATATCATTGATTCCGGATTGGCAGTAGCCAATCAAACCAAATCCGTTCTAGAACAAAATAACCTTTTGAACACTTCTCCGGACAATTTGAGCAATGACTTTTACATCAATAAGGAATCGACGGTATTGTCAGACTTAATTGGTAATCGATATCTAATTCTAGTTCAAGATTTCTAATTCTTGGAACCAAATTCCATCAAAAAAGATTTAATAAAATCATCTAAATCCCCATTCATAACGGCATCCACATTAGCCGTTTCATGATTGGTTCTAACATCCTTGACCATTTTGTATGGGTGCATTACATAATTTCTTATTTGAGATCCCCATTCTATTTTCTTTTTATCTGCTTCAATTTCTGCTCGCTTTTCTTCCCTTTTACGCATTTCTATTTCGAACAATTGAGATTTCAGCAATTGCATGGCCTTTTCTTTATTTGCCAATTGAGATCTTGACTCCGTATTGTCGATTACGATACCCGTAGGCTCATGGTGCAACCTAACTCCAGTTTCTACTTTATTTACATTTTGTCCTCCAGCTCCTCCTGATCTAAAGGTATCCCATTTAATATCCGCTGGATTAATTTCAATTTCAATGGAATCATCCACCAAGGGGTAAACATATACAGAAGCAAAAGAGGTATGCCTTTTGGCGTTAGAATCAAAGGGTGAGATTCTTACCAAGCGATGAACTCCATTCTCTCCTTTGAGGTAACCAAATGCAAATTCGCCCTCAAATTCTAAGGTTACAGTTTTAATCCCGGCAACATCTCCATCTTGTAAATCCAGTTCTTTTACTTTCATGCCATTCTTTTCACCCCACATCAGATACATGCGCATTAACATAGATGCCCAATCGCAACTTTCCGTGCCACCTGCTCCTGCTGTTATTTGTAAAACCGCATTTAAGGAATCCTCTTCTGAACTCAACATATTTTTGAACTCTAGACTCTCTAATTCCTTAACCGCTTTTTGAAAAGAATCTTCTACTTCAGATTCACTTGCACCTTCTTCCTTATAGAAATCAATCATAACCTCTACTTCATCTACCGCATTTTTTACCTTTTTGTACCCTTCCGTCCAGACCTTTTTATTTCTCAATTGTTTCAAGAACTTTTCCGCCTCTTTAGGGTCATCCCAAAATTCAGGCAAATGGGTTCTTTGCTCCTCTTCATTGATCTCAATTTGCTTATCCTCGATATTTAAATAAGAATGAAGTGCTGCCGTCCTTTCTTGAAGATCTTTTAATTGGTCTTGCGTAATCATGGTTTCTTCTTGGGAAAGGGCCAAAGTTAACTTTATAAGTTCAAATCAAATTGGGTTTAGACTTCAGATTTAAACTGTTATTTTTATTTGAAATGAATGCTAAGGCCGACATCTTTCAATTGCTAAATAAATACTGGGGATATAAAGAATTTAGACCTAAACAAGAAGAAATAATTAGGGCGGTTCTTAATGTGGAAGATACCCTTGCATTATTGCCCACAGGTGGAGGTAAATCGATTTGCTTTCAAATACCGGCACTTGTCAAAGAAGGGATATGTTTGGTCATTTCGCCATTGATTGCTTTAATGCAAGATCAGGTAGATAATCTCAATAAAAAAGGAATAAAGTCATTGGCTATCCATTCAGGAATGTCTAAAAGGGAGATCGACATTAGTTTAGATAATGCAGCCTATGGTGACTATAAGTTCCTTTATCTATCTCCTGAAAGATTGGGTACTCCGATGTTTCAGGAAAGATTACATAAAATGAAGGTGAATTTAATCGCTGTGGATGAGGCCCATTGTATATCTCAGTGGGGTTATGATTTTAGGCCTTCATACCTAAAGATTGCAAGCATTAGAGACAAACTTAAAGGAATACCCATTTTGGCATTAACTGCAACCGCCACTCCAAATGTTGTTAGTGATATTCAAGACAAACTGGAGTTTAAAACAGAATCCGTGATACGGAAAAGTTTCTATCGTCCTAATTTAATTTATGTGGTCAGGAGAGATGACAATCCACTGGAAAAATTGCTAAAAATCATACGAAAGGTAAATGGATCTGCTATTGTTTATGTTTCAAGTCGTTCAAAATGCAAACAAGTTTCAATTTTTTTAAATCAACAAAATATTCAATCTGACTTCTATCATGCAGGATTGGGGTATGAGGAAAGAATGCAAAAACAAGCCAAGTGGATAAAGGGCAATTGCAGAGTTATAGTAGCGACCAATGCATTTGGAATGGGCATTGATAAAGCTGATGTTAGACTAGTAGTTCACCTTGATGCACCTGAGACCTTAGAAGCTTATTTTCAAGAAGCTGGTAGAGCCGGAAGAGATGGGAAGAAGGCCTACGCCGTATTAATTAGCAATTCTTCTGTTTCAAATAATCTAGAAAAAAGAGTACTTCAGAAATACCCAGAAATTGAATTAATAAAGTCCATCTATCTGGCCATTTGTAATTATTTGCAAATCCCTTATGGGTCTGCAAAAGATAATTTGTATCATTTTGATTTAAATGAATTTGCTGAACGCTATAAGTTTCAGAAAACGCAGTGTTTACATGCAATCCGTTTTTTAGAGAAGGAAGAGCTATTGCAATTTAATTTTTCAGGCAATAGTATTTCTAAGGTTCATATTATAGCTTCTCCTAATGAACTTTATGCACATCAAATCAAGCAAATCAATCACGAAGATGTCATCAAAGCACTTTTGAGGTTATATGGTGGCATAATGGAAGATTATGTAAAGATCTCAGAGCATGAAATTGCACGCCTTATCTCGAAAAACAAAAATTCGGTAAGCAAAGTTCTTCAGCGATTAGACGAGTTAAACTTCATCAATTATATTGAAAAGACTGAGGTCTCAAGCATCCTATTTTTAAAAGATCGACTAGAACAGAAGTCGCTAAGATTCTCCAAATCAAATTATGCGGATAGAAAGCAGATTGGTCTTTCTAAAATGAAATCTGTTTTAATGTATTTAAACGATAATGACAAGTGCAGAAGTCAATCTCTACTTGCCTATTTTGGGGAAAAGAAAAGCAACAGATGCGGAAGGTGCGATGTTTGTATACAGGACAAAAAAGTATCATTGAAGAATGAGGAGTTTGAAAATATAAAAAACAAGATCAAGCAGGAATTAAAAACTAACCAATTGACTTTAAGCCAATTGATGAAGCTTTTCCCTGAAAATAAAATTGAAAATTTTAAAGAAGTGATGGCCTTTCTTGTGGACAATAGTCAAGTAAAATTATCCAAGGGTTTATACTCTTGGGAAGCGAATAAATCTATAGTATTTTGATATTCCAAGACAAATACAAAATGGATTGGTTAAATATTGTCTTGGTAGCTATTTCCTTAATTCTTGCGATTTATCTTCCCTTTGAACTGTTTCTGTTTGCTTATGCAATTCTAGGTCCACTGCATTATTTAACCGAAATTAATTGGTTGGACAATAAAAAGTACTTTCTGGGGAAGAGAAAATCTTGGTTTTTATTCTTTGTATTCATTGCAATTTTAGTTTCTATTCATCCGATGATTAAGCTTTTTGATTCTTCTTGGACAGAAAATAATTTTTTTGAATTGCTATTAAAATATGGTCCAATCATTGTCTTTTCCTGTTTTCTCTTTGCGTTTGGCTTATTATTTATCAAGGTCAATAAATTACTTACACCTGCTATTGTATTTGTATGTTTAATCTCATTTGGTATTTATTACTTCATCCCCACTCCAATTATCTTGGCAGGAGTATTTCTTCCAACAATTATTCATGTTTATTTATTTACTTTCTTATTTATTTTATATGGAGCACGTAGGAATTCCAATCCTATTGGTAAAATAAATGCAATCGCGTTGCTAATTATTCCACTGATAATCTACTGCTTGCCTTTACATCCTGCTAATTATGAACTATCAAATGATGCGATCAACAATTATTCGTCCAGTAATTTTCATTTCCTCAATAAGGCCATTGCATACCTTATTGGAGAAAGTATTTCTGATATCAAACAAATTGATGTGGTAGGATTAAAAATTCAAGTCTTTATTGCTTTTGCATACACCTACCATTATCTTAATTGGTTTTCGAAAACATCAATTATTGGCTGGAGTAAAGGACTTAATAGGAAAAGAAGCTTAATTATAGGTGTCCTTTGGATAGGCTCTGTTGGAATTTATATGTACGATTTTAAACTTGGGTTTACTTATCTAATTTTCTTAAGCTTCCTACATGTATTCATGGAGTTCCCTTTAAATGTAAGAACCATTCAAGATCTATTTAAATAAATTACTCTTGATTGATTAATTGCTCAAAGTCGTTTTCACTTATTACTTTGATATCTAATTTTTCCGCTTTTTCTCTCTTGGAAGGTCCCATGTTTTCTCCTGCAAGTACATAATCTGTTTTTGAGGAAATAGAACCTACATTTTGTCCCCCATGTTCTTCTATTAATTGCTTGATTTCATTTCTAGAATACTTACTAAATACGCCAGAAACAACTATTTTTTTACCTTCAAGCACATTGGATTTGAGTGATTGATTATCCTCCGTTATTTGCAATTGAAGACCGAATTTTTGCAATTCCCTTATTAATTCTTGATTACTATTTAGTTTGAAGAAATCAATAATGCTTTCAGCAATCTTATCTCCGATCTCATCTACTGCTATAAGTTCTTCAAATGTTGCATTACGCAAAGCTTCCATGCTTTGGAAATGCAGTGCTAATTTTTTAGCCACTGTTTCACCTACATGTCTTATTCCAATAGCAAATAATAGTTTAGGAAAAGGGGTTTGTTTAGAAGCTTCCAATCCATTTAATAAATTAGATACTGATGTTTCGGCCATTCGATCTAGAGGCAAAAGATCTTCTTCTTTTAGCTTATAGAGATCCGATATATTATATATCAAATTCTCATTAAATAATTGCTCGATGGTTTCTTCACCCAAGCCATCAATATTCATTGCTTTTCGAGAAATAAAATGAATCATCTTACCTTTAATTTGCGGTGGACATGCCATAGAATTTGGGCAATAATGTTGCGCTTCTCCTGCAATTCGAACAAGCACTGTATTACATTCCGGACAATTTTTTCTATAAATAGTCGGTTTTGAGTCCTCTTTTCGTGCATCTATATTTACACCTACTACCTTTGGAATAATCTCACCGCCTTTTTCTACCTGTACCAAATCTCCTTCACGGATATCAAGTTTTTCAATTTGATCCGCATTGTGTAATGAAGCTCGTTTAACCGTAGTGCCTGCCAATAAAACTGGCTCCAAATTAGCGACTGGGGTAATTGCTCCAGTTCGACCTACCTGATAACTTATCGTATTTAATCTGGTTTCAACTTGTTCTGTTTTGAATTTATAGGCAATTGCCCATCTAGGACTTTTGGCAGTAGTGCCTAGTTCTTCTTGCAAGTCAAGATCATCCACCTTAATTACAATACCATCAATCTCAAAATCAAGCTTTAATTTCTCTTTATCCCAATAATCAATAAACTCCATTATTTCCTCTATCCCCTTGCATTTTGCAATCATTCGATTCTTTTCTTTGGGCACTTTAAACCCCCATTCTGAAGCTACTCTTATGTTTTGAATATGTTCTCTCGAAGGCAATCGATCCCCCAATATGTAATACAAATAACAATCTAATTTCCGCTCTGCCACAACAGATGAATCTTGCATCTTCAATGTTCCTGAAGCAGCATTTCTTGGGTTTGCCAATTTGTCTTCACCTGCTTCCTCTCTTTTCTGATTGATACCATTAAATACAGACAAAGGATAAAATATTTCTCCCCTAATCTCAAATTCATTTGGATAATTGCCTATTAAACTTAAAGGTATGCTTCTGATTGTTTTTACATTGGTGCTAATATCATCTCCTTTGCTACCATCACCCCTAGTAACTGCTTGATGTAACTGTCCCTCTTTATAGGTAATACTAATAGCAACACCGTCGTACTTCAATTCACAAGTATAGGCTACTTGTTTCCCGATTAACTTTTGAACCCTTTGGTCAAACTCTTCAATTTCCTCTTTACTATAACTATTGGATAAAGAAAGCATTGGATACTTATGCTGTATGGTTTCAAAATTCTTGCTTATATCTCCACCAACCCTTTTTGTTGGAGAGTTCTGATCAGCATATTCAGGAAATTGTGTTTCCAATTCCTGAAGTTTTTTCAACATCATATCAAAATCATAATCGGAAATGGAAGGATTGTCTTCGATATAATATTTATGATTGTGAAGGTGTAATTCTTTACTAAGATCTTCTATTTGCTTTTTGACTTCTTCTGCATTCATGGGATTATGGCTTGCCCTTAAAATTATTAATTCGAGGCTTTTCTCCTATATTTAATTTTGAAATTCCTTCCATGAAATTTACAGATCGTTATACAAGGGCATTTACCTATTTACTTCCTAGCCCTTTTACCATTGCAATCTTATTAACAGCGATTATATTTTGCATTGCATTTGTATACAATTATGATAGCAATCAAAGCAATTTCCATTCTATACAGAATCTATTTGAACACTGGGAACAGGGCTTGTGGAATAATGCCTTAATGGTGTTTGCAATGCAAATGATGTTAATGCTTGTTCTAGGTCACGTTCTTGCACTAACTCCTTTAGTTTCCAAACTAATAGATGCGGTTATTTCTTACGCAAATAATACTTCAAAGGCTGCATTCCTTGTTACCATACTTACTATATCGGTTTCCTTATTTAATTGGGGATTAGGATTAATTTTTGGTGCCATTATATGTAGAAAAATAGGTGAGCGAGCAAGTAAACTAGGCTTAGAAATTAATTACCCTCTTGTTGGAGCAGCAGGTTATTCAGGACTCATGGTATGGCATGGGGGAATTAGTGGTTCTTCTTTGATAAAAGTTGCTGAAGAAGGACATTTAAAAAGTTTGATGAAAGGTATATTCGATGAAGAGCAGATAAGTTCATTGCCTCTTAATATTAGCTTGAATGAAACTGCTTTTTCTGCTATGAATATCCTCAATAGCATTCTAATTCTTTTACTCTTGCCTTTACTCATGTATTTTTTAGGCATACTTTCATTTCAAAAGAAGGACCTATCTCCACTACTCAACTCTCAGAAAGAAACTGAAGATTTAATATCAAGGCCAATTGGAGCGGAAAGAATTGACAATTCAAGCGTTATTAATGTCTTAATCTGTCTAACTGTTCTAATGTTTCTTTTAATCAAAGTATTTAATTCAGATCAATTAAAAGACTTCAGTTTTATTACACCCAACTTTATTAACCTCACTCTTTTTGCTCTTGCAATTGGACTGCACCAAAACTTTAAAGGATTTCTTCAAGCCGTTAATGAAGCTATAGGTGGTGCTTCTGGCATACTAATCCAATTTCCACTTTACTTTGGAATTATGGGAGTTATGAAAGGCAGTGGTCTTGTGGAAGCAATGTCTCAATTTTTTATTGGCATCTCCAATGAGACAACATTTCCAATCTTTACATTGATCAGTGCAGGTATTGTAAATGTTTTTGTACCAAGTGGCGGTGGACAATGGGCAGTTCAAGGACCGATCATAATTCAAGCTGCAGAGGCATTGAAAGTTTCTTTACCAAAAAGTATACTAGCTCTGGCATATGGTGATCAGTTAACCAATATGCTGCAACCTTTTTGGGCATTACCTTTATTGGGAATTACCAAACTAAGTGCAAAAGAGATTCTACCTTATACTTTAATATTGATGTTGGCAGGTATCCTAATTTATATTACTTCCCTTTTAATTTTCTAGAGATTCAAACTTTTTGAGCCTTTGTAATCAAATGCATCTCTTAAGCCATTACCTAGAAGTACAAAGGATAATACAAGAATACAGATTGCAAGACCAGGAAATATTGCTAAATAGGCATCCCCTGTAATAATATACCCTTTATGTTCACTTATCATTCTACCCCAGGTAGCTTGAGGTGGTTGAGCACCTAGTCCTAGAAAACTCAGGCCTGCTTCAATTAAAATTGCAGCAGCGAAGTTAGATGCAGAGATTACGATAATTGGACCACTTATATTTGGGAGTATATGTTTAAACATTTGCCGCATATTATTAAACCCAAATGACCTTGCAGCTTCAATAAACTCCTTTTGTTTAACCGAAATGGCTTGACCTCTTACAATTCTTGCAACTTCCACCCACATGGTTAATCCGACAGCTATAAATACTTGCCAAAAACCCTTACCTAAAGCCAAAGTAATGGCAATCACCAATAATAGCGTGGGTACGGACCAAACAACATTAATAAGCCAGACTATTAAATCATCAATTTTTCCACCAAAAAATGCAGCAATTAAGCCCAATGAAATCCCTATAAGCAAAGAGATAAAAATAGAAATTGCGCCTACGGTAAATGAAATCCAAGTCCCTGCCATTAATCTACTTAATAGATCTCTTCCATATCGATCGGTACCCAATGGATAGATTCTACTTTTTAAATGTAGATCTGGATTAAAGCCATCTTTCCAATGATTAAACGGATATGCCTTTACTTCTTTAACCTCTCTATTGGAAACCTTTTCTATATAGATTGAATCCCCTTTGATCCAATTAGCATGAATGGGAATTTCTTGATTAAATGAAGTGGATCCAAACAACCAATAGTTTAATCCACCATTAGAAATTGTTTCTTCATTGTCAAAAATTAAAAATGTGGTTTTAAACCCTGGCTTTTTACGTGACAGTTCTAAATGTTGGTTATTTGCCTTTGCTGTATTATCTATACGTATTAAAGGCCCTAGAATTGAAACCATCAAAAAGGCAAAAATTACAATAAGTCCAATTAGAGCAGGTCTATTGGATATAAGCTTTCTAATTAATTCTTTTGATGGGGATTGCTGCTCTTTCAATTCAACTTATTTTTCGCCCTTTCCAATTCACCCTTACGAAGATAGATAAGATTGCAATTCCTATAGAGTATAAGGGGTAGATTATCGAAAGCAATAATGAAATAAATAGGTTCTTATAAATTCTTGGGTTTTTTACTGAAATTAGAAAGAGAACATCTACTAGCCATTTAAATGCTAAAAAGGACAATAATAGTATTGGATCGAATAAGCCAAGAATGCTTCCAATGAAGCAAGCGAATAAAGCTAAATTGATTATCCCAATTATAAAACTTATTAATATACTATCCCTATCCCTATACCTCTTCACCTTCGAAAACCAACGAATTCGCTGATTGATTAAAGCAGATAAGGTTGTAGGTAAAATGGTTGAAACCAAAGCCAATTCACTTTTAAGGAATATTATCTTGGCATCTTTGTTTTTTTTCTCCTTTAGTTTATACAATAGAAATACATCATCTCCTGTAAGCAAGTCAATATTTCCTGCATATGGATTTAGCTCATTAAAAAGTGTTTTTGGAAATGCCATATTTGCCCCATTGCATATGAAGGCTTTATTTAATCCTGAAGCTGCTCCTCCAATAGCAATTATAGAATCTAATTCTAAAGAAAGAAGTTTTTGTAATATTCCTCTTGGGTTTATTGCTTTAACCGGTCCGATTATTAAATCTGCTTTTTCTTCCTCATAACTCCCAACTAAAGTCCGTATCCAGTATTTACCCATGGAGCAGTCGGCATCCGTAGTGATGATCAACTCACCATTGGAATGATTAATTCCAAATCGAATGGCCTCCTTTTTACCAAATGATTCTTTTAGATAAAGTATTTGATAATTTAATGAGCATTCGCTCAATAGTTTTTCAAGAATATTAAGTCCACTATCTTCGGAATGATCATTCACAAAAACCAATTCAAAATTATTAGATGGATAATTCTGATTTTTTAAATCCATTATCAGTTTTGGCAGATTTTCTTCTTCATCTCTAAATGGAATAATAATGGATACTTTGATATCCTCAGCTTCTAGATTATCATTTGTTTTTAACCTATTGTAACCAAAGGTGAATGATACCATTAAAACGAGATACAATACTGTTGCGATGCTAATGAATAAAATCATATGGAATATGATTTAATCTTTAACCAATTCATTCGATTCAACATCATCAAACCGGCTATAGATGGGATAAATAAATTCACAATCCACAATAGGATTGAAGCCAATAATCCTATTGATCCAATGCCAGCATAGGTTTCAAATAACCAGTATGCAACAGTTGTTCTTACGGGTAAATCAGATATCCAAGCAGTTGGAATTACTGTACTGATAAAAAAAGTAAGCGATACCAATATTAATGCAGTAATTACTTCAAGTTCTGATCCAAACATTTTAAGCAAGATCAAATATTGTAAACTAAAAACCAAGTATCTAATAATGCTAATCAACAAGACATTTAATCTAAGCCCTGTACTCAGTTTAATAGGCAAGTTTTGATTCCAATTTAACTTGTCAGATGCAAAATTCAATATCCTTAATAAATTATTTGATGCAAAAAATGCAATAATCAAAACGCATATCAATACCATTAATAGCATTTCTTGAAATGGACTTTGAATAATTCTATATTCCAAAAAATGAAAAGCAATTAATCCAAATAAAACGGTAGTTAATAATTGACTTACTGCACTAAAAGAATTAGCGTGTAGTCCCTTTACTCTATTTTCCTTTTTAATATAAATTAATCTTCCGGCAATTTCTCCAATTCGATTGGGGGTAATAATACTCATTGTGATCCCAAACAAAATCGATTTAAGAGATAGCCAAAAACCTAAAATTTCAAATCTTTTGATGATATATCGCCATTTTATGGTTTCCAAAGACCAATTCATAATCATCAGCAAAAACACTAAAGCAAGCCATTGAAAATTGGCTTTAATCTTTACCAAAAGTTCCCACCAATCAACGACAATTGTCTTCTGAGTAAAAAGTTGAATAATATAAAATAAAGCAATTGCTCCAATGAGAATTCCAATAATCCTATTCGCAATTTTATATAGCTTTGTTTTACCCAATGGAGAAAATAATTAATAATGCGGATAAAGTAATCCTTGGAATTGATCCAGGTACGAATATAATGGGTTATGGACTGATTTCTGTGAATAAGAAAGAGATTTCTTTGTTGGCTATGGGGGCAATTCACTTGAACAAATACAATGACCATAGTTTACGGTTGAAAAAAATATTTGAAAGAACAATTCAACTATTAAAAGACTATAAAGTGGATGAAATGGCAATTGAAGCTCCGTTTTATGGTAAAAATGCTCAATCCATGTTGAAATTGGGTCGTGCACAAGGAGTTGCAATGGCGGCATCTTTACTTCGAGAAGTGCCGGTAAAGGAGTATATGCCGAAAAAAATAAAAAAATCAATTACTGGTAATGGATCCGCTTCTAAAGAGCAAGTTGCATCTATGTTGAAATCAATTGTTTCTTATAAGGAATCTCCCAAATATTTAGATGCTACAGATGGGCTAGCTGTTGCTGTCTGTCATCACTTCCAAGGCAATACCATTGTAAATGGTAAGTCCTATTCTTCATGGGACTCATTTCTCAAAAACAATCCAGATAGAAAGGCTTAAGCATTTATTTTGTCCACAACTTCAATAAACTCTTCGTTTGTAAGTTGCAATTTAGGTCGACTAAAATCTATATCGGAAACACCATTAATTGGCACCAAATGTATATGGGCATGAGGAACTTCTAATCCAATTACAGCAATCCCAATTCTTTCACAATTAAATTTTCCTTCCATTTTATTGGCAACTTGTTTTGCAAATTGCCACAATTCCATAAATTCTTGATCTTCAATATCAAATATATAGTCTGTTTCCTTTTTAGGAATTACTAAGGTATGGCCTAAAGCCAATGGATTAATATCTAAAAACGCAAGATGGTCATCATTTTCAGCAACCTTGTAGCATGGAATATCGCCTGTGACAATTTTTGAAAAAATAGAAGACATTATCTATTGATTTCAACAATTTCGAATTTCATTTTGCCAGAAGGTACAGTCACTTCAGCAATGTCGCCTACTTTTTTGCCAAGCAATCCTTTGGCAATAGGGGAATCAACTGAAATTCTTTTCTCCTTCATATTTGCTTCTCTTTCCGAAACTAGGGTATATTCCATTTCTGCATTATTGGCTAGATTTTTAATCTTAACTCTAGACAATATAAGTACCTTGGACGTATCAAGTTCTGATTCATCGACTACTCTTGCATTAGCAATCAAGGTTTCTAGTTTGCTAATTTTCATTTCTAGTAATCCTTGTGCTTCCTTAGCAGCATCATATTCCGCATTTTCAGAAAGGTCTCCTTTGTCTCTAGCTTCCGCTATTTGCCTGGATATAGAGGGTCGTTCTACTGTGGTCAACTGCTTTAGCTCTGCCTTCAGCTTTTCCAATCCTTCTTCTGTAAAGTAACTTGTTTGTGACATCCTTTAAAGTCTAATAGATATAAATTCAAAAGAGAACCCTTTTGAGGTTCTCTTCAACAAAATTAGAAATATTTCTTGTAATCTAAAATGTTAGTCTGACACCGATTGAGTTAGTACCATCGAATGTTCTTGTAACTCTATAGGAGTAATCAATTCCGAATGTTGAACCATTCTTGTTAATTGGCACTTCTACGGTCGCACCAAATGAAGGACCAGAAGTTGTCGTTCTTGTCAATTCTTCATTCCCAGAATCCGTCTCAAATACATAACCAAATCGCGCCATAAACATTTCTCTAAACCCATACTCAATTCCACCTCTAAATTGGTCTCTAGTAAATGAATTAGATGTAAAAGTACCACTAGCCGTTAATCGGTGATCAGCATATATTTTATCTGCATCATCGGAAGATTCTTCTTCTTCATTCACTGGACTAAGATAAAAGTCATAAGAAGCACCTATATTAACCATCGATGGCAATTCAAATTCATTACTTCTTCTTTTGATAGACAATACTTTTTCTGGATCATCATCTTCAGAGCCTCTTGATGTCAAACCATTGCCACTAAACTTCATAGGTGGGCCTACATTTCTAAGGGTAATACCAAACTTAAATGCATCATAATTACCAGTTACATAATTAACTCCCGCATCAAGAGCTATACCTCGTGAATTAACATCAGCTGTATTTTCAGAAATAATTCTAAAAACTACACCACCACTAATACTATTTGAAAATCTTTTTGAGTAAGCAGTTCCAATATTTAAGTAATTAGGGTCGAATGTACCTAAGCCACCATCCGGAGATTCCTCTGTGGTAATATCAATTTCCCCAAAATCCATGGAAGATATTGTGATTCCTAGAACACCAGTTTCCCCCAACCTTTTAGCGAGTCCTACACTAAAAATATTAATATCAGTACCCTCTAACCATCTTGTATTAGATAATACGAGTTCTGTACTTCTAGTAAATGCTAATCCAGCCACATTAAGGTTCATTGCTTCAATACCAATTGCGCTGGCAGAATTAGAACTTCCCAATCCAGAACTTCTTGACCAAGGATTGATCAATAATTCAGAAGCTCCCGCTTCTCCCGCTCTATCTTCATTACCTGCAAACAAATAAGAAGAGAAGAGTACTATTAATAATGATATATTGATTTTTTTCATAGCTCTTTTTTAGAAATTGTTTAAGTCAACTGGTCTCATCACACCAAACCACTTCAATATCTTCTCACCGATTCCAGGTACTTCAACATGGATAATATAAACACCACTAGATATTGGAATCCCTACTTGGTTTTTCAGATCCCAATCCAAGAAATTTAATGGATCCGACTTATTATACTCTCTGATTAATGTTCCATTCATATTATAGATCTTAATTCTACAATTCTGTGGCAGGTTCGTAATCTTAGCAATATTATCTACCTGGGTTTCCTCGTATTTACTTACTGCATAATAAGGATTAGGAACAATATTAATTTTCGAAAGTGAGTTTTGTAAAGTACCTGTTTGACCTTTACTAACTCCTAAACCATGAGTTGAGAATCTATAAACTGGCATACCTTGAATACTTGAGTTTCCACCGGCAATTAAACTTGAATCATAATTGGAAGACAAGCGATCAAATGACTTATTTACATTGATATTTATTTCAACATCTGTAGCCATAAACTCCTGTCCTGGGTTAACCATTGGGATATTCACCCAAGTTGCAGCAAACCATCCAAATGCTCTTCTAGAACTCTGATTGTTGGATAATATGGTTCTTAAACCTTCTCCACCATCGTATACTCCAGTCCTGAAATTTGGTGGAACAACTCTTTCCTCCTCGGGTAAAGTTTTTCTAAATACATAAACATAATGTTTACCACCCCAAACTTGTCTTCCACCAACACCTTGAAATCTTCCAGAGGTAGGATTCCAAATCATGTCATTTCCATTTTCTAAATTAAATTCAGAATCCTCACCATATACTATATTCAATCTTTCTCCTGTTTCTTTATTAAAGGCATATCCTGGGAACCATCCCATACCAACTGGGCTTATATAGGCTGGATCTTCTTCATCCTCTTTCCTTGCTTCATTTTGTATTAAAGCAAAGTAATCTTCAACAGCATCTAAATCTGCAGTGCCTAGGCCATTTGTATCCACAGGGAAACCATTTTTATCAATGGATAATTTTCTTTTAACTTTCATTCTATCTGCAGAAGAAGCATCATTGGTTTCCACTACTGGACATCTTGTCCATCTCGACTTATCTTTAGTGATAACAAATAATATAGAATTCAATGAAGCCAGTCCTAATCCTGTAGATTGATGTAAACTAAGTACATCTCTTCTATCGTGACCTGGAGCATTTACGATTCCGATATCTGTTTCATTTCTATAACGAACCAATCGATATGGTGCCCAAGTTTTAGAAATAACCGTTTCAAAATCTTCAAATGGATCAATTAAATCTCCATCATCGTAGTCATTATATACATTTCTATTTGCGTCTGAACTTTGAGAGAATGTTCCAGATAAAATCCAGTTGCTTGGAATTTCTACATCTGAATCTGCAATTCCACCTAGCCATGGCTTAGTAGGATCACTAAAGCTTATAGTAGAAGAAATAAATCCATTATTTAATTCTTCTTGTAAATTACCAGGGTTTTCTCCTTTACCAATTTCAATACTTAAGCCCCAATTAGGATTTACTAATAACTGCTCATTAGGTTCGCTAATTGCACGTTCAGACTTAATGGTATCACTAGGTCCACCACCTACTAGCCACATTTTCCACAAAGTAGATTCATCTACTTCTGGTGTAGCTCTCTGGTTGGTATCTACCAATTGCAAAATGAATGTGCCGTTAATCGTATTTAACGGATCAATAACCTTAATGGTAAAAGGCCCCTCATTTGCAGTATATTCTAAATCATTGATTATTGGATTTTCTAACTCCCAAGATTTCAATCTAAACAATTCATTAATGGTATTTTGAGTGAATTGAATTGCTCTACCACCGTTTCCTTGTCCTTGCAATCTTGTTATTTGCGCCAAATCTCCATAGCTTGAATTTACAATTGTACCGTTCTCCTCAAAAGTGGGATCATGAGGTATAGCTGTAAAAGCTGTAATAGAACTTCCATCTCCTTTTCTTCTCGAAGGAATATAAGGTAATCTCTGTCCATCAAATGCTGGAGCTAATGGATTTTCTAGATCAGGAGCTATTCCTTGTTTATAAGGTTTAAACTCATTATGACCATAAGCAATTGCTAAATAGTAATAAGTTTTGAAGTTGATTAGATTATTGTTTCCTGCAGCGAATAAGTCTTCTGTAATCTTAAAACTATGCTGAATACCTTCATTAGCTGCAACTACTTTTGTCTCTGGTAAATTCGCTTCTAATTCCTCATCAAAAGTAAAGTTGGTTAAATCCGCTACATTATCCTTGATATCACATTGAAATACAATTCTAGCTTTATCTGGATCATCTAAATCTGTAATTGAAATACCAGGACCAGCTAATTGATAAACTTGATATCCTTGGAAACGATATTTATCATCATATATAATCGGCGGATTTAAAGTTCTCAAGGTATCAGGAGTAACAATATTCGGGTCAGCTTCTTCATATTCTTCCTTGAAGTTATTTGAGAAAGAAGAATTGGATATGTAAAAAATCAATTCTTGATTCAACTCCTGCACGGTTACATCTGGTGCATCTGGTCCACTAAGCACTTGAAAACAGTTGTCAAATAAAGCTTGTGCTTTATCATCTGCTGTGAAAAGTTTCTCTACAGAAGCTAATCTACCTCCAGACTCAGCCTGAGCAAAAACAACTCCAACAGTAATATCGTTTACATTACCTGGCTCTAGAGTAAAAGGACCAGCGGATTGTAAAAACCTTCTATCACCTTCTGCATTTCTTGCTTGAGAACCACCAGGATTATCTTCTGTCCAATCTAAATTTTGAGGTACTGTTGTAATTCCAGTTACAGGATCTGTAGTTCCCCAATGCAATGGGTCAGAGTCTCCTGGAAACATAAAAAATGTAGTAGTACCAGTTTCTACTCCAGAAGAAGCAAATCCATCACCACCGTGAAACATTGGTTGACCATTTTTCCAAATACCACGCATGTAATTGTAAAAGTGTATTGCCAAACTTGGATCTCCATTTTGTGCAGTACCAATATTATAGTATACAAATCTTCTCATCCCAAAACGCTCATTGTCAATCGAAGAATCCGGATCAAAAGAGTTGGTATCTAAATAACCTAAACCATTCAAGGCTTCACCTGGTCCAATTCCTACTAAATTGTTTAAGCCATCAGCATCCTGATAAGGACCCTCAAAGAAATCAATACCAACTGCTGCTGGTGTCGTTCCATAACCATTTTGTCCTCCAAAATCGTCATCAGTTTCATCTCCATTGTAGCAATAACCTAATCCACGGGTAACATCACAACCAACATAATCATCTGCAGGGAATCCAAGATCTGGATCAACATAACTGGCAAAATATGTGTCCGTTAAGGTAAAAGTTGATCTGTTAATTAACTCGAAATTATAGAATGTCATATCGTTTACAGCATCACTTGTAGCAAAAGCGAAAGCTTGTCCGTGAATCTCCATACCAATTGAAGGTGCATTGGTTTCTGTATGCAAGTTTCCTTTATCATTAAATATCCACCAGAAGTTTTTATCTCCAAATAATGGACGTCTACTACTTTCTGATCGATCTTTTCGAGGAGCTCTACAATCTACATTACCTTCTAAATCATAAAACGGATAATCTCCAAATTCAGGCTCATAAGAAGGATCACCACCTACGTTTACATATGGCGCCAATCTAAAAGCTTGGTTTTTAGTTGGATCACCATTTCCTGGCCAATCTAAAATCCACTGTGGAACTTGATAATTTGGAAATTCTTCTTCAGCAGTTCCATTTTCTTGCGCTCTTATAAACGCAACAAACTTGCCTACTTCAGCTCTTTCAGTAACAAAAAACTTGTCCCAATCTGAACATACATCTTGAGGTATTTCCGCCTCTCCAATTGTATCCAATGGACCAGTCCAAAAGTCAACACCTCTACCAAATAAACTAGCTGCAGCTTTCAATTGACCATTAACATCCAGTCCACCTAACCATAATCCACCAGCAAATAATGCAAAGGAGTTTGATCCAGCAGGAACCTGATAATCTGAACGGCCATTGGCTCGATCTTGCCACCACAATCCACCAGCCTCAACACGTGTATCTACATTATTAAAATCTAACCTAATGATCTCAGCCGCAGGAGAACAACTAGCAGCAAGTCCATTCCTATTAGGTTTCTTCTTTGTAATATTTCCACCCCCAGCTGCTAATATAACAGTTGGTAAAAATAAAAGCAGTAATGCTGTATATGTATTCTTTCTCATATTTCTCATAATTAAAAGCTTAACTCTAATCCAAGTTGAACTCTTCTTGGTAATTCATATCTTCCGAAATTGTCAAGTCTCAATTGATATTGATCTCTAAATGCTTGCTCGCTTATTTGTGTTCTTATTTGATCTTGGAATTGAGGAGCTGCCAAGAATCCATCGTCATCTGGATTACCTGTAAATGCATAAACTCCTTGGATATTTAATCTATCCAATAAATTAAATACTTGGAAATAAACTCTCAAGTTCGAAGTCTTTTTTCCGCTATCCCATAATTTCTCATTTTCCTCACTTTTTCCGCCCCATTTTATTCTGAATGTTCGGTCTAAGACTGCATCAACATAAAGTGTCCAAGGTAAACGAGAACCATTTACATCACCAGTAACAGGCTGCGCTGTTGCCGATCCACTAAATAGTTCGGAACTTCCAGGTAGTGATCTTGCTGTATAAGGAGTACCTGAACCAGCTCTAAATACAACGTTCAAACCAGTATTTTCCAATACATTCTTTCCATTAATCTTTGGACCATTATAACGGCTTCCACTACCATATCTATAATCAAATTGAGTTACTATCTGATGTCTCTGATCATAACTATAAGGGAATATAGTTCTCAAGTTTGGTTGATTTGAGTTAACTAAACTAAGAGAGGAAAGAGATCCAGATCCAGTACCTTCAGCGAATTGAATGGTATAGTTAATTCGAATTGAAACATTTTTAATTCTTCTTAAATCATAATTAATTGTAAACCCTTTTACCGTTCCAAAATCCAAATTATCGTAGGTTAAGTAATCTTCAGGAAAGGCACCAACTAACTTTCTAACTTGGATTTCATCTCTTTGCTCTCTATAGAAAGTTTGCAAGGTAAGTGCCGAATTCGAAGTTAACTTTTGCTTAAATCCTAACTCATAACTAATCGTCTTTGTAGGTTTAAGATTTGGATTACTCAATATTCTATTGTGATTTGTAATGTATAATAAATCGATTGGGTTAACTACATTATTTCCACCAGGTCTTTGTGTCAAGATATCATAATTGGCAAAGAAAGTAGCTTCATCTGATATTGGGAATGAAAAGGAAATCCTTGGCATTAATGTATATTGAGGCTCATAATCTTCAAACGATTCTGTTGTCATATGATCCGCAGGTCTTCTATTTTCTGGATCTACCAACCAAGGAGCAATAGTTGACCCACCTTGAAGAACAGATGGATCATTCAATTCTTCTCCACTAGCGTTGAAGAATCTATTATTCTCTGGATCCCTATAACCAATTACATTTTCAGCAGATGGATTTTCTATGTCGGAAACATATACCACGAAGTTATCTCCAATATTTCCAGGCACATTTTCTAAGCCTTGATTTCTAGCATAAGCTACATCTCTCGTTGGGAATAAAGAGAATTGGTCCTTTAACACAGGTTGGTTGGCGTCAAATCTATCTAATCGAACTCCAACTCTAAATACCAAGTCATCGAATGCAAACTTATCTTCTACGTATCCTGCCATATAAATAGGCTGATAAGCAGGAACCGGTCTTGTTTTAAATCCTTGATCATTGGTTTCATTAAAGAAATCATCCAATGAAGGAGAAGAATTCAATTTGTTACCTAAATAATCATAACCTCTATAAGAAAGGCCTATTCCATTTGCAGGATTAATTAATTGGTCAGCAGAGAAAAAATCCAATTTATATAAGCTAGGATCCATGGCATCGAAATCGATAAAATCAACTCCATCTACTGGTAAGCCTAAAGCTCTTCTCACATTATAAGCGAAATAGGATCTTTGATCATCACCACCATATAGTCTTTCAAAAGTTACAGTAGGCTCAATTGGATTTGGATGACTGTTTGTTACAGAAAAATTACTGGAATCAATTTGAAGTATATGGCTATTAACGGATAACCTTCCTAAATTCCATAGTCCTGCTGGAGCAAATCCATATCCTCTAGCAATTCTTTGTTCATATTCAAATCCAAGCATGATCGCATGATCTCCAATATCTGCCGATCCTCTACCGGTAATACGAATTTGATCGCTTTGACCTTTAGAGTATCCATTGCTTACTGTTCCTGGTGCAGACCACATGTTATATATAGCACCACTAACTCCACCACCATTAACAATTCCACCGAATCCTTGAACTGTTTCTCTTGTTAAGTATCTTGCATCACCCTCTGGGTAAAAAGAATAAAAATTACTGGTATAATTAGCTAGTATCGGATTTTGAGTTCCAGGCGTAAAATCATAAGAAATAGGAGCATCAAAAGCAGTCAAGAACTGTCCTTTATATTCATTACCATCTCTTAATATTACTGGCCTGAAGTTATTATTACCATAAGATAATCTTGTATTGGCAACAAATTTTCCAACGTAACCATAATCGAAGAACCTATCTTCATGATTTCTATCTTGCGATTCAGAGAAATTTCTTGAGAAGTCAGCTTGTACAGTAAAGAAGGCATTTTTAACTACTGATTTATCTTCTTCCCCTTCTTCTAATTCAGCATTTTTAAATCTTTGGGTATAACGACCCCAAACTCTGAAATCATAAAATTCTGTTTCAGAATTGTTCTCATAGTTATATAGCGAAAACCCTCTGCTATAATTATTGGATTTACTATAGTTAAATGTACCTCCAATTGCTACACTACTTAATTCATTTACTTTAATATCAAACTTTGCATTCAATGCTGCGTTTTTGTTATCCGCATTTAATTGGTAATCAATTTCCTCAAAGTCATCTCTTGTAAGCAACTCTGCTCTCTTAAGAGGAGTTTGAGTAACCGGATCAAAAACGTATGGGTTTTCTCTAATCTCTCTTTCTACTTCATCTTTTGGTTTCCATAAAGTAGTTGCAGCTGGTCTTGGATTTAATCTACTTCTTAATTGTCCTGTAATCAAAAAGCCAACTGGAGCATCCAATATTTTTCCATCTTCATCTTTCTTGGTGATAATTGGCCCACCTATAGAAAATTCAAATAGGTTAAAACCAAAATTATCTAGACCAACAACATTTTCTCCAGACTTAAATCCAGATGAAACCACATCTATTCCACCAAAATATTGTTTGATTCCTCCTCTAGTTGTAATGGTTCTTACCCCACCAGTAGCATCACCATATTGAGCTGAAAGACCACCAGTTTTAACTGACACCTCTTCTATAGCGGACTTAGGCAAATTGGTTGAACCAATAACTTTTACTCCATCTATAAACGTTACATTACTTCCAGATCTCTGACCTCTAATATTCAAGGCTCCTGAACCATTATCTCTTGCAAATACACCATTACCAGCAGTCTTAGAAATTCCTGCAACAGAACGAACTGCCATTTTCTCAATTTCTTCTCTACTTACTGTAGTTTCAGATGTAGTTTTATCTAATTCGATAAGTGGCTTTTTAAATTCGATAATCTCAACCACATCTATATTAATCCCTTGAGATAAAGGAATATTTTGTCGAGTAATTTTATCCGAACTTACTGTAACTCCAGCAATACGTTTGGTTTGAAAACCTACATAAGAAATTTGCAAATCATAAGTACCAGGAGGTATTGGCTTCAAAGTATACTTTCCATCAAAATCCGTCGTTGTACCCATGATTTGATCAGAGCCTCTAAACAAGGTAACGTTGGCAAATGGGATTGGTTCCGAGTTATTTGCTTCGTCGGAAATTACACCTTTGATTGATCCACCAGCTGATTGAGCAAAGTACGTAGATGTACCGATAAACGCTATTACAAGCGTAAAGAGCAGTTTTCGTAGCATAATGTGTATTTTATGTTAATGTGTCGTTCTTCTAAACTACAGGGCCGTAAAGATATACATTTAATAAAAAGAATAACAAATTTTAACGGTCAGTTAAAATCCTTTTAGACAATATATTCTAATTCATAAATTTATCTTCTACCAAACCATCTTTTCAGAAAGAATCCCTTTTTATTATTATTGTTTTTATTCGCTTTTTTTCTACTTTTTTTCATGCGCTTTTGAACCTCCTTTGATTGCATATCTATATGCCTTTGTTTCTTCTCTTCATATTCTTTTAGCTGCTGCGCTTTTTTACTTTCTTCCTGCTTCTTTAGTAGATCTTCTCTTCGTTGAACCGTTTTTTCTACTTTTTTTGCAGATTGAGCGAAAGTTTCTTGGGACAAGACACCGAATAAAATAAAAATGATGCCTAGGAGTATTTTATTCATAATTGAGTTGAATCTCTTAATATTGGAGCAATATAAGAAGAATGCTTCGTTAATGAAGTGAACTAAAGTATAATAATTAATGCATTTGAAAAAGACATTTTTTCCTATTGTCATACTTTTTACACTTTTTACTTTTTCTTGTCAAGATGATGATGGGAATAATAACATTCCCTTAGTAGAAGTAAATTTTATTGTACAACTAAATGATCCAGATTTTATTAATCTTAAAACGATTGGTGGATGGGTATACGTGACTGGAGGCTCAAGAGGAATTTTATTATTTAGGTCGGATCAGAATATTATTAAAGCGTACGATCGACATTGTACTTTCCAATCTTCAAATACTTGTGCTTTGGTTTCTGTAGATCCAACTAATATTACTGCTACAGATGACTGTTGTGGATCTAGCTTTTTGTTATTGAATGGAAGTGTTTCTAGACCTCCAGCTAACTTTCCACTCAAACAATACAATACAGATTTTCAAGCTGGCCGTAATAGTTTTAGAGTCTTCAACTAGTCAATTAAAATTCAAATAAAAAAAGCCGCAAATTGCGGCTTTTCACTGAGAATATCGATCAAACGGAAATTCTTAATATCTATAATAATCTGGCTTATATGGACCTTCTACTGTAACTCCAATATATTCTGCCTGATCAGGTCTTAAGTCTTCCAATTCTACACCTATTTTTTCCAAGTGCAATTTGGCAACTTTTTCATCCAAGTGCTTTGGTAAAGTGTAGACTTTGTTTTCATAATTATCTGTATTTGTCCACAATTCAATTTGAGCCAATGTTTGATTGGTAAAAGAATTAGACATCACAAAAGATGGATGACCCGTTGCACAGCCTAAGTTTACTAACCTACCTTGAGCCAAAAGGATAATATCCCTGCCATCAATGGTGTATTGATCAACTTGTGGTTTGATTTCAACTTTGGTAGATCCGTAGTTTTCTTCCAAGAAGGCAACATCAATTTCATTGTCAAAGTGACCAATATTACAAACAATGGTCTTATCCTTCATGTTTTTAAAGTGCTTACCTTGAACAATATCCTTATTACCAGTTGCAGTAACAACGATATCAACTTCAGCAACCGCATTGTCCATTTTCTTAACCTCGAATCCGTCCATTGCAGCTTGTAAAGCACAGATTGGATCTATTTCAGTAACAATTACTCTGGCTCCAGCACCTCTCAATGATTGCGCTGATCCCTTACCAACATCACCATAACCAGCAACAACAGCAACTTTACCTGCCATCATTATATCTGTAGCTCTTCTGATTGAATCTACAAGAGATTCTTTACAACCATATTTATTATCAAACTTTGATTTGGTCACAGAATCATTGACATTAATTGCTGGTAACACTAAGGTTCCATTCTTTTCTCTTTCATATAATCTATGAACACCCGTTGTGGTTTCTTCTGACAATCCTTTAATTCCATCTACAAGCTCAGGATATTTATCAAATACCATATTGGTCAAATCTCCGCCATCATCTAAAATCATATTTAATGGCTGACGATCTTCTCCAAAAAACAAAGTTTGCTCAATGCACCAATCAAACTCTTCATCGTTCATGCCTTTCCATGCATAAACTGGAATTCCAGCTTCTGCAATTGCAGCCGCTGCATGATCTTGTGTAGAGAAAATATTACATGAAGACCAGGTGACATCTGCACCTAATTCAACTAAAGTTTCAATCAAAACAGCTGTTTGAATTGTCATGTGTAAACAGCCTGCAATTTTTGCACCTTGAAGCGGTTTACTATCACCATATTCTTTTCTCAAAGACATTAAACCAGGCATTTCAGCTTCTGCTAATCTAATCTCTCTCCTTCCCCATTCTGCAAGGGAAATGTCTTTTACTTTATAAGGAACGTATTCCACAGTCGTACTCATCGAATTATATTTTAATTTTGGGTTTGCAAATTTACTAATATTCAGTTGACACTTAACACGATTAGTGATCTCTCCAATTGATCTATGATTCCTTTAATTATCCATAAGCTTTCGGATACTCACACTATCGCATTTGCCAAGATAAACTACAAGCAAGAGGAGATATTGTTTAATCAATTGAAAGAACTAAGTATTGATCTTAATCCACTGAAATCCATTAGCAATTTAAATAGAAGAATGGAATGGATGGCTATACGGATGGGAGTAATTCAATTATTGGGTGAGCAGGATGACATTATTTACAATGAAGAGAATAAACCCCACCTTGTTAAGTCTCCCTTTAATCTCTCCTTATCTCATTCTAAGGAAATGATAGCAATATCAATTAATAAAAAGTCAATAACTGGAATTGACATTCAACACATTAGCAGCAATATAGCCAATATCAAAGGCAAGTTTCTAAACGAACATGAACTGATTAGATGCTCAGATAACCCAATAGAATTGAGTTTTTATTGGTCAATGAAAGAGGCTTTATTCAAGGTATATGGTAAAAATGATGCCTTTTTAAAGCAAAATTTTGAAATTACTCAATACATGTACGATCATGATAATAATATGGGTAGTGCAATAGGCTTAATTGAGGTAAATGAGTTTAAGAAAGAATTACAATTAGAGTTCCATACAGTAGAAGATTATGTGATTGCTTATGTAGTGAATCCTTAATATTGCAAGAAGGAATGGCAAAAGGAAACATATATAATTCCATATTAGACAAAGCAAGCAAAGGAAATAAACAACTTGCTCTACTTGTTGACCCAGATAAGGCCGATCAAGATTACCTTATCCAGCTTTGTACTCTTGCCAATTCAAATAAAATTGACTTAATCCTGATCGGCGGCAGCTTACTTACTGATGGAGATTTAGCTGAAGTTATACGCACCATTAAAGAACATTCGAATATTCCTTGTTTATTGTTTCCAGGAAGCGCCAGTCAAATTAATGATCAGGCTGATGGAATCTTATTTCTTTCCCTTTTATCAAGTAGAAACCCTGAAATGTTAATTGGGCAACAAGTAGTGGCTGCACCTTATTTAAGAAAAACCAAACTAGAGGTTATTCCAACTGCTTACTTATTGATTGATTCCGGTGCGCAAACCACTGCTTCATACATTAGCAATTCGAACCCTATACCAGCAGACAAACCTGAAATTGCTGCAAGTACAGCATTGGCAGGAGAATACTTAGGCATGGGCCTTACATATTTGGATGGTGGTAGTGGTGCAAAGAAACCAGTACCAAAAGCCATGATAGAGAAAGTGAAATCTTACACTTCTACACCTCTAATTATTGGTGGTGGCATCAATGATATTGAGCGTTTAAAAGACGCATTTCAAGCTGGAGCTGATATTGTAGTAATAGGAAGTGCTATTGAAAAAAACGCAGATTTAATGAATGATTTTGCCCAAAGTCGTTCTTTGTTCCACTAAATTGGCATGGAAGCTATCCAAGATTTGATCAAGAATTTAACTCTAATTGATCTATCAGAGTATACTGCTGTAATTACCGCAATAGCCTATGTAATTCTCGCAGCTTTTGGGAAAAAGCTATGTTTCTTTTTTGGATTTATTAGTTCTATCCTTTATGTATATATCACATGGGAAGTCAAACTTTATTTCGACTTATTAATAAATGTGTTTTATGTGATTATGTCGATTTATGGATGGATTAATTGGACCAATAATACCAATTACGAACAAGTTAAATTTCTAAGAATTGGTGCTAAAAAACTTTTACTCTTATTAATCGGTGGTATGATCAGCTCCGTTATTTTAGCGTATGGCGCTGACCGTTTTACGGACACCTCATTGCCATATCTTGATGCATTTACAACCATCTTTTCAATTATTGCTACTTGGATGATTGTAAGACGATTTATTGAAAATTGGTTGTTATGGATAATAATTGACCTTGTTGCCATTGGGATGTATTGGTATAAGGGCCTTGGCGCAACCTCCTTCTTATTTTTGTTTTACACCCTGTTTGCAATTTTCGGATATTATAAGTGGAAAAAACAAATGCATGCCCATTAAAATTGGAATTATAGGTCCGGAGTCATCTGGTAAATCTAGTCTTGCGAAATCTCTTTCGACAATATATAAGGAACCTTTTGTGGAAGAGTATGCAAGAGAATATTTATCCAATAAAACAGGATACATACAAAAGGATTTAGACCATATACTTCAAGGTCAAATTGATTTGGAGAATAAACAACTGACTAATGCAAATAAATTTCTCTTTTGTGATACTACTCCATTAGTGATCGAAGTCTGGTCGAATTATAAATATGGTAATTGCAGTGAATCTATAAGAACTGCAAGTAGAAAAATTGAATATGATCTTCATTTTATATGTGCACCAGACCTTCCATATGAAAAAGACCCATTAAGAGAAAATCCAGACATGAATGAACGAGAGTCCATATTCAATCTTTATAAAATAAATTTAAAAGAGAGAGAATTAGATTTTGAAATTATTACTGGTCTTGGAGAACAGCGAATAAAATCTGCAATAAAATTGCTTGCATCTTATTTTCCTGACTAAATTTGACCATCTCTTTTGGGGTGCCTTTCACATAAGTGAATATTAAAAGGCTGAGATTATACCCTTTGAACCTGAAACCGGTAATGCGGGCGCAGGGAGAAGATAACTCAATATTGAGTTTTAATTATTGGAAAATAACCCCAAGTTTTTCATTTATACTATTATTATGAAACGAATTGGTGTTTATTTTTTTCTTTCTCTTCCATTTTTGATTTTTTCCCAAACTACAGTTACTGGAACCATTTATGATGGCAATTCAGATGAGGTATTATCAGGAGCTCATGTCAGATTGTTAGATAGTTACATTTCTACTTATAGTGATCAAAATGGAAAATTTAGTTTAAGTCTAAATGAGAATAAGTCGGCTAAAGTTGCCATAAGTTTTATAGGTTTCGAAAGTGATACGGTGAGTGCCGAACAATCTAATTTGGAAATTCGATTAAAAGCAAAAGCATACCATACAGAAGATGTCATCATACGCTCTACTCGAGCTGACGGAGTAGAAGCCATTACCAGATCTAATCTGAGTAAAGCAGACATAGAGCAAAATAACCTTGGTCAAGATTTACCATTCCTATTACAACAAACTCCTTCTTTGGTAACCACTTCAGATGCTGGAGCTGGAGTAGGTTACACCGGTTTGAGGATTAGAGGGAGTGATGCTAGCAGGATTAACGTTACTATCAATGGAATACCAGTAAATGATGCAGAATCTCATGGGGTATTTTGGGTAAATATGCCAGATTTTGCTTCTTCCCTAGAAAGTGTTCAAATACAAAGAGGCTTGGGTAATTCTACCAATGGTTCTGCAGCTTTTGGAGCCTCTGTTAATTTGCAAACCAATACCTTGAACTCAGAAGCATATGGTGAAATAAACAACTCATTCGGTTCCTTTAATACAAGAAAACATACAGTAAAAGTTGGAAGTGGGCTTATCAATGATCATTTTGTATTTGAAGGCAGACTGTCACAAATAAATTCAGATGGTTACATCGACAGGGCAAGTGCAGACCTAAAGTCCTATTTCGTTTCTGGTGGTTATTATGGAGAAAAAACCATTGTAAAAGCGATTGCTTTTGGTGGACATGAAGTGACCTATCAATCTTGGAATGGTACTCCAATTTCTAGATTTGAGAATGATCTAGAAGGAATGCAAGAACATATTTCTAATAACTCTCTTGGTGATGAAGATGCAGAAAATCTATTGAACTCAGGAAGAACATATAACTTTTACAGATATGGAAATCAAGTCGATAACTACAAACAAGATCATTATCAATTGCATTTATCTCATCAATTTAGCAACAAATTAACTTCAAATGTTGCCATACATTACACTTATGGAAGAGGATTCTTTGAAGAGTATAAACCAGGTGAAGCACTTTCAGATTATGGTTTAGAAGATTTAATTTTTCTTTTCGACACTATTCGAAATTCCGATATCATTAGAAGGAGGTGGTTGGAAAATGACTTTTATGGGGTCACTTTTTCCAATCAGTTGAAAATAAACAACCAATTACAATTTGATTTGGGAGGAGGAATTAACAATTATGAAGGTGATCACTTTGGCGAAATTATTTGGTCTCAGTTTGCTTCTAATAGTTTCCCAACAGAAAATTATTACCGAGGTACTGGAAATAAATTGGATGGAAATTTCTATTTGAAATCTAACTATCAATTGAATAAACTCAATTTATTTGCAGATATTCAATACCGGCACATTAATTACAAAGTCGATGGAACAGACAATGATCTGAGAACTTTGGATGTGGATGAAAGTTTCGATTTCATCAATCCTAAATTGGGCTTGACTTATGCATACAATGAAAATATAGATGTATACGCATTTGCGGGTATCGGCCACAGAGAGCCAAACAGAGCTGATTTTGTAGATCAATCTCCAAATACACCAAAGAAAGATGCGAACAAAGAAGAGCAATTGACGAATGTGGAGTTGGGTTTTAGATACAGGCAAGAAAAATACCAATTGGAAGTAAATGGGTATTTAATGAATTATAAAGATCAATTGGTAAATACTGGTCAATTGAACGATGTAGGCTCACCACTTCGACAAAATGTAGATAGAAGTAGAAGAATGGGTGTAGAAATTCAAGCAAGTTACAGACCTATCGAACAAGTTGTGATCCTTGCCAATGCCACTTTGAGTCAAAATAGAATCTTTGATTTTAAGGAGACCATATTTGATTATACAACTGGATTTGAAACCATCGAAAGAGACTTGGGTAATACCTCCATTGCACTTTCTCCAGAATTCATAGGAAATGCAGAGTTGCGTTATAGACCTAAGCAAAACATGGAAATCGCATGGATTCAAAGAATAGTTGGAGAACAATATTTAGACAACAGCAGCAACAGCAATAGAAAGTTAGATGCTTATTTTGTTAGCGATGTTAGATTACAATATGAAGTTCCTACTAAATTATTTAAGTCCTTGAAACTTCAAGCGCTTATCAATAATGTATTGGATGAAGATTATGCATCAAACGGCTACACCTTCTCTTATATAGTTGGTCAAGAAATTACGGAGAACTTTGTTTATCCCCAAGCCTTTAGGAATTACTTAGTCGGACTAAGTATTGGATTTTAAGCGAGCAAATGGATTGCGTTCCGTTTGTCTTGATCCAAAGCCTTGATTAAGGCATCTTTATTTTCGAATTTAAGTTCATCTCGGATTCGATGCATTAGATGAATATCAATGGTATCTCCATAAATATTTTGATTAAAATCGAACAAGTGAACTTCTATAGATAATGTTTTGCTGTTGTCCTCTATTGTTGGGCGATAACCAATATTCATCATCCCTTTATAGGTATTGGAATTTAATTCTGCTTGGATGGCATAGACTCCAACTGCTGGAATTAATTTATACGATTCTTCAATCTGAATATTGGCCGTTGGGAAACCGAGGGAAGAACCAAGCTTTTGACCATGAATCACCTTGCCACTAATTCTAAAAGGTTTGCCCAAAAACTCATTGGCTAAAGCCACATCTCCTTCAATTAGGGCATTTCTAATTTTTGTGGAACTAACATTGACATTATCTACATCTTGGGCTGGAATTTCCTCCACTTGAAATCCATACAAGGGACCATACTCCATCAAATGTTCAAAGCTACCTTCCCTATTTCTTCCGAAATGATGGTCATAACCAATGACCAAATGTTTGGTTCCAATTTTATTCACAAGCAAATCCCTTACAAACTCCATGGAGCTCAGTCTTGAGAATTTCATGTCGAAGGGGTGAATAATTAGATGATCAATTCCAGCTTCTTCTAATAATTTGGTCTTCTCTTCTATTGTATTGATCAACTTCATGTCAGAATCTGACTGCAATACCATTCTTGGGTGCGGAAAGAAAGTTAGCAATACACTTTCTCCATCTTCTCGATTAGCTATCTCCTTTAGGCGATTTAAAATGGTACGATGGCCTATATGTACTCCATCAAAAGTGCCAGCAGTGACTACTGCATTTTGAATTTTTTCAAAATGATCAATCCCCTGATAAACCTTCACCCTTGAAACAAATTATACATTTAAAAGAAAGTCGATATAGCGCTTTAGAAGGCACCAAAATTAGCAAAATAAAAAGAGGAATATTTTGGTTTCATTTCGTGTGAAAAAAAACTACTTTTGCAGCCAAATTTAAAATCCCTTTTTTCAACAAAAGATAAATAATAATATGTCAGCGATTACCGGAAAAATAACCCAAATCATCGGACCAGTTGTCGATGTTAGTTTTGAAAGTGAGAATACAGAACTACCTGGTATCTTAGATGCATTAGAAGTAACCAAACCAAGTGGTGAAAAAGTAATTCTAGAAACCCAAACACACATCGGTGAAGATACGGTAAGAACCATCTCTATGGATTCTACAGAAGGTCTTCAAAGAGGAACTGCCGTTACTGCTACGGGAGCACCTATTAAAATGCCAATTGGTGACGACATTAAAGGTAGATTATTTAATGTAGTTGGAGAGGCCATCGATGGTATCGGAGAAGTTTCTACAGCTAATGGTTCTGCAATTCACAGAGAGCCACCAAAATTTGAAGAGCTTTCAACAGCTACAGAAGTATTATTTACTGGTATTAAAGTTATCGACCTTATTGAACCTTATGCCAAAGGTGGTAAAATTGGATTGTTTGGTGGTGCTGGTGTTGGTAAAACGGTATTGATTCAGGAATTGATCAACAACATTGCAAAAGGTCACGGTGGTCTATCTGTATTTGCAGGTGTAGGAGAGAGAACAAGAGAAGGAAACGATTTGATGCGTGAAATGATTGAAGCTGGTATTGTAAAATATGGCGATAAGTTTATTGAGTCCATGGAAAAAGGTGGATGGGATCTTTCTGCAATTGACAAAGAACAATTGAAAGAATCTAAAGCTTCTTTCGTATTTGGTCAGATGAATGAGCCTCCAGGAGCACGTGCTAGAGTAGCACTTTCTGGTTTGACATTGGCAGAATACTTCCGTGATGGTGACAAAGAAAGTGGTGATGAAGGTGGAAAGGATATCCTTTTCTTTATCGATAACATTTTCCGATTTACCCAGGCTGGTTCTGAAGTATCTGCACTTTTAGGTAGAATGCCTTCAGCAGTAGGATATCAACCTACACTAGCAACTGAGATGGGTGCGATGCAGGAAAGAATTACATCTACTAAATCAGGATCTATTACTTCTGTTCAGGCGGTATACGTTCCTGCGGATGACTTAACTGACCCTGCACCAGCAACAACTTTTGCCCACTTGGATGCTACTACAGTACTTTCTAGAAAGATTGCAGAGTTAGGTATCTACCCTGCAGTTGATCCATTGGATTCTACTTCTAGAATTTTGACTCCAGAGATTGTTGGAGACGAACACTATAATACTGCACAAAGGGTTAAGGAAATTCTACAACGATACAAAGAATTGCAAGACATTATTGCCATTCTAGGTATGGATGAATTGTCTGAAGAAGACAAATTGGTTGTACATAGAGCAAGAAGGGTTCAAAGATTCTTGTCACAACCATTCCATGTTGCTGAACAATTTACCGGATTGAAAGGAGTATTGGTAGATATTGAAGATACCATCAAAGGATTCAACATGATCATGGATGGTGAAGTAGATAAATATCCTGAAGCAGCCTTTAACTTAAAAGGTACAATTGAAGAAGCAATTGAGGCTGGAGAAAAAATGTTAGCTGAAAATCAATAATATGTATATCGAAATCATAACCCCAGACAAAAACGTTTTTGAAGGAGATATTTCATTAGCGTCATTTCCTGGTTCTGATGGCTCATTTGGTGTATTAGAAAACCATGCACCTATGGTTGCTACCTTGAAAAAGGGAACCATCAAATTAATTGAAGATGGCAATGAACATACTTTCGACGTAAATGGTGGGGTGGTTGAAGTCAATCACAATAAAATTATTGTATTGGCAGATTAAAATATTGTTCAAGAATAAAAAAGCCCGATAGGTAACTGTCGGGCTTTTTTTATTTTAATTCAGTATAAATTACATGCTACTTGATATCGAAAAGTAATAATATGCTGATATTAAAATCGTAATAAACAACGATGCAATTAGTAATATTTTATTATGCTTTTTCATACTTTTTTCTTTTAGAAAATACTTATAGATAACAGCAAATTAGAAAAGATTAATATAATAATCAAATATTACGTTATCAATAAGTATTGATGGGTCAGCCTTTTAATGCGAAAATTTCAATCTTTTAATTGCTTACAATATTTTCAATTAGCTTATGATATTATCCAATAACTGATTTTAATTGTAATAATAATACGACTTTCCCCCTAGTAAAATCCGCAGATTCCACTATAGTAAAGTATCTAGTCCCATGCTAGTTTTGAACCTAATTCAAAATTATAGTTATGTATACTTTACCTTTAAATCGAATCGCATTCTTTTTGAGCACTCTATGTATCTTAATCCTATCCTCTTGCTCGGATGATGAAGGAGATGACAATGAAACAGTAATTCCGCAACCAAACATCCCAACTTTACCAGCACTGCCAGCAACTGTCTCTGGACAAGTAGTAGATATGAAATTTACCACTGCTCAAACCGGGGCACCATATGTAGATAATCAAGAGGTGAAAATGACTTTTTCTAGCGCTGGACAGTTGTTTATTGATGATGACCCTGCGGCCAATGATGGAGACGAAATCAATATTGCCACTTTCACTTTGGTAGGCTCTGAATATATTTGGCAGGATGCGAGTAATGGGCACGCTTATGCTTTATCCTTAAAACCAGATGGGTCTATAAACGAAGTAAATGTTAGCAATTCAGCAAGTGGTATGTTTTTGGGTCAATTTATTACCATAGATAATAATGCGAATTCATTGGTGGCTAACTATCAAGGCAATTATGATGTTACTTCTGTAGATAAAGGAAGCCATAGCCGGATGACCGTTAGTATTGATGCCAATGGAAATATCGATTTTGACTCAGCGGTTCAATTAAATTCTTCAGACTTCGATTTAGTGTCAGATAGATTAAGTTGTTGTAATGGAATTTGGATTGATATGAAACCTTATCCTACAACTCCTTACCCTAGAGTTAATCTTTTTGTAGATCAAACTTCAGGTGAATTAAACAAGATTGAATATTTCCCAGAATATTCTTCTGTAAATAATAGAGTTACAGTTAACTTAAAAAAGAAGTAAGCAGTAAATATTTAGCAGTATTCAATATTTTAAACCGTTTGTCGTTTAGAGGTCTCCTTCGGGAGGCCTTTTTTGTTAAGAATTTTTAAGTCTTTACCCTTGCTTAAAAACCTATTTTTATGGCAATTATGAAACTAACTAAACGGACTTGGATAATCACTGCCTCTGTTATCCTGGTTATAATGGTCATCTTAGTTTGGCCAGAAAGTGAGGCTGAAAGTTTAAGTGGAACTGTTCAAAAAGGCAACTTTAAAATTGAGGTCAATACTTCTGGTGAACTTAAAGCCAAGAAAAGCGAAAACATCAAAGGGCCAACAAGCTTAAGAACACATGGCATTTGGCAAATCAAAATCACAGATTTAGTTACAGAAGGCAGCTATGTCAAAAAAGGAGATTATGTGGCGCAATTGGACAAATCTGAAGTAGGCACCAAAATAATCACTGCTTCTACCGAAGTAGAAAAGATATCTTCCGAGTATGAACAAGCGAGATTAGATACGGCAATTGAAATGATGGCCTTGAAAGATGAATTGCAAAACTTAGAATACTCTATCGAGGAGAAACAATTGGTTTTTGACCAGAGCACATTTGAAGCACCAGCAGTGCAAAGGCAAGCAGAAATAGATCTGGAAAAAACCAAAAGAAGTCATCGCCAAAAAAAGAGCAACATTCAATTGAAAAGGGAACAAAATGAAGCTAAACTTCACCAAATAAAATTATCGTTGGGACAAGAGCAATCTAAATTAGATCGCTTAAATCAATTGCTTACAGACCTTAGAATTATCGCTCCTAAAAATGGCATGGTGGTATATAAAAGAACATGGAATGGTTCAAAAATTACATCTGGCAGTCAGATCAGTGTATGGGACCCCACCGTGGCTACCCTGCCTGACCTTTCAAAAATGGTAACCAAAACCTATGTCAATGAAATTGATATTAGCAAAATTCAAAAAGGACTGGTAGTTAGTTTAACCGTAGATGCATTCCCAGACAAAAAGTATACAGGAGAAGTGGTAGATGTGGCCAATGTAGGAGAGCAACTGCCTAAAGGAGATTCTAAGGTATTTGAAGTCACCATTGAATTGAATGAGCAAGATACCTTGTTAAGACCTGCAATGACTACCAATAATAACATCCTAATCGAAGAGCTAGAAGAAGTTTTATATGTTCCCCAAGAAAGTGTTTTCGTAGATGATTCTTTAAGTTATGTAATTGTAAAAACCAGTTTGGGGCCTAGGAAACAGAAAGTTTCATTGGGGAAAACCAATTCCAATTTTGTAGTAGTAGAAGAAGGACTAGCAGAAAATGAAGAGTTCTTGCTCGCAAGACCAGAGGATTTCGAAACTATTTCTTGGAGGTAGGTCTTGTTTAGTAGGGTAAATATAAATGTAGCCTTTGAGGCTTTGGTGGAAAATAAATTCCGCTCTGGCCTAACCGCATTGGGCATTATTTTCGGGGTTGCTGCAGTAATAACTATGCTTGCCATTGGTAATGGCGCACAACAACAAATCATTGAACAAATTGAGCAAGTTGGGGCCAAAAATATCATCATTCGGCCAAGGGTAATTGGTAATGTTGAAGATGAGGATGAAGTAAGTAAAAAGTACAGTCCTAAACTTACGATCAATGATGTTAATGCAATAGAAAGCGTCCTACCCGAGATTGAAAACATCACTCCTTTTATCAGCTATGAGACCTCAGCCATTGCAAATAGCAAGAAGAAAAATTGCAATCTTGTAGGGGTTGATAACTCTTATTTTACCATCTATAACTTAAAATTAGATAATGGTGTTTTCTTTTCTGAATTGCACCAAAGAAATTCTGAAGCTGTATGCGTTATAGGATCCAATTTGGCGATAAAACTCTTTGCAGGAGAAAACCCTATTGGCAAAACCCTAAAGGCTAACAAATTACAACTTACTATTATCGGCACACTATCTCCTGGCACTGTGATAGGAGAATCTCTTCAAAGCATAGGCATGAATAATTACAACGATGAAATATTTGTACCAATCACTACCGCTTTAAGGAGGTATAAGGATAGAGCACGGATTACGAAACAGATTTTAGATGAGAGTGATGACGATGATGAAGATGAGGTAAGTTCCACTGCTGAAACAGAGTTTACGGATCAAATTGAAAAAATAATCATCGGTATTGAGAATACGGATCGCATGACGGAGAGTGTTGACATACTTTATCGCATGTTATATAGACGCCATAATGAAGTAGAAGATTTTGAGATTGTTGTTCCCGAGCAAATCCTTCAACAGAAAAAACAAACAGATGATGTCTTTAATATTCTTCTTGGAGTAATCGCTGCCATTTCTCTGCTTGTTGGCGGGATAGGAATTATGAATATTATGCTAGCATCTGTATTGGAAAGAATACGCGAAATTGGATTACGAATGGCAATTGGTGCCAAAAAACAGGACATACGCGAACAATTTGTATTAGAATCTGGCTTGATTTCTCTTGTAGGAGGAATTATTGGAATTTTTCTTGGAGTCTTTCTTTCTTATTTGGCAGAATGGACTACAGGAACTCCGACGATTATTTCTCTTTGGAGCGTTGCATTATCTTTTTTTATTAGCGGCTTTATTGGGGTAATATTTGGTTTCATGCCTGCTAAAAAAGCCGCCGAACAAGATCCAGCACATTCATTAAGACATGATTAATATGAAAAGAATTATCCTACTATTTCTTTGTTTTTATTCATTAGGCATTTATGCCCAGCAAGAATTGAGTCTTGGCGATGTGATTCAACTGGCAAAAGAAAATAGCATTCGAAGCAAACAAATTGAGAATAGGTTTCAAAACTCTTATTGGAGAAATTTTTCATACCGCAGACAATTCTTACCTGCTTTAAATTTGGATGGTACTATACCGGAAATTCAACGAACCATAACCAATATTCAACAGGATGATGGATCGGAGATTTTTATACGGAGGAATCAAATTTCAAATGGCGCCAATTTAAGCTTGAATCAAATTATCCCTCAAACTGGTGGAAGCTTATTTGTTAGAACTGGATTGCAAAACATTCAGCTAACTGGAAATACCAATTCGACCACCTATCTAAGTAGACCAATTGAAATAGGTTATTCCCAAAATATTTTTGGATTCAATCAATTCCGTTGGGACAAGAAAATTGAACCTCTTTTTTTCAATGAGGCTGAATTATTAAAAACGGAAGAAATAGAGTCATTGTCCAGAGAGGCGGTTAACCGATATTTCGATTTGCTCAGAGACCAACTAAGCATGGAGAATGCACTGAAGAATTTTAGAAACAATGATACAATTTATAAAATTGGAAAAGGAAGATATTCCTATGGTAAAATTTCTGAAAACGAACTTTTACAATTAGAACTTTCACTTTTAAATTCTGAAATTGCTTTTGAGCAACAGAAACTAAATTTTGAATTGAGTCGGCAAAAACTGGCTACATTCTTGGGTTACTCTTCCCAAGAAAAAATTGCATTGCGTTTAGATACAAATCTTCCAGACTTCGAAGTAAAATATCCAGATGCCCTGACTTATGCCAAGCAATACAACTCACAAATTGTGCAACAGGAAAGAAGGATTTCAGAAGCAGAAATGAATGTTTCCAGAGTAAAGACTGAGAACAGATTCAACTTCAACTTATTTGCTTCATTCGGTTTAAGTCAGACGGCAGATAACATTGATGATGCGTATACCGCACCGCAAAACCAAGAATTTGTTTCTCTTGGGGTAAACATTCCACTATTGCAATGGGGTCTTGGAAGGGGCAGGATAAAACAAGCTCAAGCTAATGCTGAACTGGTGAGGTCTACCATAGAACAAGAAAAGATTGATTTCGATCAAGATATCTTTCAAAAAGTAGCCACTTTTAATCTGAATAAGAAGCAATTGGATGTGAGCAAAAGGGCAAATGAAGTAGCTGACAAGCGCTTTGAAGTCACAAAACAGAGATATTTATTGGGCAAAATCCTCATTACCGATCTTCAGATAGCCCAACAGGAGAAAGATCGTGCTTTGATAAGTTATATCAACTCCTACCGCATGTTTTGGCAATCCTATTACGACATTAGAGAGAGCACCCACTATGATTTCGAATCGAATAAAATGATCCAGTAGGATATTTTAGCTGAGTTTTTGGTTACGCTGGTGTCTATCAGAATCTCTGTGTGTTTTCTTGGCCAAATTCTTCTCTAAGGCAGCTTGCAGATCAACACCTGTTTGATTGGCCAAGCAAATGGTGACAAACAGTACATCAGCCAATTCATCTCCCAAATCTTTTCCCCTATCCGATTCCTTTTCAGATTGTTCTCCGTACCTTCTTGCTATAATCCTTGCAACTTCTCCTACTTCTTCTGTCAATTGTGCCATATTGGTAAGCTCATTGAAATAACGCACTCCATAGGCATTGATCCAATCGTCCACTTTTTGCTGTGCTTCCTTAATTGTCATTTTACATTGTTTAAAGTTTCAAAACTTAAATTCAGAATAGGATATTCTTCCCATCCTTGAAAATCAAAATGCCACCATTCCGAAGGATAAACTTCAAAACCATATTTCTTCATAACGTCAATTAAAAGTTTTCGATTTGCAAGAATAACCTCATCCAATTCCATATAATCTGGATGTGCTTTTTCGGTGAAGTCATCATAAGTGGTAGGCATTTGGACTTCCTCACCGGATTGCATGTCTACCAAGGTTAAATCTATTGCGCAAGCTCTATTGTGCCTTGAACCTGAATAAGGGGATGCCACATAGGTTGTGTCCTTATAAATCTCATAGAACTTTACTGTAGCATCATAAGGTCGATATGCATCAAAAACTTTAATCGCCAAGCCCATGTTATTAAACTCTTGATTTGCCTGAAACAATGCTTTGGCAACCTTTAGGCGGGCAAATGCACCTTCTTTTGGATAAATCACAGCATTGGTAAAATTATTTTCAGTCGCATACCGAATATCAAAGAATAGACTTTTGTTTTCCATCAAATCTACGATTTGATGACTTGGGTTTGCTTCGACTTGCTTTTTGAAAAATTCTTCTTCTTCAATTAAATAAACCCCATATTCACTCTTGACCTGTGCAGCTATAGGCAAATAAATAAAACAGAAAAGGTATATGAGTAGTCTCATTCTTTATTTTTTGAATCCATGTTTATGGTAACAGGTCCATCATTGATTAATTCGATAGCCATATTCGCACCAAACTTTCCTTCTTTCACTTCTTTAATTTCATGCGTATTTAACTCTTCGATAAAAGCTTCATATAATGGTTCCGCTATTTCTGGACTTGCCGACCTAATATAAGAAGGTCTATTGCCCTTTTTAGTGCTGGCATGCAAAGTGAATTGGCTTACCACCAATACGCTACCATCCACTTCAAGCAATGATTTGTTCATTTTACCCTCTTCATCATTAAAGATGCGCATATTTACAATCTTGCGACTAAGCCATTGTATATCTTCTTGATTATCTACTGATTCTATCCCTAAAAATATCAACAAGCCCGTTCCAATTTCAGAAATCAATTCATGGCCTACGACAACACTTGCTTTTTTTACTTTTTGTATAACTACCCTCATCTAATATCCTTTCTGACGATAATTCTCTTCCTCGTCTTCTTCAAAAATGGTAACGTAATTCAAATACCTAGATTCAGCTATTTGACCTGATTGAACTGCTTCCTTTATAGCACATTGGGGCTCATTAATGTGAACACAATTGTGGTATTTGCATTGATTTAAACGTTCGCGCATTTCAGGAAAATAATGAGAAAGTTCTTCCTTCTGCATATTCACATTGGCGAATCCTTTAATGCCTGGAGTATCAATAATTGACGCACCAAATGGCAAGTGAAACAACTCTGCAAATGTAGTTGTGTGCTTGCCTGCTTGATGGTAATCCGAAATTTCATTCACCCTTAAATCCATTTCTGGAGCAATAGCATTTACCAAACTGCTCTTGCCTACACCTGAATGACCCGAGAAAATTGAAATTTTTCCTTGCATTAAAGCCTTGATTTCTTCTAATCCTTTGTTTTCAATCACTGAAGTTTCTACACATGGATATCCTGCTATGTGATATACGGTCTTCCAACGATCTAAAAGTTTCATACCATCTTTTGATTGAATTAAATCCATCTTATTAAAAACCAAAATAACAGGAACACCGTAAGCCTCAGCACCTATCAAGAACCGATCTACAAAAGCCATGGTAGTAACCGGACTTTGTAAGGTAACAAACAATAAGACCTGATCCACATTGGCGGCTATAATTTGGGTTTGCTTTGAAAGATTTATGGACTTTCGGATAATGTAATTTTTCCTTTTATTGACCGCTGTAATCAAAGCGTCTTCTCCTTCAATAACATAATCAACCTTATCGCCGACTGCCACTGGGTTGGTGCTCTTCAAACCTTCTGTTCTCAACTTACCTTTTAATCTGGCTTGAAATCGCTTGCGTGACGCATCTTCAATTTCGTACCAACTCCCAGTTGACTTAACTACTAATCCTTCCAATTCGCATCATTTTGAACATACTAAAAGTAGTAAATTCGTCTTGCCAAAAACAATTGTTTTTATGTCAATAGTTGTAAACAATGTGAGCAAAAGCTATGGTAATCAAAAAGCACTTCACGATGTGAGCTTTGAGATTAAACCTGGTGAGATTGTAGGATTTTTAGGTCCAAATGGCGCTGGCAAATCGACCATGATGAAAATCATAACTGCCTATCTGCCAGCAAATGAGGGCACAGTAGAGGTTTGTGGAATTGAAGTGAACAAGGAGCCAATTAAAATTAAAAGACTAATTGGTTACTTGGCTGAACAAAATCCACTTTACTATGACATGTATGTGAAGGAGTTTTTGCATTTCACTGCTGGAGTCTACAAATTAAAAAATAGGAAGGAAAAGATTGATGAGATCATTGAAAAGGTTGGATTAGGCCTAGAGAAACATAAAAAAATAGGTGCATTATCTAAAGGGTACAAACAAAGGGTAGGCATTGCTCAAGCCATGTTGCATGATCCTGAGGTGTTGATCCTAGATGAACCGACCAGTGGATTAGACCCAAATCAATTGAAGGAAATAAGGGATCTTATCAAACAAATTGGTGCTAAAAAAACAGTGATGCTATCAACGCATATAATGCAAGAAGTAGAAGCAATCTGCGACCGCATAATTATCATCAATAGAGGAAAAATAGTAGCCAATGATACCGTCAATAACATTGGCAAAATCATTGAGTCTAAAAATCATCTTCATGTGGAATTCGAAGACAAGATTGACAAAAAATCAATACTTGCCATTGAAGGAATAAATTCCGCGGAAAATGTAGAAGGGAATAGCTGGTCAATACAATACGATAAATCTACTGAGATTAGAAATCAACTATTTAATTTGGCCGTAAAATCGAATACCACTGTTCTTACTTTACAAAAAACGGAAGCAAAATTGGAAGATGTATTTAAAAAACTAACTGCTGAAAAAGAAGTTGAATCATAAGTATTTCAATTCGTACATTAGCCAATCTTAAAAAAACATCATATGTCATATCTATTCACCTCAGAATCAGTGTCCGAAGGCCATCCTGACAAGGTAGCCGATCAAATATCTGATGCCTTAATTGACAATTTCTTAGCCTTTGATAAAGATTCTAAGGTAGCATGCGAAACTTTGGTTACAACAGGTCAAGTTGTTTTAGCGGGAGAAGTTAAGTCAACAGCCTATTTGGATGTCCAAATGATCGCTAGAGCAGTAATCAATAAAATTGGTTACAACAAAAGTGAATACATGTTTGATGGTAACAGTTGTGGTGTTTTTTCTGCAATTCATGAGCAATCTCCTGACATCAATCAAGGTGTGGAACGGGCCAACAAAGAAGACCAAGGTGCTGGTGACCAAGGTATGATGTTCGGTTATGCTACCAACGAAACGGACAGTTTTATGCCATTGCCTTTGGAAATATCTCATTTGATCTTAAAGGAATTGGCTAATTTGAGAAGGGAAAACCAAGATATTACTTACCTAAGACCAGATTCAAAGTCTCAGGTAACTATAGAATACGACGATAACAACAAGCCGATTAGAATTGACTCCATTGTTGTTTCTACACAGCATGATGACTTCGATACAGAAGAAAATATGTTGGCGAAAATCAAAAAAGACATCATTGAAATTGCAATACCAAGAGTAGTTGCAAAACTACCTGCGGAAATTCAATCCTTATTCAATGATCAAATTACTTATCATATCAATCCAACAGGAATATTTGTGATAGGTGGACCACATGGGGATACTGGTTTGACAGGAAGAAAAATTATCGTGGATACTTATGGTGGAAAAGGTGCACATGGTGGTGGAGCATTCTCGGGTAAAGATCCAAGTAAAGTAGATCGTTCTGCTGCTTATGCAACAAGACATATTGCTAAAAATTTAGTGGCTGCAGGTATTGCAGATGAAGTACTTGTTCAAGTGGCTTATGCAATTGGTGTAGCTAAGCCAATGGGACTTTATGTAAACACGTATGGCTCATCTAAAGTAAACCTAGAAGATGGGGAAATTGCTGCTAAACTCTTGGAAATATTCGATATGCGTCCTTACGCTATAGAAGAAAGATTCCAATTGAGAAGTCCTATTTATTCTGAAACTGCTGCCTATGGCCATATGGGGAGAGATTGTGAAGAAGTTGAAAAGTCATTTGTATCTCCTAGTGGGGAGAAAGTAAATGTTAAAGTAAAACTTTTCCCTTGGGAAGAACTAAATTATGTAGACAAGATCAAAGCTGGATTTGGCTTATAATTCGAAGTTATAGCATAAATGAGAAAAGGGAAGTAAAATACTTCCCTTATTTTTTTCTAAAAAATAACTGTATCGGTACACCACTATAATCAAACTCCCTACGCAAATGATTTTCAATAAATCGTTTATAAGGTTCTTTTACATATTGGGGGTGGTTGCAATAAAACACAAATGTGGGTTTATAAGTAGGCAACATGCTTACAAACTTTACTTTTACAAACTTTCCTTTTACAGAAGGAGGTGGTGTTTTCTCAATCAATGGTAAAAAGAATTTATTGAGTTTGGAAGTTGTAATTTTTTTCTTTCGATTTTTGAATACCTGAATCGCAGCTTCCAAGGTCTTCAATATTCTTTGCTTTTCAATTACTGAGGTAAATATGATGGGTACATCTGTAAAAGGAGCTGTTTTTTGTAATATGTCCTCCTTAAATCGTTTCATCAAGTTGGCATCTTTATCTTCTATCAAGTCCCATTTGTTGACCATTATGACCAGACCCTTTTTATTTTTTAATGCCAAATTCAAAATATTCATGTCTTGAGCCATCATTCCTTTATCTGCCTCAATCAATAGAATACAGACATCTGCATTCTCAATCGCACGAATACTTCTCATCACAGAATAAAACTCAATGTCTTCATTTACCTTGCCTTTCTTTCTGAGTCCTGCAGTATCTGTTATGATAAATTCAAATCCAAAGGAATTATACAATGTACCTATCGCATCTCTGGTGGTTCCAGCTTGTTCTGTAACTATGTTTCTTTCTTCACCAACCAATGCATTGATAAATGAAGATTTACCAACATTTGGTCGACCAACTATTGCTATTCTTGGAATTTCTTTTTCTTCTTCCTCCGGAACTTCCTCCACATACTCTACCAATTTGTCTAATAAATCCCCTGTTCCACTTCCATTAATGCTCGACAATGGAAAAACATCTCCTAAACCAAGACTATAGAATTCTGATGCCTCTGCAATCCGCTCATGGTTGTCAACCTTATTGGCTATAAGTAAAATTGGCTTATCTGTTTGTCGAAGTAACTTAACAACTGTCTGGTCCAAATCCGTTAGGCCAACAGTTACATCCAATACAAATAATATTACATCTGCCTCTTCTATGGCAATAGTAACTTGCTTGCGGATTTCTCCTTCAAATTGATCTTCTGACCCAATCACATATCCACCTGTATCGATAAGGTTAAAATCTTTATTGTTCCAGGTAGCTGTACCATAAAGCCTATCCCTAGTTACTCCACTAGCTTCATCTACTATGGCCTTTCTACTTTCCGTAAGCCTATTAAATAGGGTTGACTTCCCCACATTGGGTCTTCCTACAATTGCAACTGTTGTTTGCATATCAATTTAAATAACCAAATCTTTTAAGTTGTCCTTCATCGTTTCTCCAATCCTTGTTCACTTTGACGAACAATGACAGGAATATTTTCTTCCCAAAAAATTTCTCTAAATCCTGGCGTGCTTTGGTACCCACCTTTTTTAGCATCCTACCACCCTTGCCAATAATGATGTGTTTTTGACTTTCTCTTGCTACATAAATATTTGCATCAATATTAATGATGTCCTCTTTTTCTTTGAAACTCTCCACTTCAATTTCTACAGAATAGGGAACTTCTTTTTTATAATGTGTCAAGATGTGTTCTCTCACTTTTTCCTCTACAAAGAAGCGTTCATTTTTATCAGTTAAACTATCTTTTGGAAAATAAGGAGGAGAAACAGGTATAGTAGCAACGATTTTTTCTTTTAATGCTTCAATATTGAATAAATGTAAGGCAGATAGCGGCAATACATCTGCTTTTGGATACTTCTCTTTCCAATAAACTACTTCCTCCTCCAATTGTTTTTGCTCCATCAAATCAATCTTATTCAAAATGATAAACAATGGGACGGTATTCTTCAACAAGAAACGGTTGAGTTTTTCATTGTCTAATTTTCTTTGGCCACACTCTATTATTAGTAAAATTAAATCTGCATCTTCAAAGGCACCATTTACAAATTTCATCATGCCTTCCTGCAACTTATAGGAAGGCTCTAATATGCCTGGAGTATCCGAATAAACAATTTGATAATCTTCCTCATTGACAATGCCAAGAATTCGATGTCTGGTTGTTTGTGCTTTCGGACTTATGATGGAAAGTTGTTCCCCAACCAGCAAGTTCATCAAGGTAGATTTACCCACATTGGGATATCCCAAAATATTTACAAAACCTGCTCGATGTTTCATTTGTCAAATTGAATTGCAAAGAAACGATTAATAAAAAAGAAAGCCCCTTTTTGCAAAGGGGCTTTCAAGGCAGCATAAAGGGTTAATGAATAACTACTTTATCAATTGTCCTTTTATGTTGAGACTCAATAATTACATAATAGACGCCCTGCTGCTGCTGACCTAAATCAATTCTCATTTCCCCAACAGATGAATTCAATTGCTTGGTCAGAACCACTTGACCAATGGAATTACGAACGCTTAACTTGTAATTTGAATTAACCATTTTATCAAAATGAACATTAAATATTCCTCGATTCGGATTGGGATAAATGAAATGATTTGAACTAGGATTTTCTTCTATTCCGGTAACTTGGTTGGGGAGATTCCCAAAATTTAATCGAATAGCTGGATTGGCATTGATCCACCCCCAACCTCGGTTGTGCCCTAAATCTACATATGCTGAAACATATGGTTGCTTTTCCGCTGTACTTGCATCATTCCATACTTCGAAAGTCTTAGTGGCCGCTATATTGGTTGTTTCCCAACCAATAGCGTAAAATCCAGTAACCAAACCAGCACTTCTACCACTAATTGCTATGCCTCTATCCAGAGGCAATGTCAATACTGTGTTGGTGTCAGAAGCTTGCACTCTATATGCTGTTCTTTTACTGGCAATTTCTTGGGCAATAAAACTTGCTCCAGGAACTGGGCTTGCATTAAAAACCCAAATTTTTGGCACAATTTCAACCCCAACATTTCTAGAATTATTGCTGACATAAAAGGACACACTTGTAGGTATCAATTCTCTTCTAGTGGCTCTTGAAGTATCCAATTCCACATAATACAATAATGCCAATCGATCTCCTACTGATGTCCCACCTGGAGTTCCATTTCCAAAAAAGTCATGTGGTCCTACAGTACCTTCAAAAACATTATCATCCCTGGAGTAAATCGTATCCGTAATCTCAAAAGATTGGGAAGCAGAGTTATCGATAGTTGTTGCTTCATTCGAAGAACTGTCATAATCGATGTTAAAATCCGCACGGTAAAACCCCTTGTTTTTGGGCAAGTATTTATTGCTATCAATTAGAAATAGATGATAACTGCTATCTCCAGCGTAACAAGATCTATATAAGGTATCTATAGTAACTGAATTTGAATATTCTAATCCATTCCCACTTCCTGGCTTATTGTTTTCATCTGCGAGATGATGTACTTCGACATTTAATTCCACATTGCTCTCTGTCAATTCACCTTGATTGGAAGCTATGCCGCTGAAACCTAAGGCTGGTACAATCGCCTGGGGAATCCGAGTATAAAATGGATTTACGGTAATTGTATCGACAACATCACTGAAGATGATTTCATAATCTTCCAATTTTAAATTATGCTCTGGGCCTTCAATTACCGCTAAATCGTCAATCATCCAGAAATAATGTGAGCTGCCAGTGACCCTAAATCTTAAGAACATAAAAGAGTTACCACATACTGCATCCGTAACATTGATTTCATGATGAACTACCGCAATGGAAGTATCCGCATTAATTAGATTTACCGCTAGTCCATCTTTTGCATCATATTCATACCAATTCTGTTTATCACTGCTTACTTCCAAGACAATATCATTTGCGCTACTGCAACAATATCTTAAATAGTCTTGGTAAGTAACCCACACACTATTGCTATTGATGGAATCTAAAAATATCGTATCCGAAGTAAATTTAGTATCCATTACAATTACACCTGTAGCTGGTATTGGGGTATTGTAAAAATCTCCATTGACCAACATAAAACCATTGAAAACAGTAGAGGATTTAATTCTTGGCACCAAAGTCGAAAATTGGCCAGGTTTAAATACGCTGGTATTCTCCCATTCCAATAAATTTTGATTGTTGTTGGTTATGGTCCATCCATTACTTACAAAGTTTGCCGTATCAAAATCTTCATAATAGGCAGTATCTCTAAAAAGCTTGTTGTTGAATATGGCTTTATTGACCTGATCGGAATCCGACTTTAAAGAATTATTAGGGGCAAAACTATATTCTGGGATTGATCCATGAATGCTTTGTCCAAAAGCTTGGTAACTAAGAAAGAAAAAGAAGAGGTAGCAGATTTGTTTCATAAACATAGATTTAGAAATCTAAATTTAGGTCTAGCTGCTTCCTTGGATTGGAGATAATTCACCAATGCATGACTTCAGTTCATAAAGTATTGTCTTTTGTAGGGAGAATATCTATAATCGAAATTTTATCTGCATTTTAAAATAAATGTTTCGTTCAACATTCTAGACAAAAACAGGTATATGTACTCTATTTATTCTAAAATAATTGGAACACTTTTACTTATTGGACCACCATAAACTAATTATTAACTTGTGAAAAGATTTGATGTATGGGCAAAATACAATTGAAGTAATTGCTAAAAACCTACTTATAGAACAAAAGAAATTTAATGTTACAGAAGAAACCATATTTAATCGCGGTAACCTTTCTGAAAAAATTAAGGTAGCTTATAGCAAAATTTCAAAGTAAACTACTAGAAAATGGCATTGAATTACAAAATATTAACCATAAACTTTAGCAATAAGTAAAGTTTTGAATAATTTTGTTGAAATATGTGATGAACAAGGCTGCTCAATTTATATTGATTATACAGATAAAGAACTCAACAAGAAGATTACAGAGATTAATAGAAACCAATCACTTAAAAATAAATTCAACCTGGTATTGAAGTCACTCATTGAAAACACATTCAACAAAACCATATTCAATTTTGAACACAAGTGCACCGATGGGAAAGTCTATGCAATTAAAGTTGATAATCACAGATTTTATACACTTGCCTTACCAGATGGGAATCAGAGAAGATACTTTATATCAAGGTATGGCAAAAAAGAGTCCCAACAGAACGACAAAAAGCTTACTAAGATTATAGAAACTGTTTGTGATATAAATCCTAATTCATTTTTATATGAGCATCGAACGAATTAATAGAAAAGTAGCAAAACTGGATAAGTCAATTTTTCACCTTGATCTTGAGAAACAAGATTCCAAGATGAATGAAGCAATGGTAAGCCTCAGGGTAATGAGGCAAATAGATGATTATCTTACTTATCTGGAAATGACCAATAGAGAGTTTGCTGATCGATTAGAAGTTAACGAATCTTACATAAGTCAGCTTATGACCGGAACAAGAAGAGTCAACATTGCTTTTCTCAATAAAATTGAGGAAGTGTTTAATGTAAAATTCATATTTAAAATCGATCATAAGAAAACAAGCCTTTCCATGACACAAGATGAGTTTGGTCGATATGAATTCAAACATCATTCTATTGATATTAAAAAGGAATCATCAGAAGACTTTTTAGATTTTAATGCTTCTGGTGATTCTAAGATGTTAACCTTTAATGGCCTTTAATTATGAAGAAAAAACAGGTTAATATATCAATACAGGATATAATCACTATGGAGTGTAACACAAACATTCCTGTTCAACCATTCGACCATGAGAAATTCCCATTAGCTGAATACAATGGAGAATTCTCTGTCGCAAGCGATATATCACAAGACCTAGTTAAGCTCCAAATCACAATAACAGTCAAGGTCTTTGAAACCAAAGAACAAATTTTAAGAATTGTTGAACAATATTTATTTAGGATTAATGACCTTAAGAAATTGGGAGAAAAAATAGGAGATAAACTTGGATTACCAATTGGGGTTTATAGACTTTTATTCAACGTTGCACTTGGTACACTTAGAGGCACGATTAAAGAAAAACTAAAAGACTTTCCTACCAAATTTGAAAATTTTCCATTGGTAACACCTCAAGCGATAGATGAAATAATATCAAACAATTTGGACCCAGAAGTAGTTTCTGAAAAAGAGGCTTAACTCTATTTTTTGCTAATACAAACATGGCATACAAGAAATTCAAAAAATGAAATTAGCATTAGTAATCAGTTCTTTTTTCAGTGAAAAAATAATTTTTTATATTGAATACCTTTCCAATAGGCCATTCTATACTATTGGTACTTTTCTTTTACTATTAGTGGCTGGAAGAGTTGTAAGAAGATCCTATCGATTAAGTAGATCCATTAGAGAATTCGCAAATCCAACACTAATGAGATCAGTAGAAAGATCAGTTAAGTTGCACTCTACTCCATCTAAAGAATATGAAAAATTATTAATGTCATTAACTGAAGGCATGGATTCTTCAGAAATATCTGAAGAATTATATAAAAAATTGAGAATAATAAGGGAATCTGTTGAAAAGGGTGACTTAATTCTCAAAGATTATGAAAAACAAGAGCAACTAGAAAATTTTAAAAAGGCCCTTAATAAGTATAGTGAAGTTATAGAGAAAGCGAAAGACGAAGCCAATAAAGTGAATGAAGAAGGAGGTGGTGGTGGAGCATAGCAAAAAAAATATTGAAGCTGGAATTGCTGGAGGAAGCTCTGGAACGCTGCTAGTTGCATTGGCTGAAAACCTAGATCCAGACCACTGGTTCACTTCCTGGGCATTAATTCTTGCTCCATGGCTTTCTTTGGTTTGCGCAGCACTTTGGAAAAAGTTAGTCGAAGTCTACAACAAATGGTCCCTTAAAAAAACCATAAATAAAGAAATCGAAAAAGCAAGAGCACATATAGATAAAATTCTAAATGATCCAAATATTTCTGATCAAACAAAAAATGAAGTAAAGTCTGCTCAAGAAGATTTCATTAAGGAACAGGTTAACGTTCTTCTATCAAATATTACTAAAAAACAAAGTCAGTGATTTAACCAGTTGCTCTATTCTGGTCTTCTTTCAATTTCTGCAGCTGCTGATCTATTTTTATTTCTTCAACCTGTTGGTTAAAAGAGTAGTTGTCCTTTCTTTTAAAATTTCATTAATAAGAATAAGACAATTTCTGAGAATTCACTCCCGCTTTATCAGCAGCGGTGGCAGGATTAGCTCCTTATGTTCGCTTGACCATTGGGTTTGTTTTACAACAAAAGCCAATGCTTCGCATTATTGTCTTTTTCGCTTTATTAAATTTTGAGTAAGCTAAAAAATACAAGACGTAAAAAAGCCGCTGAAATTCAGCGGCTTTTCTTGTAGCGGGGGCAGGACTCTCCGGCCTTTTTGCTAGTATTGTTTATCAATGTGTTATGGTTTGGTAGAGCTATATTTTTGCATGGATTTGGCGCGATTTTGACACCGTTATTTGCATCTCAAACCCAGGCATGACAAAGGTAGCAGAAGAATTTAGAAATCAAAATGTAGAAAATTTTAAGCTATTTGACCTAAAAGTTGTATAAGAACAGGTATTTATTCACTATGTTCCTATGATCACTTAAATTATTATTGGCAGTGATGATAACCAACACTCTTATTCTAATTAATATATTTGAAAGAATAGAAATTAAACATAGACATAATGAATAAATCCACAGTTTTACAAGGATTGAATCAAATATCAATCCAACAAGCAGCTGAAATGTCACTTATTAATATTAATGGAAATAACATGTACATCCTTGTAGTAAAATCAAAAGATGGAGAAGGTTATCCATTACAAATCTGGGACTTGATATTATATTTCATTGCCCTAGATATCGATGATCAATCTTGGGTAATTGAGCAGTTTAATAAAGTTTCTGACACACAAAAAATGTGTGTTATAAGGGGGTAAAATTTTATCTTGATTCTACCCTTAACTATTTTGCTAGAAGGTATAAGATTGCATTCAATTCCATTAATTTATGCTATCCAAATTGTAAAAATGAAACTTTTAAGATTTTGAAAGCAACAAGTCCTGAATCAATTGGAATCATACAAGACGCAACTTAAGGAGCTAGCTGCTGTTTCTAGAGTATTAGTGTTGGATGTATTTGAAGTGTAATAAATAACACATTTCGTCTAAATATCTATATAAAAACAGGTATTTATACTCTATTTATTCCCAATTAATCTGTCAAATTTTGCTTATTGAGCCACCATTTCGTCAATATTATGGTAACGCTATTTGTTTATTGCCGTTACAGCATTGCAAAACAAGAAGGTAAATGTATAATTTTCGATAAGTAATCAATTATTAATTAAACCTTTACACAATGAGCAAAACATCAGTATTAAGTGGCTTTCAAGATTTAACAATTCAGCAATCAATTGATATTTCTTTTGAAAGTATTAATGGAAAGAATGTAGTAATACAAAAAACAACTGGAGGATCCGGATATACTGGAAACCTGGAAGATCTTGCACAAGATTATTGGGATTTAGATTATACTGATCAAAGTTGGGTGATAGATCAATTTAACGGAACCAGTCAAGTTGCTGGTGGAAGACATGATTGCCCATGACGATTATCAATCCATTAAAGTCTAGGTGGAAATGGGGCTTTTTGCTCCTTTTCCATTTATTCTATGATTGGTTGTATCAAGTTAACATTCTAACTCAAGAAGAACGCGGCCAAATGACTCAGGAAGAAATAATTGAATATGTCGGAAATTGGAATGATTTCTCATATGTCTCCAATTCATTTTTCTTTTGGGTTTTTGCTCTTTTTCTGTTGCATGATGGCCCAAGGTTTAAAAACGATAATGTTAAACTTCTCAATCTGGGATTAGAATTTCTTTATGCCTTTGCACTCTCCTATTTCACATGGGACGTGTGGGACCAGGCATTTAATAATGGTGAAAGAGTTTATCAAGGACCTGCACTACTTGTCTCTGGAGGCTTATTATTATTTCTATTACTGAGACTGTCATATCAAGAGTCAGCGAACTATACACTGTTTACAACTGTAAGAATTCTGCTTGCAAGGCTTAAAAAATGGATATTTAAATGAAATCAAAGAAAGCAGGGCAATTAATGATAGATAATATTGATTCTAAAAACTTAACTCAAAATGAAGTTGTTAAGTTTTTAAAAGCGGTTTCAGATAAGCCTAATTTAAAGGCATTTGAATTAAAGGATGAAATTAAATATGCTCTAAAGTCTTTACTGAAAGAATATTCCATTTTGAATTACAAAAAGCCAGCAATTAAAGACCGAGTAGTATTAAACACAATATTGGAGGATGCATTAATTGAGGCTATGTCTTTTATTTCTCAATCTAAATCTTTGCGGAATTCGGAGACTATAATTAAGATTATTCAAGAAAACCTAGAGATCCAACGTAAAAGCCTAGATATTACTAAGCTAGAAATATTGAAAACCAAAAACATATCTAAAATATTAAGTGTTGTGTATAATAGATTGTCTAATTAATGCAATAAACGACCTAACTGCCTGTTAAATGACTGATATCACTTAAGTTTAAGTAATTTTAAATGTATATTTGACGGCCAAATTAACGATGAACGATGCCAGCAACTAAAACAAAATCTCAAATCAAACCCTGGTTTAATACGCCTGGGTTTTTTAGCGATGCTCATAATCACGTTCCTAAATTCCCATCGGTCTGGAATTACAATGATTATAAAGTTCAAAAGAAGATTATCCAGTTTACTGCAGACCCAGAGGCAGCTAAATTTTTTAGTGATTGGGCGAAACTCACTAAGAAAGTTGCACCTAATATGATAATTGAAATTAACAATGACAAAGATTTTAAAACTCATTTAGATCTTAAGAAGGTTGTTGACGACTCTACTCAATTAACTTTAGATGCGTTTAATTCACTACACTGCTTAGACAATGTTGACGCAACTGTTGTTAAGCTTATGAATAACATGAAAACTGTTATTGAAATGATCGAATTAATTTCGGACGCATTAAAAATCAGCATCGAAGTATATAAGGCCAAAAAGGAAATTAAGAAAATTCCCAAAGGGGTAACTTTTGAGGTGCTATGTAAAGAGATTTTAGCCGCTTAATAACCTTGTCATATGTATTCTTTCAGATACCCCAAAGCTGTAGCGTCAGGTCTATCTAAGATTATTGATTCAAAGAATAAAGAAGGTGTTATTAATGCCCTTGAAAGCTTAAGCCAAAACCCTAGAAAGAGAGCGAAGAAGACTAATCTTAAATTTGCTGGAGATTATTATGTTAATGCTAGCACTAGACATTGCATTTGTTTCGATATTGATGAAGAAAACAAAGAAATCAATATGTACCTAGTAGTTCCTAGTCCACTTCTACACAAGGTGATGGAAGGAAGAATGAAGGAACCAAAAACAAAAAAGACTAAGAATTAGCCGCCTTTTTTATTGAACCGTCTATTTTCTGTTTTAGGTTTTTAAGTACTAAATAGTCAAGCTCTTCATCCAAAGCATTAATGGCTTCAAATAGATATTCCTTCAAATTTTTCAGCTCGTCCTTAATTTCCGGAATCTGAGCATTTTCGTCTTCTAACTTCTTAACGTATTTCCGGAGAATTAGAAGTTCAGCACTTTCATTGCCATATGATGGATCACTCTCACCTAACATACCCACACGATCAACCTCACCTTCTTCTTTTAGATGATAGTTTTCAATCTGTTCGATTGACATATTAAAAACGTTGGCATAACATTTCAGTAAATCATATTCTAATTTTCTCTCACCTCTTTCAAGGTCTGATATTGATTTAGCAGATACGCCGTACTCGAAAGCAATTTCGGATTGAGTAATCTTCTTTTCTTTCCGGATGGTAATTAGGTTCTCAACTACCTTATTCATTGGATAAAAATATACTGTTTTCTCCATTTTTATTTTACCTTATCCAGACTTTAAAGTTACTTTTTAGTGTTTTATACTTGTTTATTCACGTTTTTCGAATATATTTGCTTCATGCTCTACCATAATTCATATCAGCAAAATTTATCTGAAGTTTTAAATAGTACCTTAAGTAGACTTGTGGTAGGGCTATTTAAGTAGATGGGGATGCGCCTTTCTCAAAGGCACTCCCCTTTTTATTATAAAAATTATGCCATTATGGAATATATAGCCCCAATAATCACTACATTCCTTTTCATTAGCTGCTTATTCTTTCTGATTCTTTGCGCATCAAAGCCATTTAGAACAGTATTAAACAAAGATTTCAAGTTCAACAAACGAAGCACTTACGCTATACAAATAGCAGGAGTGCATTTGTTTTTTATACTATCTCTATTTAGCGCGATCACGATCAATTATTCATTTCATCAATTCATATAATATGGAGCAGTTATTTCACATCGTCATGATTCTGATGTTCCTGGTATTTGGAATACTTGGAGTCGTTGATGCTTTTAGAAAAATCCCAATTGAGTCCGATAGGTCATTTTCACATAGAACAAGCTCATTGTTTCTTGGACTTACTCTAGTATTAATATCCATTCTTGGAATAATCTATATCCTATGATTATCGAATCCAAACCTTTATTGCTTGAGCTCCATAAGGCACTGGTAAACCATGAAGTCAAATTAGCCATTGATCAGATCCAGCCGGATGTAGATCGAGATGAAATGGAAGAAAGGATCCAAAACACCAAAGCAATGATCAGGGCGGCCACTTCTGAAATTCAACTAATCGACAAACAAGAAAACTCAGATATATGATACTAGCAACAAAACTGAAACCAACATTCGGAGGCGTGGAGCTCACCATTGTTAAGCGCCCGGTACTTAAAAAAACAACCAATACCATGACTATGAGCTTCAAAAAACAAAGCCAGGCAGAGCGAAAAGTTGAAGAAGAAAAACTAAAGGAATTGCGACTTGCTTTTTCTCTTTACCTGGTAGCGGCTAAAAAAGTAAAAAGACGCACAGCTTCAAGACAGAGCAAACATGAAATTGCAGTCTTAAACCTCGAAACCCTATACAGGGATAGCATTGACTATAAGTCATGCGACGAACTTGCTGCAGTAATTCTAAAAAATGAAACCAATCTCCGGAACACGATGCCTGGCACGAAGGATCCTATCTACCAAAAGAGTCAATTCTTGAAAGCCGAACTTATTTCTATGGCTAAACAATACAAAATTAAGAGCAAATGAACTTCTACTTTATTGTTTTTAACACCTTTAATAGTCTACGCATCTGTGCAATTGAAAGAAATATGAAAGAGAGTAATAAAATGAACTTAGGTATAAAAAGATCCATTTCAAATAATACTTCATCTGGTTCAATAGAAGAAAACATCCAAATGAGGAATGATGATGTGCCAATTAGAAAAGCTAACGATTCATTTAAAGTTCTATTAATGTCATTCTCTTTTTTGAAAATCTTTCTATCGCTCTTGTTTGGAATCCTCTGCTTGATTTGTGCATTTACAGCTAACCAAATAATGGAATATATCACAATTGGGATTGCCCCTATTGTTATTTCAATCCAAGTCATTTCTCTGTTTAGAAATAAAAATAACAACTAAAACCTATTAAAATGACCTACCAAGACTATTTAGATGATGACTTTGTTTTCCTGTATAAGATTTCAATAAAACCTAGAAATTCTAAAAGGAAATATTTCATAGGCAGACACAATGTGGCCGGCTATTCATTAACACCATGTCAAAATAAAAAGAATTGCATCCAGAGAGTGGATGATTTAATTAATCCCAAGTACTCCTATTACAAATTAGGTGATAGCCAACCAGATTACCTTGAGTTATTGGGGTTGGCAAAAGAGTTTATTAAAGAAACGAAAGCGAAGACAATGGCTAATCCTTCTCCAAAGACGGAACATGACAATCAAAACACTTTAGCAGCATGAAAATTTCAAAGAAATATAGAGAGGCTCTACATGATGCCTTAGAGGATAATGGCTGCTGTGATGATTGGCACGAAGCGTTGAATCATAGCTATGATCTTTCAGATTTTATAGGAAACCTTCTTAAAAAAGCAACTGAATCAATCGACATGGATGGAAAACTTGAAGATGAAATCGAAGAGCTTACAAATACGAACCAAAAGATTAAAGAACAATTAGAAGAAAATGAATTCGGCACCCTAAATGAACTCATGAAAGAAGCAGGAGTTAAGTTAAACCCTAACTGGCATTTTGATCGGCAGAAAATTGTAGCCGCACTATCAAAAACAAGCGAGCTAAATGTGCTTGAATTATGATCCTTCTGTCAATTCTCATATTAATTATTGCCTCCTGGTTTTGTTTCGAAGCTTATTGGTTAAAGCAACAAAAAAAACGAATCAAGGAATTAGAATTAAGTAAAAAGAGAGAAAAACAATTTGAATTTCTTGCTAAAACAATGGCCAGTTTTTTGGTTTTGCTTGTGATACGCAATTACTTTAAACGGGGAAAGAATGGCAAATAATTCACATCTAAACCTTGTGAGTTACTTTGGTGGCAAATACCCCCATCTTGATTGGCTTATTTCACATTTCCCTAAAGGTAAGTATCACTTTATTGACCTAATGTGCGGGTCTGCCAATGTTGCTCTAAATGTCAATTATCCTTTAATAACTGTAAATGATATTAATGATGATATCATCAACTTGTTTTTTGTTTTAAGAGAATTCACAGATGAATTTCTAATGAAATTGGCACTTACTCCATATAGTAGAAAGGAACTATATAATTATTTAGAAAATGCTATTCCTACAGATCCAGTAGAACGAGCTAGACAGTACTTCCTAAGGTGTCAATTATCCTATGGTACTAATGGATCACAAAACAAACACAAGGGAATTAATTTTGAAAAAAAGCTCAATAATTGTCATCCAAAAGTAAAGAGCTGGACTAAGAAACTAAAAAAGATATTACCTATTGCCGAGAAACTTAGATCCTTTCAAATTGAATCCAGGAATGCACTAGAGTATATAGATCAATTAGACTTTAGTAGCAACATAATATATATTGATCCTCCTTATTCTTTGAAAACAAGAGCTTCTAAAAAAAGATATAAATATGAGGTCGATGAAGATTTTCACATTCAATTACTGGATAAAGTAAGTCAAATTCAATATGCAAAAGTCATTGTTTCCGGATATGAAGATCCAGAAGATCAGCTTTACGATAATTATCTAGGAGGATTTTATAAGTCAAAGAAAAAGCCAACTCGATCTACAATTAGAAATAGAAAAAGACAAGAAATATTGTGGATGAATTACAACCCAGAAAAACTCAATAAGCAAATTTCATTTTTTCCTAAAACTCAAAAAATTGAAAATTAATGCCCTTTATCAAAAGATCATTTGTAGATAAGATATATGAGGAAGCCAATGTTGTTCAAATAATTGGCACCTATCAAGATTTAAAGAAGAAAGGGACTACCTATGAATGTCTTTCTCCAATTACCAAAGAAAAGACACCTTCTTTTAAAGTCAGTCCTGTCAAGAACATTTGGAAAGACTTTAGCTCTGGTGAAGGTGGTAATGCAATAAAATATCTGCAGCGCGTGGAAGGCTTGAGTTTTCCAGAAGCAATAGAGACGGCCGCCAAAATCATGAACCTTGAAGTTGAATATGAAGAAATCAACTACTCTGATGCGGAGAAAGAGGCTTTTGAGCATAAGAATAAACTCTACAAACTAATAAACCAGGTTGCAGAAGCTTACCATCAAGAATTTCTGAAACTCCCCAAAAATCATCCCGCACATATTGAGGTATATAAGAAACGGAAATACACCGATGTAGAAGTCAAAAAATGGCTAATTGGTTACGCACCAGGTAAAGGGTTCTTAAGAGAAGTACTCAAGGAAAAGGCACTTTTGAAGGAAGGTCGAGAGATTGGTCTGATCAGGGATAATTACGATTTCTTCCAAAACAGACTACTTATACCGATCAGGAAACTTAAATCTTATGGATATCAAACCATAGCTTTTGGTGGCAGAGCACTAGATGAAGAAGGCATGAAGTATGGTAAATGGATAAACTCACCGGACTCAAACATCTACCACAAAGAACAAGAAGTTTACGGACTACATGAAGCTCTACCTGGAATCTGCAAAGAAGGATTTGCCATTAAAGTTGAAGGGTATAACGATCCAATTAGCCTGGACCGAATAGGTATAAACAATGCTATTGCCAATTGTGGTACTTCCTTTTCAGAAAACCAAATTAGGTTGATTAAAAGAAGAACTGACAGAATAGCACTTTTCTTAGATGGTGATCAGGCAGCAATTGATTCGGCAATTAAGGATGTGAAAATGTGCATCAAGCACAAACTCAGTGTAAAGGTGATAGATCTATTTAAGACACAAAGAAAAAAATACACTGCAGAAAAAATACTTCCAGAAGCGAATAGAAAAGCTACCAAGATGGATCCAGACGAATGGGCTAGAAAGCAATTCAGCAAATATGCCGATATCGACTCTAACCATAGGGAGTTATACAATAAGATAGAGAAAGAAAGTAGAGAAGGTTTCATCTGGTTAAGCGAAAAGCTTCTTGATGGTATAACGGATACCTATGCAAAATCTAAAGTATTATCAGAGCTGGCCGAGATCCTAAATCATATAGATGATGATTTTACAAAGAGTATGTATGTTAATCAGCTTAATTCTTCTGTTTCCGGAATTACAAAAGATCAGCTGACAAGAGAAATTGCAAGGCAAAAACAAATACTAAGTCAGAAAGAATGGCCAAAGTCAGCCATCAACAATGATGAATATACCATGCCTAAAGGTTTGGAAGATCTATTCGACAAATACCACAGCTGCATTAGAAAGAACAAACTGTTTTTTCATAAAAATGTTATGTATTCCAGGCGTGGTAAAGAAGGGGAATACAGATTCCAGGATGTAAGCAATTTCTCGATTCGAATTATACAGCATATCAATGATCATGATTTCCCAAAAAAGATTGTAGAACTTAAGAATACGGATAACAAGCACATCATATTTGATACTCCTGCAGAAGACTTTGTGAGTGAAGGGTCCTTTATGAAAATGCTTATTAAGAAAGGAAATTTTGATTGGCGAGGATCCGGACATGATTTCATCCATCTTAGAACAAAGCTGCTCTCTGAAATGGGAGAAGGTCGTTTAATAGATGGGCTTGGATGGCAACCGGAAGGGTTTTGGGCATTCTGCAACAAAATTGTATCTCCAGAAGGTGTAAAAGCAGTTGATGAAAATGGTATTGTTGAATACAAAGGGGTAAGCTATTACATTCCTCCAGGTAATAAGATCTATGCTCATACCAATGATTTCCAGGATGAAAAAAAAGTAAGATATATTCTCTCAGACTTGAGTATGAAAGATGTTCTCAAACAGATTTACACTGTCTTTGGTGATCATGCAATAAGTGCATTGTTATTTACTATGGCAACGATATACAGTGATTTTATTTTCAAAAAGAATAGATCATTCCCTTTGTTATTTTTAGAAGGATCTGGAGGAACAGGGAAAGACTCTTTAATCCAAGCTTGTCAAAGTTTTTTTGGAGAGTACCAGGGCGCAGTCGAAATGACCGGATCTGCAAACACCGATAAAGGAGTGATTCGCTTTTTTCATCAGTTCAATAATATGATGTGTAACCTGAGTGAATACAACAATGGTTACAAAGAGGCAGACAAAATGCTAAAAGCCAGCTGGGAAAGAAAGGGGTATGTCATGGGTAATCTTAAAAGCAAAAGGTCCATGGATCGGGTGCCAGTTACCAATACCATCATATTTACTGGCAACTACTACCCTACCGAGGAGGCAATTATTCAACGATTTATTGCTGTATCGATGAATAAGTCTGAGTTCTCAAAAGAAGAACGAGCAGAGTTTAGAAAGCTTTCGGCGATGATGGAAACAGGTTACAGTCATTTGATTGAAGTATTTATAAAACATCGGAACAAAATAGAATACGAATGGGATGATAAGTATAAAGAGTCATTCTATGCAGTAAGTCAATATTGTTTTGGTTTAAGCGTAACTGATAGAATGATTAAAAATGCAGCTGCTCTTGGAACCATTTATCAAATCTTAATGAACGATATCGACTTCCCTTTTGATTGGAACGATATCCTAATGCATTTCAAAACCTGTTACGAAGCTCAAACTTTAAAAAGAGATACCGGAAGTGTTACTTCTACTTTTTGGAGAAGTTTTTATGATGTTTTATGTAACGATAAGCGAAGTATTGAATATGGAGTAGACTACAAATCCGATGGTGATCAGATAGCTATTCGATTCAGAACGGTATATAGGGAAACTACCAGATCATGGTTTGAACTGGAGAGAGAAAAAATTCCTGCCATTGGCACAATGAGGGAAAAATTAAAGAATAGCCCAGAATTCATAAAATCTGACGGTAGTTACAAGTTTGGAAACTACGAAACATCGGCCTTAATCTTTGATTTAAAGAAGATTGACAATGGCTCTGACATCAATCAAAAATTAATCTAGTTTCTATGAAAACAGTTTTTTACTTCTCCCTTTTCTCCCTTTTTATATACAATTCTATTAATCAGAATATTAAGTATAATAATACAGGGGAGAAACTTGGGAGAATTGGGGAGAATTGGGGAGAAAAAATTTCTATTTCTCCCCAATTCTCCCCTAAAAGGGGCTGTTTCTCCCCTATTTCTCCCACTTATATTATTGATAACGTGCATTTTAAGCCTCAGGGGAGAAAAGGGAGAAAACTTTTTCGGTGGTCAGGGGAAAAAGTGAGCAGTTGTCCATTCTTGTGAAATTTCCTAAATATCCCTTATTAATCTATTGGTTTAGAGGGTAAATAAATGAAAACCGTTATCTTTGAATATAATTCAACTATGTGGGAAATATTAATCTAGATATAGTTAACGCTACTTCAGACGAAGAATTCGAAAATCATATTGAGAAAATTATAATCTTCAAATCTAAAAAGAGAATTAGGTTTAGTCTGAAGGTATTTGTCCTTAAAGATGGTGAGTATTGGGTTTCTTATATTCCTTCATTGTCTATTTCCGGTTACGGTAAGAATAAAGATGACGCACATTCAATGGCTAAAGAATCATTGGACGACTACTTTACTAATTTATTCGACTTGAGCATGGAACGAATAGATAAAGAGTTATCTAGTCAGAATTGGTCAAAAAGAAGAATAAATAACAAGGAATATTCGAATACAGCTCATGTTGATGAACAAGGCGTATTAAGAAATCTTGATCTACCTGAAGATACTGTTATTGAAAGAATGTTAATTGAGCAAGTTGCATAATAACTCACCTCGTGGCTAGCCCTCCTCCAATTAGAACAAATTGTTTTATAAAATATCTCAAACTATTAGGTTGTAGTGAAGATAAAGGGACAAAGCACAATAAGTGGAAATGTCCTAACTCACTTAGATCGATAATATTTGATCGAGATGGCAAGGAGATTCCTTATTTGCATGTTCAAACTAACTTAAGGAACCTTGGAGTTACAATGTCAACATTTAAAAAATGGGCTAAAGACAATTGTTAAATAGTTAAAAATTTCATTTTTTCCTAAACTCATCTCGCAGCATACTATTCAATAAAATCAAATTGTGTGCTAACTGAAATATAAATAGGTGCATGCTCAAATCCAACTTTCTCGGCATATACTTATTTGCAGTAATCGTACCATCGTATAATTTTATCGCATCAATCACTCTCCTTGAATCTAACTTCCCGCCAGAATGTATTATAATATTTCTAAGAAATCTAGATTGTTTTAAATTAGAAATTATGACATCCGGAATATTGATTTTATGCTCATTTTTCAGAAAATTCACCCAAGATTCAATACTATCAGACTTTTTCTTTGATTGACGATCTCTAATAAAGTTCTTTACACTTCCTATTGACTTCCAAATAACAATTTCCGAAATTGGAATGTCATCTTTAGTTGGCATACTTTCTGGATATTTATTGAAAATCTCTCGAACCAAATCTTCTCGAAACGCTTCAAAACTTGCATATAATCTTATAAAAGCAAGCTCACAAATAAAATCTAACTCTTTTCTTAATTCCTCTTCTTTTACAATGTCTTTAACTATTTGGGCAACATTTGTATGATCAATTTTCAGATTTTTTATTACTGTTTTTTGCAAATCTTTTCCTGGAGGGCTAGATTCATTAAAAATTCGATTAAAATTTTTTATAATAAAATCCATCACCCTGTCCCCTTCTTTTTCAAAGGTCCCAAACGATCTATAACGTTTCTGCTTAGCCATATTAATAACAAATGCTAATTAAAGATTGAAACTCTTTTAAACTTATCCATAAACCTGAATTCTCCTTTCTTTAATTAGATGTATTCGAATTTCTTTTTTAATTCAAGGTATTTATCGTTAATAAAATTTATCTTAAAAAAAAATATTCCTGGAATATATAGGTGAAAACTATCACATACAGGACACATATTATTGCTCTTATTTTCTCCTTCTTTAATTTTTCTCATTGGTTTTCTAAATGGAGTTATAATATTAGACGACACAAGTCCATACCATAGTTTTTGGAGATAATCTTTCAACTCATCTTGAAAATCTGAGTTCTCTATTTTAAAATAAATATTGATGGATGATTCTAATAAACTATCCAAATGAATATGGTATGGTGATAAAAACACCTCTCCATGATTGTAGTTTTCTTCAAAATTTCTACTACATATTTCTAAGAATTGATGAATTCCTTGCACTCCAGTTATCATTACTGAAGTTTGTTTCGTAGGATATGAAAACTCTTTTATATCATCTTTTAAATTTCTAATTGATTCTTCGACTTCTCTAAGAACAATATCTTCTCTACGTCGTCGCTGTTCAAGTTCAATTTGATCCTGAATCCTATTGTTAGCTTTCACTTGGGCGTCAAACGCAAGATAAACTAGTACAGCGCTAACAAATCCTATAATCGGCGCTGTTATGCCACCGATAGTATCCCCAATTTCTCCTGTATTTGAAAAGTCAATTGAACTCCAGTCTTGAGTAAAGATGATTGGGCCAATTATTATTGCCAACAGGAATAATAACCCGTAAAGCAGTTGGTTTCTTGTCATGTTTTGTCATTTAACCCAAATCTAGTTCATTATTTAACTTAAGTCAATAGTTGTCATATATTTAATCTACTGCGCCCAAAGCGCCTTACCTTCTTTTGGAGGATTTCTAATGCTTTCAATCTCTTCATCAGTTAAACCAAGGTGTTCAGGCCTATTTCTGCTGAATTTCTCAATGACACTACTATAAGCATCTATAATAATAGTTTCTTGGCGCTTGTTGTGGAAGAAGTGGTATTCGGTTCCCTCTCTCTTAATAAATTGCCAAGGTGTATTTCCTCGACCCTTCAAAACTAATCTGGTAAACTCATCTCCACCATTGATCTTTTCTGACATTTTTTTCGGCATTTAGGTTCCCAAAAAAGATATAAAAAATGATGGATGATTATGGTAATTAAACCTTCTTTTTACAAGTGTTATCTAATCTGGTAGAAACCAATTTAGTATCTCTAATTAAAAACAAATCTTCCTTTTTGTTACATTCTGAACAACCAGGTATTATATATTCTCCCGATTTACTAGAAGTTTTGATGTGTATTCCATATACAGCTGCACTTAAACACCCACTTACTCGACATCGATTAGGCCAAGATTCATTGGAAAAGTTCATCCAGTGCTCTTTCCAGGAACCACAAGAGCAATGATCATTTCCACTTCCTGTTACATTTTGCCAATAATATTCTGTTTCCATAATGTTATGATCTAATAATTTCATATACAAAATTATAGTATAGCATCCCTCAAAAAAGTAAACAATAAATATCCATACATTGAATTTGGGGATACAATATACTCTCCTTAAATACAGAAATCTAAAGGCATCCATTTTCCTCTAGCAAATTTTTTCTACATGCATGAAGTCAAAAATGACTCAAGTTTGAAGAAAATTTAGTAAACTATGTCAGAGCAAGGAGATCAAGAAAGTACACAAAGTAACACAGAGCATCTACCACCCACAGATGCGGTAATTCCCGAGGACGAAAAAACCGAAGAATCTCAGATGCCGGAAACGGCTCAAGATGAAGATGATCCAGAAGAAAAAACGGACTTAGATGCGGATGTACACCAAAGTACACCTAATGGTGTACAAGACACAAAACCAGCAAGAACGGAGTATACCACTCACTCAATAAGGTGCCTTAAAACTGCAAAAGCAGAATTCATAAATCTTGCGAGTAAGCATCCATCTCAAGGAGATCTCTTTAATATTATGATCGAGAGAGAGAAAAATCCACCTAATCCTAAGGTCGAAATCAGAGAGGTGGTCAAAGAAGTGCAAGTTGAAAAATCCCTTGGACAAAACCAATTTGTAATAGCATTTACAGATCTGCAGTTAAAATACCTGGACACAATTCAAAAGAACCGGATTGAATTGGCGAGAAAGAAAAACAATCCAGAACTCATACAAAAAATAGAAGCCGAAGGCATCACCGGAATACTTAAAGGAATGGCATTGCAGGATCCTAGAATTGAGGACCGGGACAATACTTTCTACACTGGAATTAGATACATAACCGACATAAGATGAAAACAGAAGACAAGATTAAATACCTGGAATCTTTCAGTGAAAAAACATACCAGGATCTAATAGAACTAGGAGCTGCTTGTTCTAAAGTGATAACCACTTTAGGGATAGATTTTGAAGTGCTTAAGACAATGGATGAAGATGAGCAGAGATCCTATTTCGCCAAAACCATATTTAAAACTGTAACCGATATGGCCATTCCGGATCCAAGGGATGTGATAAGCAGGTTAACTGGAGGAAAGAAGAAAGAAACAGTAAGTGACAAGTTTGAATTCATTATGACAGATTTCGCACCCTTGATATCTGAATACATGAACCAGGTACAAGAAAAACAAAGAACGGGAATAGTTGCTATGCCAGCTGATTTTCAAACGATAATAAACGAACCAAATGAATGAGCATAAGTACGATGTAAGCATAACCGATTTGCTCTCTGCAGAGCTACCTCACAAGGAGGCAAAATTTCAGCGCTCTGACATTGAAGGTGATTTAAATAAAGAACCTAACACTCAGGAGGAGCAAAAACTAGGTGCAACAGCTCAGGCCCAGCCAGCAGCAGAAAATCAGGAGGATAAAAAAAAGAAGGCCACTGCAGAAATGACCGCAGTAATGATAACTGGTGGGGTACAGAGCTTAATAAAGGCTGGAAAGTTGTTTGTCAATTCTAAGATTGAAGAATTTTTCACAGATGAAGAATGGATGCAACTAACAGATGCACAAGCAAAAAAGCCAGAAGACCGCGATGAAGACGACAGACGCCTTATCATAAGAAGTGCAAAACTGGATCGCAAGATTGAAACATTTGAGAAAGATTACGATTTATCAGCTGATGAAAAAGATCGACTGGATTATGTAATGAAGCTTGCTGCCGAGCAAAACGATTGGAAAGCGAGCGCCAATGTAATGTTAATGGTAGAGATCCTAAATGTATTCGCATATAGAGGTATCGCAATCAAAACATTTTAGTCTATGGCCAAGCAAAGTTTAATATTCGGACTTGCAAGCGCCAGAGAAACTGGAAAGACTGATTATATATTGAATATGATCAAAACCTTTCTTATAAATCACCCCAATAAAAAAGTCTTAATTATTGCTGAGGAAGATAGTGAGCCACTTAGAGATCTATCCACCTGGGATGACAAAGAAAATACAACACAAATTCCAATAATCGAAAATAAAGACATTCCTAAATGGGAATTAGGCGAACATTTCCAAGGTGTTAAAGTCGCTAGGACTGCCGACTTTGACGTGGAAGAATCTTTCAATATAGCATCCAGGTATTTCTATAATGGAATGTTGGTTCTTGAAGACGCGACCAATTACATTCTACACGGTAAAATCACAAAAGATCAGCGACGAACTATTTATCATAGCAAGCAGCACGGTTGCCATCTGGTATTTGTATTTCATTATATACAAAACATTCCAGCTGAGTTAGCAAGAAGTTTAAACGTATTGATCCTGGGTAAAACTGGCGAGATCTACGATAGCAATATTAAAAAGCGATTTATACACCCCTTTATTGAAACAGAAATGAAAAAAGTCGCTGATTCAAAAGATACTCACATCAAAAAAGTATTGTATGTCGGAGCAAGCTGATCATACACCTTTCATGAGCGTTCCTAGAAGCAAGTCGGAGATATGCTTTAAACTAAGGGTAAGCTCAAAATACCTTACAGGTATAATTGATGAAATCAAAGACAGGTTAACCGGATTAGGTTATAAATCATACGACAAATATTTATCTCCTAAAATGCTTAAACTATTAAATGAGCACCATGGAGGATTAGAAGATTAACCCAATAAATTAAAATTCATGACAAAAGAAAACTCCGCAAGATTAAAACACTATACCAAGGTAAGGGCCATGGTAGAAAGCCAAAAATTCAAACTTGTAAGTTCTCACCCTACAATGAGGGGGAAAGAAGTAGTTGCCGTTGTAGGCATACTCGATCATTTTGAAAGAGCGAACGGATATAGTGATAAAGAGAAGGCTCAAGCTGCGATTGAGTCTCTTAATAATGAATTCTTCCCAGAGGAATCAAAAGAATAAGTTAGCTTGTTTTGATTGGTTAAAAGCCCTGCATTTATGTAGGGCTTTTTTATTAGTATCTCAACCTAAACTCACCAATCTCGACTCAAACTGACTAATCTCGACCTAAACTCACCAATCTCTACCAATCTCAACTTAAACTCACTAATCTCGACCGAAACTGATTTATCTCGACCAATCTCGACCAATCTCAACCAATCTCGACCAATCGCGCTAAGGTTTTATTTAAGTCCTCAAAATTTGTGGGTATCTAAAAAATCTATTTGTATGATTAAAGCTGACACAAAAAGCACATTCCGATTATTAGTGACCCTCACCATCCTGGTTGTGGCTTATGTAATCTGGGACCAAGGCCTACATAAAAAGAAAATCACCTTACAAACTGCAGAAGGCACTGTGGAAGGTGAAATCACCAATGAGAAAAAATCCAAAAAATCATGAAAAATACAGTCGAAAATGCGGCCGATAGAGCCAGAGCCATTTTAGGACATCCAGCCCCTGCTGGACAACTAGACAACTTTAATTCAGGAGCTCGTCCGGGCCATGGATTAGTTGACTTTGAATTTGCAGTAACTATTGCAAACTCAACTGGAGCAGCAAAGAAGATATCTTTCCTTTCCAATGGTTTATTTCCAACAGCAGCAAAACTTACTGCAGCAGGCTTAGCTGTGGATGCTTTGTTTGCAGAAGGAACTGTAATCGATGGCGGTGGAAACGACCTTGTAGTTACTTCTGAAAACTCTGCCTTAGATGCAGATATGATGGCTGCAATGTTGGATAAGTATAGAGCTCGTATCGACTCTATTCGCATGACTTCTGACCAAGAAGCTCAGTTCAGCAAAACTTTCCAAAGATCCATCATTACTCCTATTTCTCAGGAAGGTCAAAAGCCTTTGAGAATTAAGCCTTATTTCAGCACAAATCAGCAGTCTACTGCAACAATTGATATGGTGTTGAGCACAAAAGGTCAACAATTCTGGTTGTCAAACATCGAGCTTGCTAACTTAAATATTGTTGACAACTCCAGCTTGGAGCTTATCATAAGCGGAAAGTTTGAGTTGCCATTGTAAAAACAAAGGCAAAGGCCTTCAAAATAATATTAATCAAGGAAGGGGAAGGCGCGAATCTTCCCCTTTTTTTTATCAAAATACTATGGATTTAGCAAAACTTCACGAAGACAGAATTGTGTTTGAGAATGCCTTACAAGAGTTCATCAACATGGATAAGGTAGGCATCGAAAAAGTTCTGAAAAACTACAATTTCCACGGAGAAGTAACTCCGGAAAACATTGCCAAAGTTGCTGCCAATCATCCAGGAATCAAAAAGGATTTGTATATGGTATTGTATAATGCCGAGATTCAATCCACCAATAGTTTCAATGAGCCATTTGGTGATCTTTTAAACAAGGCAAATGAGACTGTCAATGATCATTTAGACTCTCTTAAAGGTGATGAAAATTCTGATCAGGATGCAGGCTCAAAACCAAAATTTAGTTTTGGGGATTTCAGCGACATCGTTGATGGCCTTGGGGAAACTTTCAAGCAGATCAACATATTTTCTGGTAAAGGAGGATCTGCAGCATCTGAGTTAAAAAACAATGCAGATCCAAAACTACAAGACAATGGGTCTGATACTCCAGATCCCGACCCTGACAAGGGTAACAGCAAGATAATTACTTACGCTGTTTTAGCTGTGGTAATTATTGTTGCTGTAGGATTAGCTATTCGATATTTCAGAAGCAAAGCCGGTTAAGATGAAGGAAAAGCTGCACGTTATATGGAACAACAGCTTGCCGGATAATATAGCCGCTAGTGTAGACCGCGTAAACCATATCCTGTATCTAAGCAAAACCGCTCAAAAGGAATATACTTCTGCTGAATATCTTGCTGTAGTCTTGCATGAAATTGGGCACGACGAGCTCGATGTTGATGGGTCTCTTTCCGGTGAAATGGCGGCCGATAATTTCGCAGCTGCTGCACTTAAATCAGACGGCTTAAGTGTAGTACCATTATATACCGCGATTCGCAAGTCCTATCCGGAATCTCACCCAAGAATTCAAAACATCAAGAAACAACTAAAAGACCAAAAAATAGCCGCCTTTAATGGTCAAAGTCTTTCAGATTTTATAGCCAATGGTCATGCCATGCGAGCGAATCCAGGTCTTACAAATTTTGGAGGACCAACAGCATTCAGTTGGGCAGGCCTTGGTGTTAACGCGCTCGGTGTTGCTAGTGGCTTCTTCGGTCAAAGACAACAAGGGCAAGACGCCCGAGCGGTTGCACAGGCCCAAGAAAGAATAGCCATGCAAAATAGCCAGGCAGCAATTGAAGCGGCCAGGTTACAAGCAGAGACGGCACAAAAAGATGCTAATGCATTTGCATTTTCAGAATCCGCAAAGAATAAAAGGATCCTTATGGTCAGTATTATTCTAGCGGTAATAATTGTAATTGTGGTGGTAGCACTTATCATCCTAAAAGGTAGAGGCAATGAGTCGATTAATTAATAGTGTAAGAAATAAGGTAGCAGAAATTAATCGTGCCAGGCAAGCAGCTATTCAAGCTGAACAAGCTGCAGAAATAGCAAGAATGCAGATTAAGGCGCAAAGTGATGCAAATGCAAAAGCAAAAGATGAAGAAGTAAAGAAAGATCAAGCAGACATGATCAGAAATGTAGCCATTGTGTTCACAGTTGTAATTGTGGTTGTAGTTGTAGCCTTTGTAATCTCAAATAAAAGCAAGAAACAATGAGTCGGGTAACAATTACAGCATATTCAGAGCCACAATATGGCACCTTTTCTTCAAACTGGAGTTGTGAAGATTGGGTGCGATATCACAAAGCTTTGGTAGAAGAGTTTGGTAAAGAAGAAGGGGATTCTCGATGGGTAAATGCATTTGAGCGCAAAGGGTCTTTTGAAATATTTGCCGATCGAGCGAATTGTATTTCAATGAATACTAGCAGCAGAGAGTACTTCCAAAAAGTTGGTTTGTATGATCGAGTAGCTACCGGATTAAGTGGAATAGTACACGATGCAACAGGAACAATTGTTTCTGGAACCAGGACAACATTTGAAGCGACTGAAAATGTGATCGATGGTGCTGGTAATGCACTTAAAATGACCAAGTATTTGATCCCTATAGTAGTGATTGTAATTCTGGCTATCGCATATAAAGTATCTCTAAGCAAATTAGGATTAAACGCATAAGATGAGCCTATTAAAAACAACATTTAAGGGACTTAGGGAAGAACTGGAGCAAACAGAGTTAAAGCCAGTTCAGATTGAAATTAGCGATGAAATGCTGATCCGGATTGCGGTTACAGTTATTCTGATCATGGCCTTTGTGTTCGCAATGAAGTTTTTATATAACGCAGTTCAAAAATGAAAAAATTAAAGGAGAAGCAAATAATTATTCTGGTTGTAGTAGTGATCCTCATTGCTACTGCTATCTATTGGACCAAAAAAAGCAAAGCCATGGGTAAAACACTAAAAAGTCTTTGGCTGAAAAACAAAGCTCAAGAATTCACAAAACCAGTCTGGTTTGACAACCAAGATTGGATTGCCCAGGTCAAAAACATCAACAATTATGATGTTGCATTGCTTGCCGATGGGCGTGTTGTTCTTTGGGAACCAGGTGCTCAAAAATGGGTGCCCGCATTTGAAAAAGACTTAGAACTTAAAT
>JGI12316J15310_10000057_pt5 | contig 108612 bp, 113 predicted proteins | sample MarCyaLeptolynsp_FD_15310 | JGI IMG/M metagenome (IMG submission 15310) | reverse complement strand
CACAGTCAAAAAGTCAAAATACCAGAAGGGATATTCATCGAATATTTACCCGCATATTCTCCAGAATTACAGCCAGCAGAAAGACTATGGAAGTTAGTCGATGAACCCTTAGTAAATGAGTATTTTGAAAATATCGATGAGCTAGAGTATGTGCTAGTCAAACGTTGTAATATTCTCAGAGAAATGACCGAAGAAATCAAAAAGCTCACTAATTATCACTGGTTAAATGTTGCCTAGATTGTTAGGGGGGTATGGAAACCGGATTTAGTATCATTCCTTAAAGCGTACAAAGGACAAATGACCAATGACCAATGACTAATGATATTTTTGCCCTGCTAGGAATCGTGCAGCTAATACACCACCAATAAAACCAAATAAATGTCCTTCCCAAGAAACTCCTGGTTGGGTGGGCAAAACTCCCCAAATTAAACCACCATATAACGAGCCAACAATTAGGGAGAGCAAAATTGAGGGAAGGTTGCGCTCAAAGAAGCCTCGTGCTAAGAGAAAACCTAAATAACCGAAGATAACACCACTCGCACCAATGTGAACACCAGGGGCTCCTAATAACCAAACCCCAAGTCCACTAACTAGCATGACAATTGGGGTAACAATAAAAAACTCGCTGGTTTCTTGCAACATGACAAACCAGCCCAGGAGTAAGAAAGGTATGGTGTTAGAAATGAGGTGAGCCAAACCACCGTGGAGGAAGGGAGCAAATAGAATACCCCGTAACCCAATTATCTCCCGTGGAATAATACCGTAGATATTTAGTCCCTGTCTCAAAAGAATCACATCCACAAGCTCTAAAACCCACATCAGGGCAACGAAACTACCTAAGATTGTGACTTGGGTTTTTAATTCACTGGCAAAGGCTTTGGTTTCCTGGCTGCTCATTGTTTTAATTTCTGGAGTAATATCTTTTCGTCTATTTCCAGATTAGCAATTTGCTTGATGACCCCTGATGGTTAACCGTAAGAGAAAAATTCAATTTTCGGTATTAAGGGGTCTTGGACAATACCAACTCCAGTATATCCCCATCGTTGGAGCAAGTTCTTTAATTGACTACCAACTACTGTCTCTACGGCAAAGCGCTCAACAACATCAGCACCATGGGTATTAAGATAACTCAGAGCATCATAGCGTTCGTGAAACATTAACAAATATCCCGCCCCACCCTGCTGGTTTTCTGCATGAGGTTGAGCCGCAAGATAGCGCCCATCAGCTCTAGAAAGAATCAGGTAATAGATTTGGGAGAACATTGTTCATTTGTTGTTTGTTATTTGTTGGCTTTATCGAATACATTTAATCTTCCCCTTGTTTCCCTTATCCTCAAACTAAGATTGTCTATTAAACTCCTAATTCCCAATTCCCAATTCCCAATTCCCCAAACACTATTTAAGATCCTCCAGACGAATTCGGGGATCCACTGTTTTGAGTAATAAATCTGCGAATAAATTCCCCACAATCAACATTAGAGCTCCCATCATCAAGCTTGCCATCACTAAATAAATATCTTGACCAGTCACTGCTTGTAAAATGAGACGCCCTAAACCGGGCCAATTAAAGAAATATTCGGCAATAAACGAGCCACTGAGTAAACTAGCAAATTCAAAACCGAGAATAGTAATCAAAGGATTGATAGCGTTGCGCAGAGCATGGATATAAAGGACACGATTTTCTGGAAGTCCCTTGGCGCGTGCAGTTTGAATATAGTCTTGACGCAGAACTTCTAGCAATTGTCCTCTGGTAATTCGCTGTAGACCTGCAAAGCTAGTAATCGAAAGGGCAATTGTTGGTAAAATCATATGCCAACCGATATCCAATACCTTGCCTATAGGAGATAAATCGGCGTGATTAATACTAGTCATGCCTCCTACAGGAAACAGGGGGGAGAGATTCTGAGCCAAGATAAGCAGCACCAGAGCGGTGATAAAGCTAGGAAATCCTTGACCTGTGTAGCTCATTACTTGCAAAATGCGGTCAGTAGCACGATTTTGCTTAACTGCAGCAATAATTCCTAAAGGAATAGCGATCACCCAAGTAACAATAATAGAAGAAACTGCTAGCAGTAAAGTTGCCCCCATCCGCTCCACTAACAACTCTGATACAGGTCGAAAATAGACAAAACTCGTACCAAAGTCAAATTTGGTGACCACTCGCCCTAGCCAACGCCAATATTGGATATATCCTGGCTGATCTAGACCAAATTGCTGCTTTAGTTCTTCAATACGCTCGGGCGAAATTTTGGGATTTTGCCTGAGGGTATCTAGGTAATCTCCTGGTGCAAATTGAATAATCAAAAAACTTAGAGCAGAGGCTAACAATAAGGTCAACAGTCCTTGTAATAGACGCTTCATCACATAAAGAAACGTCTCACTAGTGACCAACATTTTTAGCCAATTCCAAGTGTTATTTGTCATTTGTCATTTGTTGTTTGTTGTTTGTTGTTTGTTGTTTGTCTTTTTTACCAATAACCAATGACCAATAACCAATAACCAATGACTAATATTCAATCAATGTCACTGTTGGTACATCAGGCAACTTCTGGCGTCCCATCAGCTCCCGTAGCTCAATGATAAAGCCGAAGCCTACCAGTTCACCGCCGACTTGCTGAACTAGCTTGGCAGTAGCCGCTGCCGTACCCCCTGTAGCCATTAAATCATCCACAATCAAAACCCGACTGCCGGGAGGAAAAGCATCTTGATGCATTTCCACTCGGTCTGTGCCATACTCCAATTGATATTCAACCCCTTGTACTGCTGCTGGCAACTTGCCTGGTTTACGGACAGGGATAAACCCAACTCCGAGTTGGTAAGCCAAGGGGGCACCAAAAATAAAACCACGGGACTCGATTCCTACCACATAATCAAAAGTTAGTCCCGCATCTTGACAATTTTGGGCAAGAATATCAATGGTGTAGCGCAGTCCTTCAGGATTGCTCAGTAAGGTGGTGATATCTCGAAACACAATTCCTGGTTTGGGAAAGTCCGGGATATCTCGAATTAAAGACTTTAAATCCATCGATGGCTAGAACTCACTTCCTTTGCTGTTTTACATTCGGTAACATCAAAAACTGGAAAAGCCAATGTCACAATTAAGTTAGTTTACATCCTTGTGATCTACTGGACATTTTATTGAGAGAAGCCAGTACAACCAAAATCGCTAGTTGGAATGAATCATCCTGTGAGTTTAATGACGACCAATAGTCCTCCTGCCCAGTCAAAACCAATTATCCTCGATAGTTTAGCTGACCCAGCACTCTCAGGGCAGTATTGTCCACCACGAACTCGGCAGCAAATTGATCTGATGCTACTCGCGATTGAATCTTTGGAACTGGGGGGTTCGGAAGAAATGCTGTTGTTAACTAAGGAGCTAGAACTCCAGGAAATTATCACAAATCGTGTGGTTCTGTGGCGTTTGCGCTGTAGCAATCCCTGGCGGCGCTCTTACAGTCGAAATCCTTTGGAACTGGAGCAAGCTAAGGCATTAGTGCTAATTTCCTGTCATCTGGCACGCAGAATGACTGTTTTAATTCGGCAGCTCTTACTGGCTTATCAACAATTGAATGAGAAGCAAATACCACTAGAAAACCATTTCCGCTTGTCTGAGTATCTCGAAAGATTCCGAGCTCATTTCCGGAGCCGCATGAATCCGCGCCGAGCGAAAGTGGCTGCTTACACTCATTCTGACGAGAAGTTAAATGAGCTGGCACTCTTGCTATTGACTAAGTTACTGTTTTGTACTGGAACTTCTGGAATGCAGCGATTTTGGTCTAGCCTGTTTGATGGGGAAGTTTAGATAGCATTAGTTTTTAAACGGACTTGATATAATGGGAGTCTTCAGTAGGAAGATCTGATGACAATTCGACGCCAGTATAGTTTACCTAACTGCACGCTGATCCTAGAGGGCCTGAGCGACCCTAATGCTACTCCTAGTGGTCAGCTAGACCCTCGACCATTGATGAGTATCCTAGTCAATGTACAATGCCATTTTCCTAGTCAGGAGTACCTCCTTGAGGGAGGACGAGACTTTTTTGAAAGCTTGGTGAGTGCTGTTAGTCGCTATGCTCAGGAATGTCTGAGTCAGGTTTCTCACCCAAAACTCGATGGGGATAACTCAGCAATTGTGCAATTGCAGAAAGTCGAGGAGAAGAACTTGCACCGATTGACACAGCTTGCTACTGCTGAAGCTCTCCCTGCTAGCTCTGGGGTTGATATGGCTCCAGAAAAGCTTCCTGCTCACAAGGAGCCGGAACAATCACAACAAATTGATTTAACGACAGTACAGCTGTTCGACTTGGTGGAGGCAATCGATCAGTTTCTGGCAGATGGGCGCACCTTACCAGATATTCATGTAGGCATAGAGCCAGTCTCCAAGCGCTATCGCAAAGCTGACATACCATTAACCCAGCGAGCAGCACCAATCACAGTGGGAATGACGAGTTTGGTATTAGCAGCAGTCGCTTTATTCTTTGTGCCTATTCCAGAGGTGCCTGAACCCAAGCCAGCAACAACGGAAGAAACCTCTAGTGAAACCACTAGTGAGGAGCAGACAACAGAACCGTCACCCACTCCCCCCTCCACCACTGAACTAGAGGAGGCTCTAAATTCGGAGATAACTGATCCAACTGAGGTACGTTTTTTAGAGCGGTCTATTTATAAAAAAATTAATCAAGCTTGGCAGGAGCGAGGAGAACTCTATCAGAATTTGTCATATCGGGTTAGTGTTGGCAAAGACGGAGAAATTATTGGCTACAAACCAATCAATAATACAGATATTAGTGCAGATGAGAAAACTCCTTTACCTGAGTTGCTCTACACCCCTACTTCCGATCGCAAGGAATCACTAGCTTCATTCCGAGTGGTATTTAAGAACACTGGTATCCTAGAAATTAGTCCTTGGCTGGGCTATAAAGGTGAACCAAGTTTAGGACCAGAAATGACTGACTCTGAGTTGATCGATGATTTGAACAAGCAACTCAGGGAAACCCTTCGCGATCGCTGGGAAGGAAGCCAGCTTGCTAAAGAGGAACTAGCTTATCGAGTTGGCCTTACTGAAGATGGTATCATTGCCGACTATGAGCCAACCAATCAATCAGGTTGGGATTATGTTGAAGAAACACCCCTTGAGGAGCTACTCAAACCAGAAGCAGCTGGTATTGGTAGTGAGGGGTTAGTACCCAAGGAACCACTAGCTCAGTTTCGGGTAGTCTTGTGGCCAAACGGTAATCTGGAGGTTGATCCTTTGCCTAGGTAAGGGAATCGGGAATTGGTAATTGGGGATGAGGTAATACGCTTTCTACGGAGAACCAAAGTATTGTTTTACTTAATCAAAACTTTAAACTTTTATCCTTGTTTTTTCATTGATTATTTGATTAATTTAACAAAACAGGGTGTACAGGATTTTTGTATAACAAACAGGGTGTACAGAATTTTTGTACCAGGATTTTTTTTCTATGAACGTAAAAGGCATCTTGATTTTTCTCATACTATTGACTGCTACAGGCATACCAATAGCTCTCAATCTATCATCTGATACAAATATTAGTCATCCCCTCGCCTTAAAACCTCTTGAAAAAGTAAAAAATGTTCTTAAACCACTAAAAGCTAAGAACATAAGTGTTGAAAAAATTCGGAAAACTAAGAGATGTGTGGGGTGCGATCTCCAGGATGTTGATTTGAGCGGAGTTGATTTGACGGGAGCTGATTTTAGAAACAGTGACCTTTCCGGTGCTAACTTCAAAAATACCAAACTCAAAGATGCTAAAATGGCTGGCGTCCGTCTCAAGGATGCTGATTTGACTAATACTGACTTAGATGGAGCTGATTTTATCAAAAGTAACTTGCAAGGTGCAGATCTCAGTGACGCTACTCTCCTCAATACTAGCCTAGTAGAAGCTGATTTAAGTACTGCTACCGCTAACCGTACTGAATTTCGAGATGCGGACTTAAAAGGTGCTTCTTTGGAGAAAGCTAACCTAAGTGGTTCGTTTTTTACTGGTGCACACCTGCTTGAGGCAAATCTTGCAGGTAGCAATTTGAGTAATGCTAATCTACGCTATGCTAATCTGCGCGATGCGGATATTACGGATGTCAACTTCAACGGTGCTGACTTAGCTTTTGCCATCTTCCCTGATGGTACCAGTCCCTATGGAACAACAAAATACTAAGATATTTTAATTAAGCTCATCCCACGTAATGCAAGTCGTGGGATGCAAGCATCATTAGTACAAATCAACATATTTCTTTTAGATGCTGTGGCAGCAATAGACGTAAATCGTAATTTTTCTGGATAGTTTCCCGACCTTGAGCTCTAATTTGTGCCATTCTGGTAGGGTGATTGAGTACCTCTTCCACTCGCTCAACTATTTCTTGGGGAGAAAAAAAGTCCACTAGCAAGCCATTGACTCCATCTTCAATTACTTCAGTTACAGGAGCAGTTCTCGAAGCAACTACTAAGCAACCTGTTGCTAAAGCTTCTAACATTGACCAAGATAAAACAAAAGGACGAGTTAGATAGACGTGAACTGAAGAAGCTTGCAGCACTTGGAGATATTGAGAGTAGGGTAGTAGACCTGTAAAGTGAACTTTGGATAAGTCTAAGGGTACTTTTTCGAGCATCAACTCCTTATATGTCTTGCCATCAGGCAAAGATTTGCCATAAGCCACCCGGTTTTCTCCGACAATGACTACATGACACTGAGGACGCCGCTGTTGAATCAGAGCTATTGCTTCAATTAACTGGGGAAAGCCTCGGTAGGGTTCCATTCCCCGCGCTACATAAGTTACTAATTCTTCTACTTGGGACAAATCCAAATTGAGTTGAGGCAAAACCAACTTTGTTCCCGGTTTGGGTTGAAAGAACTCTGTATCAATGCCATCGTGAAAAACTTTGATTTTGCTCTGATACTCTGGGGGAAACTGCTGCCGCTGCCAGTAAGTGGGGGTAATTCCTTGGTCACAACTGCACAGATCAATTAAAATTGGGGCATTTTTAATCCGAATTCTGGCTTCATCATCCGTAGTCAAAGACTCTGTAGGATCGAAGTCAGCATCAGAGCCATGAGCATGGTAGAACCATTCAAAGTAACACAACAGGGTGGCTTGGGGAAACATATCTTTGATAAATAAAGTTGGTCCCCAACCAGAATGTCCGTAAACAACATCAGGGATAAAACCTTGAGCTTTCAACTTTTCCACCATACGATATACTGCCTGACCCTGAAGCACAGCATTTTCTAAGGGACGGACATAATGGTGGGTTTGAGGAAAAGCTTCTCGGTTTGGGGAATAAAGAGCCTTGGTAACTCCAGTAAGACTCCCTTCGCGACGCATAGTACCGAAAACTACCCGATTGTTGGGTTCTTTAGCTAAGGCTACAGCCAGGTGACGAAACTGTGCCGGGAAATTGGGATGCAAAAACAGAATCTGCATAGGTATTACTCTAGGAGAAGCTGCTAGTACGGCTGCGCGGAATTAAGAATTAAGAATTAAGAATGCTTAATGAAAAAAGGGTGGGTGGCTATCCCTCCCATCTCTGGAAGGAATGAGCTTCCCACCGCTTTCTGTAAGTTTACTTAACAGAGGCTTTCGCACCTGCATCTTCGAGTTGCTTCTTCGCTTCCTCAGCAGCGTCTTTAGCAACTCCTTCCTTAATTGCTTTGGGTGCTGATTCCACTACCTCTTTAGCTTCCTTGAGACCTAAACCAGTCATCGACCTTACTACCTTGAGAATAGCAATCTTCTTATCTGCTGGAACTTCTTCAAGTACCACGTCGAATTCAGTTTTTTCTTCAACTTCTTCAGCAGCAGGAGCGCCAGGAGCAGCAGCACCGCCAGCCATCATCATCATGCCTCCAGCAGGAGCAGCAGCACTAACACCAAAGGCTTCTTCAATTTGCTTCACTAACTCAGAGGCTTCTAGCAAAGTCAGTGATTTTAATTTTTCCAAAATTTCGTCAGTTGTAGCAGACATTGATAAACTCCTTTGTTTGTTGTTTGTTGTTTGTAGGAGAATTAGTAGCTAATAACTGGTAACTAATAAAGAAACACAGTATTACTAGTACAGCACGGCGGAAATAATCCACCAGTTAACAATAGACGAAAACACAGATAGCATAAACGTTACATACTTCTGCTTTCTGCCTTCTGCCCTCTGCCTTCTTGTACTAGGCATCCCCTTCCTCTTTAGCAGCAATTGCCTGTATGCTGCGACCCAAAGATGATGGTACTTCGTTAATACCACGACCCAGGGAAGAGGGTACTTCCTTAATTCCCACAGCAATTTTGGTTGCTATGGAATTAATCGCACCAGCGATTTGCGCGATCAGCTCCTCTTTTGAAGGTAAGTCGGCGATTGCCTTAACTTCTGCTTCATTCAAGGCTCGACCTTGCATCACGCCGCCGCGAAATTCTGTCTTTTTGGTGGCTTTTTTGAAGTCCTGGTAAGCTCTAATTGCTCCACCGATATCGTCTTTGACTAGTATGAAGGCAGATGAACCAGCAAGGAATTCCTTCATCGGTTGCCAGTTTTCATCGTCTTCAACGGCACGCCGCATTAATGTGTTCTTAGTTACTTTGCAGATAGTGCCGGTTTGGCGCAGACGATTTCGTAAGTCGGTAATCTCTGCCACAGTCAATCCTTGGTAGTCAATGACCACTGCTAGCTGAGATACACTCAAGAGTTCTTTGAGATCAGCAACAACTTCTTGTTTGTCTTCTAGTGTTCTACCCATTCCGTTCTCACCTCCTTTGTTGCTTGTTGTTGGTTATTAATTGTTTGTCAATAGCTAGCAACTAATAACCAAAACTGAACCCCGGACACCATGCCGGGGTTCGCTTCGCCTCTAGATTGCTATACGACTCAACTTGCTAAAGCTGATGATACAGCAGATACTTGGGGGATTGACCTCGGCAGGATATTAAGCAAATTGCTCCTGCTGTCTTTGGTACAAACTAATTCAATTTTTCACTTGGAGATTTAGAATTGTCTGACTCTCAATTTAGGCAGCATCATGAGCCTTCATGTCACGCAGGGCATTGATATCGACTCCAATGGCTGGGCCCATCGTAGCAGATACATACATAGTACGCCAATAGCGACCCTTGGCTCCAGAAGGACGGTTACGGTCGATAGTTTCCTGCAAAGCTTTGAGATTGACTAGCAAGTCTTCAGCTGAAAAGGAAGCCTTACCAAACATAACATGAACAATACCAGTACGGTCTGCCCGAAACTCTAGTTTACCAGCTTTGACCTCTTCAACCGCCTGAGCAACATTTGGGGTAACTGTTCCACCTTTAGGAGAAGGCATCAGTCCCCTTGGACCCAAAAGACGTCCTAACTTGGCTACTTGTGGCATCATGTCCGGTGTGGCAATCAACCGGTCGAAGTCCATCATACCTTTTTGAATGTCTTCAATCAAATCTTCAGAACCGACCAAATCAGCACCAGCGTTACTAGCTTCAGTAACTTTTTCCCCTTTAGCAATCACCGCTACTCGCACGGTTTGACCTGTTCCCTTAGGTAAAGCTACAGTTGTTCGCAGTTGCTGGTCGGTATACTTTGGATCAATTCCCAAACGGATATGTACTTCGGCGGATTCTGGGAATTTAGCCGTAGCAGTTTCTTTGAGAAGGTTGAGTGCTGCTAAGGGTTCGTAAAGTCGATCTTCTTCAACCTTTTTTTGTAATTCCTGTAATCGGCGGGATATCTTTTTTGGCATTTATATCTCCTGGGGTGTTTGACGAAGCGGACACTTCTCCCCCTCTAATGTTGACAAAACTGAATAAGTTTACTGGTTATGGAACATTGCTCATCCTTAACAAATAACCAATAACCAATGACAAACAACAAACTTCAAACTTCTAATCCGCGATCGCTACACCCATATTTCTGGCAGTACCTTCCACAATCTTCATTGCGGCTTCAATATCATTAGCATTGAGGTCTGGCATTTTCGTCTGGGCGATTTCTTGGAGCTGTGTACGAGTAATTGACCCAACTTTCTGTTTATTTGGTTCGCTTGCTCCTTTTTCAATTCCAGCTGCCTTCTTGATCAGCACCGATGCTGGCGGGGTTTTGAGAATAAAAGTAAAGCTGCGATCCTCAAAAACCGAGATTTCCACGGGTATGACCATACCAGCTTGATCGGAGGTTTTGGCATTATATTCTTTACAGAATGCCATAATGTTAACCCCATGTTGACCTAGTGCTGGTCCTACTGGTGGGGCAGGATTTGCTTTCCCTGCTGGGAGAGCTAACTTAATTATTGCAACGACTTTTTTGGCCATTTCTAGCTTGTTTTTTCCACCTGATTAAATTCCAATTCTACTGGCGTATCTCGCCCAAAGATAGAGAGTAATGCCTTGAGCTTACTTCTTTCAGGGCTAACTTCAATCACCTCGCCTTCAAATTCTTTAAACGGACCAGACAATACCACAATTTTGTCTCCAGTGGCCATATCAATCTTGACAACTGGTTCTTGTTCCTCTGCCTGTTTGAATATCCGTTCGACTTCTCCTGGACTCAGAGGTACTGGTTTGACATGACCACGTCCCCTACCATAGCGACTTCTTTGTTCTGCCCCAACGAAGTTAATCACATTTGGTGTATTTTTGACAACCTGCCAAGCATGATCATCCATCACCATTTGCACTAACACATAGCCTGGAAAAACTTTCTCTTCCAGATGCTGCCGAGAACCATCCTTACGGATTTTGACCGTTGGTGTCTGCGGAATCTGCACTTTTAAAATCTGATCAGCCACATCCAATGTTTGAATACGCTGTTCGAGATTGGTTTTGACCCGCTTTTCACAACCGGATGCTACCTGAACCGCATACCAACGTGGTTTTAGGGATACTTCTGACGTTTGATTGTCATCAAACGAATCGTCTTCTGTCGCAAAACTCATCAAAATATCCGTCCTGATAGCCACAAAAATAATTGATCTACGAAATAAATAGTGGTGGCGGAAAGGATCACCATCAGCAGTACAGCTACAGATTCGCTAATTAACTGCTGTCTACTAGGCCAAACTACTTTAGAGAGTTCCTCTTTAGTACCTTGCAGAAACTCAATAGCGTTAAACCCAGATGTAGTTTCTTTAATGTCTGGTTCAGTTTTAGCTTTCTTTGCCACAATTTGTTGTCTCCCCCTTCAATGCAGCTGTGAGATGTCTGCTGGTGATACAGTTAACAAGCACTTACATCGTAAGTCTACCCGAAAGTCTTTAACTGTTATGTGCTTGTTCCAGCAACATTGATGACTTTGGGCAGACGTAAAATTTCTTATTTTTACACTGTATAAATTACTCTCATTTAATAGAGAGCGCGCCCTGGAGGACTTGAACCCCCGACATCAGGTTTTGGAGACCTGCGTTCTACCAACTGAACTAAGAGCGCACACCAAAGGATTAGACCTTAAACTCTGACTTACTTAAGTTTAACCCAATCAGGACATCAACACCAAGTAGACTTTTATTTTGAGTTAGTGATTGCGGTCAAAACGTTGTTTTACACGAGTAGCCTTACCAATGCGATCGCGTAAATAGTAAAGCTTGGCTCGTCGTACCTTACCCCGACGCATCACTTTAATCTTTTCAATTCGGGGAGAATGTAGAAGAAAAACCCGCTCTACACCAACCCCTTGAAATATACGTCTGACAGTAATTGTTTCATTAATTCCACCATTACGCATGGCAATTACCGTACCTTCGTAAGGCTGTATTCTTTCTTTGTCACCTTCTCGAATGCGCACTCCTACCTTAACCGTATCTCCTACGTAGATCTTTGGTAGGTCTGATTTAAGCTGTTCGGCTTCAATTGAGCGAATAATCTCTTGAGCTTTCATCTTCTTCATAAAAATCACAGCCTTTGATTATACCCAAAACAGGGATGAGAAGCTAGAAGCGCACACCGAACGCGAAGTCGATGTGCGCTAGTTTTCTACTGAGCAGCTACTTCTGAGTTGCGAGTCTTCCAGGCTAATTCCAACACCTTAGTCCAGCGTTTGGTTACCTGTTTAGGCGTGCAACCTAGAGTTTTAGCAATCTTTTGCTCACTTTGGTTTGTCTGTTTGAGGGACAGCAATAGCAGTTGTTGGTTATTAAGTTGTTCAACAAATACCTCCCACTGCTCAGATGACATTCCCAGTTTTTGATCAACGTCTGCCCCCAACCATTGGTGCACCAGTTTCCAATGGGAAGAACGAGCAAATTTTTCCACATGGTACTTAAAGCGCTGTTGTAAGTAGTCCCTTTGGCGAGGTGTCAAACCGAGGATATCGTCGATATCAGGAACAGCAATGTCTTGTAGCTTCAATACCAAGTAATTCGCGCAGTCTGAGTGACCTTGCTCTTCGAGGTATTGCAATAGCTCCTTAACTACCCGAGTTCGTAATAGTGCCTCACTAGGGTCATTAGTTTGAGCAATCAGGTGTGCTCTTACCTGTTGCATCACGGCACACAGACATTGTTCCTGTTCGGTCTCCCCCTTAGGAAACTCGACTGCTTGTTCAATATCTAAGGGAGTATCACTGGGTTGGCGTTTAGCAAAAGTCTGAGCTCTTAGCACAATCAATTGCTGACTACCACAACTGCGCAAAGTTATACGCCGCTTAGCATATTGCTCAGTAAATCCCATGTACTCAGCTAATTCAATTTGCCTACGAGGAGTGTAGTTGTCAGCCAGCTTATTTTCTCGTCGAAAAGCTTTGAGGGACTCTACATAAAAATCCTGTAAAAAGTCCTCAATTAAGTTGTAACGAGCGGAAAACTTTAACTGGGATTGAGACGGTGCTACATGACGATAAATCATAACGCTAAGGTTGCCGTGGAGTTCCACGCGACCCCGCTTTGAACCGAGTTGATAGTAAGACAAATACTTTTTAAGCCGGTGACGAGCTAGAGTTAATTGCCAGGAGTAGATTTGACCTGAGGTTTGGATCCGGTCACTTTTGTGACAAACTCGTCCTACCTCCACTGCTATCCGGTTAGTCACCTGGTTTGCGCCACTTGGTATTAAGCCTACGCGCTCTCGCAATTCCTCCAGTAACAGTCCACTCAAAGCTTGGGTATCACTTTCTGCAGAAATTTCCGGAAGATGAAGATGGTTATTAGAAGTTTGATTGGTAAACTTAGCAATTTTTAGTGTCATGGTAAGAGCCCCATTAAATTACAGTCACGAATTGCTAAGACATCAGTAGGGGTTCTTTGTTTATGGGTATCATTTCAATGAACACTCCCTACTATTGGTGTCTGCAATTGCGGAATGTAGATTGCTACCCTGAGGCTTTGGGTCATTCTGGTATCACTAACTTCAATTCATTCTTGACACCCCCCATAGACAGCTATTGTCTGGTAATAACAAACGCTGTAAATCATTGCGGTATCTTCCTTTGAGTAATTTAATTGGCATTCTTAACTTTGGGTGTTAAGGGGCCAACTGTAGTGGACAATCAATAACTAGATTGACTCACAGCCTTCCTCTGGTAACACCCTGCTTATCTCTTGTTGACTTCAAGAGAGCTTTGCTTCAAAAGCAAGAACTTGTTGGCTCTCTTGTAGGCACCCAAATTCAAGTGAGGGGAGAGTTATTCAACCCTCAAGACTAATTCCTCAAGAAAGATTTTTACACCTCGCTCCAGTTTACTCTCTTTATTGGCTAACGGGTAGCGCCCAGGTTTTTGCTGCCTCCCATCCTAAGCCTTGCCTTACCATCACAGGTTCTGAGCCAGTTAGGTCGAGAATTGTTGATACCTCAAAGCCAGGTTCCAAGCCATTATCTACAATGATGTCTACCAAACCATCGAGTGCATCGAATAGTTTTGCCTTCTCCAGTCCAATTGTTGGAGTTTCACCATCATCATCTGGTAGATGAGCTGAGGTAGAAATAATGGGGTTGCCTAAAGCTTGTAAGAGTGCTTGACAAACTGAATGGTCTGGGACTCGGATACCGCTAGTTTTCCGCTTGGGACTCATGACAATACGAGGCACTAACTTTGTTGCTGGTAGCAAGAAAGTAAAGGGCCCTGGAATCAAGCGTCTCATAATGCGGTAAGCCGTATCGTTCACCCTGGCATACTGGGCAATATTAGACAGAGAGGAACATAGAAAGGTTAGAGGCTTATCATTTGATAGTTGCTTGAGACGCCTCACTCGTTCGACTGCTGACTTGACGTTTAGGTCACACCCAATAGCATAGACGGTATCGGTGGGGTATAACATCACTGCACCATCTTGCAAGTCGTTCCTTATTTCCTGTATTCGACGTACTTGTGGTGTGTCCGGATGGACGGTGTAAATAATAGCCATCAAACATATTAACTCCTCACTATAATCAACAATCTATGACCAAAAATAATAGTATTCAATACTCTAGAAGGACAGGAAGTGTTAAAAAGCTAGCCTACCTCGATTGTCAGACGGGAATTGCCGGTGATATGTGTCTAGGAGCGCTTGTATCTGCGGGTGTACCTTTAGAGTATTTAATCAGCAAGCTCCAAGGACTGGGTATTGAGCAAGAGTATCTATTAAGGGCTCAAAGTGTTTACTGTAATGAGCAGTTGGCAACGAAAATTTATATAGATTTGTTAAGTGAAGCAAAAAAGCCTGATCATTTTGATGAGGAACACCACACTTCTTTTCATCAGCCAAGCCGGAACCTGCCAGAAATTGAGCGGTTAATTAGCACAGCTGGTTTACCGTCACGAGCTTCAGAGTGGAGCCTAGCAGTTTTCCGCAAACTGGCAGAGGCGGAAGGGGCGGTACATGGTATTGCACCAGAGAAAGTACATTTTCATGAAGTGGGTGCTATTGATGCCATTGTAGATATTGTAGGAACCTGTTTAGGGTTAGATTGGTTGGGGATTGACCAACTCTATTGTTCAGCTCTCCCAACTGGAGGTGGTAGGGTGCGAGCAGCTCATGGTTGGCTCCCAGTGCCAGCACCAGCTGTGCTGAAATTGTGGGAATCCCGTCAGGTGCCAATTTACGGCAACGGGATTGAGCGGGAATTAGTGACACCAACTGGAGCAGCTCTGGCTGTTACTCTTGCTAAGAGTTTTGGTCCTCCACCAGCAATGACTATCCAAAAACTCGGTAATGGTGCTGGTTCAATTGAGTTGCCGATTCCCAATATGTTGCGATTGTGGATTGGGGAATTGGGAATTGGGAATTGGGGATTGGGAATGGGTAAAGAAAAATTTCCCTTCTTCGAGGTGAGTACAGCTCATAATACCTCTACTAATTTGGAAACCATTTCGGTACTGGAAACCCAAATTGATGACTTAAGTCCTCAAGCAATTGGCTATTTGTATGAGAGATTATTTAAGGTTGGTGCTGTGGATGTTTTCACTCAGCCAATTGGAATGAAGAAGTCTCGACCAGGTATTTTGCTCACGGTGATTTGCCATCCTCCAGATATCTCAGCTTGTGAAGCAGTTTTATTTCGTGAAACCACGACTTTGGGAATCCGACGTCTAACTCAGGAGCGGAGGATTTTGCCACGAGCAATTCAGCAGGTGCAGACTGACTATGGTGAGATTCGGGTGAAGGTTGCTTGGAGTGAAGAGGCTGGTGAGAAGACTATTACCAATGTACAGCCAGAATACGAAGATTGCGCCTCCATCGCACGGCAACACGATCTATCCTGGCGTGAGGTGCATCAGCTCGCACTCGATACTTGGTATCGCCAGTATAGTGGGACTCCCAAATGAAAAAAATATGGTCATTTCTAAAACCCTACTTGCGTTGGACGATTCTGGGTGGAACACTGTTTTTTTTGCTCAGGGCATTTATTAACCATTGGCGAGAAGTGGCAGCAATTCGGATTGATGCTGCTGGATGGACTAACCTAGCGATCGCTTTGGCAATTACCTTACTTGCTCATATTTGGGCTGGCTTAGTGTGGGGTAAAATTTTACATTCTTTTCAACAGCCGGTAAAGTTATCCTGGGCGCTTGTGGTTTATCTGAAAACTAATATTGCTAAATATTTACCAGGTAATGTTTGGCACTTCTATGGTCGCATTCGGGCAGTTATTGATGTTGGTGGTTCTTTGGGTGCAGCGACTATCAGTGTGTTACTAGAACCACTTTTGATGGTAGCTGCTGCTTTACTGATTGCTTTAATTAGTACTCAGTTCGGTTTGGTGGAAATTGACCGAAATGTCCTAACTTGGGGATTACAGATTCTTAGTTTGGCCGTGGTTTTGCTATCAGTTCATCCCTGCTTTTTAAACCCAATGCTAGGGTTATTAAATCGATTAAAGGGACAAGCTGCTGGTAATCAGGTTGTTCACATTAAGCATTATCCTTTAGTTCCTTTGTTGGGAGAGCTGACTTTTTTAGGACTGCGGGGAACTGGATTCTTGATCACTTTTGCTGCATTAACTACCGTCAATCCTGACCAAATATTACTGTTATTTACTACCTTCAGTTTGGCATGGGTATTGGGTTTAATTATCCCTACTCCTGGAGGTTTGGGGGTGTTTGAGACAACTGCATTCGCTCTTCTGCAACAGGATTTTCCCATTGCTGTAATTCTCAGTGTTGTTGCTTTATTTCGTTTTGTAAGTATTCTGGCAGAAATCCTCGGTGCTGGTGCAAGCTGGTTGAGTCAAGGATATTAAGCTTATCCCACGACTTGCATTACGTGGGATGCAAGTGTCCTTTGTTATTAGTCATTAGTACAAAGGACAAAAGACTAATGATACCAAATCCGGTTCTCAGAGTACGTGAAAAATAATTCAAAACTTCGCTTGAAAAATATCTACCGTCCAGTCGGTTGATATTTGACCAGCTGGACGGTATTATTTAGAGGTAAGCAAAAATATGAAGCAGCTTCTAGGAGCAGCTTTCGTTATCCAATCAAAAATATTAAACTCATCTTCAGTGTTGCCGAGGATTGAATGAGCGAGTAAGATTTATCGGCTTCGCCAGTGGTTCATCGATCGCACCCAGCCTTACCTAGACTTTGCTAATTAAAAGGAGAATACACAATGAACGAAAAAAAGCCTGCTTATTTAGTTTGTAGCTCATTTATGCCAGAAGGTCATGGATCTATCATCCCCTATGGTGAAGCAGCGCATCCTATTCTCGAAAAGTATCAGGGTGAGTTACTTGTTGCCGGTGAGAGCGATCAGTTTATGGACTTTTTTGAAGGTGAATGGAAAGAAGACGCCAAGTTTACACTATTTAGATTTCCTTCGATGGAGCACTTACAGAGTTTTTGGCATTCGCAAGAGTATCAAGCTATTAAGCATCTAAGAACGGATAATACCCCACCAAATTTTACATTTGCTGTTCATGCTGTTGACATGTCTAAGTGGAAGCCAGTTTAGGCTGCTAGATCAAAGTTGTTGAGCGATAAGAATTTGTTCCATCACCGTCCAGTCGGTATAATTTGGGCATGGCGAAAGATATTACTGAACAACTTTTGGAGGCTGCAGAATCGGTCATTATCCGGCAAGGAATTGGTTACTTGACCATTGCTGCTGTGGCTGCGGAAGCAGGCATGAGTAAAGGGGGACTCCTTTACCATTTTCCGAGCAAAGATAAGCTCATCGAAGCACTTGTCGCGCGGAATGCGGCGCAATTGCGAAAGTCCTACCGGAATGCCTATGCACGCGCGAGTGCAGGCCCTGGCCGCATGACCCGAGCGTTACTCGATTACAGTATGACGGATGCTGATAGCTGGACGAATGAACTGCGGAGCGTTTCATCTGCCGTCTTTACAGCATTAACCCATGATCCTCAGCTACTCCAGCCAATACGTGATGCCTATAAAGATCTCCACGATCTTTTAGCTCAGGATGGCTTGCCTCCAGGAGTCAGCGAAGTGGTTTTGTCGGCAATCGATGGGCTTTGGCTCAATTGGGTATTGGGGCTCTCCCCATTGGATCAGCTCCGCATAGACCGGGTGCGAAAAGCGCTTAAAGACATGGTTGCGGCAGCATTGGAATCGTCTGTGCAGACAGAAGAATCCTAATATGATGAATCCCATCTATGGGAGCTGAAGCTTTCTTGAACACTCTATCTTCTTGCAAAACACACTCTTATGAGGAGATGTGAAAGAACTTGCATGAACTTCTGACACAAGGAATTAATAGCGATGAAACAGTTGCAAGAAGATTTATGGCAAAGTACGCTCCACCGTTCAGGCATATTAAATACCCATGCCTATTTTCTGCAACGACCCATGGGAAACGTACTTTTTTACAACACTAACAACAAAAGTGATCTAGCAAGAATAGCGGAACTGGGCGGTATCCAATACCAGCTGTTAACCCACCGTGATGAATCAGGTCCATCGTTGAACCACATCAAAAATCTGTTTGGTGCCAAGCTGGGTTGTAGTACCTTGGAAGCCCCAAGTATTGCAAAAGATGCACAAGCCGACATAACCTTTGAGACTAGTGACCATCACCTGGGCGATATCGAAATCATCCATACCCCAGGCCATACCAACGGAAGTATTTGCTTTTTCTACAAGTCTCCCTACGGAAAATCCTATCTCTTTACTGGCGATACGATTTTTCAGTGGGATGCGAAGTGGGCAACCCTCGTAGTATCCAACGCAGGCGGCAGCAAAGCATTACTTGCCAAAAGCTTGCTACGGTTGCGCAATCTCAATCCTGACATTGTAATGAGCAGCGGTTTTGTCGGTGACGTATCCTTCGTAGAGGTCACGAGCGATAAATGGACTGAAGCTATTGATGACAATGTAAGCCGATTGAGGAAATAACCCTAACCACTAAGTAGCACAACACATTAGGAGTGGTCTCAATTATGTCTAAATATTCAACCTTCAAGTTTCCAAGGCTTGGAGGTTTATTCCTGTCTATTTGTATTGTCTTTGTAACAGTATTTTCTGGTGATGTAATGGCTAACCCATCTATTGATACTTCAGGAATCCAAAGGCTGAATCCAGCAGGGTTATTTGATACCAGTCCCTATGGATTTTCTCAAGTTGTGACGGTTCCTTCAACAGGAAAAACTGTTTTTGTGTCAGGCCAATTTAGCGGTGAGATTGAAGGAAACGTAGTAGGTGAAACTGTAGAAGAACAAATGAAACTCTGTTTTAATAACTTGAGAACTGCGATTTATGCTGCAGGCGCAAAGCCAGAGCATGTTGTGCAGATCAGAGTATTAATTGTCGATTATCGAGAAAAGTACTTGATTCCTTTGGAGAGGCAGGTTCAGGCATTATTTGGTGATGCGCTGCCAGCCAGCACATTGATTCCAGTACCCCGACTGGCATTGGACGATATGCTATTTGAAATTGAGGCAACTTTGTTCGTTCCTGAAAGATAAGCTCAAAGATATGGAGATAGTGCGATCGCACTACACCCCAAACCCTAACTGCTTTTCAACTGTCTTGTCACCCCGTGAGCCCCATTGCTGAACGGGTCGCAAATGTGATGATACTAAGCGCCACCAGGACAAACACTAAAGCCAAGGTAATCCGCTGTCCTGTTGTCTTCCAATGAAAAGCGATCGCATCTTTGGCAGGGTAGGCGGATAGTACATCTCCTGATCCTTGCAGAATAGTCTGTCTAGCCAGTAACACCAACGGTAGCGCAAGCAGTGTTCCCAATAACTCGATAGTTAATAAGGCAGTCGGCATGGCATCCGGAGAAACAGGAAAAAGATGACCCAAGTCGAGACTATACACCAGAAAATAGGACAGACCACTGATTACAGAGCCAATAATTGCCCAACGCTGTTGCTTAACAACATAATAGGCAACCACCAAGCTGAGGAGGCTTAGTAGGGTCAAAAAGGTATTGAAGCTACCCAGAAGAATAGGGTTGATGTGAGAAAAACTACGGGTTTCAATCGGACCACCGGGGACTAATACACTGAGTAAAACAGATGATAATACTAGAAGTCCAGCGATCCAAAGTTGTTGATTTTGCTTAAAAGTTGTCATGATAATTACCTCAAAGTAGAGCAAAGCACAGAGAACGTTGTAAACGGGAGCAAAGTGTTGGACTATGTCTGATCCGGTTGATACGGAGTTTCTTTGAGCAAATGGCTAACCAATAGTTTCAACATCAAAAAGGGCAAAAACCATTCCAATCCGACAGTTGGAGACAGCAGATAGCGATCGCCCAACAGGGCTAACCCGTACATGCCCAGTGCCACTGGACGCTGAAGATAAAGTGGCGATCGCAAAATCGTGAGTGATGCAATGAGCAAATAGCTAGTAACCAGGAACAAAAATCCCCAATCCCCTCCCCGAAATAGCAGAGCAACCAGACTGATCTGAACCGTGTGTAACCCAACAAAAGCCAAATGCTGTCGCCACCCTTGTCCAGGACGGTGATACCACCGCTTAGCAGTCGCCGTAGCATTGGTGAGAACACCGCCAACGCAATCAAGGCCGAGAAGCGCGATCAGCCCCATCTGGAGCGGTGTCCAGGAATGAGATAGGGTCAGGGCATAGACAGGAGCGGCAATTGCGGCAATGATAGCTGGCAGCATTTGGAGCCATAGCTCTGCTTGGGTTGCCCCTGGCCCAAACAAACGGTCTACCATGCCCGCCCAGCCAGATCGAGGCATGGGCAAAGCTTCGTTACTCCAGCAAGTGTCAACATTTGATCTTTGTATTACCTGCATCGTAAAAACCTCACAACAGTTGTTATGTTGTGTCTATAACATAACAACTGTTATGATAAATTGTCAAGAAGCTATGGTTTTAGTGGTAAATTGTTCATCAAAATGAAACGCAGTATCAGTTTCTCCTCAAACAATCTTCGGCAGGTGTATGGCTATGGTGTGTTCCTTATCACGACGGGCATTGTTTAGATTGGGTCTGTTAGGTAGTGCAGGTTTTCTAGCTTCTAGTTTGGGCTATCGCTGGTGGCGAGAGCGAACTCAGCCACTCCTCACAGCTGAACCATTCCAGCGTCCCCTCCAAATTCCGCCAGTTTTGCAACCTGTACGCCGGGATGCCACCACTGACTATTACGAACTCACCCTGAAACGAGCTCACCTACCCTATTTCCCCAAGCAAGGCACTGAAATGTGGAGCTACAACAATAGGGTTCCAGGTCCCACGATTCGACAGGTGGGTGGCTCTGATCCGACCCTACGTCGCCAGAGTGTTGTACGAGTAATTAACCATCTTGATGAGGATAAAAAAGGTAGACCAATCCCAACCGTGCTGCATCTCCATGGCATGGGATCGCTTCCCCAGTACGATGGTTATACAACCGACTATATTCAACCTCAACAATTTAAGGACTATTACTATCCCAACGATCGCGTTGGGACACTCTGGTACCACGACCATGTGATGGACTTCACAGCTCGCAATATCAACATGGGGCTAGCAGGTTTTTATCTAGTGGAGGATCCCCACGAAGCTGAACTCAACTTACCCCAGGGAGAATACGACGTTCCGCTCCTGATTCAACGCAAGCAATTTAGCAACCAGGGGCAATTACTGCTCAATCGCGCTAAAGATTATGCAGACCTAGAGGGTGAGTATACTTTGGTGAATGGCATTCCTTATCCATATTTTCCTGTCGCTCGGCGTAAATATCGCTTTCGATTGCTCAATGCTTCCCCAGTGCGGCATTTTCAGGTCGCTTTGAGTCGCAGTGCAGAGGAACTCACGTCGGGAGAGCCCTTAGTAGTGATTAGCACGGATGGGGGGTTATTAGCTGAACCAGTAACCTTGGCAAGTAGCGATCAGCAACCCCTGCCCCTGGGTATCGGCGAGCGCTATGATGTAATCATTGATTTTGCACGCTATGCTCTAGGTGATCAAGTTTATCTCCACCGGGTTTTACCCAATGTCGATCCTACAGGTCGGGCTGAAGCAGGGGCAAAATTCCAGAAAATTTTGCGTTTCGACATCAGCCAGTCCGATGCATTAGCACCTAACGAGGATGAGTTGCCCAGCCAACTTAGAACAATCGAGCCGCTGGTAACTACAGCAGAAGCTGATAGCTTGACACAACGTACCTTTGTATTTGATCGAGAGAAAACGGGCGATCGCAGATGGACTATTAACCAAAAGGTCTTTAATCCCCAGCGGATTGATGCCAGTCCACAATCAGGCAGTGTGGAAGTTTGGACCTTGGTGAACCCCCGAGATGATGTTCTACACCCAGTCCATCTCCATCTTGCTGAGGGACAACTCTTAACACGCAACGGTTATCCTCCTCGTCCCTATGAGCGTGGTTGGAAGGATGTCTTTGTGCTAGGTCCTCAAGAGACACTTCGGGTAGCTTTTCGCTTTGATAGCCATGTTCTAGACCAGATTTCAGGGCTCTTTATGATGCACTGTCACCAGTTAGTTCATGAAGATCGTGGCATGATGGGACAGTTTAAGGTCGTTATATAGTCAATCTTCAGGTTCGATTTCTGAGGAAAGTTGTTGGGTATTAGATATTTTCTCCAGCTCGATTGCTATACTATCTTCCTGAAGTTGAGAAAAAACTCGGTAACCATCTAGAGAAAACTCTGAATCATCATTCTCTATCGGACTCTTCATTTTAATTAAATTGTATTTAACGTTATCAGCATGAATAGCAAAAGTTATATTAAAAACTTCAAAAAAATTGATTACCCAGCGACATTCTTCTTCTGGATAATTCATATAGTATTGGATTAATTGAGCAATACAAGTATCTAAATGACTGCGAGTATTGGGAGAAATCATAATAATCTTGAGCAATACGATCACTAAGCTTAATGGGTGACCCTGAGATAGTAACAAGACAAATAATTCAGAAGGTTCTTTTTGATCTTCTGTTGTTAAATAATCAACAACTTTATTGCAAGTCCTTAGTAGCAGTGCTTCATTGAGTAAATTGTAATTATATTCGTTATATAAATCTTTAAATTTAGTTCCCAATTTTTGTTGTAAAAAAGATAATAAATCTTTCTTTTTTTCTTGATAATTATTAGTAGAAGATATTAAATATTTGTGTAAACAATATTTAAAATCTTTGTACTCCATTTCTCTAGTTTGCTGAAGAAAAGTATTGGCTAAATTTTCATAGCTATAGGAGCCGCGCTTGGCTACAATCATTTTAATCAAACGTATAACATGATCTCCAAGACCAGTAGGATTATTGGGAATTTCTTGATTATTAGTAGTAGATTGAGAGCGGGCTGTGTACATTGCCAAGTCAAATTTAAATTTGTCTTTAAGTTGTTGAGCCAGGACTTTTGCTGCCTCTCGCTGTTCTACTGGATTACTGTTATCCGTATACTGGGGAGCTAAAAGATATGAATTGTAACGGTTACTCCAATGAGTCTTTTTGGTAGTTATTGATGAGTCCTTGTTGGTAGTTATTGATGAATTATATTTTGAAGAAATAAATAACTTAAATTCATGATAATCTTGACCATTGAGAAAGTCTCTTAGCCAAGATATGTGAGGACTGCTCTCTGAATTTGGAGATACTATAGTTTGACTATTTTTAACTTCAGACAATAACTGAGCTAATTCCAGAATAGCAGTATGGTTTCTGGCTGTCTCCCAGTTATTGATCAGAATGTAGCAACTGCGTTTGAGAGCATGTAGAAACTCTTCTTGATTATTAGTAGAAATCAGTCTATATAGTTCTTGTCTGGCGACTAAATTAGTAGAAGAAGAATCATGATCGATAAATAAACGTTTAAATTCCAGTAATACTTCTGCTGGTGTTCTATTTTTAACAATTTCTAATAAAAACTGATAGAGCATTGCCTGATCTTGCCACTGATAGAAGCTGCGCTAGTTTTGCTGAGAGCGAATCTCAGTTAGCTGAGTTTGTGAGAATACACTCCTAAATATCAAACTTACCCTAAGATACTTAAATTCTTACGGAGGGTGTAAACATAGGATGTAAATATGGGAAGCAGATGGTATCATTTATTGTCCATTCCATACCACGAGCATCTCTCACTAAAAAATTGAGGGAGCGAAGGGAGCAGGAAATGGAGAATTCAATTGAAGAGCTGCCTCAATTGCAGGATTTTATGTATTAAAAGTTACTGTCTTGCTGTTGGAAATTACGAAAATACCGATTGTGTCAGCTAGACTGCGGAATATTAGATCTATTGCCTTACTCCTGATGAGCATAGTGAACAGGACGGCATCAAGAGCTTTTAAATATATCATAGGCTTTTTTCTTGCCCCATTCTCAACAAGTGTAGAGAAACTGTGTTTGTTGCTGTTACCTGCACTTAAAACTTGGGTTTCTGCTACTCTCATCGGATTGGTGCAAGCTCTCAAATAAACTTAACCATATAAATTTTAAATTGTCATGAAAAAATAAGTAACCTCAAGGTTACCTGTTGTTATACCGAATTCAATTATCACAGGCTACTACCCAAATCGCCAAATCCCTTAACCGGGTGAGCGAAAAAAGGTGTGGGGGAGAATCATAAACAGACGCGGAGACGCGGGGACGCGGAGAATTGAAATCTCACTTCATATTTCGTTCACCCCCCTTAACCCGTGCAGAAGTCTTATAGCTATTGTTGTTCGACTAGATGTGGGATGTCCACCCTTCAAGGGCTTCAGAGAATGTAACCTCTTCCCTCATGCCAAATCGAACAGCAAAATCACTATTGCAGTTGCTCTTCTAAAGATTGACGCATAATGTCTACTGGTGGAGTTTGTCCTATCCAAATTTTGAAGGCTGCGGCTCCCTGCTGCACTAACATTTCCAAACCGTCAATAGTGACTGCACCCTGTTGTTTGGCTTGTTGCAAAAATTTAGTGGGACTAGGAGTATAAATTAGGTCATAAGCGATCGCATTGGCTGATAATCTTTGCATGGTTGCCTTATCAACAGGAGATTGCTCAATATTGGGGTACATCCCGACTGGAGTAGTATTTACCAATAAATCTGCTTGGGGGATTAGTTCTGGAAGTTGTTGCCAAGGGTGAATATTTAAAGTTACTGGTAGGGAAGTATTCTCCCAACTTTGCTGAAATTCACTTAACTTTTGGGGATTACGACCAATAATATGAATTTCAGTACAGCCCAACTGAGCACAACCAACTACCACAGCACGGGCAGCACCACCATAACCCAAAATTAGTACTTTGGTTTGACTCCAATCTCGATTGATGGTTTGCAAGGGACTGATAAAGCCTGCCACATCAGTATTTGTACCCCACCAACCCTGATCAGTACGATACACTGTATTCACTGCTCCTACCCCTTGAGCTATGTCAGATACTTCACACAGCAGAGGAATAATTGCCTGTTTATGGGGAATGGTGATATTGAACCCTACCAAACCAATAGCCTGAAAACCAGCGATCGCAACTGCCAAATCTTGTGATTTAACGGGCAAGGGTAAGTATACATAATCTACACCCAAAGATGCGATCGCTCTATTGTGCATTACTGGTGAAAAAGAGTGCTCGACTGGATCACCAATTATTCCTAATAGTTTGGTTGTACCTGTAATCAACTGCATCAAAATTTTATAGCAATCCTACTTAGTTCAAAATACTGCGCAGCATCCAGGCAGTCTTTTCGTGTATACTCATCCTTTGAGTCAAAAGATCAGCAGTGGATTCATCGTTGGCACGCTCCGCAGCTGGAAAAACTGACCTTGCTGTTCGTACAACAGCTTCGTTGGCTTCTACCAATAGGCGAACCATTTCTTCAGCCTTAGGAGAGTCACGAGTTTCTGGAATTGAGCTTAATTCTGCATACTCACTGTAGCTGCCAGGTGCAGGATAACCTAGAGTGCGAATCCGCTCAGCAATAGCATCTACTGCTAGAGCCAACTCATTGTACTGTTGTTCAAACATAAGATGCAGAGAGTTGAACATAGGTCCTGTGACATTCCAGTGAAAGGAGTGAGTCTTCAGGTAAAGGGTATAGGTATCCGCTAATAGACGACAAAGTCCATCTACTATCTCTTTACGATCTTTTTCGTCGATACCAATGTTGACAGGTAGGTATTGGTTGGCAGTTGGCATAATTGTTTCCTAACTATTTCTAAGAAAATACTCAAGGGAGGCTCTAAGCTAAGTGCCTTTGTAAGACTGAGAGAGTAGCGCGGCGCACTCGGCATTTAATTGTTGTCTTTCCTAGGCGTTGATGTGCTTCGTAACGGTGGCAACCGGAAAATCCATAGTATTTTCCCTCTACTTCTAGTACGTCAATAGGTTCGTGCAATCCCTCTTTGGCGATTGACTCCATCAGAGCCTTCACCTTACTTGAATCATTGACTCTTGGCAGGGGACGGCGAATTTGTGCTAGGGGAATTTTTCTAACCTCTACCATCGGGTAAGTTACTGTCTCCTGCTAGAACTCCTTATATAAATCATAGTCGTTATGAGTTTGTTTTGCAACTATTACACAGATTGCGATGGCGAGGCTATGTTAACTGCTGACAATTAGGACAAAAATGAGAGGAACGTCCTCCCAACTTGAGGCGTTCAATGGGAGTGCTACAGACACGACAAGGTTCACCTGTGCGACCATATACCCAAGCAATGCCTTGATAGTTGCCATTTACCCCCAGAACATTGAGAAAGTCGCTAAAAGTCGTGCCACCGGACTCAATAGCGGTTTGTAAAACTTGGATAATTGCCTTGTGTAATCCCTCAATCTTTTCTCTATTCAAAGCCTTACATAGGGTTTCTGGTCGAATACCGCTCAAGAATAAAACTTCATCTGCATAGATATTACCCAGCCCTGCCACTAGAGACTGATCCAGCAGCATAGTTTTGATTGCTCGCTGACAACGACGGAGCTTTCTAACTAAGTATTGAATTGAAAACTCATCAGAGAAAGGTTCTGGCCCAAGTTTACCAAGACCAGTAATGATACTTTCTGGTGTCTGTAATGGCGTCACCCACCAAATCTGACCAAAAGTTCTGATATCAACAAAGCGTAATTCCTTGTTATCTGGAAAGAAAAATCGCACTCGCGTGTGCTTTTGTAAAGGTTCCTCTTGATTTAACCACAGCAGCTGACCAGTCATCCGCAGGTGCACACCTAGCCAACCAGCATCACTCTTGTCTGACTTGGCGAGCTTAGCCAGTAAGTATTTGCCCCGCCGCTGCCAATCGGTAATAGTAACTTTCCTGATACCTGTCAAAAACTCATCTATGTTCAGGGGGTGAGCAATGGTGCGAGAGAGCAACACATCTCCACCCCTAATTGGCTGCGCCAGAGTTACCTGATTTAGACCCAGGCGGAGTGTTTCAACTTCAGGCAATTCTGGCACGACAACGTTATCCCTTAACTTTTAGTACTGGTTTACTAATCTTTCTTGGGAGGTTAAACCTCTACGACTTCATCCAGACTAAAGTTATTGGTGTTAACGCCATAGGCACCACTACCACCACTATAACCACTGTAGTTGTTGCGATCAAAGCGAACAATGACTGGGTATTTGATGCCGCTCTTGTCTACTGATGCAACTGTACCGACATCTTGGTACCAGTAAGATTCTTTTCTGAGAATCCGAACTTTTGAACCACGTTTAACCATAAGAGTGTTTTCCTTCACTATATTGAAGTCTCCCCACTTTAAAAAGATGGGGATTCTAAGCTGATGTGGTAAAGCAAGTCTAAAGATTGACTTCACCACGCTTACAGTAGATCTTATACTGTTGTGGCAGCCTCAACTCTGCTCTACCTCGTTTTAAGTTTTATGACAAGTCGATAACTCCTTTTGTTGTTTATACCCTAGGTTGGGAGTTAAATTATTCAGGAAGCTAGTGCAGCGCGGCGGAAATAATCCACCAATAAAAAAAGGAGGAAAAGCTTACTACACCAGCTTTCTTCCCTTGGAGCCTCCTGCCTCCTGCCTTCTGCCTTCTGCCTTCTTGCACTAGCGATCGCAAATTCTTTTTTCCCCCACCCGTCTATGACCATAATCCTTACTAACGACGATGGAATTGATGCTCCCGGTATTCGAGCCCTTCAGCAAGCAGTCAATGGTGAGGGCATAATTGTTGCTCCTCAACATCATCAATCTGGTTGTAGTCATCAAGTCAATACCTATAAACCAATTCAAGTCCAGCGTCGCTCGGATAAGGAGTATGCTGTTGCTAGTACTCCAGCTGATTGCACTCGCATTGCAATATCACATATATGTCAAGATGTCAAATATGTAATTTCTGGCATCAATGCTGGAGGCAATCTAGGAGTTGACTCCTATGTATCAGGTACTGTCGCCGCTGCACGGGAGGCAGTCATCCAAGGAATTCCGGGAATTGCGATTTCCCACTACATCAAAAAAACCCTAGTTGTTGATTGGGAGCTTGCTACCCGATGGACAGTTACAGTATTGGATAAATTATTCTCTCTACCCCTACCTCCTGGCAGTTTCTGGAATGTCAACCTCCCCCATCTCGAACCCGGTGCTCCTGAGCCAGAATTAGTGTTTTGTAAACCGAGTAGGGATCCCTTGCCAATCAGTTACCGAGTCGAGGGTGACAAATACTATTATCAAGGAGAATATGCCAAACGCGATCGCACTCCTGGAACTGATGTCGATTTGTGTTTCTCTGGCTACATCGCTATTACTCAGCTACAACTTTAATAAGATTCCGAAGAAGTGCCTTGCTCTAGCTGCATCTGCGCAAAATGTTCCATTAGCGTCTGATGGATAAAGATGTAGCCGCCACCGACTTTTTGTAAAAAGATATGTTCTGTCGCATAGTCGAGGAAACGAGCGTAATTCCAAGGGATGTAGCCTTTCCACCAGAGGAGCACCCGCAGAGTGAAATGTTGAATCAGGACAAACCCGGCAAAAACCGGTCCTCGTCCACCTGCCATCCCAGCAAGTAGCCCAACTGCTAATCCGATACTGATTACCTTGTGAATTCCTCCCTCTATGTAAGGTAGGCTAACAAGCATTCCTATGGGGAAAAAAAACCAAAGAAAATGCCAGCATTGATGGCAGCCCTCCAAATTCCTTGATTGGGAATTATGGTTTGCTCTAGGTTCACTCCTTTATCTAATCCACCGATAAGCCCAGGTAGTAGGGTAAAGATCGTTAGCTCAATAATGATGGCAACATATTTAAGCTCACTTAGATTCGCTAAACTTCCGTATCTGTTACTAAAAACTAAGCGAGCCAGCACATAAATTGAACCACATAGTAGACCAATTATTGAATATTTTTTCGCTTTTTGCCATGAACTTTCAATAGTGTAGATCATTCCTATTTTTTGACCTAATAGACTTGAAACTATACCTAGAACGACTGCATCAATTATTAAAGGAGATAGTATACTTCTCCATACTTCTTTTTCTGCCACACTATCTCCAAACATTGCGTAGGTTATTGGAGCAATAATAATTGCGTAGATTAGCCCAGACATAATTCCAGAGATAACCCTAGATATGTTCCTAGGAATAAAACTGGGTATGATTATAGAGATTAACCTGGGCATAACCAGTGAACTTAGCAAGGATATGATACCTGCTATCACGGAAGGTATTATCAATGATATGATACATGCTATTACTGAAGGTATCACCAATAAGATTTGGTCTCCTAAATTACTAGTGACCTGCGCACCAAAGTGTAAGACGGCAACCAGTCCAAAGATAATTCCAAAAATCAGTCTAATGACAATCGGATATATCCAGTTTTGAGTACCTACAGGTAGCCAATTCGGTTGCATTTGCTCAATCAGAAATACTGCTTGAGACTCCCCTACCATACTTTGGGCTAACCAGTTGAGCCAATGCTTTGCTTGCTGTTCTGTATATTTTGAGTTAGGAGAGCCTTGAGATTGTTCAAATCTCTTTTGAATATAAGTGTTAAATAAGTGCTGGCGACGTTCCTTTAATGAGTTGATTCCTGCTAACTCTGGTTGGGACTTGCCTTCATAGGCAACAACAAAAATATTAAGATTGAGAGGAGTATCGACTAAATCTTGCATTGCTTGCTCTTTTGGAAACAATGCCTTAAGACCTGGTAAATTTTGCTTGGCATCATCAAGATAGCGATTGATTTGAGCTGATGTCAGTGAATTGTAAACAACTGCACTTTGGAGTTGCAGCTTTTCTGAGACTTGGTTGTAATCAGCAATGCGGCTACAAACAACCATTTCAGTGCTGCCATATTCTCGCAGAAACTGATTAATTGCCCTGATACAAGCTGAGCGTCGTTTTTCTTTGACTGTATCCAAACCATCTAACAAAAGCAGCAATTGCTGGTTATTAATCCAAGCCTTACACTGGAAGATAGGAAACTGATAAATCCGATGCAGTTCTTGAATTAACCATTCAGCTAAAGGTTTTGGTTGCGTCTGTCCACCCCAGCTAGAAAGATTGAGCACTACAGGAATTGGTAGGCTAGTATCTTGTCTGGCATCGCTAATTAATTCCTTAGCAATTTCTAGCAGTGCTGTGGTTTTACCTGAACCTGGTTCACCAAGAATGAGTATGGTTCTTTTGTTTTCCAGCTCACCGAAGATATCAATCGCTCTAGTTCCTTCAGGTAAATCTCCCTCTTCCTGATTGGCTAGCTCCTGCTCTGTTGGCAAAACTGATGTCACCGCATCCAAGCGTTTCTCCAAACCTAACTCAATTGTTTCTTCAATATGTAAGGATTTCTCCAAAACACCCTCAATCCAAGATTGTTCCACCTTATCAAGTAAGATATCGCGAGGATTCTTTTTCCTTTTCATTCCTTGAGTTGGATTTCCATCATTGGTGTATCCACGTAGCTGATTCCAGGTGATTTGTTCATTGCCTAGATTTTGATGAATCACGGGCAACCAACTTACTTTTGGTAGTTCCCCATTTTCCTCTATATATTCTTGTAATCTGAGTCGAGCTTCCTTTACCGAGCGATATAAAGATAGCCCTTCTGTAAAAGATTCCAAGAAATATTTGAGAAACTCTTGGGCTACCTGATCCGGTACAGGTTCTCGCCAGACAATAATTTGAGCAATATTTAAATCAGCAATTTGATGTGCTAAGCCCAAACCATTGCAGGAATTGAAAATGGCTAGCTTCATCCCTAGCTCAATCGCTTTTTGCAGATTGTGCCTAACGGTTTGAATATCGAGATATTCTTCCGAGTTGATTTTGAGTAAGCCAGTTGTACCACCATCTGGAGTTTCACTATGCCCAGCAAAAAAGAGAATATCCCAGCGCTCATTTAAAAATGATTCCAATTGTGCTAGAGTTGGCTGCCGGAGAAAAACACAATAAGCTCCTGGTATTTTGCGGAACAATCTTCTATCCGCTTCCACATCAATACCGTCTTCACTATCCCCCAAGACACATAAGATTTTGACTCGCTTGATCCTGTCTAAAATCGAGCTTTCCTCAGCATCAGGAGCAATTGGCTTTGATTGAGCAAAGGAGAGAGCCGCTTCGGTAAAACAGTCTTCAGGAAATAAATCCCACCAGTGCCAAGGTAATTTGTGTAGTATATTTTTAGTCAGTTCACAGCTAATCTTTGAGGTTTGAACCACAATGCGAACTTCATCCTGGGAGTTTAGCTCCAGAGTTGGTGCTAATTGTTGTTTGATGGTACTGAGCCACTGATTAAGGTTCTGATGTAAGGCTACAAAGAACTGATCACATTCTGCTATATACTCAGGCATGGATATCTGCATTGGTTGCGATCGATCAATACCTCTGTTATTCCTGTTATTCTCAAGTTCGAGCCATTCTCCATATGTTGTCTGCCATTGACGGTAAAAGGCAGGAAGTTGTGGAGCTTGGGGCAATGGACAGCATAATTGAGTGGCATGAGCTTCACCATTGGCTTGACTCCGTTGCACCTGGATAGTGCTGGGACTAAACCCCCCTTCAAAATCACCATCTTCTAGGTTAATGATGATTTGTATTTCCCTCTGGTTGTTCATTGATTTACCCCTGATGAAAAACTAAACAACAAATGTCTCGGTAACAGCTGCATCATCCAGAGAGATTTTGACAGTAATTGTTTTTCCTGGAACTTCAGTTAATGGCACCTGAAGCCAATTATCAGTATCTCTGGCTACTACTTCCACACTGTCTGAGTCTAGGGTTACCTTCAGCTTTAAACCAGGAGGTAAATATTCTTCTGTTTCCATCGGGTGAACTTGGATGACAACCCTCACTTCTTGATTCTCTTCTGGGCTGATACTAACTACTAGAACTAGCTGTTGACTGTCTGCCAATAGTCCTAGATTGAGCTCTTTAGCCCGTTCAATTGTTTCCTCTCTTTTATTGCTGATAGCTCTACTACTTCTATAAGCTAATTGCCTAGGTGCTAGTAGACTATCTAGAGTTTGCCAAGCTTCATCAAAAATTCCTTGGAACCATTGTGCAAAAACGACTGGCTGCGGTAGGGAGAGCTCTTGAATTAACTCATCAACCGGATGCAATCTCCTAATTTCAATCACTCTCGATACAGCGGTTCTAGTAAATCCTAACAGCTCCACCTGATCCAAGCGATCGCTAAATTGAACTGCTAGATAACCCAGGCGCTCTTCAGTTACTTCTGAAGGCAAAAAGATTCTCTCCTCTCCCGGCAAAACAGGGCGACATTCTAACCTGCCCCTGTCAGTAATGATTAAATCTGCCACATTGCACCGATTTCTGATGATTGGCTGCCAAGAGTCACTTTTTTTCAAGTCTGTTTCAATTCCCAACCAAGTTAAAAACCGGTAAGCTGCGTAGACAGCTAAGGTATTTAAATAAACCTGTTTACTTTTAGCATTATTGCTTTGTTCGGCAGCAAATTTACTGGCAAGACGATGGGCTTCGATACCGAGTGGAACTTCCAAAAATTGTCTTTTTTGACTATTCATAATCATTCATCCCGTGAGTAACCAAAATTCTCTAAAATTTGTTGCAGGAGTGGTAGACACTTAGCTTGCCAATGGTATCTAATAGTTTGATGATTAACTCCCAAATCCCGCGCTAGTTGAGAGATCCTTACTGGTGGCTCCTGAAACAGCAACTTTTGGCAAAGTAACTGGCAGTGACATTGAGGACAATGACGAGGATGACAGTTGCGCAAAATTTCTTCCGGATCTTGTTCAACATAATCCTCAAATTTTGCAAAAATTTCTTGAATTTTCCTTGTTCTGTTAGCTTCAAGATAGGCGTCAAGTCCTGTAAGCGTTGGAGAATCCAAATCAGTGTCTGAAAGTTGCTCAAGTAGTGTTGAGGGATTTTCACTACTGGGATTGGTAGGAGTATCTAAACTGATTTCATCACGGTATTGATAATTTTGTCTAAGATATAAATCCTTGATGCGCCAACTGAGATAGCCGTTAATCCACTTCACCAAGCTTTCTTGCAGCGACAAATTTGGTCTCTGTTTAAAATTACAGATACTTTTGCTAACCCATTCCCAGGTTTTATCTAAAGCTTCAAGATAGTATGGGTGAGAGGATTTTAAAAGCCCTGGCAGTCGCTCAAGTTCAATTAGTAACCCCTTAACTGTTTGTCGTCTATCCGAACTATTTAGGTCTAGATTGCTACAAATTCTGTCAATAAGTTGTCGTAATTGATGATCATCTGTCATGCACATCGCTTTTATTTATGACTCAACAATTTCCTCAGAAATTTCGGTCATCTGAATCGCACTACGAGGGTGGCACAACTAAAACTGTAGGCTGGGTTGAACGAAGTGAAACCCAACATTCGTGTTACTAGCGTTGGGTTACGCTATCGCTAACCCAACCTACATATAATACACCATTTTAGCTGTGTCCCGCCACTACAACCAAGATTTAAAACAAGCTCATAAATTAGTTTTTTAGTGGCTATTTATCCTGATAGAGCAGGAGTTTTATACAGTTCTATCAGGATAATTGTGCGATTGGATGCTCCCTTGCTCCCTTTGAGATAAAGGGGATACCTAACCCGGACTTGGTATTAGGTAACTATCCTGTCAAACTCCTGTTGAAAACGAGGATAATGCTCAGGTAACTTCTTCAGCTTTTTCCGTGCCTTTTTCCTCACTTTACCGGGGAATGTTCCACCCCAAACGCGAAAGTCATACTCAACAAACCTGAACTTGCCTTGGCTATCACGTTGTAGATAAAGTCCAACCCGGATCTTAGAGTCTTTAACAAACGGTCCCCCTACCGGGACTTTTCCGAAAAGATTGAGTTTAATGCGATTAGTGTTAATTTCTTCAACTGAGATGCTCTTCCATTTAACTTTGCCGCGAGAAAATTCACGAGCCACAGACAAGATCTGTGATTGCGAGTTGTACAACCTTGAAGATACAAATTGATAACTGAGATATCGTTGTGCAATCTCAACAGTTGCTGAGCTATTGAACTGTTCAATCTGAGGAGTTGAAGGAGATATCTGAGTATCAACACTGCCAAAAGCAGTAAGGGGAAAAGTTACTCCTAAGAGAATGGAACCAAGAATGACTTTGCCTTTCATAATTATCGCCCTGATTAACTACTAAAGCTTTAAGGCTGTTTTGAACTAACCTGTTAGTTAACAATCAGGGTCTAATCCAAAATTTATAAAAACTATCTGGATTAATGGGCAAACAAGGAAGAACTAACTGGAGTAGAAATACTTAAATACCTTGCTATAACTATCTTTTGGCTGTTGTTTGTGTAATTTATATAACTTAATAATTACCAAACAGTGACCAAAAAAAGCGTAATCGCACTAACAATACACCAAGAGTAATCGTACCGACAATTACTGCTTGTAGGTCATGGGAACCGATCAATATAATATGAAGCGCTACTAGTAATAAAGCAGGAACCGTCAAGAGATGAATTTGTCGCCAACGCTTGCCTAAAGCTTTCTGTAAGCTGTCAAAACTAGTGACTGCAGCTGGCGTCATTAACCCCAATGCCAAGACTCCTGCCATAAATCCTAACCGATGCTCCGGCAAGGAAAAAGCAATACGCTCAAGGTCCCATTCCAGCCAATGGTGTAGCATATGACCAGTGTGAGCAACTGCCAGTACAAATGCACCTACTCCCAAAGCACGACGATAACGTAATGGTTGCACCCAAAAACGGCTAATAGGACGGGCAATAAGCGCCAATATAAGTAAAATTAAGGCTCCATGACCGGTATAATCTACCATGGCATCTGTCCGCAAGAGGGTTAAGATACCGATGGTGATTGTTACCCAGCCTCCCAAGCGAAATAACTGACTGCGCTTGTCAGCACTGAGGCGAGAGGCTGATATACCGACACCCAGCATCATCGGCATGGTTCCTAGTCCAAAAGCCAACATGGTTACCCCTCCCAGCCAGAAATTACCTGTTCCAGCTGCTTTAATCTGAGCGGCGAATAAGAAACCACAGGGAATCAAACCCCAAACTCCCCCTAGTAGAAAAGGTACCCACCAACGTGTTTGCTGGGACAGTTGATTCATCCCCTTGCTCAAATGCTGATGCAAATTGCCCTGAAGGGGGTGTAAGATGGGCAGACGGGGCAGCCAATTAGGTTTCACTTGTGCGCAGCCAAACCAAATCAACATTAACCCAGTAAGAATTGCCATCCCCTGACGCAGCGCACTACCCACTCCCGCCAGTTGTCCACTGGCAATCAATACCGAACCGACTCCTCCAAGAACTGCTCCCACTAGAGCGTAACTAACTATCCTTCCCAAATTCAGGAGTCCGTGAAAACTGAGCTGAGCCAACCACTTTTGAGAAGCCTCTCGCTGTATCGACATAGAGAATGCCACTGTCAGAGGACCACACATTCCTACACAGTGACCAAAACTCCCCAAGAAGCCTAGGGTAATGAACAGCAGCAAATCTAACACAGTTTTTGGGAGATTTTAAAACAACTTTCTCTATTGTGTCTGGGTTGTGGGAAACTTGAAGAGGAAAAGTAAGCTGTGAATCAACTTGTATCAAGAGCAAATAGCTAAAGGATGGCACGGTAGCCTAGACTTGGTATATGCCCATCATCATGGTGCTACCCAACTCATTCACAATCAAGTGCGATCGCCCCTCAAAGTACAGCGAGCTTTTTACCCAGAAGGGCCAGGAGTTTGTCACAGTATTGTTCTACACACAGCAGGGGGTATAGTAGGAGGCGATCGCCTTACTCAAAATATCCACCTCCAAGCTAATTCTCAAGTCTTAATCACCACCGCAGCAGCAGGTAAAGTTTATCGCAGTAATGGGCAAGAAGCCAGACAAACTGTCCAGATCAAAGTAGAATCTGGTGCTTGTTTAGAATGGTTACCCCAAGAAACAATTATCTTTAATGGTGCAGTTTATCAGCAAGATTTGCGGGTAGAATTAGCACCGGGAGCTAGTTGGTTAGGTTGGGAAATCACCCGCTTTGGTCGCACAGCTAGAGGAGAACAGTTTTTGCAAGGAAATTGGCGCTCCCATTCTGAAGTCTGGCAGCAAGGAAACCCTCTGTGGATTGAACGGCAATGGCTACCCGGTAGTGAAACCATCTTCAACAGTCCCCATGGCTTAGCCGGAGAACCAATAGTTGGTATGCTCTGTTGGTTAAGTCAACCTGTAACATCAGACTTACTAGAGCAAGTGAGAAAGCTCTGGAATGCCAAGGAAAATCAAGGAGAAGCAGGAGTGACTCAGCTAATTTCCGGATTATTGTGCCGTTATCGTGGTGCTTCAACCTCTGAGGTGAGAAACTGGTTTACGGATGTTTGGCAGCTTTTACGTTTGTCCTACTCAGGACGTTCTGCGAAAAAGCCAAGAGTCTGGCTGTCATAGCCCTTTTTAACCAGATAATTTCGACAAAAGCAACAACTAATTCCCAACTCTGATATGCAACTATCGCCTCAGGAAAAAGACAAACTACTAATTTTTACTGCTGCTTTGTTAGCAGAACGGCGCAAAAACAAAGGCTTAAAACTGAACCATCCAGAAGCAGTTGCCTATATCTCTGCCGCCATTTTAGAAGGTGCCAGGGAAGGTAAGACGGTGGCAGATTTAATGAGTTACGGAACTACCTTACTAACTCGGTATGATGTGATGGAAGGAGTGCCGGAAATGGTGCATGAAGTGCAGGTTGAAGCAACTTTTCCTGATGGAACAAAACTAGTTACAGTTCATGATCCAATTCGTTAAAAACGCCCGACAGGCGGCGCACCACCCCCGATGAAGGGAAGAAACAAGCCAAATCCTCTTCCCTCCTGCCTCCTGCCCCCTGCCTCCTGCCTCGTGTTTCTCGAGAGTCATCTTTACCTGACTTGCAAGTAAGCAGCTTCTGATATTCCTGGAATTTCTGCGTAACGTCCAAGCCAGGACTGTACGATGGAATAGCCGCAGGCAGCAAGTGTTCCCAGAAAAACGATGTTGTATAAGGTTTCTGTGAGCAAGTTAGTTCCTAATCCTCGCAGCAAAATTGGTAAGAGTAGACTACATAAAATGATGAGAATATCCATAAGAATTGCCTGCATAGTGTTGAAGCGAATAAAATGGGCAACTCTTTCATTTCTTACTACTGCTAAAAATAATATAAAGAAAATTACTATTCCGGCAAAAGGTACACTGTAAATTATATTTAATGGTATTAGTGGTATTAAAATCACCTGCAAAACCGGAAATTGTTCAAATAAAAAATTTCCGAAAGGGACCGCATAAAGTAAGGGAATTAAATAAGGCAGAGAAGCAAAAATCCGGTCTTTAATATCTGTTGACCCTCGCCAAGTCATTGTATTTTCTCCTTGTATGGATGTTGTTAGTGATTTTTGTCCGACTAAATCCAGGATAGCGCAACTCACTCATGTACCTTGACTTAAAAACTTTATAGCAGTTCTCGCAAAGCGTCAGGTACATCCAATTTTCACGGACTATTCCCAATTCCTCATTCCCAATTCCCTTTGCGTTCGCGGAGCGGAACGAAGTTCAGCATGGTGAGCGTTTGCGATAGCATGGTGCGAAGCAGCAAAGCGAGGCAAAAAACAAAGAACGAAACTTGACGACTATTTGACATTAGCAACCCGGAACCCCATTTCACACTCATATTGCTCTAGTTGCTGGGGAGCGAGCCTACTCACGGCATGACCACAACAGAGTTTGCCTTGATGCCAGCGGGGCTGACCGCTTTTGTCAGCTAGTAAACAGCCTTGACAAACTTGAGCTGGGGAAAGTATTTGTTTATCTGTAAGAATGACTAACATGATAACTCTTCCACTCAATACCTAAAGCAGCTTACTTTTCATTTTAATTTAGGTTTTGGTATCCAAACCATAAATCAACATACAGCTTAACTTTGAGGTAATTTCGGTATTGCTTCTGTGGCATTATCAATTTGGGCATGACATTTGCCCATATCTGGCAATATGTTAGGACAGAAGAGCACCTCTAGGGATTGATAAATAGTGACTCAAACGAATTTAGATTTTTTAGTTCAAACAGATTCCACTGTGGCTGAGTTTCTCAACCAAGAACTCCAGCGGCAGCGGCAGCATTTGGAGCTGATTGCTAGTGAAAACTTCACCTCACCAGCGGTGATGGCAGCTCAAAGCTCAGTACTGACTAACAAGTATGCTGAAGGGTTGCCTGGTAAGCGCTACTACGGTGGTTGTGAGTTTATCGACAAAGTTGAGCAGTTGGCAATTGACCGTGCTAAGGAGCTATTTGGGGCAGCTCATGCTAATGTGCAGTCTCATTCAGGTGCTCAGGCTAACTTTGCCGTGTTCTTGGCGCTGCTAGAACCTGGTGACACGATTATGGGCATGGATTTGTCCCATGGAGGACACCTGACTCACGGTTCACCGGTAAATGTGTCGGGCAAGTGGTTCAAAGTTCGTCACTACGGCGTTAGTCCCGAAACTGAACAGCTTGATTATAATCAAGTACGGGAGATGGCTCTCAAAGAGCGCCCCAAGCTAATTATTTGTGGCTACTCCGCTTATTCTCGGGTAATTGACTTTGAAAAATTCAGAAGCATTGCTGATGAGGTAGATGCCTACCTTCTAGCAGATATTGCCCACATTGCCGGTTTGGTTGCTACTGGTCATCATCCTAGTCCTATTCCTTACTGTGATGTAGTCACTACTACCACTCACAAGACGCTACGTGGTCCTAGAGGGGGTTTAATTCTCTGCCAGGATGCGGAATTAGGTAAGAAGTTGAATAAAGCCGTGTTTCCCGGTTGTCAAGGTGGTCCTTTGGAGCATGTGATTGCAGGTAAGGCAGTGGCGTTTGGCGAGGCGTTGAAACCAGAATTCAAAACTTATTCGGCGCAAGTGATTGCTAATGCTCAAGCTTTGGCAAAGAGGCTGCAAGAAAGGGGCTTGAAAATTGTTTCTGGTGGCACAGATAACCATGTAATGCTGGTGGATTTGCGCTCTATTGGCATGACTGGCAAGCAAGCTGACCAACTGATGGGCAGTGTGAATATTACTACTAACAAGAATACTGTTCCTTTTGATCCAGAGTCGCCTTTTGTCACTAGTGGTTTGCGGTTAGGTTCACCAGCAATGACGACAAGGGGACTGGGAACAGAGGAATTTACTGAGATTGCAGAAATGATTGCAGACAGGTTACTCAGTCCAGAGGATGAGCAGGTGGCAACTGAGTGTCGGCGTCGAGTCGCTCAGTTATGCGATCGCTTTCCTTTGTATCCTCATTTAAATACTCCTGTACCAACACTGGTGTAAATCTCACCAAACCCAACCATTATGTTTGCTAAAAATGCCATTCACTACCTTTGGGAGTGTCAAATCATAGTAGACTCTGGCTGATGTCTACCTCTCTCAAAGACCTTTGGTGATATGCCTACTCAGCTGTACCTCTACCATCTGATTGCATTTCTTGCTTCTATGACTGTTGTCCTTTGGTGTACACCGGTTGTTAAGAATATAGGTCTTAAGAGTGGGCGTGTTGATCGACCTAGTGAACGGAAAATCCACCAACGACCAATGGTTCGCTTAGGAGGTATCTCAATTTTTGGTGGTACCTTGACAGCTCTGTTGATTGTTTGGTGGACAGGAGGGTTTGGTTTATTACCCTTTGATAAAGAATGGGAAGTTTGGGGAGTTACTCTTGGAGGTCTGGCTTTTTTTATAATTGGTCTTCTTGATGACTTCTTTAATCTCTCCGCCTTCGGCAGATTACTTATGCAAAGCGGCGTAGCTAGTGTTGCTTGGGGGGTAGGAGTCCGCATTGATTTTCTCTCAATTCCCTTTGATGGTTTAGTGGAAATTGATCCTTGGCTGAGTCTACCAATTACCATTACTTGGCTAGTGGGGATGGCCAATGCGATTAACTGGATTGATGGTTTGGATGGGTTAGCTGCTGGAGTTTCAGGAATTGCTGCTGTCGTTATGCTTATTGTGGCTCTGTTTATGGAACAGTCGGCAGCGGCACTGATTGCTGCAGCTCTTGCTGGGGGAGCATTGGGATTTCTGCGCTATAACTTTAACCCGGCAGAAATCTTTATGGGGGATGGGGGTTCCTACTTTATGGGATTTACTCTTGCCGGTGTTGGCGTTATCGGTTTGGTGAAAACTACCGTTGTGACTGCTGTTTTACTACCATATCTAATTTTGGCTGTACCACTTTTGGATATGTCAGCAGTCATTCTCTCGAGGTTGAGTAACGGCAAGTCTCCATTTATCGCTGATAAGCGCCACTTACATCATCGGCTCCTGCGAGCAGGTTTATCCCAACGGCTAACAGTTTTGTTAATTTATGCTCTTACTCTGTGGGTAGGGAGTTTGGCGCTGGCTGTTTCGGGGATTCCCAGTGGTTACGCCTATGCTCTAGCAGCGACAATGCTGCTGAGTTACATCGGTTGGCAAGCTTGGCGCAATGCTCGCATTAGTAATTAGACCAAAGGGTAGTGCGAGCATCTTGCTCGCGTTTGACATCCAGCGAGCGAGACGCTCGCACTACTAATCAAGAAATTGATACTGATTCAGTATTAATCTCTGTCAACAAATTTGCATTTAGACTCTTTGCCGTTGCCGCCACTATAGCATCGGGAAGCTTTAGCTTGTAATTTTTACGAAAAGCGATCGCTAACTCTTTAATATTGTTGTCGAGACCGACTAGTGTAATTTTATCTAAAAAATCTCTAACTATAAGTTCTTCACTTTCACTCATGTTTGGATAAGAGAGTAGTTCCATCTCCGTAATGACAGACACCAAATATTTGCCAATGGGTAAGGTGTTTGTTAAACGATTGCCCAAGTAGTACAAGACTACATTGGTATCTAACAAAATTAACACCTCTGTCACTACCATTCACCCCTTATTTCTTGCTGATACTCTAAAGGGTCTTTTCCCAATTTAATTGTCCCAGCATATTTGGCTATATCGAACTCTTCTTTGCCCGACCATTCAGAATTTTCTAATAACTTCTCGACTTTCTGCCAGTCTTGATAATCGATTAACACGGCAACTGGGCGCATTGCTTCGTCGGTGACGATTTGTTTTTTTACATTTAGCATAAACTTTCGCTTTTGTTGTAATTATCGTGATTTTTTGCTATTATTCTAATAATAGAATAGGTGTGCGCCTGTAAGGTATAAATTTCTATTTCTAACCTCAATAAGCTTATTAACCAATGTAGGTTGGGTAGAGCCCAAAGCGAAACCCAACACCGAGTTCCTGCTCTAGATATCAGTTTTGGGAAATACACTGATCGCGATTGCTTTCAGCACCAATTTCACTGATCGCTACTGAACGATGAAAGTTAAATACGATGCAGAAGCAGACATTCTGATTTTTATCTTCCGTGATGCGTTTCCAGCTAATGCTATTTCTGAACCTGGAGGGATGATTGTCAGTTTTGACGAAAATGACGAACCCGTTAGCATCGAATTTCTCAATGCCTCCAAACGTCAACTGTTGAATCCTCAAGATCTCACACTAACGATCGCAATATAGTGGAAGAAGTAGGTTGGGTGTAGCGATCGCGTAACCCAACAGGGGAATGTGCTGTGGTAACCGGATGGTTATCGATCGGGCGGGTTTTGTATTAATGTTATCGTTAAATACGATAAGATATCCCTAAACCCACCCCTACGAGTCTTGCTGGATTTTTATCCTAATTCTAAATTCTAAATTCTAAATTCTAAATTCTAAATTCTAAATATGACTGCTGCTTCTCCATCAACTTGCCCGTTTTTAGCAGGTGGGATGCTGACAGAACGCATATTCTTTGTTGGGCGAGAAGATGAAATTCGGTTTATTATTCAGAATATGACGAATGCCCAACCGACTAGCGTCAATATTGTGGGCGATCGCAAAATAGGCAAATCTTCCTTACTCCATCATATCTACCAGACTTACGAAGAGCGAGTCCCCGTCTACGGACGACAACCACAGGATTTTGTGGTGGTGTACCTGTCGCTGAAAAGTGCCAATTGCCGGAAACCTGATGATTTCTACCAGGCAGTTGCTCAAGAATTCCTTACTAGAAGTAGCGTACAAGCCAATCCAGCTTTGGCGCAACCCCTTCAGGTGACTCCCTTTGATGTCCATAGTTTTTCTCAGGCAATGGGGAAGTGGAAGCAGGCAAAGGTGTTACCGGTGATTTGTTTAGATGATTTTGAAGAACTTTTAGAACCAAATAGTCCTTTTGACGATGATTTTTATGATAATTTGCGATCGCTAGAAAACCTCAGTCAGTTAATGTTGGTGATTGGTTCCCGCAAGAAACTGCAAGATTACATTAGTCGGCAAAGTGGGCGAACTTCTGGCTTTTTTAATGTGTCTCAGACTTACAGATTACAAGGTTTTAGCGCCGCCAAAGCTATGGATTTAGTTCGTTTACCTGACGTAAACAATCCGGCATTGAGTGAAGAAAGACAGAATTTGGCGATTAAGTGGGGTGAAGGGCAACCTTACCTCTTGCAGTTAGCCGGGAAGTGTTTATGGGAAGCACAAACGCACAATCACTCGTCGGAGTTGGCGCAGCAGCGGTTTGAGGAAGATGCTAATCAAGTGCCCAGAGCTCGTAACTATGGGCGGATGATTTTTATGGCTATTGGGCGGATTGGTTCTTGGGGACAGAAATTAGGAGATACAGCAGACGATTGGGGCAATTTTCTCAAGGGAATGATCACTATTGTGACTTTCTCTCTATTGCTACTTGGGATTGTCAAATGGAATGATTTTGCTAGTTTTATGCAGCAGAGTCTTAATGAGATTTTGGATAATGCTCAAATAGAGGAAGAGGAAAATAAATAATGACAGCAGACAGCATTTGGGAAGATATTCGGGAATCTGGACAACTGCTGTACTGGATTTATTTTAAGCCCTTTACTTTGCGGCGGAAGTTACGGGGGATTCACCCAAATTTAGGACTAGATACTAATCCCTTTACCCTCAAGGCTGAGTTTCCTGGCAATCCAGCACTGAAACGCTATGCAGGTCAAGTGTGGTGGCTGAAGGCAGTTACACCAATCCCTGTTATTCTCTTGGTAGCGTCGATTTATACTCTTGCCAGTGGCGAATTTTTCAGCTTTGATGGGAGTAGTTTATTTCTATTAGGCTGGCTAGTTGGTGTATGGATAGCAACAACTAACAATAAAAAACTCACAGCTTATCTAACCAATTTTTCGTATATCTTTGTTGCTATTTCTTTTACTTATGGAATCAGCACTCAGCTTCAACTAGAAATTTTCACTCATTTTCTCAATGCCCTACCATTTCTAAAAATCAGTTGGGCAGCTTTCTCACCTCTCTATCTATTCGCGTTAGGTATCGCGTTAGGTATCGCGTTAGGTGTCGCGGTAGGTGTCGCGGTAGGTGTCGTGGTAGGTGTCGCGTTTAGTGTCGCGTTTGGCGTCGAGTTAGGTATCGCGGTAGGTGTCGCGTTTGGTGTCGCGGTAGGTGTCGATTTAGGTGTCGCGGTAGGTGTCGCGTCAGGTGTCGCGGTAGGTGTCGCGTTTGGTGTCCCGTTAGGTGCTGCGTTCGGTGTCGCGTCAGGTGCTGCGTTCGGTGTCGCCTTCGTGTTAGGCGCTTTGCGGGTATACTTTTGGCTACCGGAATTGATATGGGTTCTTATCCTCTATCTTGTCACGCCCCCAACCCAAGCAGCCTCTGTTCTCCGCCGTTTACCACCTTACTTCGACCAACTCATCTATCTCCCCCTACCATTTCTCGATAAATTTATCATCAATGCCTACCGTACCAATCCTAGCGCCGCCCAAAACACTATCGACTATCTCATCACCTTCACCAACCAGCAAAAAGTTGCCCTCCGCGCTATGGCAGGGATTGCTATCAATACCCTCAGCCAATGCCGCTACGTCACCGATATTACCAGCACCGTTGACAATCTCCACTGGATACCCCGCGATTCCCAAGATTTAAGTCCCCTCTTACTCCGTCTCCTAGACATTGCCGCTAGCATTCGCGCCGCTTACGATGGGACTACCCCCTACCGTAAAGTAGAACTCTTAGGACAGCCTATTACTGAACTAAGCCAACTACAGGGGAATTTAGCAACAGGCAAATTAGTCAAAGATGCCCCTTTATTAGGCAGTATTACCAACAAATGGTTACAGATTCTCCAAGATAGCCGCAAGACACTAGAAGAGGAAGCAGCTAACTCTCCAGAAATCCCCAACGTTTACCTAGCAGGTAACGCCCTCCTTCCTAATGATGCCAAAGAACGTTTCAAGGGTCGCCAAGATATTTTTCGGGCAATTGAAGACATTTCTCTCTCCGCTCAACCCCCGGTATTTTTACTATACGGCAGAAGAAGAACGGGTAAAACCTCGGCACTAAACTACCTACCTCAAAAAGTGGGTAGTGATTTAATTCCCCTTTTTGTTGACGTGCAGAACATAGCCAGTTTTACCAGCTATAAAAATATTGTCAATTCCCTAGTGGAGCAGATCAAAGCTAGCGCCTTCACTGCCCGCAATCTGCTCCTTCCCCATGCCAATGCCGATGCTATTAACCAGGATCCTTTTGCTGGACTTCAGCAGTGGATGAGTCTGGTGGAAAATAAGATCAGCAAGAAGCGCTTCTTGCTTTGTCTAGATGAATTTGAACGGTTTGAAGAAGTTATTGAAACTACCAAGAGCCGCACTTTGCTAAATTTTCTGCGCCATGTAATGCAGCATCGCCGTCAATGGATTTTACTCTTTAGTGGTTCTCACCGACTCAATGAACTCCAGCCCTATTGGAGTGATTGTTTAATCGGTAGCCGCACCCTACACCTAACCTACCTCCAAAAATCTGAAGCCCGGGAACTGATTCAGCAACCTGTTACCAACTTTCGAGATATTTACGAACCCGATGCCGTAGAGCAAATTTTAGATCTTACCAACGGACAACCCTATCTAATCCAGCTGATCTGTTCCTGCATTGTCGATCATCTCAACCGAGATTTACGCCACAGTCAAATTTTCCGCAAAGTGACAATGCAAGATGTACGAGATATTGTCCCTAAAGTCTTTGAGCAAGGTGAAGGCTATTTTGTTGAATTCTGGCAATACCTGGGACAGAGAGAGAAAATAATCCTAAAAAACTTAGCCCAACAGGGCACAGTAGATGCTCCAGATAAGTTAATAATTAATAAACTAGTTCAAGCTGAAATCATCAGTCAGAATAATGGCAATCTTGAGTTTCAGGTTCCATTAATTAGGTCTTATATTGAAACATTGGTAGAATAAGATGAATGCGATCGCGGACTTGTAGTGGCGTGACACGACTAAAAAGGTAGGTTGGGTAGAGCGATAGCGAGACCCAACAAAGTCTGACGGATGTTGGGTTTCATTCTTCAACCCAACCTACATCTATTCTACTATTTTATGTGTGTCGCGCCAGTAGGGTGCGAAAACATGCGTATAACGCAGGAAAACTCAGCCATCGGGGGTGTTCAGATACCCGACTTCTTCAAGAAGTCGGGTATCTTGGAGTTGCGATCGCCTACAATTCCCAATTCCCCATTCCCAATTCCCAATTCCCAATTCCCAATTCCCAAATAATATGATTGCCACGGCACCCCTAACTAATAGCCAAATATCGGGAGAAAAGCGCGTTATTTTGCGCGATTTAACCTGGGAAGCCTACAAGCAAATTCTTGATGCTTTACCTCAAAGTCGCGGGGTAAGATTAACTTATGACCGAGGAACTTTAGAAGTTACTATGCCTTTAGAAGACCATGAATATGCCAGGGAGTTAATTGGTTTATTTATCCGCATTTTAGTCGGGGAAATGGGCATGAAACTTAAGTCTATGGGCTCCACAACCTTAAACCGAGCAGATTTAGATAAAGGGGCAGAACCAGATAACGGTTACTACATTCAAAATCAACCATTAGTTGCGGGGCGTCATGTTAATTTAGAGCAAGACCCCCCTCCTGATTTGGTGGTAGAAATAGATATTACCCACACTGATATTGATAAAAATAGACTTTACGCCGCGATGGGAGTACCAGAACTTTGGCGCTATAACGGGCGAGATTGGCGTATTTATCAACAGCAAGAAGGCATTTATATAGAACGCGATCGCTCCCCTACTTTTACCTGGGTTGAAAAGGAGCATTTATATCGCTTCTTAGAACGAGCTATTGAGGATGAAATTGAGGCAGAAAGAGAGTTTAGAGAATTCGTCAGACAGCAGTTACAATAATTAGCGATCGCTAATTATCTATACCTAACACCTAACACCTAATTAACCGATGTCTGTCAAAAACCGCTATCCCAATCAAGACCGATATATTAACTTACTTACCGACTTCGGATTTAAACGGCTGTTTGGTACCGAACCGAATAAGGAAATATTGATCGACTTTTTGAATGTGATGTTGCCTCCACAACATGCGGTGCAAGATGTGAGCTACAGAAACAATGAAAATTTGGGCAATACGCCCCTAGATCGCAAAGCCATCTTCGATATTTATTGTGAGAGCCAAACGGGAGAAAAATTTATCGTTGAGATTCAAAAGGCTAAGCAAAACTACTTTAAAGATCGGAGCGTTTATTATGCCACATTTCCAATTCAGGAACAGGCACTGAAAGGCAAGTGGGATTATAAATTATCTTCTGTATATACGATTGGCATCTTGGATTTTATCTTTGATGACCATAAAGATGAGTCAGAGCTGTTCCATACCGTGGAGCTGAAAAATCAAAGATGCGAAGTATTCTACAAAAAATTGAAATTTATCTATGTGGAACTACCGAAGTTCACCAAAACAGTTGACCAGTTGTCAAGTCATTTTGAGAAGTGGCTGTTTTTATTGAAGAATTTATCGGACTTGGAAGAGCCTCCTGAAGCCTTAGAAGAGGTAATATTTGAGAGGTTATTTGAAGTTTCGGAAATCGCCAACTTTTCGGCGGTTGAGCAAGAGGCTTATGAAAATAGTTTGAAATACTACAGAGATTTGCAGAATGTAGTGGACACATCAAGACAGGAGGGTATGGAAGAAGGGATAGCAAAGGGAATCGAACAAGGTCGGCAAGAAGGTCGTGAACAAGGTCGGCAAGAAGAACGATTACAAAGTATTGAACGACAACGATCGCTTCTGTTAATGCTATTATCTCGCAAGCTAGGTGATATTCCTGAACCCCTCCAACTACAGATAGCACAATTATCCCTAACCTCTTTGGAAGCGTTGGGTGAGATGCTGTTTGATTTGGAGAATGAGGAGGATTTGAGACAGTGGCTGAATCGGCAGTAAACTTAGACGCATTTGCGATCGCATAAAGTCACGATAACAGTAGGTAATAACTAAATTCTAAATTCCTATGAGTATCCTTTGGGAATAAGTGGTCAAGGCTAAAGTTGGAGAGAATGGTTTATATGTGCACACGTTTTCCATTATTAATAATATTAGCAAAAAGTAATTGTGATTGCAAGCAATAAGTGCGATCTGCTTGGCTTTTGCTTGCTGGCGCGATCGCCGATCTTGTAGTGTTCTCTTGGGAAAGAAACAATACTACAATTAACCATTCGCAATTTGCCAATAACCAATGAGTGCCGAAATTATTTGTGTTGGAACCGAGTTACTCCTAGGAGATATTCTCAACAGCAATGCCCAGTATTTAGCCTGTGAGCTGGCAGATTTGGGTATTCCTCACTACTATCAAACCGTGGTAGGGGATAATCCAGAGCGTTTGCAGCAAGTATTGGCAATTGCCAGTGAACGCTCTCGGTTACTCATCTTTACTGGTGGGCTTGGTCCTACCCCTGATGATCTTACAACTGAAGCGATCGCAGATTTCTTTGGTGTTCCTCTGGTAGAAAACTCAGAAATAATCGAAGACATTGCCAGAAAATTTGCTCAGCGGGGACGTAAAATGACACCCAGTAACCGCAAGCAAGCACTGATTCCCAAGGGAGCTGAAATATTACCAAATATAAGGGGAACAGCTCCAGGCATTATTTGGCAACCCCGTCCCAATTTAACAATTCTCACTTTTCCTGGTGTTCCCACAGAAATGCACCAGATGTGGAGGGAGACGGCTGTTCCTTACCTGAAAACTCAAGGTTGGGGTAAAGAAATCATCTATAGCCGTACCTTAAGATTTTGGGGCATTGGAGAGTCAACTTTGGCAGAAAAAGTTGCTCCCTTTCTACAGCTAAAGAATCCCACAGTTGCTCCCTATGCCAGCAAAGGAGAGGTAAGATTGCGCGTTTCTGCTCGTACTCCTACAGAAGCTGAAGCCCAAAAGTTGATTGAACCCGTTGTACAACAATTGCAGCAGATAGCAGGGGCAGATTATTTTGGTGCCAACGAGGATACTCTAGCATCCGTGGTGGGTCAACTTTTGAATAAAGCAAATGAAACCCTCAGTGTTGCCGAATCCTGCACTGGTGGTGGTCTCGGTGGTATGCTGACCAATATTTCTGGTAGCTCTAACTACTTTTTGGGGGGTGTTATTGCTTATGACAACTCTGTGAAAGCTTCTTTGCTTGGTGTCAAGCACTCAGATTTATACACAGTAGGTGCAGTCAGTAAACCAGTGGCAATGCAAATGGCAGCAGGGGTACGTTCTCTTCTCTCCAGCAGTTGGGGACTGAGTATTACTGGTATTGCTGGACCAAGTGGTGGTACAGAAACTAAGCCTGTAGGTCTAATTTACATCGGTTTGGCGCAACCAGATGGGGTTGTAGAATGCTTCAAGTATCAGTTGGGTCAAAATCGTAGTCGGTCTTTAATTCGCCATGTCAGTGCTTGTAATGCACTTGATCGGCTACGCCGCAGCTTGTTGGCTAGAGTGTAGTGGCACAGCTAATTTGGTGGGTTAGAAACAGGTAGGGGAATTTAGAATTTAGAATTTAGAATGAAAGAAAGTAGTGCGTGCGCACTACCAAAAATCTAAACAACCATTTTAGGTTGCTGCGCCAGTAGAGACGTTGCATGCAACGTCTCTACTGCATTTTCTCGGTTTGCTCAAAACGGGGGTGGCTAAACCGGATTTGGTATGACAGACTCTTAAGTGGAAATACTGGTTATGAATATGTTAACCTGGGAGCTATAAGAAGAACAACCCTTTTCTTTTTTTGGGTTACAGATAGTATCTATGACCAAAAAGACTGGTCAGTTTAGCTTATTCATCCCTTCTTCTTACCCAAGAAGTATTTTGGGATGCTTTAGCTGATTGTTCAGTTGACTGCGTTAATAGAAGACACAATTTGTCTCACAGGAGCTTTCTGTTTAATGGATTATATAGGCAAGGTTTTGGAAAAAATCAAAGAATGGGCACGCAGATTAATTGAAACTCTCCTAGGTCCAGACATGCAGCCTGAACCTGAACCAATTCCTATCCCTGTTGATGACTCAGGACGCCGTCGGTAGTTATTCATTGTGCCTAATGATAACCTAATTAATTTCAGTATCCTGGTTCTACATGGTCCTAATCTCAATTTATTAGGACTTAGGGAGCCAGGTATTTATGGTTCAGTAACTTTAGATGAGATCAACCAGTTGTTGGAGCATGAAGGACACCAACTGGGAGTTAAAGTTTTTGCCTTACAATCCAATCATGAAGGTGTATTAGTAGACGCAGTTCATGAGGCTTTAGGTAAGCATCACGGAATTGTGATTAATGCTGGTGCTTACACCCACACTAGCGTTGCTCTTAGAGATGCCTTAGCCGCAGTGGCTCTTCCTGTGGTAGAAGTCCATCTGAGTAATATTTATCAGCGCGAAGCTTTTCGACATCACTCTTTTATTGCACCAGTAGCGATTGGACAAATTAGCGGCTTTGGTGCCCAGAGTTATTGTTTAGGGCTACATGCCTTGATTCATCATCTCAGGAAATAGGGAATTGGGAATTGGGAATTGGAAATAGGGAATTGTTTGTTCGATTCATAGCGGGTAGTGTGGTGAGATTGAGACAGGCTGGAAGCCTGTTCCACAAGTCGGTAAACTGAATAATGTGATTGATGACAGAATAACTTTTTCCATACCTAGCATGACCACCTCTGGCAATGACCTTGAGAGCAAATTAGCCGCACTCAAAGAAGAAGCGACTCAAGCGATCGCTTCTATTGATACCCTAGAACAATTAGAACAGTTGCGCGTCAGCTATCTGGGCAAGAAAGGACAGCTTTCTCAGGTATTGCGGGGTATGGGTAAGCTTTCTCCCGAAGAACGTCCTCGTATTGGTGCTTTGGCTAACGAAGTCAAAGAAGCTCTACAAGAGAATTTAGAACACAAGCGCCAAAACTTGCAAGCTGCTCAAATTCAGGCACAATTAGAAGCTGAAACCCTTGATGTGACAATGCCGGGGATTTATCGACCCCAGGGTACAATTCATCCGATAAATAGTACCATTGACCGGATTTTGGATATCTTTATTGGTTTAGGTTACACCGTCGCCACTGGTCCGGAGATGGAGACGGATTACTATAACTTTGAGGCGCTGAATTTTTTACCGGATCATCCAGCCCGTGATATGCAAGATACCATGTATCTTCCTGATGGGAATTTATTGCGCACCCATACTTCCAATGTGCAAATTCGTTACATGGAAGAACACGAGCCGCCGATTCGGATCATAGCACCTGGTCGTTGTTACCGACGGGATACAGTAGATGCTACCCATGCCGCAGTCTTTAATCAGATAGAAATTTTGGCAGTGGATGAAGGAATAACATTTACTGATCTTAAAGGCACCATTAAAGTATTTTTTGAGGAATTGTTTGGTGAGGAATTACCAGTGCGCTTCCGAGCCAGTTATTTCCCCTTCACAGAACCTTCTGCAGAAGTAGATGTGCAGTGGAAAGGTAAATGGTTGGAAGGACTTGGCTGTGGTATGGTTGACCCCAATGTCCTCAAAGCAGTAGGTTACGATCCGGAGATTTATACTGGTTTCGCCGCTGGTTTTGGGGTTGAGCGCTTTGCTATGGTATTACACCAGATTGATGATATCCGCCGATTGTACAGCAGTGATTTGCGCTTCTTGGGACAGTTTTAACTATTTTGTTGTTTGGGAATTGGGAATTGGGAATTGGGAATTGGGAATTGGGAATTGGGAATTGGGAATCGAAAAAAGAATGACTACCAATCATTTTTCTCCCATCTCTGTGTCTCCGTGTCTCCGTGTCTCCATGTCTCCGTGTCTCCCCATCTCCCCATCTCCCCATCTCCCCATCTCCGCGTCAATCAAAACTTGCTTTCTTAGATGCATACAAGCTTATTAGTCTAGTTTAGCGATCGCTTTATTCTCTATTAACACTTGCTCCGTTAACAAATCCCTTACTGTTGCTAACAACACTCGCTCTTCATCAACTTCAAAGTTCACCAAAATTCGGTCCTTCTTCTCCTCCCCTGGCGGCTCAAGATGTGCCACACATACTTGCTGATGCTGACTCTCCAAGGAACGATATTCTAGATGTTGGTGCAGCTGGCTACTGCTCATACGTCCTTGAGCATCAAAAGTAACTTCTGCTCGGGATATCTCTGCTATCTCACCAATATCCAGACGAATATACCGCTGTCCCTCCTTCGCTACTTGCAGTGTCAGGGGTTGGGAACGTTTACAGGGATACTTTATCCCCTTATCAAAGAGGGGTAAATAAGAATAAGTTTGATTATAAGGATCCCAAAGGCGAATGGCGTAGCTATGATGTAGGTAATCATCTACTTTCACCAGCTGGCTCAGAGCTAAGGCTCCATGGGCTACTGCTTCAAAAGGCTTATCCAACTTTACCCGATGCCTGCCGAAGTAGGAAGTTACTAACTGCTGCACTGCTGGAATTAAACAACTACCCCCCACCAGCACTACCTGCTCAATGTGAGATTTGCTGATACCCTGGGAAAAAGCGATCGCTAAAACTTCATCTAAAGCTTGTCGCAGCTGTTCGAGTAACTGGCGGGATTCGAGAATCTCTTCTAATTCTTCCCTACTTAAGTGCAACTCGTGAGCCATGAAGTTTTCATCATCAAACCAACTTTCCTTTGCTAGCTCAGTTGTGGAGAGTCGAATCTTCAGCTTCTCTGCAATTTCCAACAGATTCTGCCAACCAACTCCCTCCACCTCGGCTCGTGAAGAGCCAATTTGCTGGAGGTAATGCTCCACAATCCAAGTATCAATATCAATGCCACCCACATAGGCATCTGACTTGGCTAGCACCTGAGCTCGTAACACCTTTTCTTCACCTCCCTGACTCCGGGATAGTTGGGAAGTATTACTAGCCGTACGCACCAAGCTTAAATCCAGAGTGCCACCGCCAAAATCTACAACTAGAACCAAAGAACCAGGACGTTTGATAGCATAACCAAGAGCAGCAGCGGTAGATTCATCTACTAGCTGAACCTCAGCAATCTCGAGTTTGGTTGCTAAGTCTCGAAACCAATCCAAATACCGTTCAAATGCTCCCACTGGCACAGTGAAAATTATCCTCTCAGGTTGTATCTGTTGTTGAGGTAACTGCTGCCAGATGGTTTGCAGAAATAGTTGTCCCACTAACTCGGCATTGTAGCTGTTACCATCTATCTGCCGGGGTGGGGCTTGAAAATCTGTCACCAAATCCCGCTTAAAGGCTTTGAATAACCGTTCTGGTTGGGTAAATTCCAAGCGTTGTGCGCGAACTTGTTCTCCCAACACCAGCTTATCCTTCCCTTGAACAAACACTAATGTTGGCACAACCGGAATATCTTGCACTTCCCCTGTAGCTGTTTTCTTTTTGAAGATGCGAGAGAGTTGATTAAACCTGAGGTTTTTGGGGGATTGGGTATCAGAATCTAAGATGCAGACAACTGTGTTGCTCGTTCCAAAATCAATTGCAACAGTGGTCATAGGCAAGTGATATCCTCCCGGTGCTGAATCCTAGGCATTATAGCGCGGGCTCTGAAGAAACAAGGCAATAGGCAATAGGGAGTAGGGAAGAGGAAAAGATAGGAGTCGTTTGTTGGTTGCAATCGCTGTTATTTTTTGCTATTATTTTTTTTTATAATAGGTGAAGTGTGCGCCTATATATAAAGTACTACTTGTGATATCAAAAAGCCATAGGTAGTTATGACGCGAAATCGATGACTACTACTGTGTATGCCCAGGATGTCAGTAACATGGCTTCCCTAACAACAATTCCGCCTCTGGAAAATGGAGACAGGTTGACTCTTGCTGAGTTTGAACATCGTTATGATGCCATGCCCCATCTGAAAAAAGCGGAGTTAATCGAAGGAATTGTTTATATGGCATCACCTTTAAGAATTACCCAACATGGAGAACCTCATAGTTCGATTATCACTTGGCTAGGGGTTTATAAAGCTTCTACACCAGGGGTGCAATTGGGAGACAATTGTACTGTGCGCCTCGATGCAGATAATGAACCTCAACCGGATGCACTGCTGAGAATAGAAGCAGGAGGGCAATCAACCATTAGTGAAGATGGCTATGTTGAAGGTGCGCCGGAATTAATTGCAGAAATTGCTGCTAGTACTGTATCTATCGACGTACATGAAAAACTCAAGGTCTATCGTCGCAATCAGGTGCAAGAATATTTAGTTTGGCGGGTTTATAACCAAGAATTAGATTGGTTTCGTCTGGTAGAAAGCAAGTATATTAAGCTACAAGCCAATGCTCAAGGAATCATTAGTAGTGAAGTTTTCCCTGGTTTGTGGTTGGATAAAGAGGCATTATTAACAGGGGATTTAGCTAAGGTATTAGCTGTATTGCAACAGGGATTAGAGGCTTCCAAATAAAAAATATGCGATCGCTCTATGAAGGCAGGGGAGCTGGGGAGAAAAAACCTTGAATAATTATAACGGGCTAGTCAACCCAGATTTAGTATGAGATGCTACACTGCGATACTGCTGGCGGAATATTAAGTTAACATTCATAACCCTTATCTTACCGTAGATCTTGTTACAAATTTTGTGGCCCCCTTTTCAATTGTCAGATTGTTCTTCCCCTGATTCCTCAGGTTCGTTAGCTATCCCATTTTCCGCAGGTGCTACCAAAGCTTTTTTAAATAATTTAACTGATTTAGAATAGTCACCTTGTTTAAAAGCTTTAATGGCGAGATTGCGATCAAGATTATTACTTTTAGAAGGGAAGAGGGTGCGCTCACCACGACTAAAACGTTCTTGGAAGGGAACTTCGCAAATACCATCTAGTTTTTTTTGCCCTTGTGGACAACGATTACCCAAATAATATCCACTAGCCACCAAAGTGGGAATTACTACAATTGCTGCTGCTGCAATTATATTTAATGGAATTCCACGATGTTTTTTAGACTCAAAGGCTTCAATTTCTAACAGTTTTTCTTTTGCTATTTGATTTTCGGGTTCAATTTTTTTAACTCTTGTGAACTGCTCTTTTGCCAGCCTCCAATTTTGTTGTTTTTGTTTACTCCATAACTGCTTTCCATAGCTCAGCAGTGCCTGCACGAAACCTTGTTGGTGACGTATTGGATCAACTTGATATGCTCTTGTGTAAGCTTTAACTGCTTTGCTAAAATCTTTAGAACTCAGGTATCCTTCTGCTAGCTTAAAGAGAGCGCTAAAGTGGTTGGGATTGTATATCAAAACCTGCTCATAAAGCTTCAGTTCATTTTGTTTTTCTCCCCGCTCATGTACTTGAACTGCTGCTTCATATAGATTGTTAGCTACTGAATCTAGACTCTTTAGTGCCAAAACTCTTGCCGCAGTGGATAACGCTTAATTAACCAGCGTCGTACTAATTCGATTTTTACTTTGAGTCCTGAATCATTCAAAAAAAAATTTTCGATTAATTGTTCTTTGGCTTGTTCTAATTGCTCTGTCTGGACAACTCCATACTCTTTTAGTAGTTTCAATGGTTCCTGAACCTGCTGATCTTTGTCAATTGCAATTTTTTGAGCTTCTGCCACTGCTGAAAAGATCACTTGATCTGGAATTTGCAGTCCATCCCAAAACCATGCTAAACCTCCTTCAGCAAATTCAATTGCTTTTTCTACGACATTGTCCACATCTGCATGAGTAATTTTCCAATTTATGTTGCCATAACCATTTAATGGCTGTGGTAATTTCTTGTGCTTGCTTGTAACTCATCAGATTGAGTAATACCTTTCTTCTTTGTTCCAGTGAGCTATCATCACTATTGCTAAGTTCTTGAATTACCCAACGCTCCATAATTGAGGAAGTGAAAGAGTATCGCTTTTTCTCCTCCTCAACTGTGCAGTTAATTACCCCTCGTTCTTCAAGATTAGTCAACTCTCGCTCTTTTTGGCTCAAGATAATTTCAATACCACTCAGATCATAGCGCTGATTATGCAGACGACCTCTCAAATTAGATAGAGCTAGCAATATTAGCAGGGTTTGCTCCAATTCATTAGACAGTGACCAAATATCTTGAAAATAATGTCTGGCAGTACTCTCAAATTCCCTAGCAAATGCTTCCACATCTGCTATTTGCTCAGTCCCTAACTCTTTTTCTCGATACAGAAGATAACCAGCAATTTGCAGCAAAGCCGGGTTACCACCGGCAATTTCTCGAACCTCTTCTTGCAAGGCTGGTTTCATTATCTCACTTAGCAATGCCTTCATTTGATCATCAGTAAATGGCTTGAGTTGCTCGAACAGATAGTGATTATACCAGGGAGAACTATCTGGATTGAGTGGAGGACCAATTTCATTGAGACGCCTATATGAGGTGACGATCATGGAAAGATATTGTCTTTCCCTAGAGTGATAGGCTAAGCTACGACACTCAGTTAGGAAGGTTTCGATATCAGCTTTAGTGTATTGTTCATTTGGCACTAAAGCTGAATGATAATCATCCACTAGCAACAATAAGAATTTGCCTTGTCTCCCCAGCTTCCCCAATACTCGTCGAAAACTATCTTTAGTAGCTTGTCCCTGTTTGAGGAATTGATCGATTTGAGCCTGCAATTTAGAGTCATTGTCCATCTCATCTCTGACAAGCATCAAAATTTTCTGCCAAAAGCTGGTACTGCTAAAGGGAAAAATACTTAGACAGCTAAAAAGAACAATCACAGCCTTAGATAAATCTTGTCCTTGCTGTTCCCAAACTTCTGCAGAAGTCAGTTGCTCGAGCAAAGAGGACTTTCCGATTCCTGAACCCCCCCAAATTGCGAGATTACTGCGATTATGGATTTGGTCAAACGCAGTTGAAATCACAGCTTTCCTTCCCACAAATATAGGATTTCCTGGAGGAACTGGTTGACCAATAATGAAAGGACTTTGTTGTTTTTTGACCATCTGAGCCTACCAAATGTTTAAGCAAGTGTGGATTTTCTAGACCAATTGAGTCTAGGTATGTTGGTAGGTATGCCCCTGTTATTCTGTTAAGAAACTAGGCAGAAAAAAATTATTTATCTTTGTTTATATCGTTAAGTTATCGCCCAAATGCTCCATTGGTGTCAACTTAAGCCTAGACATAGCTAGCTAGTTCAATTCCATAATGGCGGAATAAGTTTTCACTGCCTTCTTGCACTAGATGCATGCACTATTAACTCAACTGCTATTTGTGATGCAGTTATCTAAATTTGAGTGTAGTATAACTAATTTTTCTATGTTGCGCTAAGAGACTGATGTTCATATTCCGTAATCTAGAATTATTAACATCTACACACTTTAGTAGGTCGGTGAAGAAACATGGTTTTTAAGAATACTTACAATCGGTATTTTCTTAAATTTTAATAGCTAAGCAGTAATTTTTAACACCTAAACTACGGTAATTGAAGCAGATTTTTAAAAGACTTCCGAGAAAATAAATTATCCAAATTTTGGACTCGGCTTACTTGCCTTATCTCAAATAGACAAAAGAATGCGACACATCCATCTTCCATCTCTCCCCACACTACCCACACTCTCGCATCTCCAAACCTCCCCTACCTTGGTATCTTAATAAAGAGGGAGAAAAAGGAGGAATTTGTGAAAGCGACTATTGTTGATTTACGGCAGTTCCTTGGTAGAGTTCTGCGACGCTTGCGGATGCTCTGTGTAATTCTACTGATACCGCTGCTACTTTCCGGCTGCGTCAAGTACGATGTTGCAGTTAATTTTGCTGGTCAACACCACGGGGAAATTGTCCAGCAGATTAAACTGGGGGAGAGGCTAACCAACTTTAGCAATTCCCAAACAACTGAATGGCTCAGAAGCATTGAGCGTCGAGCCAGGAAACTCGGAGGTAGAACCAAACACCTCGGTGAGCAGGAAATTATTGTCACCATTCCCTTTAACAATGGTGCAGAATTGTCATCTAAGTTTAATCAGTTTTTTAACCCAGTAGCTAAGAAAGGTTCCCGCTCCAAAGCACCCCAAGCCATAGATTTACCCAATTTCGACTCCAAGTTCCGGTTAGAGCAGGGTAACTTCCTTGTCGTACAGCGCAACCATTTAAGCTACGATTTGGATTTGCGATCGCTTGGTGTTCTCTCAGAAAATGGGGATATTGTTGTTAGTCCCAATTCTTTGTTGGATTTGCAGTTTAGCTTGCAGACTCCTTGGGGAGCTAGTAATGTTGAGGACTCAATCGACGCTCTGATTCCAGAAATCTACGATGATGGACATCAGTTAGTATGGCAGCTCCAGCCTGGTCAATTCAACCATATAGAAGTAGTCTTTTGGCTGCCTAGTCCCCTTGGTGTGGGTACTATCGTCATTGTGCTATTAGTCTTAGGTGGCTTTTACTTCAAGTACAAGAGTTTTCCTTGGCAAGGAACTGAACCAGTTGCACCCAGTCCCTTACCAGAAGTCTAGATAGAATGGCACGCTTGTTAAGGCTCAAATCCTGAACTGATGAGGAGTGTGGGGGATGGGGAGTAATACCAAATCCGGTATACATAGACCCGTTATGTCTTACTTTGTAGAGACGCGCCATGGCGCGTCTCTACAGAGTTTTTGCCATGAGTCTCAAAACGGGGGTATCGAACCCAGATTTGGTATAAAACACAGATGACTGGCTGTTGGGAGAACAGAGTCCTCCGACACTTCATGCATTCAAACTATGCTCTGTTCTCTCCCCACACTCCCCTCTCTTCTCCCTCTTCCCACACCCCTCTTCTCGAAAGCTCTCCCAGATTCATTAATCACAACTCTCCCAACTGGTTTGGCTATGCAAGTGAGAATATAGCCTTGCTCACATCCTGGATCCTGCTCATAATTCACCTCTCCTGCTAACAGCGGTAGCTTGCATTTGCCACAAACTCCCCTTTGGCATTTGTGAGGAAGCTCAATTCCTGCTTGTTGAGCAACTTCCAGGATTGAGTCCTCACCATTGCAGTTTACTTCTTTTCCAGATTCAGCAAAAACTACCATTGGCTCAGAGGAAGATTCTGTTGGGGAAGGTAGTAAAGCAACTGTAGATAGTTTGTCTACTTTCGTAACTGGATTAGCAGGGGAATCTAGCATCTGTTCCAACTTCTGCACTGAATCATTCAACCCAGTTCCATTCCTAGATACTACTTTATCTCCGCGTCCGGTGCGTCCTCCATCTCCGCGCTCCTCGCTACTTCTCAAAACAGTCTGCATCTCATCCTGGAGTTCAGCAGAGGTTGCAAACAGGGGGTAGTAGAATCCCATTTGATAGGAATAGAAGTTCTCTAAGGGAAATTCCAGCTCTTCTAGCATGGCTTTAACCCTTTGCCTAAAATAATGAGGACCGCTGACATAGATGGTACAATCGCATAAATCAGAAGCGATCGCTTGCAACATAGATTTGTTGAGTATGCCAGTGTAACCTAGCCAAGCTTGACCTGGTTCTGAGCAAGTCGTGGTAACTGCCAGTTTAAAATTGAGATAGCGCCCATTCATTAACTCTAGTTCCTGGCGGAAGATGATATCACCTGGTGTCCTGGCACTATGGAAAAAGATAATATCTACATCAGCACCAGTGTCACAGAGCCAGCGAGACATGGACATCATCGGCGCTATGCCAATACCAGCAGAGATAAGTAACAGTTTTTGTGGAGCAATATTGCTTAGCTCCGCACTATCATCTCTCCCTCTACTCCTCTGCTCCCCCAGCTCCCTCTGCTCCCCCAGCTCCCCCAATTTATCTAAACTGGTAACTCTCCCCAAAGGACCACTTAATTCAATTTGACTACCCACTTTGATATTATCGTGAAGCCAGTTAGAAACTAGACTTGATACAGAATCGATACTCTCCGTAGTGGATGGAGCTCGCTTAACAGTAATTTCTAAAGTATGAGGACGTGAAGGTGTCGAAGAGATGGTGTAGGAACGCCTGACTTGTTTGCCATTAATATCTAAATATAGTGTTACAAACTGTCCTGGCTGGTAAGTAAACAGCATGGGGGGTTCAGCAACGAAGCGCAAAGTCTTGACTTCAGGAGTCTCCTCAATTACTTGGAGGCAACGAACAATCAGGTTATCCTTACTCCACAGATTCACTGGGGGTAGCTCTGCCTCTGCAACTTGTTCATTGGATTCTATCTCTTCGACAATAAGAACAAATGCGCCAATGTGGATGATATCATCAAGCTTCAAGAGGTAGTTCCGGTTAACCAAAACCTCTTCATTATTCATGCGAGAACCATCTGTACTACCGAGATCACTAAAGTAATACTGTCCACTTTGGTAGAAAATCCTGCCGTGTACGCGACTTACCTCAGGACTATTCAGAACCAAGTCACAGCTAGGGTGTCTACCAATGAGACACTCACCTTGTTTTCCTATTTCTGGTGTTAGGACTTTCTCTTGGAATTCGTTGCTTTGGGGATTAAGTACTTTAATTTTCATTTGTTGTTTGTCATTTGTCATTTGTCATTTGTCATTTGTTGTTTGGAAAATTATGAACTCCAAACTCTGAACTATGAACTATGATTTTCTTTGCTTTGTTCGATTACCTGCTAGGTTGGATTTACGAGAGCCTCTAAGTTGGGTGCGAGCAAGATATGGGAGCTGTTGATAACGGGTATCTAAGAGGTGGAGGTTCTGATTTTCACCGCCAAGTTCTACCAAAATTTGATAATGTTGCTCATCACTGACTCCGAGTTTCTGACGCATCTGCTGGAGAACTTTTAAACTACTGATATAGTTCACATGTCCAGCTTGTATTGCTTCTTGTAAAACTCCTTTGTAGATTTGTAACCTATCTTGTTGGGTAATATCGGGTAGTGCCTTGGCAAGAAGGTATAATTCATCTGTTTGTAGTTGTTGGAGAGAATAACCTTCAAGAAACTGGGAAAAATCAAAGGGGAGATGGTTCAATTGGCGGCGCAATTTATCAGCTAAGCTTTCTTTGGTATACTGTTGAGCACTACGACCCCAGGTACGGTAAAGCCAAAAGCTACTAACCAGAACTACTAAGCCGTTAAAGAGGAATTGTAAGGGAATAGGTAAGCGCAGAATTTCTGGACGCCCTCCATAGATGAAGAAAGCATTAAAGGCAACAAAGGTGCAAATTGAGAAAACTCTGTGTAAGACTTGTTCTTGACTAACAGATAGATGCTTTCTTCTAGCAGCCACTTTGTATGCTTTTTCCAGCTTGCTACAAATTAGATAACTTATGCCGATAAAAAAAGCGATCGTTAGGGGAGCAGCAATTAGCTTAGGAATAGGAATCGGCTGACCAAAGAGATAAAAACCTGGTTGAAAAAGGCTAGCTAATTGATTTTCTTCGTGAGTCCAAGCACCGGAAAAGTAATAAGCCAAGTTACCGGCGTATAACCAATAGTAGACAAAGTAACCGATAACTAGTCCTAAATAACCGTATTGGAGTAATTTACGTCCCGGTTTCGTGAGTTGCTCCCAGTAAGTTTTTTCAGCATCTATATCCAGACAAGGAGATTTACAACTAACACAGGCAGTTTGTTCTTGACCAGTTGTCTGATCTACAGTGCGGCACATGGACTGGGTAATAGTCCCTGGGGGTGCTTTGTGAGCTTCACTTCCTAATAATCCTCGCGGTCCAGTAAAGACTGTTTGAACTGCACCAAAAGGACAGACATAATGACACCAACTTCTACCACCGTAGAGGAAAACTACGGTGATTGCAGAGACAATAGTGAGCAGTAAGAATAGACCAAAAATAGGGCGAGTCGAATTAACAAAGAGAATCCGGCAATTTAAACCAATAAATAGCAGAGCAAATTGCACATAGAAGTGATTACGCACTAGCCAGGGATTGCTATCTATCTGGAGGAGTGGTTTTAATCCCAAAGCTCGTGAAATTTGGGAGAGAAAGTAAAGAGGACAAATACGCCTCCAGGTTTCATGACCGAAAATGAGGACAGTCATAATGGCACTAGGAATAACTATGCCCCAAAAAACCCTTGTTCCCAAAGGGTAAGGCTGTAGCTTTAAACATTCTCCTTGTACCTTGATGCATTTTTCTGCACTAATGCTAAGATCTCGAAAGGGACTCAGTAAATTATTCGGCTCAGTTAGATGATGGGAAATAGGGTCATAAAATAAGGATAGAATTAATCCCAGCAAGCCGATTAGTAATACCCAACGGACAAAATGCAAGTTTTTTTCAGGTATCGTTGATAACATAAGATAAATTTTCTTTCCCACCCCAATCAGGATGGAAATTTCTGTCATTTGTTATGGGTTGTTTGTGTCTGCTCTTTGACCCTAACGGAGCATCCCGTAAGGCTATTGCTCCGTAAACGCAAAGCGTTCCAAAGGGAAGAAAAACAAATATTAAAAAGGATGGGAATCCCAGCCGACTTTTGTTGACTTTTTTGACAACCTCTGATAACACTTCTTTCAGGCTGCCAATTCTCTATCCGGATCTCATATACCCTTTAAGCTTTTCCCTTGAGAATCCATAAAAACCCCACACCCCACCTCCACTAGAAAATGCCGTCAAAAGTCAGATTTAGCTTTAAGACTCACAGGATCAACAGCTTTCAGTTCTCCATGATTGATAGTCCAACAACAATCAGCAATAGGCAATAAATCACCAGCATCGTGAGTTACAATAAGCAGCGTCCAATCAGTTTTGAGCTTCCCTAAGAGATTGACTAACTGTCGTCGCATTGACCAGTCTAATCCTGCAGTTGGTTCATCCAACATCAGTACCATTGGTTGACGAATCAGCTGCACTGCCAGAGCAAGGCGTCGCTGCTGCCCACCACTCAGAGCATGGGGAGCACTTTGCAAAGATAAATCTGCTAGTCCGACTTCCCTAAGAGCCTCATAAACTCTCTGTGAACCTAACTCTGGATGACCTAATCGCAATTCCTCCAGAATCGTACCACCACAGAAATGCCGCTCTGGAAATTGAAACACTAATCCACCAAGTTGCTGCAAGTGTTCTGGGGTAAGTTCTTGCTCCCGCCAGAAAAGGCTACCTGAGCTTGGCTGTGCTAATCCTGCCAAGATTTCTAATAAAGTGGTTTTACCAGAACCACTCGGACCAATTACTAGTCCTAGTTGTTGGGGTGCAAGTTCAAGATTGAGAAGTTTTAAAATTGGAGTGGGAGTAGCAGGAGGGTGGTAAGTTAGGTCTTTGATATACAGCATTAAGGTTTATAGTTTTCTCAAGCTAGGCAGATAGCTGTTAACCTGGGGTAAGGCAGTTAGTTTTCTTCTACTTTGACCAACTTAACACTGATTTCCTCTACTACTAGTGCAGCTCGGCAAAAATAAGTGACCAGTTTGAGTCGATAGAATCCTTACTCTATAAGCATTCTTAATTCTTAATTCTTAATTCTTAATTCCGCACAGCGGTACTAGCAATCGGAACCTCTAATCAACTGTAACGTCAGACTTTAAGTTAAGCCTAATTTTTTTGTGAGGAGGACAATAATGACTTGGTTCCCTACACCAAAACGGACTCTCAAAGCTTTTGGCAGTGCGGTAGCTGTAGTAATCGGTTTGTGGGTAACACCGACTCTGGCTGGAGATCCCTTCCGCACGGACAATCCTCACTCCATTGATGACCAAACGGAAGCTGCTTTTGAGTCTATCTTCAAAGAGGGCAATTATACACAAGCTGAGGAGTTCCTAACTCAAGCGGAAAAGGACAAAGTTGAAGAACCCTTAGTTTATGCCATGCTAGCCTCTTTGGCTTACATTAACAAAGAATGGGAAACCCTCAAGAAATACGCCTCCAAAACTATAGAAACAGCAGAGCAGTTGACTAGCAGCGATCCCTTACGGGGTAATCTTTATTCAGCAGCGGGTCATTTTTTAGAAGGTTCTTACAATTTTAAACAGGAAGGACCAGTTAGAGCTTTAAGTAAATTGCAAAAAGTCCTTAAACATGTAGACAAAGCCAAAGAAATTGACCCCAACGACCCAGAGTTGAATTTGCTTACAGGCTACATGGACTTGATGTTAGCAGTTAATGTACCATTTGCTGACCCAGCTAATGCAGTCGAAAGGCTAGAAAGCTATGGTAATCCTAAATACGTTGCTTATCGTGGTATTGCTGTTGGCTATCGGGATTTGAAAGAGTACGATAAAGCAATAGATTTTGTGGAGCGTGCCTTAGCATTAACTCCCAGCAATCCCGATTTGTTCTACCTCAAAGCGCAAATCCTGAGGAATCAAGGCAAGGAAGAGGAGAGTCTCACATTCTTTAAGAAAGCTCTGGAAAAAAGAGAGCAATTGCCAAAACGATACGCTGCTCAAATTACCTACGAACAGTGCAGAACTGAAAATAGTCTTGAAAGTGGCAATCGAGATTGTCGAACAGAATCAGGACTATAATTCTTACACTTTGTCATTAGTCATTGGTCATTAGTCTTTTGTTTGCTTTGACCAATGACTAATGACCCTTGCATCCCACCTCATGCAAGTTGTGGGATGAGCTTTACAATAGTTGTTCAATGTTTTCGTAGAGGGTTGCTATCGCAAAAGAAAAGCCAATGCTGGCAAATTTGATCGTTTCTCCGGCTCGATAGATCTGGGGAATCCAAAGATTGCCTGACTTGCGCTGGAACTGTTCTACCAGAATTTGTTTTTGGTGGATTAGAACATACTCCTCAAATTCTCTGATCGTCTTGTAGTCAGCAAATTTTTCACCTCGGTCAAATGCTTCGGTGGAGTCTGATAAGACTTCAATAATCAGTTTCGGATGCATGATAAAGTCTTCATTGGAGAACCGATCTCTTTCGTCACAGGTTACAGTTAAATCAGGGTAATAGAAGAGATTTAATGAGGGGAGGCGAACTTTCATGTCAGTTGCATAAGAAATGCAGCCTTTACCACGTAAATAATTCACTAGTAGAGCCGACAGATTTCCTGTGATAATAACATGTGCTTTACTAGCCCCTGCCATGGCAACAATTTGACCTTGAAGATATTCATGCTTGATGGGACTAACGCACTCAATTTCTAAGTACTCCTCTGGTGTGAAATATGCATGGCTCTTGCTAATTTTCATAATCTGCTCTCCCCTTTGAAACTTTCAAGAAACAAGGCAAAAGGCAAAAGGCAAAAGGGAAGAGGATTTGGCTTGTTTCTTCTATTCGTAGCGGGTGCCGCCGCGCCCGTGGGGCGCTTTCCATGAGTAATTAAAGTACGGTTTCTCCTGAAACCCACTCGCAGCTTACTATTGCCTATTGCCTATTGCCTAGGACTATACCAGCTCTCAAAACTTAATATAGTACATTAATTCTGATACTAACTGAGGGTTGAGCTCAAGGCGTCGCTGGAAATCGGCAAGATTGCGGAAAAAACCATGCTCAAGGCGATTTTGTGCGATCGCTCTAGCAAGAAACAAGTCAATTACGGGAATTTTCGTCAGTTGTTCTACTGAAGCATCATTAACATTGATTTGCTGAGGCATTAAAAGACTTTCGCTATCGTAGTAACAAAAATCTAGAATCGGTTGCAAAGGTCTCAGACGCCCTACTGATAAACTAAGGGCAGCAGCAATATCTTCAATACAGTAAAACTGAACACCGCTGCTGGTAAGTTCAACTAACAATCGCGCTTGATGAATTGAGATCCCCGGCAATCTTAACCAATCATCTACACTGGCTTGATTGACATCAATTCTCATACCGAAAGCTGCTGCGATCGCAATTTCTTGACCTGATTGTAGTCGATAGTAAGGGTCATTTTGAATCCGCATCCGAATTGATTGTTGATTCGGGTGCAATTTAGTTGTGGGAGAGAGCCAGTCAAATAGTGTCATCAAACTTTACCTGAACTACCCCTTACTCCTACAGAAGTATGGGTTTCTGGTTTAAATAATAACTTGGCTATCGCCTACATTGAATCAAGGCTAAGACAATCAGACCATTGCAGCGCTAAGGGTTAGGTGTTAGTTTTAAAAGCAGGAATAAGGTGATAGTAGCTAATGGGTGTACCAACTTTTGTATTAGCCTCCGCTTCACCAGCTCGCAGACGCTTGTTGCAAACCGTAGGCATTGAACCAGTAGTTTGCCAGAGTAACTTTGATGAATCTCAAGTAGAGTTGAGTGAGCCAGTTTCTTTGGTAGAAACTCTGGCGCTGCATAAAGCACAAACGGTTGCTGCTAAATATAGCAATGCTCTTGTATTAGGCTGCGATTCGGTTTTGAGCATTAGGGGTGAAATTCATGGGAAGCCAGCTAATCCCCAGGAAGCGATCGCTCGTTGGCAGCAAATGCGAGGGACTGTGGGAAAATTATACACAGGTCATGCTTTGTTGGGCTTATCTGGAGACCAAACTTTAGTACGCTGCCAAATTACCAAGGTTTACTTTGCCCAAGTGAGCGATCAGGTAATTTCTGAGTACGTTGCCACAGGAGAACCACTCAAATGTGCTGGTAGCTTTGCTTTAGAAGGTCGAGGAGGATTTTTAGTTGACCAAATTGAAGGTTGTCACAGCAATGTCATTGGTCTGAGTTTACCACTCCTACGCCAAATGCTTTTTGAATTCGGGTATGAGCTCACTGACTTTTGGCAATGAAGTCTCTCCCACCTGGCTAAGCCGAGGTGGGAGTGTCATATTCTAATCTCTTTCCTATCCCGAGTCCAGAGATCACACAGACAAGCCCAACTTCTAGGCGAACTCCAGAGTGTCCACTTGTCAGTTCTGATAATTTTGGCAGGTTTCTTTGTTAACATGACTCTATATTAAGCCATTGGAAGCCAGTGGAAGCCTGTTTTTTGGAAACGTGGATTTAGCGCTGTCTCCTGTGGCGGTGCCCCGCTATCTATCTTGAAACAGTACATAGAAAATCAGGGCTACGATGATTAGTTACTGCCGTTCCTTGATCCCCACCTGTTCCGAGGTGGCGGAATGCGTCACTCTATTTGTTCAAGCAGCAATCAATAGTTTGCTCAAGGCAAAATCTAGAGTAGGGCATACCCAAAATAACGCGCTTGGGAGTAGTAACCTCTACGCTAGTTGCTGCAAACCAGAAGCGAGCAAGTGGCTACTGTGAACTTAGAATCCCCTCGCTTTTAGGTAGGGGAGTGTCAATCAAGAGTCTTTGAGGAACAAGACTATGCAGTCGGAACAAAAACAGCGAATCATGGGCTACTTCATTGAGGAAACTAAAGAACACCTCAATACAATGCAACAAGCTTTGCTAAGTTTGCCAAACACAATTGAGGATAAGGAAATCCTCAATGAAGTATATCGTGCTGCCCATTCCATTAAAGGAGGGGCAGCCATGTTGGAACTTAATAGCATTCAGAAAACAGCCCATCGCCTTGAAGACTGCTTCAAAAACCTTAAAGAATCACCTGTTCAAGCAGATGAGCACCTAGAATCCCTATTTTTAAGAGTATTGGATACCCTTGATAAACTGGTAGGGCAACTCCAAGGACCATCTGGTTTGACAGATGAAATAGCTGATGAGATTATGTCAGATGCTGAGCCAGTGTTGCAAGAACTCAGTAATCATCTCCAAGAGCTACAGCAACCAACAAGTAGCTCTGCGACAGTTGCTAATCAAGAATTAGTATTAGCAGGTAATTCTCTTGGAGCCCTTACACTAACAGATGATGAGAGTGGGATTATCTTGGCACAGCCAATCTATGATGAGACAGATGATAGCTTTAGTCAGGTCAAAGAGACTCCAGCTGCACAAATAACAGATGTAACAGCGGCGATTGACGATTCACAACCTGCCTCCCTCCATCATGCAGAAGTAGGACTAGCAGAACTCGACACCCTGGCTGATATTTTTGAAGGTCAAACTCCTGAGTTGGAAGAAACCTGGGAAAAAGAAGAAATAATTAGCTTAGATGGATTGGAGTTAGCCTCAGACTCACTACACTCCTTCAATTTGGACGACGAAAGTGATTTTGCTGACTTAATAGGTGATCTAGATAGCTGGGAAACCTCAATAGCAGATAGTCAAGTCTTAGGGACGCAAGAGACATCAACTTCTACTGGTGAAGATTTTATCGATTGGTTAGGGGAAAATCTCTCTGAAGAGGTTGTTCTCAACTCTCAAGATACCACGGATGACTTTTCAGACCTGCTATTTGAGAGAGAGGAGCCACAATCGTTAATCGCAGAAACTGGCAGCACTAAAAATTTAAGTAGTTTTTTTGGTGACACCTCAGAAATTTTAGGAGATGGGGAGGATGAGAATAATGACCTTGCCATTGATAACTCTCGAGAAATAAGGCAACAGGGAGTAGGGAGTAGAACCCACCCCCAACCCCTCCCAGGAGGGGGCTCCGGAAGAGGAAAAGAAATTGTTTCTTCACAGGAACTGGATAACCTAGGCGGTGCTCAGAGCCAAGGGGATGAAGTTGCACCTAGAGATTCAGAGTCAGAATTTAACGACTTGTTGGCAATTGCATCCAACGATCAGGAGGATTTAGAGTTTGGAGAAGAACTGATGATTGACGAGGAAGCTAATGATTTCGACTTAGCAGCATTAGAACTAGATGAGTCAGACTTTAATTTGACTAATGAGAAATCTGACTGGCAAACAGATTTGTTTGGTGGTGAAGCTTCTGTACCCACACAAGAAGTAGAAACACCACCACAGATGACAAATGAAGTTGATGAGTTGGCTTCACTTCTAGAAGAACAGGAGTTAGATTGGCAAACAGATTTGTTTGGTAGTGAAGCTTTTGTCCCCACACAAGAAACAGAAGCACTGCCACAGATGACAAACGAAGTTGATGAGTTGGCTTCACTTCTAGGAGAAGCAATGCCTGTAGAAGAGCAAGAGTTAGATTGGCAAACAGATTTGTTTGGTAGTGAAGCTTCTGTCCCCACACAAGAAGCAGAAACCCTGCCACATACAAGCGAAGTTGATGAGTTGGCTTCACTTCTAGGAGAAGCAATGCCTGTAGAAGAGCAAGAGTTAGATTGGCAAACAGATTTGTTTGGTAGTGAAGCTTCTGTCCCCACACAAGAAATAGAAACCCTGCCACATACAAGCGAAGTTGATGAGTTGGCTTCACTTCTAGAAGAAGCAATGCCTGTAGAAGAGCAGGAGTTAGATTGGCAAACAGATTTGTTTGGTAGTGAAGTTTCTGTCCCCACACAAGAAGTAGAAACCCTGCCACAAATGATAAATGAGACAGATGAGTTAGCGTCATTTTTAGGAGAACAAATACCTGTAGAAGAACAGGAGTTAGAGTCAATTGCTCAACAAGGGATAGATAATTTACTGCAAGAAGAAACAACAGAAGCACTCGAACCGGAAGAGATACAAGAATTCCTTCGGACTCAAGTCGATGAAGTTACAGATACTGCCCCGGTACCTGCAGTAGTCTCTGAATTCGATGAGTTAGAAACAATGCTTGAAGAAGAATCACCTTTGATTAATATTCCTAGTCAAGTAGATGTGTTCGATGAGTTAGAGGCAATGCTTGAAGAGGAGCCACCTCTGGCAATGACAACTAACACCCCTTTAGTTGCGACTGCTACCTCATCAGCCTCAACTGCAACGGATGTGTTTAAGGAACTTGAAAATCTTTTAGAAGAAGAAACACCATTAGCAGTTGCACAATCATCAGGATTAGAAGAGAGGGCAGCGAAGACAGAGGATGATGATGATTTTGGAGACTTGGAGAAGCTGCTAGAGCAGGCTGAGGAGACAATGGGAGGTCAACCAACCCTCAAAGCTGATCAGCGGCAAACTAAACCCCAAAGCCGTCCACGTCCTAGAATGTTTGATCAGACAATGCGGGTACAGATTAAACGTCTAGACGACCTCAGCAATTTGGTGGGAGAATTAGTCGTTAACCGCAATAGTTTGGAGCAAGACCAAGAACGGTTACGACAATTCTTGGATAACTTGAATCACCAGGTATTGTCCCTGAATGATGTTGGTGCCAGGATGCAGGACTTGTATGAGCGATCGCTGTTGGAAAGCTCTCTATTAGCTAGCCGTTACAATTACCGCTCTTTCTTTAGTGGGGAGCAATCCTTAGAGAGTAGTCATGCTAATGGAGCAGAGTACGATCCCCTAGAAATGGATCGATTTACCGGTTTCCATACCCTATCCCAAGAGATGATCGAGCTCATTGTTCGAGTACGAGAATCTGCATCTGACATTGTGTTTTTGGCTGATGGAACCGATCAGGTTGCCCGCACACTGCGACAGATAACCACCCAACTGCAAGAAGGACTAACACGAGCACGCATGGTGCCTTTTGCCCAAACTGCTGATCGCTTGCCTCGTGCAGTGCGGGATATTTCCTTAAAGTTAGGCAAGCAGGCTGAGCTACAGGTTGAGGGTAGGGAAACCCTGATCGACAAAATGATCATTGAACATCTCAATGCACCGATGACTCACCTAGTCAACAATGCCATTACTCATGGTATTGAGGCACCAGAAGTACGCCAAGCAGCTAATAAACCAAGCGTAGGTAAAATTATTGTCCGGGCTTTCTACCAAGGTAACCAAGCAGTTATTTCCATCTCCGATGATGGGGCAGGTATTAATCCTGAACGAGTAAGAAACAAAATCATTGAGAAGAAACTTCTCACTCCAGCTGAGGCGAAGAAGCTAACCAATTTAGATTTGTACGAATTTCTCTTCGATGCAGGTTTTACGACCAAAGACAAAGAGGATGAGTATGCAGGTCGTGGTGTTGGTATGGACGTTGTCCGTACCAAATTGAATGAAATTCGCGGGACAATTCATACTGATTCTACCCTAGGAAAAGGAACCACCTTTACTATCCGTCTGCCCCTAACCCTGAGTATTGGTAAAGCACTCTGCTGTTTGAGCGATCGGGCAACTATTGCCTTCCCGATGGATGGAGTGGAAGACACTTTTGATATCCCTCCAGATCGCATTCAAACTGATTCAGAAGGTCAAAGCTTTATCCAATGGAAAGAAACCAGACTACCCTTTAAACCCCTCTCTGAATTGTTGAAGTACAATCGCCAACTCAGTCGAGGTTCTGTCTATGGTGGCAAACGGGAAGATGGACTGATTTCAATCTTGGTGTTGCGTAGTGCAGGTAACAGCTTTCTCTCTATCCAGGTGGATCAGGTGCTTAGCGAACAGGAAATAGTGATTAAGCAACTTGAAGGTCCAGCACCCAAACCAGTAGGGATTGCAGGAGCAACTGTTTTGGGAGATGGTCGAATTATGCCGATCGCTGATGTTATGGAACTCATTGACCTCTCGAGAAGACCAAGTCGTCCAGACTCCAATATCTGGTCGAGAACTGAAGCTGAAGAGCAAGCTCCAGTAGAAGAAGCTCCCCATGAGCCAATGGTTCTGATTGTAGATGATTCGATTACAGTACGCTCACTGCTAGAGATGACTTTCTCTAAAGCTGGTTATCGAGTTGAACAAGCTCGTGATGGCCAAGAAGCTTGGGAAAAACTACGGTCGGGTCTACCTTGCGATATTATTTTCTGTGATATTGAAATGCCAAGAATGAATGGTATGGAATTGCTCAAAAAGCTCCAGGAAGATGAAAATCTAAGGAATATACCAATTTCAATGCTTACTTCTCGTGGAGCTGACCGACATCGGCAAATGGCTGTTCAGTTAGGAGCTAGTGGCTACTTTACCAAACCTTATTTGGAAGAAGTGCTATTGGAGGCTGCTCAGCAGATGATTAATGGTGAAGTACTATTGGATAGCAGTAGTAATGCATGATAACTAGGCCATAGGTGTTAGGTGTTAGGTATTAGGTATTAGGTGTTAGGTAATGAAAAGGGTAAAGTTATCGCGCAAACTACTTTCATACTTTATACTTCAGACTTCATGCTTGTTTTGGGGGCTGACTGCCTTAAGCGCAACGACGCCGAAAGGTCAGGAGATGGAACTAAAAGTTGGGGTTGTGCAACGATTTGGAGCTGAATCTAAAGATGAGCTAACTTTGCAAGCAACCCCAGGAGATCGGCTCACCTTAGGCTTTTTGTCAGGAAGTATGCAGCCCCAAACTCTGGAAGCTGACAAATTGAAACTGGAAGTGGCAATGCAACCCCTACCAGTGCCAGTAGTAGAAGAGCGTCTAGTACTAAGTGACCACGGTACCTTTGAAACGGCAGAAGACAGCGCTAATCAGTGGCGATCGCGTGGGATTGAAGTGGAGGTTGTGCAGCCCGGTCGCTGGCAGGTCTGGGCAAAACGGAATATTTATCAAACTCCTTTAATCAGGCGTTTACTGCTACAAAGTCTCAAAGCCCAAGGAGATAACAATGCCTATCTCGATACAGCAGTTGTCAAAGAGATACCACGAATATCGTTTGTGGTCAATGGCTATCGTTACAATCGCCTAAATTTAGACATTGACTCTGAAAAAAACTTGATCCAGGTCAGTCAAGGTAAAGGGGGAAAAAATACTCGTTTGTACGGCGGACGCCTGCAAGTCCAACCCAACGCCTACGGTACCTACACCCTAGTAAATCAAGTACCCATAGAAACCTATCTGCGAGGTGTTGTACCTCACGAAATTGGACCAGGAGCCCCCTATGAAGCAGTGGAAGCTCAAACAATTCTTGCCAGAACTTATGCTCTGAGAAACTTACGGCGGTTTAAGGCTGATAACTATGAACTTTGTGCTGATACCCACTGTCAGGTTTACAAAGGACTAACAGGTACTGTCGCAAGTGCTGACCAAGCGATCGCAGCAACTAAAAGTCTAGTTCTAACTTACAAAAACGAGTTAGTAGATGCTCTCTATTCTGCTACAACCGGTGGTATCACCGCTCCTTTCTCTGATGTGTGGAATGGTTCAGAGCGTCCTTATCTTAAAGCTGTGATAGACTCCCCCAATCCAGTCTGGGATTTGTCCCAAAAACCTTTAACAGATGAACAAAACTTCCGCGAGTTCATGAGCTTGAAGGAGGGATTTAATGAGTCTGGCAGGGATGTCTTCCGCTGGCGCAGGGAAAACCGCCTGGAAAGGATCAAAGCCGATTTACAAAAGTATCTCAAAAAAACTAAACATCCCTTGGCTGGCTTTACTAAAATTGAGCAGATGCAAGTAGTGGAGAGATCGCCAGCGGGACGGGTTCTCAAACTCACTGTCAAAACTGATAAGGGTAGTGTTGAACTCGAAAAAAATGAAGCTCGCAGCGCCTTTGGACCTCCCCGGAGTACTCTCTTTTACTTAGAACCACTCTACGGAGCCAATAAAACCCTTACTGGCTATGCTTTCGTAGGAGGTGGCTTTGGACACGGAGTTGGTTTAAGTCAATACGGTTCCTACAACTTAGCAAAACTGGGCTGGACAAGTGAGCGCATTCTTAGTTTTTACTATCCCGGAACCGATATTAAGCCTCTCAATGATTCCATTGTTTTTTGGCAATAACCAAAAGTCAATTTACGATGAAAGGGTAAGGGATAAACTTCTTTCCCTTTACCCTTGACTTATTAATCCAAATCTCTCACTTTTGAAAGAAAAATGGTATTAGTAAATTTCTTCCTCTTGGTGAGTGGTAATGGTGCAATCTGACGTGGGTTTAGCAACACAAGTCAAAACAAATCCCTGTTCCATTTGATCATCATCCAGGAAAGACTGGTCAGACTGGTCAACAGAACCATTTGTTATTTTGCCAGCGCAGCTAGAGCAGGCTCCAGCGCGACAGGAATAGGGCAGGTCTAGACCTTGTTCTTCAGCTATGTCAAGAATTATATCATCCTCAGGAACCTCAATAGTTTGGTTAATTCCTTCTTGGTCATTAATTAATGTGACTTTGTAAGTTGCCATTAGTGTTCCTCTCTATCTAATCTGAAACGGCAGTGTTCATTTGGCTGAAATGTAGCTTACCTAGCTCTCCTTGTTTATGTCAAGTGGGCTTAGTAGTGTTCGCTTCAATGCTGATACTAAGAAAAAACTTTACAGGTTAAGTGTGATTAACAAAGAAATTAGGAAGAGGAAAACTGTTTCTTATTTCCTCTTTACTTCCCGGAATAAAATCTTGGTTAGTTGGCAATTATTCGTTGCGAGTGACTATTGGCTACTGACCAACAATCAGAAGCTCAACCTAATAAACAAAGCCTTGTCTTGCTTAGTAAAGTTCTTCCTCTTGGTGAGTGATAATCGTGCAATCAGACTTCGGATTAGAAACACAAGTCAAAATATATCCCGCCGCAATTTGATCATCATCCAAGAAAGACTGGTCTTCCTGATTAACGTCACCATTTTCTAGCCTAGCAGCGCAGGTAGAGCAGGCTCCAGCACGACAGGAATAGGGTAGATCCAGACCTTGTTCTTCAGCTACGTCAAGAATGTAATCATCATCAGCAACTTCAATAGTTTGATTGATTCCTTCTTGTTCGTTCTTTAATGTGATCTTGTAAGTTGGCATTAGTGATCCTCTCTATACAATCTCAAACGGCAGTGTTAATTCAACTTAAGCCTAGCTTACCCAGTTTTCCTTTTTATAGGCAAGGAGAGCTTAGTAGTGTTCGCTTCAATTCTGATACTACGAAAAAAAGCTCTACAGGTTAAGCAGGATTAGCAATGAAATTCATAATGAAACATTAAATTAGTTATTCTTATAATGTATACAGGACTTCATTTAAGTGAAAATTGTTAGTCTACACCAGCCTCAATTACAGATATCAGAAATATTTACCGAAATTTAAACTTTTGCTATTATCCGTCTGAATTAGCAATTAATCAGCATTAATTATAGTTATAATTAAGATTAATGAAGATTAATGATTTGTTCTTCCAACAAAATTAATAGTGATAATTAGAAGCTTCCTTGGAAAAAAATATGCCAACAACAGCTGATTTTCTTACCTTTACCCAGTGGGCAGGCATTTTGACCTTAGCCTGTGGTGCTCTTACTTTACTAGGATTTATGTTCAAATGGGGTCTCCGGTTTCGGATGGTGGGAGCTACTGGATTTCTGGTTGTCCTGACAGGTGGTTTATTTGCTTTGAGTCTTGTACCATTAAGCCGCACGGTAATTCCAGGAGCAGTTCCCTATTCTCTGGTATATGACAACGGTGGGAACCAAACAGTTATTGCTGTAGCGCCACAGATAACCGAATCAGAACTCGAAGCAACTCTCCGTCAAGCTGCCAGTAATTTGTACTCCTATGGACGCTTGGGGGGAGTAGATAACCAACTGACAATTCGTGCACGTACCATCCTTCACCCAAAAGCCAATGTTTCGCTACCATTATTCTTGGGTCAAGTCAAGCGATCGCTTTCTGTCCGTGATGATGAGCAGATGGTAATCGATATCTATCCAGAAAACTTTGCCCAACTACCTAAATCCGACAAAGGAGAAAGCTTATAGTAGGATGCTGCTAGTGCAACCCGGTGGAAATAACTAAGCAGCTAAGAAAGGTTAAAAAGCTACTGTACAAACTTTCTTCCCTTCTGCCTTCTGCCTCCTGCCTTCTGCCTTTTTGCACTAGTCACAAATTGTGCCATCAGGTAGAATTGCTCCCGACAACTTTGTTCCAGTCAGTTTGACTAGTATTCGCTCTTTTGAGCCAACCTTAGCACCACTTAAGTCGGCACTGCTCAAATCTGCACCACTCAAGTCAGCTCCAATTAAGTTAGCATCCTTTAAACAAGCATTGCGCAGGTTGGCTTGCAGTAGGTTGGCTCTGAAAAGATTCGCTCCTTCTAGGTTTGCACCCTGAAGATTGACCTTATGCAAAAAAGCATCACTCAGGTTTGCCTTACTTAAATTAGCATTGCTCAAGTTTCTCCCTGACAAATCTTTTTCTTTCAAGTCAGCTCCCTGAAAGTCAGCTCCACTTAAATCTGGATGAGGTGTTCTTGGTTGGTAGTGAGTTTGAGGTTGAGGTTGGTAATAGGATCGTTTAGCTTGAGCTTGATAGTAAGGTCTTCTAGATTGGTAGTAAGCTCTCTTTCTGGCTGAGTGAGGGGATGCTTGTGCTTTTTGCTTAGGAACTGAAGTAGTTTTTGCCAAAGAGCGCAATTGCTCACGAGCTTGATTAATCTCTTTGAGTTTTTCCTGAGCCTTTTGCCTTAACCTATGATTATCTTCAGGAATGCGATCAGGATGCCAAATAAACGCCAAATCTTTATAAGCCTGGTTAACTTCTTCCGGTGAAGCTCCTGGCTCGAGTCCTAGTAATCTGTAGCATTGATCAAGATTATTCATTGCTTTTGAGCAGCTATAGCAGCAAAAATAATAAAATAAGTGTAGGAGTATTTAACTATTGTGAACACTAAGGTATCATTCTGGCTAATTCCCTCAAAAGAGGATAGAGCTTTTTTCCAAAATATTATAGATACTCTTGCCCAAGAATATAGTGCTCCATCTTTCACTCCCCATGTAACTATCTACTCTGGAGAATATACCTCTGATGACAATCCTCTTCAACTAATTGAGAAGTCAATCAAAGAAGTAAAAAGTTTTAGTTTGAGGATCGAAAAGCTTGGATATACAGAGGAATTTACCAAAACTTTATTTGTAAAATTTTTACCTTGTGCAATTCTTAGTAAGATGTCAAAAAATATATGCACTAGCTCATCAAACCCATCAAACTATATTCTTAATCCTCATTTAAGTTTAATTTATACACGGTTGCATGAAACAATTAAGAAAAATTTGATCAATTCCTTGAGCCTGAACAAATCTGAAGTGTTTTTCAATGAAGTGAGAGCTATCTCTACTCCAGCATTAATCGAAGCTAGAGAAGATGTGGAGAGCTGGAAAATAATTTGTTCGAGAAAGCTCAAAAATTGATAAAGTCGGACATGCTAGTTAAATGGTGATCATTGGTAAGCTGTTCTGCATTTAAATTGTCAATTGGTGAAATAAAATAAAAAAATTGATGAATACTAATCCTGCAATACCTGATGCTACGCCTAGTCTAATTTCACCTGCTGTTGTTCCTCATCAAATGAACAACACTCCTCCTGTAAAATTAGGAATTATGGCTTCTGGCAATGGCACTAATTTTGAAGTAATTGCTCAAGCAATTCAAGAGGGGCAACTTAATGCCCAAATTCAGGTGTTGATTTACAATAATCCCGGTGTGAAAGTCGCAGCAAGAGCCGAAAGTTGGGGTATCCCAGCAGTGCTACTTAATCATCGGGATTATCTAAAACGAGAAGATTTAGACAGCAAAATTGTCCAAACTCTCCAGCAGTATGAAGTGGAATGGGTCGTGATGGCAGGCTGGATGCGAGTAGTAACTTCGGTACTCATTGATGCCTTTCCTAACCGAATAATCAATGTTCATCCCAGCCTATTACCAAGCTTCAAAGGAACGCGAGGAGTAGAACAAGCTTTAGAAACTGGGGTAAAAATTACTGGCTGTACTGTTCATTTAGTAACTCTGGAGGTAGACAGTGGTACAATTTTGCTACAAGCTGCTGTCCCTGTATTGCCCAATGATACACCAGAAACTCTACATGCCCGAATTCAAGTGCAGGAACATCGAATTTTACCAAGAGCGATCGCTTTAGCCGCAATTTCAACCAAAAGCAACACTCAAACTAGATTTACTGAATAATTCCCTCCGTTTGAATAATTAAACACAGAGTTGACCTAAACCAAAAGTTTCAGGTGCATAGCTCCCAATTTACTATTTGAGGAAATATAAGCCTGACTAGTTGAGTGTTGCTAATGTTCTGTAAACGAATGTAATTGTTCTGTGAGAAGACAGATATTGAATTAAACAGGTGTTTTGTACCTCCTTAATGCTAAAACTTCACTTGACTGTAATATCTGTCCGAGAAGCTTGATTAGCTTCAATTAATAATTTACCACCCTCTCTTGCCAGAACAAGCCAATGACAAGCTATTTTACCGTTATTATCAAACTACAAATAAAATAAACTAAACTTTACTTTTAAGTGAGCTAATGCTATCGCTTATGTAAAGAAACAGTCAAATATTCTTCCCTATTGCCTATTGCCTGTTGCCTTGTTTCTTGAAATAAAATCGTAGAGTACCTGATTCACCATCTGGGGCTGCTCTAAATTGGGCACATGTCCAGCATTGGGGATGACGACATATTCAGCTCCTTGGATAGCATCTGCCATCGCTTGTGCTTCATGGGGTGGTCTAGCGATGTCATCCTCTCCAACTACAACCAGCGTTGGCATTGATAGTTCACCGAGCCTCTCCAGTAGAGATTTTCTCGAAAAAATCGCCCGATTTAGGGCCACCAAGCTACTGATGTTTTCATTAGGCCAATTGAGCAACCGCTGTTTGAAGTTTTCCACCAAACCTGGTTGACTCTTTAGGGTATCTGGTGCAAAGAAGAGGCGAAGAATTTCTTCTACCAAAGGCACTGGTAATTTGCCAACCTGTTCAACCATCGCTGCCATCCCAAAATATTGCTGCTGAGTGTCTGGGGGTTCCGGAGCAACTGACGTATCCATTAGAACTAAGGCACTTACTCGCTCCGGATGCTGAAGCGCCAATTGGGCTCCCCACATACCACCAACAGATAAGCCTACTACAGCACAAAGGTCGATATTCAGGGCTTCGAGTAACTGGTAGTAGTCTTCTGCTAGAGCCTCAATAGAATAAGGGATGGCAGGGATGCTATCAGATTGCCCATGGCCCCACAACTCTGGAATAATGCAGCGGTATTCCAACGAGAAAACCTCAATTTGAGGAGCCCACATGGAGGCATCCCACAGATAACTACTACCAAAGAGGATCGGAAAACCTTCTCCATGCTCCTCATAAGCAAGCTGTTTTCCTTTAATAACAAGTTTTGGCATATAAATTATGGTGTAACTATAGAGAATTCTAGAAGCAATAGAGTAAATCTAAAATCTAAAATTTCAACTAAGGGGTATTAGTTTAGGTCGAATAATCCGAAAGTAGATCAAAGTGGCTAGATAAAACAAGTTAACAGTAATTAGCAATCCTTTACCCACCCAAGAATTGAGGCCAGGGAAGATATAAAAGGTTGCACCCAAAACCATTAGCCTCTCTACAAAAGAAACCACATTACCATGGTGTTTTGGATCCCAATAGGACCAAGGACTAATGAAACGGTAGTTGCTCAAAGGAAAAAAATGTCTGTGGGCGTCATCATGATGAACAGGGAAATCCAGTAGGGAGTGAAGCACCATGCTCAACAAGAGGAGTTCTCCCTGTTGCCATCCCCAGTAATAAGCAATCAGGACTGCTATCAGTGCTAGGGGAATGGAATGAAAAGCAGCAACGAAGTTTTGCCAAAAAGGTAGTTCGTAGGTTTGTGACCAAATCTGGCGTTCTGTTTGGCGGCGTACAAATTTTGCCCAGAAGTAGAGAACAAAGATGGGAGCATCTGGTAATATCGCACCAATTGTAATAGCCACAGTATATTGAGGATGGGACTGTTGGCTGCTAATCAGAGCAAGGTTAATAATCGCGTGACTAGGAGTATTCAAGGTGGAAGCCATGGGTAAGAGCTTCTCTATTTTGTATCACATCGAAATTGACATATAGCGTTAAACGCTCATTAAGTGAATTTTGCAATTTGTAAAGACTTATCAACGTTAGTAAATAGTGCTTGGTAATTAATAGCTACTACGTTACATTAACAAATGTAGGTCATCCTCCAGAGTAATAAATGGAGAAAAACAACTTACTGGGTATAGAGAAAGATGATCTACTCGCTCTTTGACCCAGACGTAGTTCTAACTAATCAAGTATAGTTTCAAGTGGCAAGTTATTCGGTATGGTCCGAGTGCAGCCAAACCAAAGTCCGGAAAGACACAACTAGCTTGGAAGATTAAAGGTGGAGCTGCGTAAGTTGTAAACCTTAGTAATGAATATTTGATAATCTGAAAGTTAACTTATTGAAAACTTGTTCTTTTGTACTCATAGGGGTTCAGCCACCGATGGTTGAACCCTTTGAGTTTCCAAGCAATAACTCTTGAGAAACAAGGCAACAGGGAAGAGAATTGTTTCTCCCATTCAATTGGGGGCGCGAAGTGCTCCTAACTCACCCTGGGAAATATAAGATTTTATTATCACTACAAGTAGGAGAGAGCTGGGACTGAAGTATCTTTCTCATACCTATGGGAAGATAGACAATGGCACAACTACCTCCTCCCTTGAAGCCAATCGCGAAAAATCAGCTCCATGTCCAAAGGTCCCAAATTAGTTTCAGACAATCAATGCTTTGGCGGAACAGTCGGCTTTTACACCCATCAATCTCAAACCTGTCAATCTGAAATGAGGTTTGCAGTTTACAAACCGCCCCAAGCACAATCCCAAAGGGTTCCAGTTCTTTACTTTCTCTCTGGTTTGACCTGCACCGAAGAGAACTTTATGGCTAAGGCAGGAGCACAGAAATTTGCTGCCAAGTATGGATTGATGCTCGTTGCTCCCGACACTAGTCCTCGTAATACAGGCATTGAAGTCGAGGACGATGATTGGGACTTAGGTACTGGTGCTGGTTTTTACGTAGATGCCACTGTCGAGCCTTGGTCATCCCACTATAAAATGTACAGCTATGTTGTTCGGGAGTTGCCAGCTCTTATTGCTGCTCATTTCCCAGCTCAAGCTAATCGACAGGGTATATGTGGTCATTCGATGGGTGGTCATGGAGCACTAATTTGTGCTTTGAGAAACCCTGGGCAGTACAAATCTGTATCAGCCCTAGCACCGATTACTGCACCGATGCGCTGCTCTTGGGGTCAGAAAGCATTCATTGCTTACCTCGGCTCTGAGCAAGAGAGTTGGCGCGCCTACGATGCCAGTGAATTAGTAATGACAGCTGCTAGTAACCGTCCAATTCTCATCGATCAGGGTACAGCTGACCCTTTTCTGGAGAAGCAACAGTTACTACCTGAAGTGTTTGAAGCAGCCTGTCAAAAGGCTAACCAGCCACTGACTCTGCGCCTTCAGATCGGCTATAACCACAGCTATTACTTTATCGCTACCTTTATCGAAGAGCACATCCGTCATCATGCTACAGCTTTGTGTAGTTAAAGGTACAGGATTGATACTCCTACGTGGGTGAACAAAAAAAGGTATGAAAGTTGTGGGATGTTGTTTTCAAACCTCTGTGCTCCCTCAATCCCCGATAAGATGAAATAGAGGTTGTTGTCTGCTAACCCCAAGTTAAATTAATGACTTCTGTTGAGAGGACTCCCATGTTTGATGCAACACAGTTACTTATTGACAACTTTGTTAAACAAATTCGAGAAGGCTATAGCCGTACCTACGGAGGTTGGAATGCCCACTACGCAGACATTATTGGCTGGGCAGGTGGCATGGCTTTGGAAAATATTGCTAATAGTGATGCTTTATACCACAATGTTGAACATACAATCTTAGTAACTTTAGTCGGACAGGAAATTTTGCGAGGCAAGCAAATCCGTGAAGGTGGTATATCCTGTGAAGATTGGATGCACGGTATCATCTCCTTGCTCTGTCATGATATAGGTTATGTCAAAGGAGTGTGCCGACAGGATCGTATGAGGCAAGGATTGTATGCCACAGGTATCGGTGATGAAATGGTCAGTTTATCTCCGGGTGCTACTGATGCTAGCCTAACTCCTTACCATGTAGACCGAGGAAAACTTTTTATTGAGGAACGTTTTGGTGGTCATCTATTGATTGAGGCAGAAGAAATTAAACGTAATATTGAATTGACTCGTTTCCCAGTACCAAATGATGACGATCATCAAGATAAAGTTAAAACCCCTGGTTTAGTTAGAGCTGCTGATTTAATCGGTCAACTTTCTGATCCGCGATACCTTAAAAAGATTAGTGCCTTGTTCTATGAGTTTGAAGAAACAGGGGTAAGTAAACATTTGGGCTATCGTCATCCAGGAGACTTGCGCCAGAACTATCCTAAGTTTTATTGGCATGGTGTGTACCCCTATATACAAGATGCCTTGCGTTACTTAGAACTCACCATTGAGGGGAAACAAATCATTGCGAACCTTCATGCCAATGTGTTTGTGGTGGAACACGAACAGCCTGCCGCTACAGCGGCTTGAACTTGTCTTCCCTTGCAGCAAGCGGCTATCCCTTTTATTACAAGGAATGGGTTTCCCGCCGCTTTTTGTGAGTTAAACTCGTACTCGTATCTTGCTTAGTCTGTGGTTCTGGCTTATGCTTTCACAAATCGTGCGCCCCATGGTTCACACCCAAATTCGCCTATTAGCTAATTCTCAGGCAACTCGTTCTACCTTAGTTTCAACAGTTGCTCAATGGTTAGGTTTTTTGGGTGTGAAGGCTGAAGTTACCCATTTGGATGCTTGTGATCAGCACAATATTCGCATTTCCCTGACTGTGGGTAAACCAGAAGCTTGTGACTCTCATGATTGGCACAAAATTGTCAGCAACCTTAACAAAACTAAGAAGGATACCAAGCTTACACAACTAGTTCAGCCTCCAATGACACCGAAACAGCAGAGTAAGCTCCAGCGATTGCTAGCTTACCTAATCCAAGTGGGGGAACCGGAGGTAGGGGTAAACTGGGATACTATCTATCCACAACTACAAACTTTAGGTTTAGATGAACAAATGTTGCTAGGCATTCGCTGCGCACTTAAAGTCCCCCAATCCCTAGAAAATTTGCTAGAAGGACTAGAACCAGATATCGCCGCGATCGCTCTTCCTAAAGCTGTTAGTATTGCTATGTTTGATCGGCAAGTTAACCCCCATGAAGACCAAGCCTTAATGTCTTTGTTACAGGTGATGAAGCAAGCCTGAGTAGGTGAGGAAAAAAAGGGTAACTAACCCGAATTTAGTATCAATCATCATCGATCATATCGTCATCATCATCATAGGTACTATCGTCAACATCCATCAGCTCAGAAATTTCCTCTTCATCCTCAAGTAATGAGTCGTCTTGGGGTTCACGAGCTAAGAGGCGACCTTGGGATTCTAACCAGTCTAAAAGAGAGGTATGCTGGTTGAGCGGAATGACTTCAGCTTGGTGATCACGAGGTTGTTGACGCAAAGAAGGATTGTACATGGGAAGATTGTGCTAGTAATTTCATAATTTCCGTATAGCTAGAATAGCAAAAGAATTAAGTAATTAGGTCAACTACCCTACCTATGCTTAGGTATGGATCAGGTTTCAAGCTAGAAAGAACTTATGATTAGTAAAGCAGAATTATTGGAAGCGATCGCAGGCAAGAATCGCGGCTTGCTGGCAACAGAAACGGAGAAAGTAGCTATTCTCTCGGCAATTGCCCAGTTTGAGGATCGTAATCCCACTCCTCAGCCTCTTGAAGCAACTGAGCTATTAGAAGGTAATTGGCGTCTACTTTATACCACTAGTAAAGCTCTATTAAACTTAGACAAGTTTCCCTTGGCACAACTCGGCTCTATTTACCAATGTGTCCGCACTTCAGATGCCAAAATTTACAACATCGCCGAATTTTTTGCTCCACCCTATCTCGAAGGCTTAGTTAGCGTTTGTGCTCGATTTGAGTCAGTTTCTGATAAGCGGGTTAATGTCAACTTTGAGCGGTATATTGCTGGTTTGCAACGCTTAATCGGTTATCAGTCTCCCAATGATTTTATTACACAAATTGAAGCTGGCAAAAAGTTTTTTGCCCTTGACTTTACTATTGAGAATCGCAACCAAAAAGGCTGGTTAGACATCACTTATCTCGATCAAGATCTACGCATTGGGCGTGGTAATGAGGGGAGTGTGTTTGTTCTTAGCAAAAATTAGGTGTTATGTTAATGATTTTTGGAGCCTCTGTGAAGCGTGTGTTTTTATTAGGCTGAAGATTGCATGATGAATCAGAAAATACCGTTAACTCGCTTATCTCAAGGTCAACTCAACCTGCTTAAAACCTGTCCCCGCAAGTTTCAACATATCTATTTTGAACAACTAGGGACACCTGTATCTCCAGAACAACAAGAACATCTCAGTTGGGGTAGTCACTTTCACTTAGTAATGCAACAAAGGGAACTAGGATTACCAGTAGAATCACTGATGAAGGAAGATGCTCAATTGCAACATTGGGTTAATGCCTTAGTGAATGCTGCTCCAGAGGTTTTAACCAAAGCTCCTCAAACCTTCCGGGAATCAGAGCACTGCCGCACTCTGAGTTTCCAAGGCTATTTACTAACTGTTATCTACGATTTGTTGATCGAAGACAACACTTGTGCAGAAATTTTTGACTGGAAAACCTATCCTCAACCAAAAAACCGTCAATGGTTAGCTGTAGATTGGCAGACACGGCTATATCTCTATGTTTTGGCAGAAACCAGTGATTACTTGCCAGAACAAATTTCCATGAGTTACTGGTTTGTCAAGTCCCAGTCTGGTCCCCAAAGACTCAAGTTCACCTACAATCAAGCACAACACGAACAAACTCGACAAGATTTAACCCGGCAGTTAATCAACTTGACTGAGTGGCGGCAACGCTACGAGGCAGGAGAACAATTTCCGCAAGTACAAGTATCCACTGGTAGATGCCATGATTGTAACTTTGCAGTTCGTTGTCAGCGAACTTCGGAAAGTTCAATGATGAGTAGTAACAACTTGCTGCTCAATTTGGCTGATATTCCAGAGGTGGCTCTTTGACAAAAGCGATCGCTTTTCCTATAAATGTAAAGAAACATTTCTATTTCTCGAGATAGAGATGGAGTTAAAGTCCAGCAAATTTAACTTACTGCTAGCTTCAAGCAAAAATTTTAAGTTAAGTAACGGACTTTAAGAAAAAATGGTATTTTTCTAAATAAATTGAGCTGCGAGTAATATTTTATACATTGGGTATGGCTAAATATAGTCTGGCTGAGGTATCATCTTAGGTCCGAAGATATATGCCTCCGGATGGCTGTAACTTAGCGCGTAAGTAATAGCATACGCTGACACCAGGGAAATGCACTACATTCTTCGGCAGTTGGTGCAACTAAGCAATATCTAACACAAAGCGGCGGGAAGCCCATTCCTGATCAGGGATGGGAGAGATAGCTATTTGCTGCTTAGTCATTATAGTCATTAGTACAAAGAACTCTCTAGGGTAATACCAAATCGATGTTTTGCTCTTGGCTTTTAATCAATTATCTCTAACTAGTTATCACTCTTCATTTTTAATTTGACGAAGATGCAAAATCACAAACATATTTATCGAGGTAAAAGGGATAAATCCCTAATGATTAGAATTAATATTTGGGCATTGTTTATTCTGTATACAATTTATGCCAGCATTAGTTTGCATCTATTTTTCTCTACCTCTGGTGGCTGGGTAACATTTTTTGTCTTTATCCTTATAGTAGGTTTGTACTATATTGCTAGTGTACTTGGCTTGCTTATCCGTGGCATTGTTCGTACTTATAGTAGACGAACAAAAGTCAAACTAAAGAAAAGTTTAATTCCTTATATTATTGGTTTGCAAACGTTTGTTATTTTGTTTAATTACGATGTTTGTGGCGATAGTATTTGTTACCAAGGTTTTCTCCCAAATATTTTGATAGACAACGGTATCCCTGTATTCCTCGATCCACCTTTTGTTTTAGTGTTGTTTGCTCTAATTTTGTACCTTGGTGTATTGGGTTTGTTCTTATTAGAACTAGAGGAAAAGTAAAGAGATGTAGGTTGGGTTTCGTTGCCTGATGCTGTTGGCGAAACATTTCGTAAACAAATACCGAAACTGGAAAGTTCAAGTAGCATCAAGGTATTCGGTCCTGGTGAGAGGAGGTTTTACGAGTGTTGCGCGGTGAACAGACAATAGCGCTCGTACCAGAACAAACAGCCCGTGTGGCTCATGCTGCTTTTCCCAAAGGCAATGTTTATATCTGGGTGCGAGATGAACTTGGTCAAATCTATCAAGCTCAAGACTTTTTAGATCTCTACCCTTACCGAGGACAACCAGGATGGAGCGCATAGCGACTAGCAATGGTATGCGTAATGCAATTTATGGAAGACCTGACGGATCGTCAAGGTGAAATGTTGCGAGCTGCCCTCAATGCCATTGCCACAGTAGAACCAGAATGGTTACAACGCTGGATGCCAGAAGCTTGGTATGGGCGTTACAACAAAGCGATCGCTGATTATCATTTGCCCAAAAAGAAGTCAGAACGGATAGCATTAGCCGAACTTGTAGGGCAAGATGGGATGGAACTTCTTAAACGTCTTTGGCAACCTCAAACCCCAACAAGTTTGCGCCATCTCGAAGCTGTAGTCACCAGACAAGAACAAGACAGTATTTTCCTGCGAATAGAGATAGTTAGATTATGCTACGCTGAACGCAACTTCTTGGTAGGATGTTGGGTTTCCTTTCGTCAACCCAACCTACAGTTTTAGTCGTGTCGTGCCACTAGTTATTAGCCCATGACTAATCGCGAACCCTTAATTCTGCATCCTACTCCTCCTCGCTCTTTGAGGCTTTGTTGTGCTGTAGCTATCCCAGAGAAAATTACTTTTTTCACTACCTTCCATTCTCTTACCATCAGAGCCTCAAACTCTTCTTCCTTCTCTTGTGGTCCTCCATTGGTTATGTAGTAATTCAATCCGTCTTTTCCCTCAACAAACTCACCATTGAAGAAGTTGTAAATCATCTCTTTTTCTAGCTTCTTTCGTATCACCTCCATACCTGCTGCCTGAAGATCTTTCGCTGCCACTTCCTCTAATCCAAATTGCAACTTCAGCTTGGCAGCCATCTTCTGTGTTGTCAGGCAAGGAACCATTTCTGCCATCTCTATGGCGTCTTTGAGTTCCTCGCTGCTGTCGTTGAGGATGACAACACCGTTGCCGATAAACAGCATACCCATGTCAAGATGGAATTGACCTGGCTGCTCTACGCAAATAACTTGCTCAATGGTTTCTAGACCAAAATCCTCACAGATAATTCTCCTAACCTGGTTGTAGTCTAGTTGATAGATATAGGCAGTTGTTGCGATCGCATCTTTACCGATTATGATCACTGGTTTGCCTGTGGCATCCTCTCCGGTGAGCATGTTTCCACCTTCTATGTATGCTCTGATGTGAGCTAGCTCTTGACCTTTAGCTTGCGTGGTACGCTCGAGTTCCACCACTGTCTCACTGGCATTAACTCTGATCCCCAAGGGAACCCACAAATGATCATCTTGTAGCGCTTCTTCTAAATTCTCTGGGGTTACCTTTCCTTGCCATCGATGTCTCCTCCCTTCTGTCATTGCTGATTCGAGGAGCTTGTCATCGAATTGCTTGAGTATAGCCACCTTGCCATTTTCCAGGTATTCTACACTGTCCTCTGCCCACTTCGACAGGGTTTTCTGGCTTGGGGTTATGTGATACTCTAGCTCCTGGTATTCGTCTTGACTGAGTTCCTTGTCAAGAACTTCTCGATTTTTCTCGTTAGTCAAGATTTCCAGTCGCAACCCTAGTTCTGTTGAGGTTCTGGCAAAGAACTGCAAGTGCTCCATTTCTGTCTGGGCTTGTTTACCTGTCTGGTTTGGCGTGTAGTTCAGATGCAAAACCTGTATCCTACCATTTGGCGTCTTCTTCTGTGGAAGTGCGCTTCCTGTATCTACCCTTGGGAGCGTTTCTCTAATTCTTGCTTCGACTAGCTTGACTTCTCCCTCGCCACCTTTTTCCATCTTGTTTCACATTTGGGGACTTCTGTGAAAATAAATTATCCCATTTTTGAGGAAACAGGAGTTAGAAGTCAGGAGTCAGGAGTCAGGAGCAAAGAATATTTGTAGATTTAGCCGACAAAACCTGTTATGTTAGCATAACAGGTACGAAAAAGCCAGATAAGAAATGCCAAGTTCAGAACTAAACTTGCAACTTTACTACATTGATAAGCAAATTTTGGTGATTTGTACTGGCTCAAGTGGTGAAGCTTATTCCATTATAGAAGAACCAAAAGTAGAGGAATTAATCAGGCAATCGATATTAATATATAAGCAAATCGATAAATTTTATCCAAGAAATAAAATTACCAATACTCCGTCTAGAAGAGTAAATAAGGCTGATGCTCAGACCAAGAATGTAGGGACTACTAAACATAGCAATTCTCAACAATCATCAACTAAAGCATATGATACTAAGAAAACTAGACTCAAACTGCTTAGTAATCTCCAAGAGTTAGGACAACTATTATTTAAATACACTTTCCATGCTCATATCTTGGACCTACTGAATGTAGCTGTCGGTCAAGCAATCAGCTCTAAGAGTGATGTTGTCTTAAGATTGATGATTGCCAGTGATTTTCTCAATTTAATTCCTTGGGAATTATTTTACGATAATGAGACTTATCTATGTCATGTCTATGATATAGTTCGACATCCTTTCATTCAGCAGCCAGTCAGAAGACCAATGTCTAGTGCAGGTAATGTTAGAGTGTTGTTTGTCGGAGCTAATCCTTTAAATGATCTTTATGTCAAACAACAGATACAAGCGGTTGAAGCTGCCATCAAGCCGGAGCAGGCAGAAGTGAGGAAGTTTATTAAGAATGCCACTTCTAGCCAGATTGCCAGTGGTATTTATGATGGTGTAGATATTTTACATTTCCTGGCTTATGGCAAATGCGAGTATGAAAGTAATAATCTTAAATATCATTTTCTCGTATCTAGCGAAAATAAGCGCAAAAAATATGACAAAATGACAGTAGAAATGCTGGAGAGTTTTTGCCGAGTCAATCCCATGCAGCTTGTTATTTTGAGTGCTTGTAGAGCAGACCAAGCTATCCTTTATCGAAATTTATCTTACCTCAAAAAATATTTAGAAAAGCTTGATCATATCCAGTATCAAAGTATAGCTCGTGCCTTAATTAAAACGGGAGTACCGTGTGTTATTAATATATCTCATCCCATTTCCAAAATGGGTGCAGAAATACTTACTAAAAGAATTTATCGTACTGTAGTTGAGCGCCAAGAAAGTATCTATAAAGCTGTCAGACAAGTCCGACTAGAGCTGTTTGCCCATAGAGATTCCTTACCACCTTCAGATTGGCTCACTCCCGTCTTGTATTCACGGGACTCTCAAACTATTTAACTAAAACACATTAATGAGGATAGATTAAATGATATCATCGCGGTTTGATTTAAAGATTATTCCCATTCAAGATCATGTTGCTGTGCTAGCAGATTCGGCTTTTGGCGAGGCAGCAATCTCAATTAAGCAAGACTTTTTATGTCAGATGATTGAAGAGTCGAAATATTTGAGGATGTCTTACAAAAGACTAATCAACTCTCCCCATCTCAGACGAGATATTGAACCAAAACTTCAGTTATTTGGCACTAAGTTATTTAATGGCATATTTAAGAATGACGTATTAACCTTATTCAACCGTACTGTGGGAGGTTCAGAAAACTCACAAATTGACATTAGATTAATACTTGGTCATGCCATGCTCAACTCTATTCAGTGGGAGGTGATGCGCTGCCATCATGAATATATTGGCTTGAGACATAATCTTATTAGACACCCGTTTGTGCCACAACCAATGAATATTCCCATCAAAGCCAGAAAGCAGTTGCATATACTCCTTGTCGCAGTGGATCCTATTAGCTCCAGGTTTTTACCCATCCTGGAACGAGAACATCAGGCACTAGTTGAGCTTCTTGAGGGTTTTGGGGAGCAAGTTAGAGTATCAACTTGTTGGCAACATGAAGCAACTGTGGAGAGAATCAAGGAAATTCTCTTTGAAGGTGTGGATATATTTCACTTCAGTGGTCATGGTTTTTTAAATATTGAAAATCCTCTAGACAGCTCTTTAGTCGTTTGGAGAGAACAAGAAAATAGCCAATGTGGTAGTTGTAGCAATAGAGAACATTTTGGCCAGTTATCCATACGTTTATTAAATAGTTTAGCAGCAAACCAAAATCTAGGATTTTGCTTTCTAAACACCTGTGATCTAACCAATTCTGTTGAGACAGAAATTGAAGATGAGATACCCTCAAATAGCAATGGAACACCTAGTATCAATATGAATGACAATGAATTTGTGAATATGGCTCATAACTTGACTGAGGCAGGTGTTCCAGTCATAGTAGCTACTAATCATGCAACTACATATAGAGCCAGTTATCGGTTAAGTAGGAGATTTTACACAAGTGTTATTAAATATGGCAAACCGATAGATCAGGCTTTACGTGATGTTAGGGTGGAGTTGTTTGCTGATAGACACGAAGCAGTTTCTTTTAGTGATTGGTCTTGTCCAGTTCTCTACGCCCGTTCACGACATTTAGGCTTAGGAACACAGCAGCTACAATGGGAAGCTGTTCCAGATATTTACAGTATACGTAATGTAGAGCGGCTGCCTTTAGTAAAGTTAGGGACTGCCAAAAAATAAAATATACAATTAACAATTATCAAATCAAAGACGCTTTTAATTGCTGGAAATCCCGACAATAAATTTGTTGTTGATATTCACTTAACTTCTCTTTCTGATTATAAGGGGTACGGTTTAAAGTTGCTTGTTGAACCTTCTCCATTAAGGGACGACGCAAAGATTGATAGGTATCAAAAATATCTGCGATCGCTTTTTCATTAGATAATTGCTCGTTGTTAATTACCTTAGCAATCAAAGTTGAGATAACCAGAGCATCTTCCAATCCTTGATTTGCTCCTTGAGCCATAAAAGGAGGCATACCATGAGCAGCATCTCCAGCTAAAACTACCCGTCCCTTACTCCAAGGTGATTGGTTAGCTAGACAATGTTTTAAATTCGTTGTATCAGGAAATTGCAAGGTATCATCAAGGGTTGCTCGATGGATATAATAAAGTCTCGATTGCATTTGAGATGGCACAGAAAAACTCACTAATTGCTTAATCGTTTCAGGAAAGCCATCTTTTTTTAATATTTCCAGAGCTAGAGCCAATAAATGCTCAGGTGTCTTTGCTTCTAACTCTTCTGCCTTAATAGGAAAATGAATAAAATATCCCCACCTATCTTTGAGGGAAAAGATCGCTATTCTTGAGTTTTCGATTGAATTTACTTTATCCGTTGTAATCGTAACAATACGCTGTTGTTGCAGAAACTTTGTTTGTATTGCTGTTTTTAGCTCATCAGGAAGATGATCATCCATTTGGGAGCAGAAAATTCCAGCAAATCCTGAATAGTCTGGTTCTCCTAAAATAGCATGGGGAGTATCTTGATAAAGAAGACGACGAATAGTAGAATTAATGCCATCCGCACCAACTACTAATTTAGCTCTAACTAAAGTTGATTGTTTTAGTTGAGACTGGTCTGCAGGGGATTCTTCTTGTTGCTCCGACCAATGAGCGTAAGGATTGATTTGTTTAGCTGTATTGGTAACAAACTCCAACCTGATCGTTCCGGTTTCCGTTTCATTAATCAAATTAAGACAACGGTGATTTGCTCTAACTTGTTCTGTAGTCAGCTGTTGTCTAAGGGTAGTTTGCAAATTATACCAGGGAACGGAAACTCGACCTTCTCCATACTCAGCTAACCAGCTGTCATAACTCATTGGGAATGATTTAATTTCTTCTCCTTGAAAATTTCTCTGTACCCATTTGGCTGTTTTTGGGTCTTGATTACTTCTGGTTTGGTTAGAAAAATCTGATCCGGTTTGTTTTACTGCTTCATAAGCAGCATAATCTAAAGATTTAAGAGCTTTTAATCCATTGGGAAGAAGATCAACAATCTGACCAACTCGACGAAATTCAGTTGTTTGATCGAATATCACAAAATTGTCAATGCCACAAGCTTTTAACCCAATTGCTGTGGCTAACCCTACTGGACCTGCACCAACTATAACTACATCATAATTTTCCATCAAGAGCTCCTAAAGAGCGCCCTGCGCCCCCAATTGAATGGGATAAAATTCTCTTCCCTGTTGCCTTTTGCCTTGTTTCTCAAGACCACTACGAAAGCCGCGATCGCACTATAATATTATAGATTAGTTGAGTAATATTATGACCGATTCTCAAACTATTGCGACCCCTTTGTCCTCTGGGTCTAAGAAGCAAACCCCCTTTGTCGCCAGTTCAGGCTTTTTCCTGCTGCTGAAAACGCTGCAATCGTTAGTTGTGGCGGCTTTAATTTTTTGTGCGATCGCGACTATCGAAGTCAATAAAATTCATCATAAAAGATTAAAAGTTTTACCAATAAACCAGCCGTAAAAAATAAAAAACAACCATCCTTCCCATTGAGTCAGTTTCTTATCTTGAGTCGCAAAAAATAGTAAAATTGTCCCAGCAACCATCGTAGGCAAACCATTGATCAAAACAGTTTTGGGAATCAATAAATTGCCAATCAACCCAGCAATACCCATAACCATAAAGGTATTAAAAATATTTGACCCAATAACATTGCCTACTGCTATTTCTGCCTTACCTTTGATGCCAGCACTAATCGTAACTATCAATTCTGGAAGTGAGGTTCCTAAGGCTACAGCACTGACTGCAATTATTTCTTTGCCAATATTTAATATTTCAGAAATCTTAATCAGTGAATCAATAGTATAGTTCGCTCCAAAATAGAGACCAATAGCACTCAGGATAATGATAATGATTTGTCTGAGTAAAAAATTGGCATTTCTATTAACTAGAGTCGCATCTTCTTCATTTTCATCTGCTTCTTGCTCATTTTCTTCACTACCCTTGATTGTGTAAAATAAATACATCAGATAGCCGATAACCAAAAGCCAAGCTTCCCCTGAAGAAAAATTCTCATCTCCAATGATCAACGCCAACAAAAATGCTGAGCCGACAAATAAAGGTAAATCAACGCTAACTAAATCATAAGTTATACTTAAGTATCTAGTGCTCATAATTGAGGCTGTACCAATGATTAGGAAAATATTGGCAATATTAGAACCAACAACATTACCGACAACAATTTCAGAAGAATTTTGCAGAACTGCTAAGATTGAAGAAATTAACTCCGGCAGGGATGTACCAATTGAAACAATTGTCACCCCGATAATAAAAGGACTCAGTCCAATAAATAAGCCAACTTTTTCAGCCGCATCTGTGAAAAAATCTGAGGCTTTCACCAGAATAACTAAGCTGACAACAAAAACCACACAAGGGATGATTAACTCCGGCATTTATTAAAAATTTCACCAATATAGAGTTTTCTACAATCTAGAAGCTTGTAGCGACAACATTATAAATAAAAATCCTACACCCCACACCCAGCCTCCACGCTAAAGATGCCATGCAAAGTCAGATATCCCCATCTCCGCCGGATTAGAGTATAATTAAAGATTGTGCCCTTATAAAATCTAGTCAATGCCCAAACTAAAAACCCGCAAAGCGGCAGCAAAGCGTTTTAGAGCTACCTGCAATGGTAAGATTAAACGCCGTAAAGCTTTTAAGAATCATATCCTAGAGCCTAAGAGCCCACAAAGAAAACGGAATCTTTCTCACCTGACTCTGGTAAATGAGCGGGATGCTGGCAATGTGCGCTTGATGTTGCCTTATTTATAGATATTAGGTCTTCACATCCCCTCACGCACAGCTGATTTGCATGAGGCAAATCTTTGAACCCAATAAATAAACTCACAACTAGCCACAAACAATGACAAGAGTAAAACGCGGTAACGTCGCTCGCAAACGGCGCAAAAAAATTCTCAAGCTGGCTAAAGGATACCGAGGTTCACACTCGAAGCTCTTTCGCACTGCTAATCAACAGGTAATGAAGGCTTTAAGGAATGCCTACCGGGATAGACGCAAGCGTAAGCGGGATTTTCGACGCCTTTGGATTACTCGGATCAATGCTACAGCACGTCAGTATGGTATGAGCTATAGTCAGCTCATAGGTCTAATGAAAAAAGCTAATATCCAGCTTAACCGCAAGATGTTGGCACAATTAGCAGTACTAGATCCCGCTAGCTTCCAAAAAGTAGTGGAATTGGCAAGTCAAGCAGGAAAATGAGATAGGGGAATTGGGAATTGGGAATTGGGAATCGGGAATCGGGAATTGTTGCCAATCATTTTTTTCCCACTCCCTAGCTCTTCTGCTCCCCCAGCTTCCCCAACTTCCCCAACTTCCCCAACTCCCCCAGCTCCCCCAGCTCCCCCAACTCCCTCTGCTCCTTTCTCTTCAACAATGCTTAGCCACAAATTCTTCAGCTTCAGTTTATCAATTGGGTTAGTGGCGATGTCGTTTTTGGCAACGACACCAGTTCCTAGCGCTGAATTAGAAGAGATTGAACAGCGAGGTAAGTTGATTGTAGCGGTAAAAGATAATCTGCGTCCCTTGGGCTTTCGAGGAGAGGATGGTAATCTGCAAGGGTTAGAGATTGATATCGCCAGACATTTAGCCGAAGAATTGTTGGGAGATCCCAATGCTGTGGTTTTGCAACCAGTAACCAATCTTGACCGTCTCGATGTCGTATTAGAGGGTAAAGTTGACCTAACAATAGCCAGAGTGAGCTTCACCGAGTCCCGAGCTCGATTGGTGGATTTAAGCCAATACTACTACCTAGATGGCACAGGTTTGGTCACCAAGGATGCTTCGATTACCGAGTTGGAGGATGTAGCCACAAGGAAAATTGCAGTAATAAATGACTCTAGCACGATCGCAGTAGTTAAAAATTCTTTGCCCAACTCTGTGCTAGTAGGGGTTGATTCCTACCAAGAAGCACTATCCCTCCTCCAAAAGGGTGGTGCAGATGCCTTTGCTGCGGATCAGAGTGTTCTCACCGGTTGGGTACAGGAATATCCTCAGTATCGGCTACTATCAGCACGTCTTTCCGGTGAAGCATTGTGTGTTGTCATACCCAAAGGTCTACAGTATACAAGGCTACATCGAAAAGTCAACGAAGCGATCGCTCGTTGGCAAGCTGAAGGTTGGTTAGCTGAACGTGCGGCGGCTTGGGGTTTACCATAGGAAGAGATTAAAACCAATATAATTTCAGGCAATTATGGAAAATTCACTTCCTGTTATTTATCTGTCGTTGTTGGTGTTATTGCTTTTTAGTGCTGGTTTGACGATTATTCGCCAGATCATCAAAACTCGTAAAGTGGAAGGTGCTCTCTCTAAGTTGGAGAAAAAGCTCAAGCAAGAACGGGGCACAGTAAAAGATTATTATGAGTTGGGCAGTATCTATCTAGACAAGAAACTATTTGCCCAAGCAGTAATTCTCTTTCAAAAAGCACTCAAAGCTTCAGATGCTGAGGAAGAAAACTTGGCTCCTGTCTACAATGCCTTGGGTTATGCTTATTTTTCCCAAGAACAGTATGATATTGCTATTCGCCAGTATAAAGAGGCACTCAAGTATGAGCCAGGATATGTAACAGCACTGAATAACCTGGGTCATGTTTACGAGCGCAAGAAACTCACAGCTCAGGCTTTGGAAGTTTACGAAGAAGCTCTCAAGAGTGATCCAAACAATGACACTAGTAAGCGTAGAGCAGAATCACTGCGGAAACGGTTCGTGACATCAAATTAAGGTGTTAGGTGTGTAGAGATGGGTTTAGTAGAGTGGGTTTTGCATATGATATCTAATTCCGTAAGTTTGCTAACTCGAATTACTCAGACTCCGGGTCAATGTGGTGGTAAACCTTGCATTCGAGGGATGCGAATTCGAGTTAGCGATATTCTGGAAATGTTGAGTTTAAATGTCAGTCACGATGAGATTTTAGCAGACTTTCCAGATCTAGAACCTGAAGATATTCAGGCGTGTTTGTTGTTTGCTGCAAAGCGTATTGATTTTCCTCGATTGAGTGCATGAAATTTTGGCTCGATGCTCAATTACCACCAAATTTAGCTTTTTGGTTAACAAAAACTTTTGGAGTGAATGTAGTTTCATTAAAAGATTTGGGTTTACGCGATGCTAAAGATACCGAAATTTTTGAGGCAGCGCGTTCTGCTGGTATCGTTGTGATTATTAGCAAAGATAGTGATTTTGTCGATTTGGTCACTCGTTTGGGAACACCACCACAAATTCTCTGGGTGACTTGCGGCAATGTTACAAATCGGATTCTCAGGCAGATTTTTCAGAGAACTTTTTCTGATGCTTTGATTTTACTCGAAGCAGGAGAAGCAATTGTTGAAATTGGCGATAGCACTACAAGATTTGTGTAACATGAGAGTGCAAGATTTGTTACCTCTGATGAACCACGATGTTTCAACGAGATGATGTGATCAATCTGAAATGGTAGAATATCGTACTCTTGAGGCATTCGGCAGTATTCGCAATGATGGGCAGCACGTTGTCTGACGAACTCACGTATAGTGTCATCCATGTATCAATTGTTGGAGTTCTGTAGTGATAGCCGTGCTTTGGCATGGAGGAGATTCAAAAAATTGCCAACTCGTAGATATTTTTCCATTTCCTGGCGTTCGTTTTCGCTAAGCAAACCAGAATTATTCTTTTGTGCCAGCTCATTCATTCGAGTAACATCTTCAGCTCCAAATTGTAGATCAAGAATAAGATGAGAAACTTCTTGAGGAAGATTACCGTCTTCGGGATGAACAATACGGGCAAAAATATCCGCTTCACTAAGAGACTGTGGTGTCTGTGGCATATTTTCTGCTGTCCGCTAAGCTTGGAGGGCATGAGAATTTATATTTCCCGATTATAACTAAGCTAAGCTATCTCTTAGGTACTTGTCCATCAACTTCGTATGGTGTCCCTTTCCCTTACCACCTGCTCGTTGCGGTTAGGTTTGAGGTGTTAGGTTGTTCTACGTTGCAAAACGTTAGTTTTTCTATTATCAAAAATTCCCCATTACCAAACAACCAACAACCAACAACCAACAACCAACAACCATTATGAATATTCTGATGCTCTCTTCTACATTTCCCTATCCTCCCAATCGGGGAGGAACAGAAATTAGAACGTTTAACTTACTCAAATATTTGCAACAGCATCATCAGGTAACCTTAGTTACTCAGCGCCACGAGAGGGTTGCAGATACTGAAGTAGAAGAACTCAAAAATTGGGTAAGCAAGCTAGTAGTTTTTCCTTTACCAACAGAACCATGCCAAACTGGTATTACTACTTTCCTGGGTAAGGTGAGACGGTTTACCGAATCACTAGCCAAAGCAACCCCGCCTAACGTACTCTATCGCTATTCACCAGAAATTCAGGCTTGGGTAGATGCTTATGTTCAAGCAGGTAAATGTGATGCCATCGCTTGTGAACATAGTGTAAATGAAATTTATGTACGACCGGAGTTCAAAAATTCACTGCCAACAGTAGTAAATGTCCACAGTTCCATCTATGGCTGGGTGAGCAATCATTTGGCAATGGGAGCCTCCGAAAATCCCCTACGCGATCGCCTTTATTTAGCTTTATTATTAGCTCGGTACGAAAAGCGCTACTGTAGTAAATTCTCCCAAATTGTGGTCACGACTGAAGATGACCGACAGCAGTTACTTAAGCTATGTCCAGATGCCTCGATTCAGGTAATTCCCAATGGGGTTGATTTGTCAGTATTTCCCTATCGTCAAGGGGAGCCAGCTGGTTATGGGTTAATCTTTGTCGGAGATATGAGCGCTCAACATAATATTGAAGCTGCTCGCTTCTTTACCATAGAAGTATTACCACAATTGCAGCAGCGTTATCCCGATGCTACTTTTACCATTGCTGGTGGTAGACCTACTACAGAAGTCTTAAACTTAGGCAAGTATCCCGGCGTCATTGTCACTGGTCGTGTTCCCTCAATTGTGGAATACTTACATCAAGCCAAAGTATGCGTAGTACCTCTACGCACAGGACTGGGGATCAAAAACAAAACCCTAGAAGCTATGGCAGCAGGAGTACCAGTAGTCGGGAGCAATCGTGGTTTAGAGGGACTAACGATTGATGGTGTTAATACCCCCTTACGAGCATTACGAGCAAATCAAGCCGAAGAGTATCTTGAGGCCATTAGTAGGCTATTTGAAGATTCACAAATGCGATCGCAATTATCCCATAATGGGCGAGCTTTAGTAGAGCAGGAGTATACTTGGGAAAAAGCTGGTCAATCCTACGAACAAGTACTAAAGAAGATCAACATAAAATTTAAATAGGGCTTGCTGAATAACTCACCGTTCGCCCATTTGAAAATGAGTTAGAGAAATCCCGCCATAAATCCTCTAACGCTTATTAATATCAAGCCAGTCTTGAATTTCTCGAGCTAACCAAGTACGCTCAGATTCAGTTAATTCTTGACCAAAGGAATAACTAACCATCCTAGTTTTGATCGCTATCTCTGCAAAAGTAATTTGCTCAATCTCAGTTATTTCAGACACCTGACCTAGATGACGAAGATAACTCCAACCGAACAGTTGTCGTTCAATTAAAAAATTATCTGCATCAAAATAAAGGCAATGTTGTCCAAATATTATTCGTAGTGTTCTACTCACTTCATCTTGAAGCTTACCCAATTCTTTTCCGTAATCCTTCCATAACACGCCCAAAAATACAACAAATACAAAAATAATAAAGGACATTGCCAGTCCAACATGTTCATAAAAAATTGCTGCAAACATCAAAAATATCAGTACCAGGAGCACTAAACCGAAGCCTAACAAAACTGGTATAGAGCAAACTGTAAGTAATAATTTACCTGCTAGTTTAAGCATGTCTAGAAGCGATCGCGTTTTGTTGGGAATTTTGATGGATAACCAATCAGCTGTTTTTCTGAGCTTCACTCTGCTGCCAGGGGGCTGAATTAGGGAAATTTTGGGGTAACGATTGGTTTTCAGAGCTGTCAGTGCTTCTGAGGCATCAGTGAAGCGTTGTTCTACCTCAGGTGCAGTTAGAACTTCAATCCAGCGGGTAAAATGAGGATTGACAGAAGTGCGATCGCGAAATTGAATCCGTAAATTTTGCTGGGGTAAGTCAGCAGGTGCAGTTCCAGTGAGCAGATGAATAAGGCTTGCTCCCAAAGCGTAAAGATCTGATGCTGGTACAGCTCTTCCCCAAAACTGTTCTAAAGGTGCATAGCCAGTAGTTCCAACTACAGTGAAGCTAACCCCTTCAGCTGCAGCACTATTTTGTACTGCACCAAAATCTACTAAGTACACTTGCTCATCGTCTCCCAGAATCAAATTACTAGGTTTGATGTCCCGGTGCAGCACTGGTGGCTGGATGCTATGTAGGTAACTCAGAATCTCCAAAATCTCTTGAGCAATGCTTTTTACCTCTGCTTCTGTGAACCGTTTACCTTGAGCTAAATGCTGTTGTAAAGAAGCACCGGGAATATATTGCTGTACTAATCCAAACCAATACAACCCCACTCCTGATTGCTTATCTAAGGAAAAATAATCCCCATAGCTAGGAATTCGGGGATGATTGAGTTGTTTAAGTACTTGAGCTTCCCTCTCAAATAACTTGAATTCGTTCCACTGCATCTGAGGGTGAAATGCCAGTAACTTAACAATTACCAATTCTGTTGGTGAGGTACCAAAATCTACTGCTAGCCAAGTTTGACGCCCAGCATTATTACCTAATTGTTGCTGAAGTTGATAGCGTCTATTGAGGATTTGTTGTACTTGCAGCATATATAGCAGTTCTCACATCTGTGAAGTACATCAATTTTAAGATCCAATTCCCAATTCCCTAACTTAGAGCAAAAAGTCTAATAATAAATTCTGTATAAACTCCCGGTTCACTTTCCAGTTTCAGGATGCCCCCATGTTGTTCTACGATAATCTCATAAGTCAGAGATAAACCCAAACCCGTTCCGTCTCCGGTCGGCTTGGTGGTATAGAATGGCTCAAAAACTTTTTTCTGAACCTCTGGTGTCATGCCTATGCCATTATCACGAATGCGGATTTCTACAACTTCCCCTAGATTTTGGGTTTTCACCCACAGTTTGGGAGTAAATACTGAGGCTTCTTGCTCTCCTTGTGCTTGGTAATGTTTCTGTTTTATCCAGATAGCATAGCAAGCATTATCTATAATATTAATAAAGGCACGACTGAGTTCAGCAGCTATCAATTCTAGTAGCTCAATGGAGTCATCATAGTCAGTATTAATTTTGACATTGAAGCGATTGTCCCGAGCACGTCTACTTTGATAAGTTAACCTCACAGCTTGGTCTAACAAACTATTAAGGTCAGTTGGTTGGCATTGATTGTCGTCAGTCCTTGTCTGCATTAACATATTCTGAATAATGCTCTCGGCTCTTTGACCTTGCTGGTTAATTACTACTACACTCTCTCTGAGGTCATTTAAACTCTCTTTGATGTAGTCAACAGCCTCAGTTTCAAGATGTTTGGATTGGTTGTCAATTTCTTCGAGAAGTTCATCACTTAAGTCTATCGATCCTTGAGCATAGTTGTTCACAAAGTTGAGAGAATTCTTGAGTTCATGGATTACCCCAGCCGTTAAGGCACCGATTGTGGCGAGTTTCTCTTGCGCAATAATCTGTTTTTGTGCTGTTTGTAGCTGTTGGATGGTAGCAGACAGTTGCTGATCTTTCTGTTCAAGAGCTCTACTCAAGTGACACACCTGTAAGTAGAGGCTAACCTTAGCTAACAGCTCTTGTGAATGGAATGGCTTAGTAATGTAGTCTATGACTCCCGAGGACAGATCTTTGACTTGTTCCACTGTTTCTGAAAAGAGGATAAAAATAATGGGAATATTTTGGGTGTCACGACTAGCTTGTAGCCTTTTGCAAGTTGCCAATCCATCATTCCCAGGGAGCATGACATCTAATAAGATTAGTGCAGGTAGATTATTTTTCACCTGTTGCATTGCCATTTCGCTATTCGTAGCTACCGCAACTTCCCAGCCAGCATTGGTTAAAGTTTTAGAGAGAATATTCAAATTGGTGGGATGATCATCCACAATTAGGATATATTGTCCTGCTTGGCTGGGCATTATTAGTTCTTGATTTAGTTGTTGAGTTTCCATTGTCAAGGAAGATTAAGCGGCACTTGCTGTAATCGTCTACCTATCCTAGTCTGCTGCTAACCCAATCTTAGTTGAGGTCAAAGACACACCCTGGGACTTACGCAGTGAAACCAAAAATCAACATCTTAACCTATAGGGGACTTCTCAACAGAGGATTCGAGTCATTTTACCTATCTGAGCGCGTAAGTCCTGAGACCCGTTAACCTTTAGGAAAGTTAAAAATTTTATCAATATCCCAGATTTCTGGAATCCGTAATTATACGGGTGTGGTTTATATATAGTTAACGACTCACCTCTCATCGATAGCGATCACGTTAAGTCCATGCTGTTTGACCTTGCCAACCTACCTTACTGGATTTTCCTCGCTATGGGGGTCCTTCTATTTCTAGTAGTTATTGTTTCCGGTGGGGGAGACGATGACCTAGATTTAGATATAGATGCGGATGTTGATGTTGATCTTGATTTGGACATTGATGCCGATATCAACCCCTTGGATCTCGATACAGATACCGATGTCGATGCTGGGTTCAACACAGGACAAATTTTGGGTTGGTTTGGCATTGGTAAGGCTCCGTTAATTTTGCTGTTGGCAACGGACTTCAGCCTCATCGGTGTTTTGGGATGGATGTTTAACATAGCAATTGGCAGTATCACTGGCACTATTCCCACCGGGTTATTAGCAGGAGTCGTATCCACGCTGTCATTGTTTATCAGTCTATTTGCCGGAGGATTAATCTCTAGACCTTTGGGGAAAATTTTTGCCTCTTTCGGAGAAGATACCAGTAGCGATCGCTTGATTGGCTGCTATGGCACTGTTAGTTCGGGATCCCTTCCTAAGGAAAACCAAGGCAAAATTGGTCAAGTTGATGTCTTAGACCCTGCTCGCAATCTGGTTACGATTAATGCAACTTTACCTACTTGGGCCACCATTGTTCCCCGTCGCGGAACCCAAGTCTTAGTGATTGATCAACACCCTCAAAGTTATTTAGTGGTAGCGAAGGACAGTGCTGATGAACAGCAGTGGTTAACTAATTATAACCGAATCAGAGATTGATATTCATGAGACTTGTTGCTTGAAGTAGGGAATAGGGGATGAGGAATGGGGAATAGGGAATAGGAAATAGGGAAGGATAAAACTGAACATTTGGAATTTTGTCTATTGCTTATGAGGTGTGAAGTGCAAAATGTAAGCTTATCCCCATTTCCTTTGTTATTAGTCACAGATACCTTTGTAATCATGACTAATGACCAATGACCAATGACCAATGACTAATTAGATTACCATGTCACAAACTACCAATTATTCAACAATTCAGGCAGTTCCGGTTCAATCAAACCTTGCTCAGTTACCTACAGGCATACTCTTTTTCCCTGGACTTATTGGGGGACTAGTGTTCTTACTGCTATTAAGTGTTTGGGCATATACGCGGGTTTATGTTATTACACCTAATAACGAAGCCTTTGTCAGAACTGGCGGTATCTTTCTCAAAAAGAAGTCAGTCATTCTCAATGGTGGTTGTGTAGTACTACCAGGATTCCATGAACTCACCCGTGTTCCTTTAAGGGAAATTTCCATTGATGTTGAGCGTACTGGAAAACTTGCTGTTCGCACCCAAGACTACCTACGAGCTAATATGCGGGTCACCTTTTATGTTTGCATTAATGCTGATGAGCAAGATGTTTTGACTGCTGCTGCACGACTTTCCAAGCAAGGTAAAATTTCAGGAGAAGATATTAAAGATGCCTTGGAAAAACGGGCAGATGATGCGATTCGAGCGGCAGCCAAGAAAAAAAGTTTAGCGGAAATTGATTCTGATAAGCTAGGGTTTGCTGATGAAGTTTTGAACTTGATTCAGCAAGACTTGAAAAAGGTGGGTTTAACCCTCAACAATATTGCCATTTCTGAGATTGAAGAGAGCGATACCTACGATACTAATAACTTCTTCGATGCTCAAGGGGTCCGCCTGCGTACTGAAACCATTCAACGCTCAATTCAGCAAAAAACTGAAGTTGAACTGAGTACCCAAGTTGCTATTGAACAGAAGGAACTCAATGCCGAAAAACAATCGCTGCGCATTGCTCAAGAAAAAGAAGATGCAAAACTAGCACAGCAGTTGGAAGTGGAAGCACTCAAAGCTCAGCGAGAACGAGAAATTCAAGAAGCGAAGGACACAGAAGCAGCAACTGTACAAAGGACGAGGATTTTACAGAATAAGTCTGTAGAAGAAGAAGAAATCCGCAAACAACTAGCGGTACAGCAAAGTCAAATTGAGGCAGATATTACTCTCGAAGAACGCAATAAACAACTGAAAGTCACCCAAACTATGCAAAAACAGGAAGCCGAAATTGCCGAAGTTAACCGTCAAAAAATCATCGATTCTTCTCGGCTCAAAGCACAGGTAGCAGTGGCAGAAGCAGAGCGAGAGTCGAAAATTGCCCAACAAGAAGCAGCAATCGCCATTGCTGACAAAGAACGCGATCGCTTTAATGCGGAAGCTGCCAAAGCTCAAGCTGAAGCTGCTGTTGTTACTGCTACTGAAATCGAAAAAGCTGAACGGGAACAACGCCTATCGATTATCGCTGCTGAGCAAGAAGCAGAGCAACGTAAAATCGCTGACCAAAACGTAGTAGAAATCGATGTTTTCCGTCGCCGTCGCCAAGCAGAAATTGCTCGTCAAGCAGCTGAACTAGAAGCTGAATCTATCCGCACACTAGCAGATGCTAACCGAGATAAAGCTTTAGCAGAAGCAGAAGGTAAACGATCATTGATTGAGGCAGAAAATGCCTTAAGTGACTCCAAACTAACAGCACAAATTATTACCACCATTTGGCCTCAACTCTCCGATAAACTACCAGAAATTGTCAAAGCCTTGGCTCCCCAACCAGGGGTTTTGGGAGATACCCGGATTTACTCTTTCCCTGGTGCTAATGGCAATAATGGTAATGGTGCTAACAGTGCTGGTGACATCAATAAACTGCTACTTTCCACCAGTGGTTTATCCTTAATTAATACTTTGCTAGATGAAGGGAAACTGGGAAATGTACTCTCTCAAGTCAAGCAGTTAATCCGCAATGGTGAAACTCCTTCCGGAGGTACTCTACAATCCCCATCCCCATCTAAAAGTCCACGTAGGACAGCACAAGCACAAGCATTGCCTGTAAATCAGTCTACTCAAGCTCCAGCTAAGCAGCAAATTCCTGCTCCACCTTCCAAATCGGTAAAGCCTTCAGTTCAAGCAAACGATCAGGAAAATTCTAGGAAGAGTTAATGAGTGTTGATACTCCAGATACGGGGACACACAGATGAAGATTAACTGATTTTAAATGTTTCTTTAGCTTAAGCGAAACCCAACAACAGAGGGTTGGCGTTGGGTTTCGCTTTGCTTTACCCGACCTACTTTTCTCTCTAAACTGATGCACCAGACGCGGAGATTAGTAACAACCTACTTATCTACTGGTTTCATCCGATATCGATTCTTCAATCACTACCACTGAACCAGCTATCATTTCTCCTTCCAACTGTTCCAAACCAACAGCTTGCAACAGTTGACGCCAAGCCTGAGGAGTATCATGAATTTGAACTAATTCAGTCGAAGCATCGTACCAAATGCTGTTTTCGATATAGAGATTGACTTGCTGCACTAATCCAGCTGTATTTAACTGAGTTTCCACATCAGTCAATTCGACTCTTTGCACCACTCCCTGATGCCAAACCTTTTCCTTTGGTGATGATGCTTGAGATGCACAATCAAGCTGGAAGTGCCAGCGATATTCTTGATTCTTTGCTAAAGGTTGGGCTTGCTTGGGAATACTAACTTTGACAAAACCTGGTGTTTCTGGTAACTGGAAACTAGTCCAATAGATTTCATTGTCTTCGTGATCCATTAGCGAAAACTGTCCAGAAGTAACGCTACTAGTTTGATAGGGAATATAAAACCAAAAACTTGGATGTTCAGTAAGGGTAAATCCAGAAAAACCCGATGCAGTAACAGGCAATAACGGTGTAAAAGGTGTGTCTGTTTCCTCACAGTAACCACGACGGCTTCCTGAGGGTTGTCGTCCATCGGGGGCTCCTTGACGTGAGGGGTCTTTTCGCTGATTGGTACCTGATTTTTTTACCCCCTCTGGGGGAGCTGGGGAAGCTGAGGGAGCTGGGGGAGTAAGATAAGCTAGTCTTGTCCAAAAATTGGCATGATTTATTTCTTGGAGTTCTCTAGCCTGTGATTGTGCTAATTTTGGACACCTAGCCAGATCAACCAGTACCATTAAGCTAATTATGAGAGTAAATTGCCACTTAATCATCTTTAGTATTACCTTTTTTCCTCACTTTAAATATCCTTTTAATTGCCACGATCCTGCCAGTAATAAGTAAGGTTAATACTGAGGGAATAAGGGGCACTACTACACCCTTGATTAACAAGAAAATAAAGCAACTACTACACAGGCAAATGAGGGCAACTCCTCCTACTATGCCTCGCCGTAGCAATGACCTAAACTGCCAAATAACTATGCCTCCTGCCAAAGACCAACCTCCAACCCAAAGTAGCTCAACCCACAGGGGCCAAAACCGCAATAAAAGGCGCTGTTCCTCAACTGCATTAAGGAATTGGCTCACCATTTGAGCATGAAGTAGCAAACCTCGTATTTCCTCGTTGTAAGGTGTGTTAAATTCATCTTTGGCTAGGGTTGGGTCACTCACGCCGATAAGAATGATGCGATCGCTAATCAAATTAGGTTCAACCTGATTAGTCAAAACCTGGGTAAGGGTGACTCGCTTAGCAATATCTTCCAGGGAGTTATAAACACGGTAATTGAGCAGTATCTGGTGTCCTCGCAGTAATTTTCTTTGTTGATAAAAACCAGGTTGAGCCTTCAAGATATCAAAACCAACAGAGCCAATTTGCCAGGAGTCGGGAGTAGGAAAATTAAGGGAGTAATCTTTGGCTTCTAAGTAGTGAAGTGCTAGTTGAGTACTCAAAGCATAGATTGCTCTACAGGGAGACTTATCCGGTGGATCTACGACTAACAGATGACGACGTATAATGTCATCTGGGTCTTTAACCACATCAATAAAACCAACTTGCTCCTCAGAAATTCCCGGAGGGGGCTGAATGCCGGGATAAGTACCCTCAGGATGTACACAAGGAGAAATGACATGCTGATGTTGCTGCAAATATTGCACTAAATCAGCTCTACCTTTACCTTCTGGTACATCTCGATAGATGTCCAAACCAATCATTTGAGGTTGATGTTCATCTAACTTCTTCAACAGCCGCAGCATCATCCCATCAGTTAAGGGATATTTGTCTTTTAACTGTTCGATATCCTTTTTGGTGACTTCAACGATTAACAAGCGCTCATCAGGTTCTTCAGCGGGAAGCAACCGCATCATCTGATCAAAAACTTTCAACTCCCAGAACTGCAACAACCCAAGCGATCGCACTCCCATCACCAAACCAGTTATAATCAAACTAACTAAGAACACTTTGACAAGTTTCCGTCTGCGCCAGGATTGCCACTCATTCTGAGTTTTCTTCTCTAACTCCTCCCAAGTTGGTGGTACCTGTGCGGGATTCTGACAAACCATGGGCAGCCAACTAGCACAGGGATATGTATCCTCCAATTCCTGCAATCTTGCCCTTGCTTCCCACACTGCCGTTGATAAAGATTTTCCCTTGTTAGCAAATGCTTTGAGGAAATAGAGCAAAAACTTCTGAGCAACCTCATCTGGCACTCTCTCCCGCATGACTATAGTTGCTGGCATCTGCAAAGTTGCTAACTCCCTGGCTAACCCCAACCCATCACAGGAGTTAAAAATAGCCAGCTTTAAACCATGTTCAATAGCATCTGTAAGAGCAAACCTTAATTCCTCAATTGTCAGACTTTCCTGCTGATTGATACTAAACTTACCTTGTAAATTCTCCTGCGTCGAACTATGCCCAGCAAAAAAGAGGATATCCCACTCTTGTTCCCACAGCTCACCGCTTAATTGACTTTTTTGAGGATTTTTGAGAGTACGAATGTAGGCATGAGGTAATTCCTGCTGTAGCGATGCCAAATCCCTCTCGATATTGATGCCACTATCATTGCCCAAAATCACCAAGATTCTCACTTGGTTTCTCGGTTTTGCCGCTGGGGGAAAGTCTATTTCATATTCTGAAGGGCTGATATTAACTTCAACCTTAAACTTCTGAAAAACATCCCACAGATGCCAAGGCAGTTGCCAAAGTTCGATATTGTCTGTTTGAATAATAAACCGTATTGGCTCATTAGTCTGCAAATGTTTTAACAGCTTATCCCGGAAGGGTCGAAACTGGATATCACTAGAATTAAGCCAATTATTGATTGCATCTTCTAACTCTTGAGCTGAGTCGCGCATTGAAAAGTTAGTCACCTGTGCTGGAGGAGCCTCCAGAGCGCGTTGGGAATAAGAGCGATAGCTTGAGTAGCAATTACTACACAACTGGGGTAGCTGGGGTGCTGGTGGCAACCAACCATTAATTTCCGTAGTAGTACTACTACCATCTTCCCCAATGCGGAGGATTACCTGAAAACCCTGTTCAAAGTCTCCATTAACTATTTTTAAGCTAACTAACTTACCCATTGCTGCTAGCAGCTACTGCTGTACCAAGTTTATTTGAAAAGAAGGATGTAAGGACTCTTCCCTTCTGCCTCCTGCCTTCTCATACTACTGACTTCAGCTAAAGAATAAACTCTTTGCTAAAACTAGCTTCTCCTAATACTAATTTGACTATCAAACTATCTCCCCACTCACCATTCAACTCCAGTTGCATCCAATTATCAGCACTTCTCGATTGAGCCTGCAAAAAAGTTTCTCCTTTCTCATTGAGCACTATCAGTTGCAGATTAGGTGGTAGATAAGTTTGCTCACCAGCAGAATACACCCGCAAATGCACATTAGTTCCCCTATCCCCTTGGGGCGTAAAAGTTACCACTAGTGCCACTTGCTTACTATCGAGTTGCACTCCCAAATCAATCAGCTTGACTCGCCTCATACCAGCCTGGGGATGGCTAACAGCGATTTGCCCTAAACTCAAAGCGGCTTGGCGACGTAGCTCAACATCTTGATTAGTATCCAGCAACCGAGAGAGAAAAGCGATCGCATCTAAGTTACCATAACCAACTTGACCCAATAATTTCAAAGCAGGCAAACTAGTTTGTTTACTACTACTAGTCTGCAATAGTTCAATTAGGGTAGGAACTGCCTGAGGAATATCAGAGGCATCTTCCCTAAAACCATTACCTCCATTAGAGTAGGCTAAATGCAGCGCTGGTGTAGCAAATCTTTCTCCTATTTCTTCCACGGTGTACCAACCAGCCTCCAGGAAATTCTTTAACCAGGAGCGTAAGTGCATTGGCTCATTAATAAGTGGTATTTTTCCTAGCCTCCTTTGGTGCAATTGCTCTCTCCATTCCTCATGAGCCAACAATGCACCCCACTGGGGAAAAGGCACTTCTAGTCGGGGAGAATAGAGAGTCGGTTTACCCAATTGTGCCAACAATTCCTCAGCTTGCTGAGCAGATAACTTTGGTAAAGGCTCCACCACTGGCTCTTCCTCAGGACAAAGTTTCCTGCTCACCCACATCACATTGAGACTCTCAATTAAATCCTGAGCATCCAGGGAGTAAGCACGTCTGAGGTAGTCTTTTTGACCTTCCTTGAGACGGCGATGAGTCGTAAACCCCCTTACTCCCAGCCAGCACTCATCATCTTCCAAGTGCATCTGCACCGCTAAATAATAATCAGCTGCCCAACTAGGAATATCAACCCATTCAAAAGGCACACTGAACTTTTCTGTATCACTAGTTTCACTAGGAATAAACACCAGCCGCGTCTTACCTAGTTCAATAGCACAGCCATTTACCACTTCCCAGATACTCGGTAAAACCTGAAGATTAGGCGATACTAGGAGAACTTCTTCCTGTAAATTTGGCTTAGCTTGCAGCCAGTCAACTAATGTCTGCAAACATAAATAATTTACATAGGCATTCCAACGAGCTACTTGATTAGAATAGCCCTTAACCTTTTGCCATGCCTGCGCTTGTGCCTGAGGTAATATCTCCAAACCTAATTGCTTAGGGTAAGCAGTGATTAATTTATCTAAGTTCAACATGATTTGTTGTTTGTTGTTTGTTGTTCGTTGTTCGTTGTTACTTAAGCTGTTCCGCATTTAAACTGTGATAACTTTATTACCTTTGTTTTTGAGTTTTCGCCCCCATTTGATAATTAATCCTCCTTCATTTAACAGTTGATGTAACAAATATTCTAATTCTTCAATTGATTTAAAGAATCGATTGGCAAGATATTCTTTAGCTGAATGCCAAACCAATTCAATTAAGTTATAATCTGGACTATATTTGGGAAGATATTCTAAATGAATGTTTGG